>WNGF01005384.1_pt1 | contig 25345 bp, 23 predicted proteins | sample 5400641 | NCBI WGS metagenome assembly WNGF01 (sample SAMN13153371, study PRJNA577476) | soil metagenome | isolation source: 80 cm soil or saprolite under grassland replicate 2 | place: USA:California | collected 2016-06-15 | reverse complement strand
TCGCAGGACCGGTCGCCATCTTGTTGAGCGGAGTCGCGCCTGATCCAAGATCAGAGCCCTGAGATCGGCGTGGAATTCACCTAGGCGGATCGCGAGATCATCTGCACAAATAGATGCGAATACAGGTTGATCGTGTATCGCACTCAGTATCGACACACTCAATTTCTCTCCAGACAGTCTTGCGAGCCCGCGGACTATCTCCACGCACCGGAGCCAGTAGAACGCCCGCTGCGAGCTGAACGTCGAATGAGCCGCTTGGAGTTGCTCGCTCGGGTCGCGACCGGCTCTCAGTTCAGTCTCAGCTGCCACCAACCACGAACGACCAATGAACGCCGGCGTCGAACGAGCGATCCTCTCATGCAGCCCGGATAGCATCGATACGGCGATATCGATGTCGCCGAGCCTGCTGTAAAGATCCGCCTGTACCAAGCGCCGCAGTTCATCCTCGATTGGCAGAAGGCCGAGTGCCGCGCCCTCCTCGAGGTGATCCATTGCGCCAATTGGATCGTCGTAAGCGGCGGCGACGTCCGCGGATTCGACGAGCGCGAGCGCTCTAGATGGACCCGCCACCGGAATCGCGGTCGCGATGGCTTCGTTCGCGGCGTCTGGATGTCCCAGGTGATGCAAGGCCCAACCACGGAGGACGTACGCAGTTGGAAGCTCCGATCCAGCTGATGATTCAGACAGAAGTTCAATCGCATGGTCGGCGTGCGAGAGCGTTTCCTGGGGCAGATTCAAGGCTCGGCATGATTCGGCCAGGTTCAGATGGGTTATCCCTTGGTAGTGTTCCCGCCCTCGCACCCGTTGGACCGTAAGAATCTCGCCCAGCAATCGTCGGCCTTCTTCGAAGCTGGCGTCGATTGACTGTGTCCCTAGAAAGACCAGTCCCTTGGCGAGCAATGCCAACTCTCGCGTCGGATTGGTTTCCTCGAGCTCGCGGGCGAGAACCAGGGAAGTTTGAACATCGCCAGTCAATCCCTCGATCGAAGACAGGTTCGCAAGGGCGAGTTGCGCTTCGCGAGAGGTTCTGTCTGCCGGATACGCGTCGACCGCTGCTTGGGCGCGGGCGCGAGCCTTGGCGAAGTCGCCGCGATAGAGATCTCGCCTCGACAGGAACAGGCCGAAGGAAGGATCGGGTTCGAGCTCCGGGTGGCGATTGACATAGGACTCGGCGAGGGCGAAACCGCCGCCGCCCATGATGTCCTGGATCGAACCGACGAGGACCCGCCGCAGCTCGTCGATGTCTTCCGCCGCAGCGTAGTGATGAACCGCGAGCTTCCAATCCATCGTCTCGCCGAAGCGCGCCATGCGGCGATGCAGGTCGGCAATGCCGGCGTCACCGATTTCTCGGCGCAGCCTGTCCTCCAGGAAGTCACGGACCAGCTTGTGGTAGTGATAGGCGTTGCTCGATCGGCCACTTCGCGGCAGGAGTCCGACCCGTTCGGCTGACTCGAGATGACGCCGGGCCTCGTCCTCGGGCACCGAGGCGACCACCGAGCCTGTGGTCATGTCCAGCGCCGTCAGGATCGATGTACGCATGAGGAACGCCTGCAGCGAGGGCTCGAGATCGCCGACCACCTCCTCGGCCAGGTAGTCGTGGAGCGTTCCGTGGGCGCCGCTCAGCGCACGGATGAATGTGCGCGTCTCCGTACTGGTACGTTCGCGAAGGGCGGACTGCACGAGTTGGAGCGAAGCAGCCCAGCCCTCCGTGTGCCGGGTCAGCTCCTCCAGGACGTCAGACTCGAGCGGGCGGCCGTAGGTTTCCCGGAACAACCGCTCCGTCTCGTCGGCGTCGAACCGGAGTTCCTCGCGGGTGAGCTCGGCGACCTCACCCAGCGCCCGGAGTCGAGCAATCGGCAACGCTGGTTGCCGGCGAGTCAGGATCACGATCGACAGACGCTCGGGCGCTCGCGTAACGATCTCGCGCACGATGTGCTGGACATCCGGCTCGTCTTCAACGGCGTGATAGTCATCGAAGACGAAGACCGCGCCGCGTTCCCCGATTGGTTGCAACTCGCGAAGGAAGGTCGCGAGGATCGCGTCCTTTGAGGATCCGCTCGTGCCGGGCTCGCCGAGCATCGACCAGGTCGTTGGTGCGAAGTCCGGATCCAGCTCCCGCCCGGCCGCGACCAGGTAGTTGAGGATGGTTACCCAGTCTCGATCGGTCTCATCGAGGCGATACCAGAGGGTCGGTAGCCTGGTCCGACCGGAAAAGTCGGCGAGCAGTGTCGTCTTGCCGTACCCGGCTTCGGCGGTGACCAGGACGAGCCGATGGTGAATCTTGGCGCTCAGCCAGTCGAGAAGTCGATGCCGCGCGAGTGTTTGTTCTCGAAGGGCTGGGCGCTGGACCTTGGATGCGTGGATCGGAAAGGCGTTCACGTTGTGGGCCGTCCGCGGGACATGGCTGGGCGTTTCGATGGCCGGACGACTCGAGCCGACCGGTCCGCGCTCAGCGGCTGCGTGTGGACCGGCGGGATTCACAGAGGCTTCAGGTGGCTCGAACGATAGGGACCCGTTTGCCGGCGTGTCAACGCGCCCGGACCTGGTGCCGGCTGAGCCGCGCTCGGACGAAGCCATGGCTCGGATGGTGCCGCCAGGGGCTCACCTCCGGCTTAGCTGCGAGGGCCTCCGATCGCGGTCCTGACCACGGCGATCAGCCCTCGTATTCGAAGCCGATCTTGAGGTCCACCCGATACTCCACGATCTGGCTGTCATCCACGATGGCGGTCGACTTCACGACCTCCACGGTCTTGATGTTGCGGACCGTCTTCGAGGCCGTGGCGACCGCTTGACGCGCGGCGTCGCTCCATGAGCGTGGGCTGGTGCCGACCATCTCGCGGATGATGATGACGCCCATGAAGGTCTCCTCCCGCTGCCGGGCGGCCTGTCGCGCCCGCCTCAGACGGCAAGTCTAGGCGTCGATCCTGGTCCGCTTCTCGTCGTGAGGTGTGGCCTCGCCTGGGCACCAGGCTGGAGGCTGAAGGCGATCCCTCAGACCGTAGCGGCGGCCGTGCTTGCCGTTCCGGCGCGGACCTTGTCGAAGCACGAGCTGCAATACACCGGCCGATCATTGCGGGGCGCGAACGGCACGGTCGCCTGCCCGCCGCACTCCCCGCATATCGCGGTGTGGTACTCGCGCGGGCCACCCGACGTCCTGGCTCGCTTGGCGACCGCTCGGCAGGTCGGGCAGCGCTGCGGGTCGTGCTGTAGACCCTTGCTCACGAAGAAGGCCTGTTCTCCGGCGGAGAAGAGGAACTGCTCGTTGCAGTCCCGGCAGGTCAGCGTCCGGTCCTCGTACACCCTCTCCTCGAACCTCCACGTGTGCGCCCCGTGGCACGGCCGCGGCTCCCGGGACGGGGCGGCCTCCTGACATGCAGGCGAGGATACGCGCGCCGTCAACAGGCTGGTAGCCGACAAATTCGCAGAGTCAGGCCCAATCCGGTGCGATCTTCGTTGGTGGCGGGCTGGACGGAGGCGAAGGGTTGGGCTCAGCCGGCCTCGGCGAACCGCTCCCCGGCGTAGCTGACGAACCGAGTCTGGCGCTTCTTGAACCAGAGATCGACCTCGCCGGTCGGCCCGTTGCGATGCTTGGCGAGCTTGAGCTTGATGACCTCGCCCTCCTGGTCGCCGTCTTCCGTGGCGCGTTCCTTGTCGCGCCACAGGAACAGGACGAGATCGGCGTCCTGCTCGATGGCTCCCGACTCGCGCAGGTCCGACAGGCGCGGCTCCTTGCTCTCGCGCATCTCCGGCTGACGGGACAGCTGTGAGAGGGCCACGACCGGCACCGATAGCTCTCTCGCCAGTGCCTTGAGGCCGCGGCTGATCTCAGAGACCTCCTGGACGCGGTTGGCATCTCGCGTGCTGGTAGGCGCCTGCATGAGCTGGAGGTAGTCCACGATCAGGAGATCCAGGCCGGATTCGGCCTGCAGTCGGCGAGCCTTCGTGCGCAACTCCATCGTGGAGATGCTCGGCGTGTCGTCGATGTACATCGGCGCTTCCGACAGGGCGTTCATGGCCGGCGCGATGCGGGCGAAGTCCATCTCCTCCAGGAAACCCGTCCGCAGCCGCTGCGAGTCGATGTTGGCGACGCTGGACAACAGCCGAAGGACGAGCTGCTCCTTGCTCATCTCCAGGCTGAAGATCCCGACGCTCTTGCGATCGCGCACCGCGGCGTGCTCGGCGACGTTGAGGGCGAGGCTGGTCTTACCGACCGACGGGCGGGCCGCGATGATGATGAGGTCGCTCCTCTGGAGGCCGGTCGTCAGCGCGTCCAGGTCCGTGAAGCCGGTTCGGATGCCGCTGATCTCGCCACGATGGGCATGCAGATAGTCGAGCCGGTCGTAGGCCTCGTGCAGGAGCTTGGCCAGCCGGCTGAAGCCGACCGTCACCCGGCGATTGCTGACTGTGAAGAGCTCGCTCTCCGCCCGGTCGATCGCCTCCTGGATCTCCGCCGGATCCTCGTAGCCGATGCCGGCGATCTTGCCGGCCGCGGCGATCAGGTTTCGAAGGACCGCCTTGCGCTCCACGATGCGCGCATACGGCACCGCGTGAACGGCGGTTGGGGTCTGGTTCGCCAGACTGGACAGGTACGTCCGGCCGCCTCCGGACTCGAGCTGATCGGTCCGCTCGAGCGTCTCGGCCACGGTGACGATGTCGACCGGCTCGCGGCGCTCGTACAGGTCGAGGATCGCGGCGTAGATCGCGCCGTTGGCCGGTCGGTAGAAGTCCTCCGGGCGAAGGAAGTCGGCGACTTCGATGATTGCATCGCGGTCGATGAGCAGCGCCCCAAGGATGGACTGCTCGGCTTCCAGGCTTTGCGGCGGTAGTCGATCGATCACGCGAACCTCCGGCGAGAGGGATGCGTGCCATCCTGGCGTCGCCGGCGCCCGCCGGTAACCGGGTTATCGACGAACTTCATCCACGAGATTCGGCCGGCCAATGGATAGACGCGGGGCGCCTGTGGACCGCCTGTGGAGAATCGCGGGGCAAAGGTCGGCAGATCAGTCCAGGCGGCGGATGACCCCGATCAGCTTGCCCTGGATCCGGACGTCGTCGTAGACCTGGTCCGGATAGGCGGCGTTGGCCGGCTTCAGGCGGATCTTGTCCTTCTCCTTGAAGAACCGCTTGAGCGTGACCGCGTTCTCCTCGACCTGGGCGACGACGATGTCCCCGTTGCGGGCGGTGGACTGCGGCCGGATCAGGACAAAGTCCCCATCGGCGATATGCGCCTCGATCATGGAGTCGCCCCGGACCTTGAGGACGTAGGCGTCCCCGCTCGGGGCGAGCATCTCCGGGACGGCCAGCGTCTCCGAGGCGTCGCGGTACGCCTCGATGGGGCCGCCGGCGGCAACCTCCCCGATGACAGGCAGGACGCGCGATTCGGCGGCGCCTGCCTGCGGCACGAGCTCGCTGGCGAGGCCCAGATGGATGGCGGCGGTGGGCGTGAGCCGGATTGCCCGGGACTGAGCGGCCCCACGCTCCAGGTATCCCTCACGCTCGAGCATCTGGAGGTGATGATGGACGGCGGACGTGGAGGCGAGGCCGACCGCACGGGCGATCTCCCGAACCGACGGCGGAAAGCCGCGCGCGCGCAGCGTGGCCGCGATGTAGTCGAGGATCTTGACCTTGCGCTCGGCGTCGTGCCTGGTCACGGGCGCCTCCTTTCTCCTGCATGATACCGAACGGGCGTTCGATGTCAAGGCCGGCAACGGTCGCGTTCTCGGCCCCGGCGACTGTGCTCCCGGCCTCGGAGGAGGACGGTGCACATCGCTCGGCGGGCGCATTGGTACACTGCGCAGTCCCGGGACGAGCGGCGGGCCGCGGCCGCCGCGGGTGTGGCCGGCCGCTGAATGAGGATCGACGCACAGGCCATGGCACGTAACCGCTCGGACCGTCCTGCAAAGCGGTCGCGCCGCCGATCAGGGAGTGCGGTCAGGCGCCTCCTGGGCCTCACGGCATTTCTGCCGCTGGCCAGCCGCGCGCCGTCCTACGCCAGGCTCATCTTCGCCCTGCTCCGGGACGAGCGGACGCCCATGGGACGGAAGGCCGTCCTGGCCGGCGCGGCCGGCTACCTGGTCCTTGGCCGTGACATCGTGCCGGACGACATTCCCGTGATCGGCGGCCTGGACGACCTGCTGGTCGTCGTGCTGGCGGTCGAGCTGTTCCTCGACGGGGTCCCGGCGGAGCTCCTCCACGAGAAGCTCGACGAGCTGGGCATCGAGCGTGCCGCGTTCGAGCAGGATGTCGCCCAGATCCGCCGGCTCACGCCAAGGCCGATCCGCCGGGCGATCCGGCGGGTCCCCCAGGCGCTGTCCGCCGCGGCCAGGACGATCCACGAATCGGGTCTCGGACCGCGGCTGCGATCCTGGATCTCAAAGGAGGGTTCCCCGGCGTGAAGGTCATCCTGACCAACGATGTCCCCAAGCTCGGTAAGAGCGGCGACCTCAAGACCGTCGCCGACGGGTACGCCACCAACTACCTGATTCCTCAGAGGTTGGCGGTGCCGGCCGCCGGTGGGACCTATCGCGCGTGGCAGCACGACATCGCCAGCCGCGAGGTGAAGCGCCGCCGCGAGCGGGACGAGGCGGAAGTGGCCGCCACCCGCATCTCCAGCACCACCCTGACGATGGGCGTCAAGGTCGGCGAGGGCGGCAAGCTCTACGGCTCGATCACCGCCAAGGACATCGCGGACGCGCTCGGTCGCCGCGGGATTTCGGTCGACCGCCACAAGGTGGATCTCGAGGAGCCGCTGAAGTCGCTGGGTACCTACAAGGTGGCCGTCAAGGTCTTCGCCGGCCTCACGCCCGAAGTGACCGTCATCGTCGAGCCCAAAGGCTAGCGGCCGGGGCCCGACCGCCGCAGCACGGGCGATGCCCGCGCGCCGGGTCAGTAGGCCACGAAGCCGATCCCGATCGCCCAGATCGCGTACGCGCAGATGACGATGGAGGCGAGGCCGGCAATGGTGGCCCATCGTGACATGCCCCGCTCGAAGGCCGTCGCCAGCATGACGAACAGGAGCGGTTGGACGTCGAGGCTGAATCGGTAGCCGAACTGCTGGATCCCGACGTTGCCGTGGGTGACGACGGGAATGAGTGCCAGCCCGGCGCCGATCGCCGCCCACGCCACGCGCGGGTCGCGCCATCGGGCATGGACGATCCACGCGAGCAGCGGTGTCGTGAGGAACACGGAAAGGCCCCACCAGGACGGCTGGAGGAACGGGGCCTGATCCACGTAGTTCCAGCTGCGAAGGAAAATCGCGTAGAGATGGCGCGGGATGTAATCGATCGCGAGGATCCCGTGTTCGGCATAGATCGGGTCCTCGAGAACGCCCGGGATGAGCACGTAGCCCTGGTCGACGAACGTTCCCCAGCGAGCGAAGTTGTAGAGGAGATACAGGCCGGCGGGGATCGCGAGGCCGATGCCGAACGCCGCGACCCTCGCTCCGGCCGCCAGCCGGTCCGCAGGCAAGCGGGGCGGCCAGCCGAGCCCGGCGATCAGGGCCGCGAAGAACGGCGCGCTCAGGCCCACCGGCAGTCGCGCGAGCGCGGCACAGCCCAGGAGCAACCCGACCGCGAAGGGCCAGCGACCGTGCAGGACGAGCAGGACGGCCGCCAGGCTGAAGAGCACGGCCACGACATGCGCGAAGTACCACGCCGAGCCGACCTCCGTCACGTACCACATGACCGTGCCGAAGGCGAAGACCGTCGTCAGCATGAAGCGCACGCGGAGGGCAAGGGCGAACCGGTCCAGCACCAGCCAGACCAGGCCGACAGACAGGCCGCCGAACAGGACGCTCGCCATCTGCTGGGGAAACTCGTCTCCGAAGATGGCCACGAACGGAAGAAGGACGACGGCGGGCATCGGCGGATAGGCGACGTACCAGACGCCATCCCTGGGAATCAGCTCGTTGAGCCAGGAGGGCGCCTCGGTCAGGTAGATCCGCCCGTGCAGAAACGCGTCGGCAAGGCGGATGAAGTAGTCGAAGCTCGATCGCTCCGGTGAGGTGGTGACGAAGTAGACCGATGTCGCGAGGGCGGTGACCAGGATCAGGCCCACGCTGTTCGGACGTTCGCGGACCAGCTCGGCGAGCCTGCCGAGCCAGGTGTCCTCGAAATGCCAGTCGACACCCAGGCGGTTCGACGCTGCCATCGACTACGGGCGCGCGGTTGTCGGCATGGCCGCGACGATACACTCTCGCCCGACCCGATCGGGCCGATGTCGGCGCGCTGGCTGGAGGCGAGTGGAGCGGATGGACGAGGGCTCGGAGCGGGGCTCGTCGCGGGCCCGAGAAGCGCTCGCGCGGCGATTGCGACGATGGCTCGAACCGGGGTCCGGAAACGGCCTGGCGGACACGCTCGCCCTCTTCCTCACCCTGCGCGTCCTCCTCGGACTGGTGGCCCTCTACGTCTGGTGGGCCGGGATGACGCCGGGGCCCTGTCACTTCGAGCTGGCCCGGAACGGCTGGGCGACGATCCCGCCGCTCGCCGACAGCGGTCCGGCCTTTCCGCTCGTCGGCGTCTGGCAACGCTGGGACGCCTGCTGGTACTCGAAGATCGCGACCTTCGGCTACGAGGCCAACGAGAACAGTGTCAACTTCTGGCCGCTCCTGCCACTGCTGATGAGCCTCGTCAGCAAGGTGATCGGGACTGGTGCGGTGGCGCTATCGGGACTGATCGTCACCGGGATCGCCTTCATCGGTGCCATCCAGGGGCTGCGCCGCCTGGTCGGACGAGATTTCAACTCGGAGATCGCCGACCGGACAATCCTGGCGATCTCGTTCTTTCCGACCGCCTTCTTCTTCTTCGCCCCGTTCACAGAGTCGCTGTTCCTGGCGCTATCGGTCTGGGCAATGGTCGGTGCGCGGGAGCGGCGCTGGCTCCTGACCCTGGTCGCCGCATTCCTGGCGAGCCTCACGCGGATCCAGGGTCTGTTCCTGATGCTGCCGATTGCGTGGGAAGCGGGCATGGCCTGGCGCGCGAGCGGCCTGCGCGCCGGCCGCCGTCTGGGCCCTGTCGACGGCCGGCTCGTGCTTTCGGCGGTCGCGGCGGCCGCCCCCCTGGCGGGCTTCGGGGCGTTCCTGGCGTTCAGTGCGGCCGTGGCCGGCAAGACGCCGCTCGACACGCAGGACGCCTGGGGTGGCCGGAACTTCCACTGGCCATGGGACGTGGCCGTCGCCAGCTGGAATTGGGCAGCTGAGCATCACGACCCGCTCCAGCTGGTCAATCTCGCGACGCTCATCGGATTCGGGCTGGCGATCCTGGTCGGGCTCCGACGGCTTCCGGTCGCCTACTCCCTCATCGCCATCCCGCAGGTGGCGCTCCTCATGACCCGCCTGCAGCCAACGCCGCTGACCTCCACGGCGCGCTACCTCCTGGTCGTCTTCCCGGTCTTCGTCCTGCTCGCGGAGGTGGAAGACCGGCGGCTTCAGCTGGCCTGGCTCGCCGGATCGATCATGTTCCTGACGATCCTTCTCCTCGCGTTCGAGACCGGCCAGTTCGTCGCATGACGCTGGGTGGCTCGTTCCCCGCCATCCTCCACGTCGACCTGGACGCGTTCTTCGCCGCAGTCGAGCAGCGCGATCGCCCGGAGCTCCGCGGGAAGCCCGTCATCGTGGGCGGCGGCGGACCAACTGACCGAGGCGTGGTGTCCGCCGCCAGCTATGAGGCGCGCGCGTTCGGGGTCCATTCGGCGATGCCGCTGCGGACGGCTGCCGCGCTGTGCCCAGGCGGCATCTTCGTCCCGGTCGATGGGGCCAAGTATCAGGTGGTCAGCCGCGAGGTCATGGCGATCCTCCGGCGGTTCACGCCGCTGGTCGAGCCCATCTCGATCGACGAGGCGTTTCTCGACGTGACCGGTTCGCAGGCTCTGTTCGGCGACGGCGAGTCCATCGGACGGCAAATCCGAGTGGCGATTCGAGACGAGGTTCACCTCACCGCGTCGGTGGGTGTGGCCACGACCAAGCTCGTGGCCAAGGTCGCATCTGACCTGCGCAAGCCCGACGCGCTGGTCGTGGTACCGCCCGGCCAGGAGGCAGCCTTCCTCGCGCCTCTGCCGATCACCCGGCTGTGGGGTGTGGGAGCGCGAACGGCCGAGGCGCTCCGTGAGTTCGGCGTAACCACCATCGGCGATCTCGCTGGGCTGGAACAGGCCGTGCTCGAACGGCGATTCGGCAAGGTCGGCGCCGCCCTCGGGGCTCGCGCCCGGGGGGTCGATCCCGAACCCGTTTCGGACCGCGCGCCGGCGAAGTCGATCGGCCACGAGCACACGTTCGACCTCGATACGAGCGATCGGGATGTCATCGAGCGCACGCTGCTGGCGATGGCCGAGGGCGTTGCCGGCCGTCTTCGAGCCGCCGGGGTCAAGGCGGGGACCGTTACGGTCAAGATCCGCGACTCGACCTTCCGGACGATCACCCGCCAGCGGACGCTCCCCGAGCCGACCGACCTGACCGAGCCGATCTGGCGGGCCGCCCTGGAGCTGGCGCGGCCAGAGGTCAGGGCGATCCGCGTTCGACTGCTCGGCGTGACCGCCTCCAACCTGGGCGAGCGTGTGCAACTCCAGCTCTTCTCGAGCGAGGGCGAGGCCAGTGTGGTTGGCGGCGACGGCGGTCGCGGTCGTCGACTCGTGGAGGCCGAAGATGCCATCCGGCGCCGGTTCGGGGAGCGGGCCGTGACCCGCGGCCGCTTGCTTGGCACCGGCCTTCCCGCGCCATTCGAGCACGACCCGATGACGGCGCCCGAGCACCGCGGTCCGCGGCCACCGGGGAGCCGCTAGCCCGTCCGCTCAGGCGTCGGAGACCGCCGCGGCTGGTCAGTCGTTCATCGGGCGCGGGTCAGACGGCTCCGCAACTGCCATCCTTGCCAGGTCGAGGGGTTTCCCCATCGGATGGCTGCGTCAGGAGGAGGGATCGAGGCATGTTCAGCGTCATCTTCATCGCGTTGGGTCTGGTGCTGATCGGCATCGGAATTGCGACCTTCGTGCTCGCCCGCGAAGCGGCCCGATCCTACCGGGGGGATCATCCGCCGCAGGTGGGCATCGGTCGAGTTGCCGTCCTGAGCGTGCTCGGCGCGCTGCTCATCGTTCTCGGCCTGGCCAGCCCGCTCGTCCAGGTGCCGGCCGGTTCCGTCGGCGTCGTGACCAACTTCGGCCAGGTCCAGGAGGGCACGCTCCAGCCTGGCCTCCACGCGGTCATTCCCATCGTTCAGCAGGTGGTGAACGTCGACACGCGCGTCCAGCCGCACCAGTTCCAGGAGATCGACGCGGCGTCCAGGGAGCTCCAGACGGTCAGGCTGACCGGCACGATGAACTACCACATCGACGGCCAGTTCGCGTCGGATCTCTATCAGCGGGTGGGCACGGACTTCGCGTCCAAGATCATCGATCCAGCGTTCAACGACTTCATCAAGACGGTCGTGCCCGACTACTCGGTCAACGACATCCTTGCCAAGCGCGACGAGATCCGGTCCCTGGCAAAGCAGCAGCTCGCCGCAAACCTCAGCCAGTACCACATCGTGGTCGACGACATCTACATCGCGAACATTGCCTTCTCGGACGAGTTCCAGCACGCGATCGAGGCAAAGCAGGTCGCCCAGCAGCAGGTACAGACGGAGCAGCAGGTCCTCGAGCAGAAGAAGATCCAGGCGCAACAGGTGGTCGCGGCGGCCCAGGGTCAGGCTGACGCCGCGGTCGTGAGTGCCAAGGGTCAGGCACAGGCGACGATCGAGCAGGCCAAGGGACAGCAGCAGGCCAACGGGCTCATCAACGCCTCGCTGACCGACCGGGTGCTCCAGTACCAGTACATCCAGAAGATCGTCGACAAGGTCCAGGTGATGCTCGTTCCGGGTGGCCAGCAGTTCCTCCTCGACCTCAAGGGCGTACTGGGGTCGGCGACGCAGAAGCAGTGATCCTCTGGCTGACCGGGCCCCGCCGCGTCGCCGTTCTCGCGCGTCGCTGCGCGGCCCCGCGCGTCTCTCGCCGGCCATGACAGACAGGTGGCACGGGCCCGGGCGACGCTGCTATCGGTGCTTGACATCGAACAGGTGTTCGATCTAGCATCCGCTCGAATCGAACAGACGTTCTCATGGCAGAACCCGTGCCCGGCCGCCGCAGGGAACGCAGGCGCATTGCACACAGACCGCAGACGCGTTTTGGAGGGGCTGAGCCTCCGGAAGGGAGTCACCTCATGGCCATGGTCCGGGTCGAGCCGGTTCCGGTGCGTGTCCGGACCGATTGGTTTGACGGTCGGCCTCGGGAGATCACCTGGGGCGACGAGCGGCTGGCGATCACGTCTCTTGCCCTCGTCCGCGATGAGACATCCGCCTATCCGGCGGCCGCCGGCCCGCGGACGGTGTTCGAAGTGGATACGTCACGTGCCCGACTGGCGTTGACTTTCGAGCATCGCACGCGACGCTGGACGATCGACGGCCTGGACGCGGAGCGCTCGGCGGCCTAGCCCCGTGTCAGGCGGAGCCGGCTGGGCGATCCTCCTGCCCAGCCGAGCTCGGCCGGTTCCACCAGGCCCAGGCGGGCACTCGGGTGGGCGCGCCGGTACCGCGCTCGCCCGGGCTCGCCGCCAGCGAAGCGAAGCGCGGGCTTCCGGCTCTACGGTGGGCCACGCCGCGAGCCTACAATCGGCAGCGTGGTGGATGCCGCCGCTGCTTCCTTTCGCGATCTGACCGTCGGCGCGTTCGTCCAGCGGCTGGCGTCGGCCGAGCCCGTGCCGGGAGGGGGCAGCGCCTCGGCCGTGGCCGGAGCCCTCGGAGCGTCCCTCGTGGCGATGGTCGCGGAGCTGTCCGAGGGACGGCCGCGGTATGCGGTCCATGCCAGAACACTCGCCCGGGCCGGTGCGGCCGGGCGGCGCCTGGCCGCAGCGCTGCTCGAGCTGGCGGATGAGGATGCTGCCGCGTACGGGTCGTTCGCGGCGGCCCGGAAATTGCCCCGCGAGACGGACGAGCAGCGGGCAGCCCGGGCGGCCGCAATCCGCACAGCGGCCCGGGCGGCGGCCGAGGTGCCGCTGGCCTGTGTGGCCGCCTGTCGTGACATGCTCGCGGCGGCCGAGTCGCTGGCCGGCCGGAGCAACGTCAACGCAGCCAGCGACCTGGCCGTTGCGGCCAACCTGGGAGAGGCCGCTGCGCGCGGAGCCGCCGAGAACGTTCTGATCAACCTTCCGGGGATGGAGGACGACGTCCTTGCCGCCATCATGACCGAGCGGGTCGACGGATATCTGCATGAGGTGCAGGAGCTCGCCGATCGGGCCCGGGAAGTGGTTGCCTCGGGGGCGGCTCGCGAGTCGCTGCCTCTCGATGGCCCCGACATCGAAGACGGGGTAGCGGCACCCGATGGAGTGGAGAATCACGTCCGGTGACGGGCCGCCGACGTGGCACGGATGGCGTCCGGTGGCTGGCGGGGGCACCGATCGCGGCCGAGATCAAGGCCAAGGTCAAGGCCGATGTTGGCACCTTCCGCCGCCGCAACGGATACGCGCCCACGCTCGCGGTCGTGCTCGTCGGCCGCGACGCGCCGTCAGCGGTCTACCTCCAGCAGATCCTCCGCACGTGCCGGAGTGTCGGCATCTCCGGCCGTCTGGTGGAGGTGCCCGGCCGCGCATCGTCCGCTCGCCTCCGAAACGCGATCGCGGCACTCAACGAGGACCCACTCGTTGCGGGGATCATCGTCCAGATGCCCCTGCCAAAGCGGATCCCGCTCAAGACGGTCACCGAGAGCCTGGATCCGGCGAAGGATATCGACGGCATCCATCCACTCAATGCCGGACGGCTCGTCCAGGGCCATGAGGGATTCCTGCCCACGACGGCCCAGGCCGCCGTGGAGATCCTCCGCCAGTCTGGAGTACCCATTGCCGGGCGCCGGGCGGTCGTCGTGGGGCGCTCCAACATCGTCGGCAAGCCGGCCGCGTTGCTGCTCCTTCGTGAGAACGCGACCGTAACGATCTGCCACTCGCAGACACGTGACCTGGCTGGCATCCTGCGCTCCGCGGACATCGTGGTCGTGGCGGTCGGCAAGCCCGGCCTCATCACGGGTTCCATGCTCAAGCGCGGCTCCGTCGTGATCGACGTCGGCATCAACGTGGTAGCCGGCAAGATCGTGGGCGACGTGGATGCGGCTACGGCCAGTGAGGTCTGCGCGGCCCTGTCCCCGGTGCCGGGAGGCGTCGGGCCGGTCACCAACGCGTTGCTCATGACGCATCTCCTGCGGGCCGCCGAGGCCCAGGCGCGGCACGACGCGAACCCGCCTCGGCGGGGCTCGAAGGCCCGAGCCGTGCCCGTGGTCCAGCCGGTCGCCGCCGGAGGCTCGCGTGCCAGCAGCCCGAGCGGTGGCGCGGCTGCCGCGAGTCGGCCATGACCAAGACGACGGGGTTCCCCAGCGACCTCGATATCGCCCGGTCGGTCACTCCGCGCCCGATCGCGGACGTCGCCGCCGAGCTGGGGCTGCGCGAGGACGAGATCGAGCTCTACGGCTCGTTCAAGGCCAAGGTCCGTCTCGAGGCAATCGAACGTCTGGAGGCGGCACGAGCGCCGGGCAAGTACGTCGTGGTCACGGCCGTCAGCCCGACGCCGCTTGGCGAGGGCAAGACGACCACCACGATCGGTCTGGCCCAGGGCTTGAACCGGATCGGCAGGAAGGCGACGGTGACGATTCGGCAGCCGTCGCTGGGGCCGGTCTTCGGCATCAAGGGTGGCGCGGCCGGCGGCGGCTACAGCCAGGTCATTCCGATGGAGGACTTCAATCTCCACCTGACCGGCGACAACCACGCAGTCGGAGCGGCTCACAACCTGGCCGCCGCCTTCCTTGATAACAGCATCTACCACAAGAATCGTCTCGGCATCGATCCGCACTCGATCGCCTGGCCGCGTGTGGTCGACATCAGCGACCGCGCACTCCGCCACGCCGTCATCGGGCTTGGCGGCCGCGAGAACGGTATGCCTCGCGAGGACGAGTGGCAGATCACGGTGGCGTCCGAGGTCATGGCGATCCTCGCGCTGGCCAGCGACCTCCAGGACCTGCGGGCCCGACTGGGCCGCGTGGTCCTGGCGAGGACGAGGGACGAGCGGCCGGTCACCGCGGACGACATCAAGGTGGCCGGGGCAATGACGGTCCTCTTGCGCGACGCGCTCAAGCCAAACCTGCTCCAGACGCTGGAGGGCGGACCGGCCGTCGTGCACGCGGGGCCCTTCGGCAACATCGCCCACGGCAATAACTCGGTCCTGGCCGATCGCCTGGCTCTCGCGACCACCGATATTGTTTGCACCGAGGCCGGTTTCGGGGCAGACATGGGTGCCGAGAAGTTCTTCGACATCAAATGCCGGACGTCCGGCCTTCGGCCGGATGCCGGCGTGCTGGTGGCGACCGTCCGGGCCCTGAAGGTGCATGCCGGAGTCGGGCACATGGTGGCCGGCAAGCCCCTGGATCCGGCCCTTGCCGCGGAGAACGTCGAGGCTGTCAGGATGGGCGCCCAGAACATGGCCAAGCAGATCGAGAACGTCCGCCGGTTCGGTGTTCCGGTCGTCGTCGCCATCAACGCCTTCCCCAGCGATACAGCGGCCGAGACGGCCGCCGTGGCCGAGGCTGCCCTCGCGGCCGGCGCCCGGGACGCGGTCCTGGCGACCCACTTCTCGGCCGGCGGGGCGGGGGCCGAGGCCCTGGCCGAGGCCGTCTGGGAGGCGGCCACGGAGGGCGCCCCGGAATTCAAGATGCTCTATCCGAACGACGCTCCCCTGAGCACGAAGATCTGGACGATCGCGACCGAGATCTATGGCGCAGACGGCATCGACCTCCTGCCGGACGCCGAGAAGTCGCTGCGACGAATCGAGGAGCTGGGTTACGGTCATCTGCCGGTCTGCATGGCCAAGACCCAGTACTCGCTCAGTCACGATCCGTCGCTGCTGGGCCGGCCGCGCGAGTTTCGCGTGCCGATCCGCGACATGCGGCTCTTCGCCGGCGCCGGCTTCGTGACCGCCTACGCGGGCGACATGCGGACGATGCCTGGCCTGCCAGGGCATCCGGGCGGCGAGAACATCGACATCGACGCGGACGGCAACGTGGTCGGCCTGTTCTGAGCCCGTTCGCAGGCGCGCGTCGTCAGCTCGTCGCAAAGGCGAAGCAGAACCACATGATGAACCCGAGGGCCACGCCGAATGCCCCGGCGGCCCACGCCACCCAGTCGACCGGACCGAGCGGGACGTCCATGTGGCCGTGGTCGTCGTGCTCGTGCCCGGGGTCCATCGCGTGGTCGTCCGCGCCGTGGGGCTCGCCCGCCCTGCGCCTCGCCCGCGCCGGCAGGTCCTTCGCCTGGCGGAAGATCGTGCCCGTTATCGCTCATCGTGCGGCCGTTCACCTCCGCCCGGCATCCTACACTGCGGCCATGCTCACCCTGGTCCTCACCCGGCACGGCCTCACGCCGCGCTCGCTCCCTGAGCAGCACCTGGGCCAACGGATCGATGTCGAGCTCTCCGACGATGGGCGCGCGCAGGCCGGGGCGCTTGCCGCGCGACTGGCAGGCGTCGCGTTCGAACGAATCATCAGCAGTCCCCTGAGGCGTGCCCGCCAGACGGCGGAGATCCTTGCGGCCGCCATGCGGCAGTCGGCGGACCTGTCCGTCGACCGGCGCCTGGCCGAGATGGACTACGGCGCGTGGGAAGGGCTGACTTACGCCCAGATCCATGAGCGCGACGGCGACCGGCGACGGGCCTGGGAGGCCGATCCGGCCGGTATTGCCTGCCCCGGTGGCGAGTCCGCCGACGAGGTGGCGGCGCGCGCTCGAGACTTCCTGACAGACCTTCTGGCAGAGCATGTCGACCGCCATGGAGGCGAGGCGGACGCGCCGCCCGTCATCGCGGTGGCCCACAGCAGTCTCAACCGGATCCTGGTCTGCGTCGCTCTGGACATACCCGTCCGCGAGTTCCGGCTGCGTTTCCAGCAGGGCCAGGTGAACCTCACGGCGCTCCGCTTCGAACATGGTGTCGGGCCGTCCGACGCCCGGCTCGTGCTCCTCAACGACCTCGCGCACGTCCGGCCGGCCGAGACGACTCCCTGGGAGTGACGTCGCCCAACGTTCCCGCAGAACGGCTTGACCCGGACGCCCGCATCCTCTTCCTGACCCGGACCGTCCGGATGTTCGGGTACGGATTCCTCGCGGTCGTGCTCGTCCTGTACCTGGCGGAGATCGGCCTGCCGGCCGAGGCAATCGGGCTGCTGCTCAGCCTGACGCTTGCCGGCGACACCCTGATCAGCCTGTGGTTGACGACCAATGCGGACCGGATCGGCCGGCGGCGGGTGCTGGTCGCGGGCGCGCTGCTGATGGCCGGCGCGGGCGTCGCATTCGCGCTCACCAGCGTACCGCCGATCCTGCTCCTGGCAGCGGCGATCGGCGTCATCTCACCGTCCGGCAACGAGGTTGGACCGTTCCTGGCGGTCGAGCAGGCGTCGCTTGCGCAGATGGTGTCCGGGTCACGGCGAACCGGCCTCTTCGCCTGGTACAACCTCGTCGGCTCGGTCGCGACGGCCTTCGGCGCGCTGGCCGCCGGTGCGGTAGCCCAGGCCCTTCAGGCGTCCGGCGCGGCGCCCGTGGATAGCTACCGTGCGATCGTCTTCGGCTACGCGGCGATCGGCCTGCTGCTCGCCGCCGTGTTCACCCGCCTGAGCCCCGCGATCGAGGTGGTCCGATCTCCGGAGTTCGTCATTCCGGGCGCGCGGTTCAGCCACCACCGGTCGCGTGGCGTCGTCCTGCGCCTGTCCGCATTGTTCAGCCTGGACGCGTTCGCGGGTGGGCTGATCACGCAGAGTCTGGTGGCCTACTGGTTCACGGTGCGATGGGGCGTGGCACCGGCGGTTCTTGGCGCGATCTTCTTCGGAGCAAACATCCTGGCGGCGGCGAGTGCCCTCTCGGCTGCGCGCCTGGCGGGGCGATTCGGACTCATCAACACGATGGTCTTCACCCACCTGCCGTCGAACGTTCTCCTCATCCTGGTGCCCCTCATGCCCAGCCTGCCGCTGGCGGTTCTCGTCCTGCTCGCCCGCTTCAGCATCAGCCAGATGGACGTGCCCACCCGCCAGAGCTACACGATGGCGGTGGTGGATCCGGACGAGCGATCCGCCGCGGCCGGTGTCACCGGCATTGCCCGAACGACGGGCTCGGCCCTGTCGCCGTTGCTGGCGGCACCGTTGCTGGCCACGGCGACGCTGGCGGCCGTGCCGTTCTACCTGGCCGGCGGCCTGAAGATCGTCTATGACGTCGTCCTCTATCGCCTGTTCCGTTCCGCACCAACGCCCGAGGAATCCGGCCGCTGAGCGCTGCGACTCGTTCTCGCGCGACGCGACACTGAAAGCCAGCCGTAATCCCACGGCGAGCCGGGACGGTGCACGTGGCAGGCGGGCGCCTCTACTGTCACGTCAAATGTTCCGTGCGTCCACGGAGCCAATCCTCGTGACGATTCCGCACGATGACGGCGAGTTCGAGACGACGGTTCGTCGCCTCATTGATGGCGCTCCGACTGCGGAAGCTCTTGAACAACGGCTCCGAACGATCTATCCGGCGGCGAGAGTCCACCGGCGGCTGCTTGCGTCCGAGCCCGTGCCGACCTGGTACGCCTACCGAGACGGCCGCTGGCGGCCTACCGCGCGAGCCGAATAGGGCAGCAGCAGTGGAGAGGGTGCCGTGAGCGGGGCCGAAACCGCACACGCGCTGCGCGCCACGTCGGACGCGCTCATCGCGGATCTCGACGAGCTGGCTCGGCTGGAGCGTGAGAAGCGGATCCTTCCGTTGGACGATCCGCGTCTGGAAGACATATCGGAACGGATCGAGGCCCTTGCCGGGCGCGTCCTGACGAGCACCGCCCTGGAGCAGGAGCTCAGCGAGGCGGCCGGGGTGGAAGCGGCCGCCGGATCGCCGAGCGCACCGGCCCAGACGATCGACCAGACGCCGCCGCGCGAGCTCCACACGATTCTCGATGAGTGGCGGGCCGCCGAACGGCGAGCCGCCGAGGCCGCGCCCCGGTCGAGTGAGGCCAGCCGCGCGGCTCTCGAGGTCCAACGGCTGCGCACCGAGTACCGCCGGGCCCGGCAGCGAGCCGAACAGGATGCCCAGGGCCCGAACGGCCGGAAGGGCTCGAACGGCCCGAGCGGCGGGACCTCACCCGGCTCTACCGAGGCCCAGTGAGCCGGTCCCCGGGGGCTGCCTGACCGCCCATATCGGGGGCAGCCAGACGAGAGCCGATTTCGCTCAGGCGCGACGCCAACCTGGATGGCCGAGTCGCCACCAGATGAACAGAGCGACGGCCGCCACGACCACTACGACGATCAGGAGGTCGAACGGCTGCAGCCACCGCCGGATGTCCTCCCAGTGGGCGCCCAACTGGACTCCCGCGAACACGAGCGCCGTCGACCACAGGAGCGCCCCGGCCGTGGAGTACACGAGGAACGTGCCGAGGGGCATCCGGGCCACACCGGCCGGGAAGCTGATGAACGTGCGGACGACCGGCAGGAGACGGCTGAGGAACGCCGTCGCCGCGCCGTAGCGGTCGAAGAAGCGCTCGGCCAGATCCAGGTCGTGGCGGCGGATCAGGAGATAGCGCCCCCAGCGCTCCAGGAAGGGCCGCCCGCCCCAGGCTCCGATGGCGTAAGCGATGAGCGACCCGCAGGTGTTCCCGACGGTGCCCACGATGATCACGATCCAGAACGACCATGGACCGCGCGTGAGCGGCTCGACCTGGGACGGATCCGACACCAGGAACCCAGCGTACGGAAGGATGAGCTCGGAGGGCAGGGGGATCATCGCCGACTCGATCGTCATCGCGATGAGCACGCCGAGGTAGCCGACCGAGCCGTACAACCCGTTGAGGAACGGGATCACGATCTGGTCGATGAAGGCGAGCACGGCGGGCAGCATAGCCGAGGACCGGCGGGCTATTCTGCGGCGGTGAGCGACCCGCGCTTCCGGCCTGATCTACCCCGGGCATCGGGGCCGGGCGGCTCCCTCGTCCTGACCGGTGCCGACCTGACGATCGACGACGTCGAAGACGTGGCCAGGCGCGGAGCGAGGGCGGTGCTCGACGGGGGCGCTCGGGCGAGGATGCAGGAGGCGCGCGACGTCATCGAACGCCTCGTCGCCGAGGGGGCGGTCGTCTACGGCGTGACCACGGGCTTTGGCGATCTCGCCGGCACCTCGATCGACCCGACGGAGACCGGTCCGCTCCAGGAAAACCTGCTCATGAGCCACGCGGCGGGCGTTGGGCCGGCGTTCCCGCGCGACGTCGTGCGGGCCATGCTCCTCCTTCGGGCCAACACCCTCGCGCTCGGCCATTCCGGCTGCCGCCCGCTCCTCGTCGACCGACTGCTCGCCTTCCTCGACGCCGGAATCCATCCGGTCGTGCCGGAGCAGGGCTCGGTGGGCGCCTCCGGCGACCTGGCCCCGCTCGCTCACCTCGCTTTGCCGCTCATCGGGCGCGGCGAGGTCGAGTTCAACGGTCAGCGCCTGCCCGCCCAGCCGGTGCTCAAGGAGGCCGGCCTGGAGCCCCTGACGCTCGGGGCCAAGGAGGGTCTCGCTCTCCTCAACGGGACTCAGGTGATGAGCGCCCTGGGCGCCCTGGTCCTGGCGGATGCGATTCGCCTGGTCAGGACGGCCAGCGTGGCCGCCGCGATGAGCGTCGAGGCCCTCCTGGGCACGGACGTCGCCTTCGCGGCGCCCTACCAGCTGGCGCGCCCGCACCCGGGCCAGGTCGCGGTGGCGGCCGAGCTTCGTCACCTCTTGAGAGACTCGACGCTCCAGACGAGTCACCACCCCGAAGCTCACAAGGTCCAGGACCCGTACTCCCTGCGCTGCGTTCCCCAGGTCCACGGCGCCGTCCGCGATGCGCTCGACCACCTTCATCGCGTGCTCGACATCGAGCTCAACTCCGCCACCGACAACCCGCTGGTCTTTCCGGGCGGGGTCGTCGATCCCGGCACCTCGGCAACCGGCGGTGGTCTGGTCATCAGCGGCGGCAACTTCCACGGCGAGCCGGTCGCCCTGGCGCTCGACTTCGCGAAGCTCGCCATCGCCGAGCTGGGCTCGATCGCCGAACGGCGAATCGCCCTCCTCGTCGACGCCCGGCTCAACGGCGGCCTGCCGCCATTCCTGGCCGAGCGTCCCGGGACGAACTCGGGGATGATGATCCTCCAGTACACGGCCGCCGCTCTCGTCTCCGAGAACAAGGTGCTCGCACATCCGGCCTCGGCCGACTCGATCCCGACGTCCGCCAACCAGGAGGATCACGTGTCGATGGGCTCGATCGCCGGCCGCCATGCCCGGACGGTCCTCGAGAACACCCAGCGGGTCCTCGCGATCGAGCTGCTCACGGCCGCCCAGGCCCTCGACTTCAGGCTGGGTCTGCTTCCCGGGGCCCAGCCCGGTGCCGGCGTCTTCGCGGCACACGAGCGAATCCGTGCCGCTGTGCCGCATCTCGACGCCGACCGGGAGCCCGGGCCGGACCTGGCGGCCGCCTTCGCCCTCGTCCGGGACGGAAGGCTGGCGGATCTGGCTGCGCCGCCGGCTCTCGGCGCCCGAGAGACGCGTTGATGACGGCTCGGCCGTACCGTCGGGACGGCATGGCGGTCCTCCCAGGCGCGAGCGATGTTGAGATGGCACGTTCAGCTGCGGGCGGAGACCCGCGTTCAGCCGAGACTCTCCGCCGGCCGCCCGACGACGACGTCGGATCCAGTCGGAGGGCGCCGGATGAGCACCTCGACGCGCCGCACACGGCGCCTGTCGGGAGACCTGACCGGATGCCGAACGCCACCGATCTCATGGCCGAGATCGCCCGTGAGCTGGGCATTGCCGTGGAGGTCGAGCCCAACTTTCGGCGGGTCGGTTGCCTGACCTTCGCCGACGGCCGCCGATCGTATTTTCGGGGGACGGGCGTCGACCTCAACGGGCTCGGATCGTCCCATCTTGCCCGCGACAAGGGCTGGGCACTGCAGTTTCTCAGCCGCCTGGGGTACGGCACGCCCCGCAGCGGGACGTTCTACTCCAAGGACTTCGCGGCCTTCCTCGGATCGACAAAGGACATCCACGCCGCCTGGGATTTCGCCCGCCAGCTGGGCCCGCCGGTCATCGTCAAACCGAACAGCAGGTCCGCCGGCGATGGGGTCGCCCTGGCCGGCACCAAGCGCGACTTCTACCGCGCGGTGCGCACGATCTTCGGTCCGGTCCGCGATCAGGTTGCCCTGGTGCAGGAAGTCGTCGAGGGGCGCGATTACAGAGTCGTCGTGCTCGACGGCGATGTCGTGTCCGCGTACGAGCGACGACCGCTGCGGGTCACGGGAGACGGCACGTCCACGGTCGCGGAGCTGATCGCGGCGAAGCAGCGTGAGTCCCGGCCCACGACGCGCCGAGTGCCCGGCCCGGCCGATCCTCGTATCGAGATGTTCCTGCGGACGCGGCGGATGCGAGGGGACGACGTCGTGCCCGAAGGCCGATCGATACCGGTCCTCCCGAACGCGAACCTGTCGACCGGAGGCGACGCCACCGACGTGACCGACCTGATCGGCGCAGACCTGGGCCGCCTGTGCGTCGAGATCGTCGCCAGGATGGGCCTTCGGCTGGCCGGGGTCGACGTGCTCGTGCGTCAGGACGTGACGCAACCCCTCGAGCCAGGTACCGTGACCGTTCTGGAGCTGAACGCGGCGCCCGGGTTCGATCACTACGCATACGTCGGCGCGAAGCAGCGCGAGCGGGTTCGCGACATCCATCGGCGGATACTCGTCGCCCTGCGGGACGGTCCGCCGTAGGCGTCGGACGTCTCGCCATGATGCCGCCTGGCGCGTCGAGGAGGCCTAGACTCTGCCGATGACCACCGTCCGGGTCGTGGACGTCCAGGATGAGGAGACGTTCGCGCTCCTGCCGCCGTGTGCCGACCCGGCCTTCGACCATGGCAGCTGCGACTACTGGGAGGATGCCGACCGGGGTTCGAAGCGAGCGCGAGCGGCAGGGCGGGCCCGCGCAGCCGAGCCAGCACCGGCCCGGCCACCAAACCCATTTGCCGGCGCGGGCGACCAGGCAGCGACCAATCCATTCGCCCCGTCTCGCCGCGATGCGGCGTTCAATCCCTTTGCCCCGGACGACGATCCGCTGGCCGACAACCCGTTCGCGCCCGCCCGCGCACCGGCTCCAATCCTCGCCTCCGACGCTCCTCGCAAGCTGGCCCTCCTGGCCAGGGGACGTGGCGTCTTCGGCAGCTACGCGAAGGTCCTCCTCGTGGACGACGCGCCCGTCGCGTATGCGCAGTTCGGGCCACTGTCCGCGTATCCACGGGCCAGCCGCGTCCGCGACCTCTACCGACAGCTGCCCGAGGCCCCCCTGCCGGCCGTCATCACCTGCATCGCCACGACCAGCGAGGGTCGTCACCACCGCCACGCGCAGGCGCTCGTGGCGGCGGTCTGCGAAGACCTGGCGGGGCGCGGCTTCGCCGCCGTGGAGGTCTATCCGGAGCCCCACTCCAACCCGGACGCCACCAGCGCGGCCACGCCCGCCTTCTGGCTCGCGGCGGGCTTCGGCCTCGCCGTCGATGACGAACGCTATCCGGTTCTTCGCCGCGAGCTCTGACCGTACCGGGCGCGTCCGGTCGGCCACCCGACGCATCCGGTGGTAACGTCCGTCGGCGCGGCGACGCTTCACACACAGGAGGTCCAGATGGCTTCGATCCAGGCGCTGGGAAGCGTCTCCAAGGTTCGTGGAGCGCTGATCTTCGTCGAGGACATCGAGAGCGAGCTGGCCTTCTACCGCGACGTCATCGGCCTTCGCCTCCTCTACCGGACGCCGCGCTTCGTCCGATTCGACGCAGCCCAGGGAACCAGCCTGGCCCTCATCGCCGGCGGGTCGGCAAGCGCCGAGCCCAAGGATTTTCGGCGTGGCGGCGTCGTGCCGGAGGTCATCGTCGACAACCTGGAGCTGGCCATGCGCCGCCTGCAGGCGGCCGGTGTGAGGCACGAGGAGGTGGTGCGGACCGCCTGGGGCCAGTTCTGCTTCTTCTGGGACCCGGAAGGCAACCCGCTCCAATTCTACGAATCTGCCTTCGTCCGGCCCGATGCGGATCCGGAGCGGGTCCCGGGCTAGTGGGCGTCGCGGCCCGGCGCCCAGGCGGAGGATCGCGGCCCGGCCCGGCCCTGACCCTCGGCGTCTTCGTCGTCGTCGGCATTGCGATCGGGACGGCGGTGGCCGTCGGCCAACGGCCCACGCCGACGCCCTCGCCCACCCGTTTCGTGCCGACCGGCTCCTCCGGCGCGCTGCCCCCGCCGGTAACGGGTCGGCCGTCGGCGTCATTTGGTGGGCAGCCGTCGGGAGTGCCAGGTAGCGTCCGCGTCGACCCGTCGTTGCTCGCGGTGCTGCCCTCCACGGTGGCCGGACTCGCCCTCGTCCAGGACCCCGATACCGAGTCTCATGACGCCGCAGACCCCTCGCATGCCGCCGACCTGGCCGGCCTGGCGGTCGCCATCGTCGCGGATTCGTCGACCGCCGACCTGGCGATCGCGTCGGTGGTTCGGCTCAGACCGGGTGTCTACTCGGACGCATACTTCCGGAGCTGGCGCGAGACGTTCGACACGGGTGCCTGCTCTCAGGCCGGCGGCGTTGCCGGCTCGGCGGAGGCGGTGATCGCGGGCCGTCGCGCGTTCATCGGTCATTGCAGCGGTGGCCTGCTGACCTACCACGTCTACCTGCCCGGGGACGACTCCATCGTTTCGATCTCCTCGATCGGCGAGCGCCGGCTCGGCGAGCGCATCGTGGAGGGCCTCCGATGAACACGGCGTCCGCGCTGCCCGGCGCACGACCGGTCCGGGCGCCGCGCGGCCCGGCGATCACGTGCCGCGGCTGGGCCCAGGAAGCGGCGCTTCGGATGCTCATGAACAACCTGGACCCCGACGTGGCGGAGGATCCCGACGCACTCGTCGTCTACGGCGGGACCGGCCGGGCGGCGCGGAGCTGGGCGGCGTTCGACTCGATCGTGCGCGAGCTGCGCCGCCTCGCCGATGACGAGACGCTGCTCGTCCAGAGCGGTAAGCCGGTCGGCGTCTTCCGTACCCACGAGTGGGCGCCTCGCGTGCTCATCGCCAATTCCAACCTCGTCGGCCGCTGGGCGACCTGGGACGTCTTCCGCGAGCTCGAACGGGCCGGCCTGACGATGTACGGCCAGATGACCGCCGGGTCGTGGATCTACATCGGCACGCAGGGCATCCTCCAGGGCACGTACGAGACGTTCGCAGAATGCGCCCGGCAGCACTTCGGAGGGACCCTCCGAGGGCGAGTCGTGCTGACCGCCGGCCTCGGCGGCATGGGCGGTGCACAGCCGCTCGCCGTCAC
>WNGF01002549.1_pt1 | contig 25359 bp, 25 predicted proteins | sample 5400641 | NCBI WGS metagenome assembly WNGF01 (sample SAMN13153371, study PRJNA577476) | soil metagenome | isolation source: 80 cm soil or saprolite under grassland replicate 2 | place: USA:California | collected 2016-06-15 | reverse complement strand
CGGTCGGTCACCGCCGCAGCGCGGACCCTCTCGATCGATAGCCTGTCAGTGGAGCGCGCGCAAGCGTACGCGGCCGAGTACGCGGACGAGATCGAGGCCGCGATCGCCGCTAACGACGCGGCGTTCGAGCGCGTGGAGCCGCTGCACGCATCGGCGCTGAGGACGCCGGTGCGGAGGCCGCGGCGTGCGCCTGCTCCTCGATGAACACCTCGATCCGCGGCTCGCGGAACAGCTCCGCGCTGGTGGTCACGACGCGGTCGCGGTCGCCGAAGACCCAGCGCTCCGCGGCCTGAGCGATCCAGCGCTGCTCGACCACGCGCTTGCGGAAGGCCGCGCCATCGTCACCTATGACGCCGCCGACTTCTCGGGTCTTGCCGAGGAACGACAGGTCGCCGAGGAGACATTTGCCGGGATCGTCTTCGTCTCCACGCGCGCGTTTCCGCCGGGCCGGCGCGGGCACGGCCGGGTCGTTCAGGCCCTGGTCGCGCTCTTGAAGGCGCACCCGTCGCGCTCGGCTCTCGCCGGACGCATCGTTCGGCTCAGCGATCCCGTACTGGGTCGCGCGTGAAGGTGCACCGGGTCGCCCTCGAGCCCAAGTCGGTGTAGCGCGAGGGCGAAGACCCGCTACGACGTCGCGGCGTAGAGGTATTGGCGGACTCAGCGCTCTCGTGCGTCGCGGCGCGACCTAACATGGCCGCACCCACATGGAGTGCCCGAGCTGCGCGGCGACCGTTCCCGATGACGCGAAGTTCTGCCCGAACTGCGGCACGGCACTCGCGAAGCCGCGCGCCATGGAGGGCGAGCGGCGGATCGTCACCGTGCTGTTCTGCGACGTGAAGGGCTCGACGACGCTCGCCGAGTCGCTCGATCCCGAGGACTGGGCCGAGGTCATGGAAGGCGCGTTCGGCGTGCTCATCGAAGCGGTGAGGCGCTACGAGGGCACGGTCGCGCGCGTGATGGGCGACGCGATCCTCGCCTACTTCGGCGCGCCGAAGGCGCACGAGGACGATCCCGAGCGGGCCGTCCTCGCGGCGCTCGACATGCGCCGCGACACCGCCGCGTACCGCGAGCGCCTGCGGACGCGCGGCATCTCCGAGTTCGACATCCGGGTCGGGATCAACACCGGTCTCGCGATCCTCGGCGACGCGACCGGCGAGGGCATCGAGTACACGGCGATGGGCGACGCGGTGAACGTCGCCGCTCGGCTCGAGCAGTCCGCTTCGCCGGGAACGATCGTCGTCGGCGACAGCACCCGTCGCCATCTCGCCGATCACTTCGAGCTACGGCCGCTCGGCAAGCTCGAGGTCCGCGGGCGAGCGGCGACGATCGACGCGTTCGAGGTCGTCGGCCGCCGGGCCGCCCGCGACCGGAGCACCGTCCGCGCGCCGCTCGTCGGGCGGACCCGGGAGCTGGCCGATCTGCGCGCGGCGGTCGGCCAGCTCCGCGCAGGCCGGGGCGGGATCGTCGCCCTGGTCGGCGACGCCGGGCTGGGCAAGACGCGGCTCATCGAGGAGCTGCACGACGAGTGGCTGGCCGCGCCAGGCGGCCAGTGGAGCGAGTCCCACGCCCAGTCGTACGTCAGCGCGCAGCCGTACCTGCTTCACCGGCAGCAGATCTTCGACGCCTGCATGGTGCGCGACGACGACCCGCTGCCGGTGATCCGCGAGCGGGTCGCGACCGCGTTCGCCCGGCTGGGCGAGGACGCCGAGGGCATCCGGGTGCTCGAGTGGATGCTCGGGATCGCGGAGCAGGAAGCGCCGGTCGACGCCGCGCCGCTCCGCGACGCGATCGTCCGGACGATGCGGGATCTGCTGGTGAAGCGTCACCGCGATGCGGCAGGCATCGCGGCTTACGACGACCTGCAGTGGAGCGACCCGGCGTCGGTCGACCTGCTCGCGGAGCTGCTCGCGACGGCCGAGGAGGCGCCGATCCTCTTCATCCTCGCCTTTCGCCCCGAGCGTCAATCCGCGGCCTGGCGCCTCAAGCAGCGCGCCGAGACCGACTACCCGCACCTCTACACGGAGGTGACCCTCGGGCCGCTCGACGCAGGTGAGTCGCGAACGCTCCTCGCCGAGCTTCTCGGTGGTGCCGCGCTGCCCGCCCAGCTGGAGCGCACCGTCCTCGAGAAGGCCGAGGGGAATCCGCTGTTCATCGAGGAGCTGACGCGGTCGCTCATCGACGGAGGCGCCGTCGAGCGGCAGGCCGACGGATCGTGGAAGGCGCGCGAGGGCGCCGCGTCGTTCCGGGTCCCGGAGTCCGTCCAGGGGCTCGTCGCGGCCCGCATCGACCGCCTCGATGAGCCGGTCCGCCAGACGCTGCAGGTCGCCGCGGTCGTCGGCCGGACGTTCGAGTACCGCGTGCTGCAGAAGCTCGCGCAGGCCAACGGCGAGCTCGACCGGCATCTCATCGCGCTCCAGCGCTTCGAGCTCGTGCGCGAGCTCTCGCGGGAGCCGGAACGGCGTTACTCGTTCCGGCACGCGCTCACGCACGACGCGGCGTACGCCTCCATCCTCCAGCGGCGGCGGCGCGAGCTCCATCGGCGCTGCGCCGAGACGCTCGAGGAGCTCTACGCGGACCGGCGCGACGAGTTCGCGGCGCTCATCGGCGAGCACTTCGCCGATGCCGGCGATCCCCGGTCCGTCCCCTACCTGCGGACGGCCGGCGACCGCGCGATGCGGCTCTATGCCCTCGAGGACGCCATCGCGAGCTACTCCCGCGCCCTCTCGTTCGAGGTCGCCGATGCCGAGGCGCTCGTCGCGCTGCACTCCGCGCGCGGGCGCGCCCATGAGCTGCGCGGCGAGTACGACCCGGCGCTGGCGGACTACGAGGCGCTCGAACGGATCGGGCGCGAGCGCGGCGACCGGCACATCGAGCTCGCCGGCCTCGCGCCGCGCGTGTCGATCCACGCGACGCCGACGTCACGGCGCGACCTCGCCCTCGCCGAGCAGCTCGTCGCCCGCGCGCTGCCGCTCGCCCGCGAGCTCGGCGACCGCGCGCTCGTCGCCCGGATCCAGTGGGCGAGCATGATCGTCTCGGGCTGGCGCAACCGGTACGACGAGGCGCGCGCGGCAGGGGAGGAGGCCGCCGCGATCGCGCGCGAGCTGGGCCTGCGCGATCTGCTCGCGTTCGTGCTCATCGACATGAGCCGCTCGTACATGTACGCGGACGCGCAGCGGAAGGGGATGGAGCTCGTCGAGGAGGCCGCCGGACTCTTCCGCGAGGCGGGGAACAAGGCGATGCTCACCGACGCCCTCGCCACGCTCGGCTTCGCGCGCGCGATGACGGGCGACCAGGACGGCGCCCGGCGCGATGGGCACGAGGCCCGCGCGATCGCCGACGAGATCGGCAACGAATGGGGCCGCTCGTTCAGCGGCTTCGGCCTCGGGTACTCGTACTTCCACACCGGCGAATGGGGCGAGGCGATCCGGATCTGGGAGGACGCGATCGAGCATGGGCGGCGCGCGGGCTTCGTCGCGGTCTCGGTGGGCCCGCGGGCCGACCTCGGCTGGCTCTACGCACACGCGGGCGACGACGCACGCGGCGACGTCCATCTCCGCGAGGCGGATGAGACCGCCGCGGGTTCCCTGCCGGACTGGCGCTCGTGGACCCTGGCGCAGCTGGCGCGGATCGCGATCGAGCGTGGGGATCTGGCGCGCGGCCGCGAGCTGCTCGGCGAAGTGCGCGAGCTCAAGCCACCGAACCTGTCGGTCGCCGCGAGCTACCTCGCGCTCGGCGAGGCCGAGCTCGCGATCGCCGAGGGCAACACGGAGGTGGCGATCGCCGCCGCCCGTAGGGGAGCCGATCTCCAGGCCGAGGGCGGCGTCGTCCTGCTCCAGGCGTACCGGCTCTGGCTCGAGGGGGAGGCCCAGCGGAGGGCCGGGAAGCTCGAGGACGCGGCGCGCGCGTTCGAGCGCGGCATCGCACACGCGCGCGCCTGGCGTGCACTCGGCATCCTCTGGCTGCTGCTCGGGTCGCTGGCCGTCGTCCACGATGCCCGGGGCGCGACGTCGGCCGCGCTCACCGCCCGCGGGGAGGCGCGCGAGGTCGTGCGCGCGGTCGCGGACTCGCTCGCCGCGGTCGGGCTGCGCGACGCGTTCCTCGCCCGGCCCGAGGTGAAGGCGATCACCGGCTGACGACCGCGTTCAGCTCGCGAGGTCCCGAAGTCTGAGCGCATCGCGCGGCGCGTGCCCGCCTTCGTCGTTGTTGAAGTACGCGAAGACGTCGAGTCCCTGCCGGCGCCACTCACGGATGCGTTCGGCCCACGTCCGCAGCATCGCGTCGGTGTATGCGGAGGCGTACTTCTCACCCGGACCGTGGAAGCGCAGGTACACGAAGTCGGCCGTCGTCGCCACGCGCGACGGCCAGTGCGGCGTGTCGATGAGGCAGAGCGCGACGCCGCGCCGGCGCAGGACCTCGAGCGCGTCGTCGGTCAGCCACGACGAGTCGCGCGGCTCGATCGCGTGCCGCCGTCGACGGCGCGACACGAGCTTCAGGAAGGCGATGAGCCGATCGGCGTCGAACTTCATCCGCGGCGGCAGCTGGACGAGCACGACCGCGGCCTTCGGACCGAGCCCGCCGAGCGTTCCGTACGACCGCTCGACGCTGTCGGCGCCGACCTTGAGCCGCTTGATGTGCGTGATGAACCGATTGAGCTTCACCGCATAGCGGAAATCGTCGGGCACGGCACGGCGCCAGCGCTCGAACTGGGCGCGCTCGGGCTGCCGGTAGAACGGGTTGTTCAGCTCGACGGTGTCGAAATAGCGGGCGTAATGGCCGAGCCACTCGCGCTGGGGGAGCGACCGCGGATAGAACCGACCCTTCCAATGCGGATAGACGTACCCGGAGGTGCCGATCCGCAATTCGCCCACCGAACGGGCCGGAGCAGCCCCCGTGCCCGGTGCCGGCTCCCCCGCGCGAGGTAGTACCGCTTTCCCACTTGTCGCGCCATGCGGGGCGGCCGCACAGTCATGCGGGGAGTCTCGGGGAAAGGGGGGATTTGATTGGACATTCTGCGCTTCTTCCGTGACGACGACGGCCAGGGTCTCGTGGAGTACGCCCTCATCATCGCGGTCATCGCCATCGCCGTCATCGTCGCGATGATCTTCCTTCGCGGTCAGCTCCAGAACATCTTCAGCAACATCGGCAACAACCTCACGTAGGCTTCTGGCGACCGGACCTCGCGGGCGGCGCTCGCCGGATCGGCGGCGCCGCCCTTTCATTGCCGAACGGAAAAGGAGGAAGACGAGATCGACCCCCTGCGGATCGTCGAATATGCGGTGCTCGTCGCCTTCGTCGTCACCGTCGTGTACACGGACTGGCGCTGGCAGCGCATCCCCAACGTGGCGACCTACCCGACGATGCTCGTCGGCCTGGTCCTCGGCGGGGCGGAGTCGCTCTCCGGCGGGTTCGGCTTCCCCGGTGAGATCCTGCGAGGCGGCCTCGTCGACCACGTCGCGGGCGTCGTCGTCGCGTTCCTCGTGTCCTACCCGTTCTACGCGGCGGGAGGGCTCAAGGCGGGCGACGCGAAGCTCCTCATGGCGGTCGGCGCGCTCCGGGGGACCGCGTTCCTCCTCTACGCCGCGTTCTACGGCGCGATCATCGGGGGATTCATCGCGATCCTCTTCATCGCGCTCCGCCGGCTCGCACCGCGCGACGGGGCGAAGCCCACGATCGGCGGGCTGTTGCACACCTGGATCCCCTACGGCGTCGCGCTCGGCCTGGGCGCCCTGGTCGCGCTGGCACAGGAAATGAGCCGCCTATCATGAGCCGTTGCGATGGCTGAGAAGATCCGCATCCTCGTCGTCGACGACATCGCCGAGACACGCGAGAACCTCGCGAAGCTGATCGGATTCGAGACCGACATGGAGATCGTCGCGGCCGCCGAGGGCGGCAAGCAGGCCATCGCGCTCGCCAAGCGTGACCGCCCCGACGTGATCCTCATGGACATCAACATGCCGGACATGGACGGGATCCAGGCGACCGAGATCATCGCCAGCACCGTGCCCGAGTCGCCGATCATCATGATGAGCGTCCAGGGCGAGCAGGATTACCTGCGGCGCTCGATGCTGGCCGGTGCGCGCGAATTCCTGGTGAAGCCGTTCTCCTCGGACGAGCTCGTCCGGGCGATCCGCCACGTCCATGAGCTCGAGAAGGCGAAGCGGGCCCGCTACGCCCAGATCGCCCCGGGCCAGTACTACGGCGATCGCGGAGCAGCGTCCGCGCCCGCGGCGCGGGGAAGGGTCATCTCGTTCTTCTCCCCCAAGGGTGGGGTCGGCCGGACGACGATCGCCACGAACCTCGCCGTGGCCCTCCACCAGAGCACCGGGAAGCCGGTCTGCCTGGTGGACGGCAGCCTGCCGTTCGGGGATATCGGGGTCATCCTGAACATGCCGCCGAAGGCGAAGACGATCGCGGACCTCGTCGGCTCGTTCGATCAGATCGACGCGGAGATCCTCGAGTCGGTGCTCGCCACACACTCGAGCGGCATCAAGGTCCTCCTCGCGCCGCCGAATCCGGAGATCGCGGAGCTGATCAGCGGCCCGCACATGAAGCGGGTGCTCGAGACGCTCCGTGAGAAGTACGCCTTCGTCGTCGTGGACACCTGGCCCTCGTTCCAGGAGCAGGTCCTATCGATGCTCGACGTCGCCGACGTCATCCTGACCCTCATGACCCTCGAGATCACGAACCTGAAGAACGTCCGCGTCTTCCTCGAGATCGCCGAGAAGCTCGGCTACGACGACCACAAGGTCCAGCTCGTGGCCAACCGGAATGACTCACTTGGCGGGATCAAGGCGTCGGACTTCGAGACGAGCCTCGCCCGGAAGATCCCGCACTCGATCGTCTCGGACGGCCGGGCGCTCGTGCTCGCGGTGAACCGCGGCGTTCCGTTCGTCGTCTCCCACCGCGACAGCCAGGTAAGCAAGGACATCTTCACCCTGGCGGCGAAGCTCGCCGCCGACGAGGATGCTGAGGCGACCGGGCCGACGCCGCAGAAGGCCCAGGCGCGGCAGGGGCTGCGGATCTTCGCCCGTTAGGTCGGTCCCGCCGGTCGGTCCCGCCGGTCGGGCCCGGCGGACCCGTGGTCGTAGGCCGCGAGTAGCCCGAAAGGACCAGTTTCGGACCACCCCCCTCCCTCGTTAGGTTCGTAGGCTCGCGCCCGAGGGGAGCACCCGGGTGACGCTGGGCGGGGAAGGTTGGGTTCAACAGGCTGAGATGTCACTTCTGAAACGGATCGAAGGCTCGCGTCCCGCAGGGACCATCGACTCGCCGGCCATGCCGGCCGACGGCGGTCACGGCCAGGCGCCGAGCGGCCCGCTGTCCCAGACCGTCGCCCCGACCAGGGATGCCAACCGCGACCTCCGCTCCCAGTTGCAGACCCGGATCATCAACAACCTCGATCCCCGGCTCGACCTCGCCGACTACAAGGCGGTCCGCACGGGCATCGAAGAGATGTTCACCCGCTTCCTCGACGAAGAGGGCGCGGTCATCACGCGCGTCGAGCGGCAACGGATGCTCGAGCAGATCGTCGACGAGATCCTCGGGTTCGGGCCGATCCAGCCGCTCCTGAACGACGACACGATCACCGAGGTCATGGTGAACGGGCCGTTCCGCGTGTACATCGAGCGGAAGGGCAAGCTCCAGCTCTCGGACATCACCTTCCAGAGCGACGACCACGTCTCGCGGGTCATCGAGCGGATCATCGCGCCGATCGGCCGCCGGGTCGACGAGTCGAAGCCCTATGAGGATGCCCGCCTGCCGGACGGCTCCCGTGTGAACATCATCATCCCGCCGCTTTCGCTGAACGGCCCGGTCGTCACGATCCGGAAGTTCCCGAAGTACCGCATCCAGGTCGACGACTACGTGAAGTTCGGCACCGCGACCGCCGAGATGATGGAGTTCCTGAGGGCCTGCGTCGAGGCGCGGCTGAACATCTTCGTCTCCGGTGGGACCGGGTCCGGGAAGACCACGCTGCTGAACATCCTGTCGGGCTTCATTCCCGAGGACGAGCGGATCGTCACGATCGAGGACGCCGCCGAGCTGAAGCTGGTCCAGGACCACGTCGTGCGGCTCGAGTCGCGCGCGGCGAACATCGAGGGCAAGGGTGCCGTGACGATCATGGACCTGGTCAAGAACGCCCTCCGGATGCGGCCCGAACGCATCGTCGTCGGTGAGATCCGTGGCGGCGAGGCCCTCTCCATGCTCCAGGCGATGAACACCGGTCACGACGGCTCGCTGTCGACCGGACACGCGAACGCGCCGCGCGACATGTTGGCCCGCCTCGAGACGATGTGTCTCATGGCCGGGGTCGATCTTCCGGCCCGCGCCATCAAGGAGCAGATCGCGAGCGCGCTTGATGTCATCGTCCACATCTCCCGGCTCAAGGACGGCTCGCGCAAGATCACGAACATCACCGAGGTCCAGGGGATGGAGGGCGACGCCATCGTCCTGCAGGACGTCTTCGTCTTCGAACAGACCGCGTACATCGAGGGGAAGGTGATCGGTCGCCTCCGGCCGACGGGCATCCGGCCGAAGTTCTCGGAGAAGTTCGAGGCCGCGGGCATCCGGCTTCCCCAGGGCGTCTTCGGCGACATGTCGTCGGGCTACCGCTAGGCCGTGGAGTACTTCCTCCCGGCGGCGGTCGGCCTCGGCGTGCTGCTGTTCTTCGCCGGCGTCGCGAGCGCGCTCGGCGGCCCCGGCGGCACGACGGTGGAGTCGCGCATGGCCCGCTACTCCGGCGGTGCGGAGCCGAAGGAGAAGGGTGCCAAGGGAAAGCGGCGGCGGAAGGCCCGCAAGGAGATCGATCCGTTCGCGACGCTCTCCGGGGACATCGAGGACAAGCGCTTCACCTCGCGCGTCCAGCGCGACCTCGCGCGCGCGAACCTTCGCCTGCGCGTGGCCGAGTACTACTACATCCGCTTCGGCCTGGCGATCGTGCTCGGCGCGGTGCTGTTCGTGGCCCGCGACCCGCTCTCGGGCTTCTTCGGTGTCATCCTGGGCTACTTCCTGCCGCGGATCTGGGTCGGCCGACGGATCGCCGGGCGGCTCAACGCGTTCAACAAGCAGCTCGCCGACACGACGAGCCTCCTGTCCAACTCGCTGCGCGCCGGCTCCAGCTTCCTCCAGTCCATCGAGCTCGTGTCGCGTGAGGCGGCCGCGCCGATGAGCGAGGAGATGGGTCGGGTCGTGCGTGAGGTCAACCTCGGGCTCGGCATGGAGGAGGCGCTCCAGAACATCGTCCGGCGGATCAAGAGCGATGACCTCGACCTCATGGTCACGGCCATCGGGATCCAGCAGCAGGTCGGTGGCAACCTCGCCGAGATCCTCGACACGATCGCCTTCACGATCCGCGAGCGCGTGCGGATCAAGGGCGAGATCGCCACGTTGACCGCCCAGGGCCGGATCTCCGGTTACGTCGTCGCGTTCCTGCCGATCGGCCTCGGCGCCGTGCTCAACATGATCAACCCGGAGTTCATGCAGCCCCTCTTCACGCAGCTCATCGGTCGCATCCTCATCGGGGTGGGTCTCGTCATGATGGCCATCGGCTTCTTCGCGATCCGGAAGATCACGGACATCAAGGTCTGACCGTGGAGATCGTCGGCCCCCTCCTCGTGACATTGGGCGTCGTCATCGCCGTGCTCGGCAGCCAGATGGGCTCGCGGCTCGATCCCGTCCAGGCCCGGCTGCAGCAGATCGCGGTCCGCCCGCGGACGCTCGAGGAGCTCGAGCTCCAGCGACCGATCGCCGACCGCACCATCAAGCCGATCATCCGCGCGCTCTCCGGGCTGGTCGGGCGCTTCTATCCCGCGAACACGTACCGCAGCCTGTCGCTGAAGCTGAAGCGCGCGGGCATGGAGTCCACGAGCGCCGAGTTCTTCCTGGGCGTCAAGGCATTCGTCGCCATCGTCGGTGCCGTCGCCGGGACCGCGGTCACCAACCTGATCGCGCCGGACCTGCTCCCGACGCTCGCCGGTGGCGCCGGCGGCCTGGTGCTCGGGTTCATGCTTCCCGACTACTACCTCTCGAGCAAGGCCGGCTCCCGCTCCGGCAAGATCCTCGAGACCCTCCCCGACGCGCTCGACCTCCTGACGATCTCGGTCGAGGCCGGCCTCGGCTTCGACGCGGCGCTGGTGAAGGTCACCGAGAAGATGCGCGGACCGCTGTCGGACGAGTTCAAGCGTGCCAGCGGCGAGCAGCGCGTCGGCAAGTCCCGCCAGGAGGCGCTTCGCGGGATCACCGAGCGCGTGGAGCAGAAGGAGCTCGCGAACTTCATCTCCGCGATCATCCAGGCGGACCAGCTCGGCGTCTCGATGTCGAAGGTCCTGCGTATCCAGTCGGAGCAGATGCGCCAGGAGCGCCGCCAGCGCGCCGAGGAGAAGGCCGCCCGCGCGCCGATCCTCATCATGCTCCCGACGATCGGCTGCATCTTCCCCTCGCTGTTCATCGTGATCCTGGCGCCGGCCGCCCTGTCCGCGCTCAGCTCTTGCGGTAGCTTCTAGCACCACGCGGCTCCTCAACGGCACACGCGGGACCGTCCTGGCGACGGACTGCCGGACCGCCGACAGCTTCGTGTCGCGCGGCATCGGCCTGCTCCTGCATAGCCGGCTGGCTCCCGGCGAGGCGCTGCGGATCACGAAGACGAGCTCGATCACGATGTTCTTCATGCGGTTCTCCATCGACGCGCTCTTCCTCGACGCGTCGGGGCGGGTCGTCAAGGTCGCTTCGCGCCTCAGGCCGTTCGTGCCGATGAGCGCGGCACGCGGCGCCCGCGAGGTCGTCGAGCTCGCCGCGGGGACCGCGGCGGCCACCGGCACGCAAGTCGGCGACGAGTTGCTCTTCCAGGAGTGAACGCCGAGCGCCGACACGACGCCGGGTCGCGACGATGACCGCGCTCGCGGCGCTGCGCGACATCCTTGTCCCGCCGCGCTGCGCCGGATGCGGCCGCCCCGGGAGCTGGTTCTGCGTGGTCTGCCGCGACGAGTGTGAGCCGCTCGAGCACGCCCTCTCGCCGGCGTTGACGGTCGTCGCGGCCGGAGCGCACGAGGGCCCCCTCCGCGAAGCGATCCATCGGCTCAAGTACGGATCCGAGCCCGGCCTCGCGGCGGAGCTCGGCGCGCTCGTCGCGGCGCGCGTCGCCGCGGATCTCGCGACCGGTGTCACGCTCGACGCGATCGTGCCGGTGCCGCTCCACCCGCTCCGGCGGCGTGAGCGAGGCTACGACCAGGCGGCCGCCCTCGGATCCGCGATCGCGTCGGCCTGCGGGCTTCCGCTCCGTGACGACCTGCACCGGATCCGGCGCGGCGAGGCCCAGGCGACGCTCGGCCGCACGGCCCGCGCGGGCAACGTACGCGGCGCGTTCGCCGGGGTCGCCGGGTCGCTGCGCGGCCTCCGAGCCGGCCTCGTCGACGACGTCGCCACGACCGGCGCGACGCTGCTCGATGCGGCCGCGGCCGCCCGCGCCTGCGGCGCCCGCGCCATCCGTGCCTACGTCGTCGCGTTCGAGCAGTGAGCGCGAGCGAGGCCCGGCTCCGCCGGGCGGAGCAAGCACCACCCGCCGGGGGCGTGTCTCCCGGCACAGCCGGGAGATTGAACAAGTGAGCGCGAGCGATGCCGGCCCCGCGGACGCGAACGTCCCGCCGGGCCGGTGGATCGTCCGCGGCGTGCTCCTGGCCATCCTCTCGTTCGCGAACCTCAACGTCATCTGGTCCCCCGACGTCATCCCGAACGCGCTCTTCGCCTGGACGCTCGTGCGCAGTGGCAACGTGGACTACGACGAGTTCACCTACCCGTCCCCGCAACAGGAGCGCCCGGATCGGATCGACCGCGAGGCGTATTTCTTCCGGGCTTGCGGCGGATCCACCGCGACCGAGCCACCGCGGGCGGTGCGCAGCCTCGGCGGACCGCCCGCGCCCGGGCCGAACGATCACGTCTGCTCGGTGTTCCCGCCGGGGATCGCGCTGCTCGCATTGCCGGTCCTGGTTCCCGCGGTGCTGGCCGGGGTCGAACCTGGCGACGCGACCGCGCTGCTCCTCCTCGGCCATCTGGTCGCCGCGATCGTCGAGACCATCGCGACGCTCGTGCTCTGGACGACGCTCCGGCGCTTCGTGAGCCCTGGCTGGTCGCTCGGTCTCGTCCTTCTCTACACGCTCGGCACGAGCGTCCGGACCGTGGCCTCGCAGGCGCTCTGGCAGCACGCCGGCGTGCACCTCTTCGTCGCGCTCGCGCTGTTCCTCGTCCTCGTCGAGCGGCCCGTCGCGCCGCTGCGCGAGCTCGTCGCCGGCGTGCTCCTGGGCTTCGGGGCGGTCGTCCGTCAGACGACCGCCCTCGTCGCGCTCGGCATCGGACGGCGGCGCTGGCTTTGGGCCGTGGCCGGCTTCGGGGTCGGCGTCATCCCGCTGCTCGTGTACGACGCGGTCGCGTTCGGCGATCCATTCGAGCAGGGCTACGGCACGAAGCCGTTCGACGCGCCGATCGTCACCGGGGTCGCCGGCCTGCTGGTCTCTCCGAGCCGCGGTCTGCTCGTGTACGAGCCGTACATCGCCTTCGCGATCGTGGCGCTCGTCCTTGCGTGGCGTCGTCCGGGCGCGGTCGCCGCCCGCTTGCGCGGCCTCGGGATCGTCGCGCTCGCGACGCTGCTGCTCTATGCGACATATGCGGAATGGTGGGGCGGGCGGGTGTTCGGGCCGCGCTTCCTCGACGACCTCGCGCCGATCATGTTCGTCGCGCTCGGCTGGGCGATCGGCCGGGGACTGCTCGCCTCACGAGGTGTGCGGGTCGCCTTCTGGGCGACCGCGGGCTGGTCGCTCGCGCTCTTCAACGCCGCGGCCCTCGTGTACCAGCAGGGCTGGGACAACGCGCGCGAGGTGAACTTCCATCCCGAACGCCTCTTCGATTGGTCGGATCCGCAGTGGCTCGCGGTGCTTCGATCGCTGCCGTCGGGTGGCGCGCGCGCCGCCGTCGCCGCGCTGCTGTCGATCGCTGTCCTCGCGTTGCTGCTGCGACTCGAGCGCGTGCGACCGTTCGCCCGTCTATCGTCGACCGCGTGACCATCGACGCACGCGCCGATGGCGGCGCGGGCGTGGCCTTCGTCATCTTCTTCGGCGCGGGCGGACACAGTGACGTGGAGCGACACCTCGATCGCGTCCGGGTCGCGATCGGGTCCGGCGTCATCCGGCGCGCGGTCGCGGCCGGCTTCGGGCCGCTCATCGCGGTCACGGCGGACCCGATCGCGGAGAGCGCGTTCTCAGGCGCGGGCGCGCGGGTCGAGTCACCGCGGACCGATCCCTTCCACTTCGGGACGGAGCTCGCGCGGGTCGTCACCCAGGCGGGCTCCGGGCGCGTGTGCGCCATCGGCGCGGGGGCCGGCGCGCTGCTCACGGTCGACGACCTCGGGGCCATCCGCGACGAGCTCGAGCGCGCGGAGGCGCTCGTCCTCTCGAACAATTACTACTCGGCCGATCTCGTCGGCCTCACCCCCGCGAGCGCCCTCGGGGCGATCGCGCTGCCGGCGACGGACAATCCGCTCGCCCGGCTCCTTCACCTCCAGGCGGGACTGCCCTCGCGCCAGCTGCCGCGATCGGCGGCGACGCTCCTCGACGTTGACACGCCGCCGGACGCGACCGTGCTCCTCAGACATCCGCACTGTCCGCCCGAGCTCTTGGAGGTCGGCGCATGGGAGCCGCAGCTCGGCGCCCGGGTCGATGCGCTCATGACGCTGGTGACGACCCCTGAGCAGGAGCTCATCGTCGCCGGCCGGGTCGGCGCACCCGTGTGGAGCTACCTCGAGTCGCAGACCGCCTGCCGGGTGCGGATGCTGGCGGAGGAGCGCGGCATGCAGGCGGCTGGACGCGATGTGTCGGGCCGCGCCCGCACGGCGCTCGGCTTCCTCTACCAGCTCATCGGCCCGCGCGAGTTCTTCGCCCGGCTGGCCGAGCTGGGCGACGGGATGCTGTTCGACTCGCGCGTCCTGTTCGCGCACCTCGGCTGGCGGCTCGGCCCGGCGGAACGTTTCGCCTCGGACCTCTTCTCCCTCGAGGGGATCACGCACCCCGGACTGCGCGACTTCACCGGCGCCGCGGCCGAGGCCGGATTTCCGCTGCTCCTCGGGGGGCAGACGCTCGTCTCCGGCGTCCTCTGGACGATGGTCGACGCCGCCTGGGCCGGACACCCCGAACCGTGACGCTGTTCGACCATCACATCCATTCGACCCGGTCCGATGGGCGCGCGACGCTGGAGCAGCGCGCGCGGACGGTCGCGGTCCGGCCGCATGGGATCTCGGACCACTATCCGTGGCGCACCGGGATGCGACGGGACGACGACATCCTCGTCTACCTCGACGACGCGGCGAAGCTCGGGCTCCGCGTCGGCATCGAGTACGACCTCGGCGTCGCGCCGCCGCTCCGTCGGAGCACGCACGACGCGCTCGACTACGTCATCGGGTCGGTCCACCGCGTCGAGGTCGACGGCGTCGCCGTCGGCTACGACGAGGCCGGCCGATCCCTGAAGGGCCGTCGCGCGTCGACGTACGCGGAGGCGGCGCGGTTCACCGAGAGCGGGCTCGGCCGGCGCGTGCTCGAGGCCCACCTGGAGCTCGTGCGCCAAGGGATCCTCGTCACCGGCATCGACATCGTCGGCCATCCGACCTTCTCGCCGCTCGCCGCGCTCGGCGACCCGGAGGAGGGCTATCCGGCCGAGTGGCAGGAGCGGCTCATCGCCCTCTGCGTCGAGCACGACGTCGCGCTCGAGATCAACGAGGCGTACGGCGTGCCGCATCGCGCGCTGCTCGTGCGCGCCCGTGAGCGCGGGGCGCGCTTCGCCGTCGGATCGGACACCCACTTCGAGCTGCTGCCGCTCGATCGGACGGAGGCGATGATCGCGGCAGCCGGGCTCGAGCCGGCCCGCTTCCTCGCGGGCGCGCGAGCGTCCCGTCAGGCCGGCGTCTCGACGATCAGGAGCTCGTAGAGCAAAAGCGCGATGGCGCCGACCAGGAGCAGGTGCACGCCGTTCCCGCCCACGTCCAGAGCGAGCGCCACGAACCAGGCCGCGACGGCGATGAACACCGCCGCCCAACGGACCCGATGCCCCAGCTCGCTGCCCACCTCCCGCGAGCCTAGTCGGCGACCCCGAAAGCCGCCCGAGGCGGACCGCCAGCGGGTACACTCATCGTTCCGAGACGGCACGAAGGCCGGGTGCGCCCGGGGGAACGAGATCCGCCAGTTGGAGGGAGCCGTGTTCCGGGGCCTGTCCGTCTACACGGGGAACGCCCACCGGCAATTCGCGAAGGACATCTGCCGGCACCTCGAGATCGAAGTGGGCGACGCCGACGTCTTCAAGTTCGAGAACGACGAGATCTTCGTCAAGATCAACGAGAACGCCCGCGAGCACGACGTGTTCGTCGTGCAGTCGCTCGTCGCTCACCCCTCCGTGAGCGACGCGATCATGGAGCTGCTCATCATGATCGATGCCTTCAAGCGGGCGTCGGCCGGCAGGATCACGGCCGTGATGCCGATGTACGCGTACGGGCGGAGCGACAAGAAGGACCAGCCGCGGGTGCCGATCACCGCTCGGCTGCTCGCGGACCTCATCGGCGTCGCCGGCGCCGACCGGTTCCTCACCATGGACATGCACCAGATGCAGATCCAGGGCTTCTTCGGCATCCCCGGCGACGAGCTGTCGGCGCGCAACCTGTTCGTCGAGTACTTCCACGGGATCGTGGACCGCGACGCCGATACGACGGCCCTCGTCGTCCCGGATCTCGGCTACGCGAACGTCGGCCGGCGCATCGCCGAGAGCCTCGGGATCCCGCTGATCTTCATGCAGAAGACCCACCGCGACAACACCGGGCACAGCGAGATCGTGGGGGTCATCGGCGACATCGATCGCAAGCGGGCGATCATCATCGACGACGAGATCGACACGGGTAGGACGGTCCTCAACACGGTCGAGATCCTCCAGCAGCGCGGGGTCCGCGACCTCTATGTCGCCTGCACCCACCCGACGCTCTCGAACGACGCGGCCGAGCGGCTCTGCGCGAGCGGCATCACCGAGCTCGTCACCACCGATACGGTCCCGCTCCGGCCGTCGGCGCGGAACCTCCCGCAGATCCGGGTGCTCACCGTCGCGCCGCTCTTCGCCGAGGCGATCCGCCGGATCCATGACGGCGAGTCGGTCGGCGCGCTGTTCAACCCGCCCGGCATGCAGCTCCCGCTGCAGGTCACCTAGCCTTGAGCGCGCTCTCCCGGATCTTCAGCTTCGTCGACAGCAACGAAGCGGAGGTCAGGCGGCTCCGGAAGCTCGTCGACGCGATCAACGCGCTCAAGGCCGAGACCGGGGCGCTGTCCGACGATCACCTGCGCGAGCGGACCTCGGTGTTGCGCGACCGGCTCGCCGCCGGCGAGACCGTCGACGACATCCTCCCCGCCGCGTTCGCAGCGGTCCGGGAGGCGGCGACGCGGACGCTCGGCCAGACGCATTTCGACGTCCAGCTGATGGGCGGGATCGCGCTCCACCGCGGCCACATCGCCGAGATGAAGACCGGTGAGGGGAAGACGCTCGTCGCCTCGCTCGCCCTGTACCTGAACGCGCTCGAGGGCAAGGGGGCGCATCTCATCACGACGAACGACTACCTCGCCAAGACCGGCGCGGGCTGGATGGCCCCGATCTATCACGCGCTCGGCATGACCGTGGCCTACATCGCACACGACCGCTCGGCGGTCCACGACCCGGCCGTGACGCTCGAGGAGATCGACTGGCGCCATCAGCACTGGCGCCCGGTGACGCGCCGCGAGGCATATCTCGCCGACATCACCTACGGGCAGAACAGCGAGTTCGGGTTCGACTACCTGCGCGACAACATGGTGGTCGACCTCTCCGAGACCGTGCAGCGCGAGCTCCATTACGGGATCGTCGACGAGGCCGACTCGATCCTGATCGACGAAGCGCGCACGCCGCTCATCATCAGCTCCCAAGCCGAGGACGCGTCGGAGGTCTACTACCAGTTCGCCCGCACCGCGGGGCGGCTCGAGGAAGGGACCGACTACGTGGTGGAGGAGAAGCACAACGCGGTCACGCTGACCGAGGCGGGGATCGGGAAGGCCGAACGGCTGCTTGGCCGGCCGAACCTCTACGAGGGCGATGTGACCGCGGTCCACTACCTCGACAACGCGATCAAGGCGAAGGCGCTGTACCGCCGCGACAAGGAGTACATCGTCAACCCGGCGGGCGAGGTGGTGATCATCGATGAGTTCACCGGCCGGCAGATGCCTGGTCGCCGCTGGAGCGATGGGCTGCACCAGGCCGTCGAGGCGAAGGAAGGCCTGAAGATCCAGCGCGAGAGCAGGACGCACGCGACGATCACCATCCAGAACTACTTCCGCATGTACGACAAGCTCGCGGGCATGACAGGCACCGCGGCGACCGAGGCCGAGGAGCTCTTCAAGGTCTACAAGCTCGAGGTCACCCAGATCCCGACGAACAAGCCGATGGTCCGCGACGATCTCAAGGACCTCGTGTACCGGACCGAACAAGGTAAGTGGAACGCCGTGATCGAAGAGGTCAAGGAACGGAACCGCAAGGGACAGCCGGTGCTCATCGGCACGACCTCGGTCGAGAAGAGCCAGACGCTGTCGGAGGAGCTCGGCCGGCACGGCATCAAGCACGAGGTCCTCAACGCGAAGAATCACGAGCGCGAGGCCCTCATCATCGCCGACGCCGGCCAGCGCGGCTCGGTGACACTGTCGACCAACATGGCCGGCCGCGGCGTCGACATCCTGCTCGGCGACGGCATCCGCGAGCTCGGCGGGCTCCACGTCATCGGCACCGAGCGCCACGAGGCCCGCCGGATCGACAACCAGCTGCGCGGCCGGTCCGGCCGGCAGGGCGACCCGGGCTCCTCCCGCTTCTATTCGTCGCTCGAGGACGACCTCATCCGCATCTTCGCCTCCGAGCGGGTCGCCGGGCTCATGGCCCGGCTCGGCTTCGACGACTCCGCGCCGATCGAGTCAGGGATGGTGACCGGCGCGATCACCCAGGCCCAGGTGAAGGTCGAGGGGCGCAACTTCGACATCCGCAAGCGCGCGCTCGAGTTCGACGACGTGCTGAACAACCAGCGCAACGTCATCTACACCGAGCGGCGGAAGATCCTCGCCAAGGGCGACGTGCGCGAGACGGTCCTCGAGTACCTCCAGGACGAGGCCGCGGCCCTCGTGGACGAGCACGCGTCATCGCCCGATCCGGAGGACTGGGATCTCGATGGCCTCGCCGCCGGGTTCGGCCCGCTGGTCGGTCGGAGCGACGACATCACGCCGGCCACGTTCGCCGACGCGCGCTCGCGCGACGCCCTCGGCGAGCTCGTCGCCACCCTCGTGGACGAGACCTACGCCGCCCGCGAGGCCCAGCTGGGCGAGGAGGTCGCCCGGGCGGTCGAGCGCTGGCTGCTGCTCCGGACGATCGACACGCACTGGGTCGAGCACCTCACCGCCATGGAGGAGCTGCGGGAGGGCATCTACCTCCGTGGGTACGGGCAACAGGATCCGCTCGTCGCGTACAAGAACGAGGCGCGCGCGTTCTTCGACGAGATGACCGGCAAGATCGCGCGCGACGTCGCGCAGACCATCCTCCGCGTCTCCGTCCGCACGGCCGAGCAGGCCGAGCAGGAGGAGCAGGCCGCCCCCGCGGCGGATCAGCCACGCACCACCTCGACGAGCGGGACGCTGCAGACGAACCGCGAGCCCGCCGCGCCGGGGCAGCCGAACGCGAAGCTCGGGCGTAACGATCCCTGCTGGTGCGGCTCGGGCAAGAAGTACAAGAAGTGCCACGGCCGGTAGCGCCCTGATCACGATCCCGTTCGACCCGAACATCCACCTCGGACCGATCACCCTCGCGTGGCACGGCATCTTCACGGCCGTCGGGATCTTCTTCGGGGTCGCGCTCCCGGTCCGCCTGCTGCGCGCGCGGTCGTCGGACGACGCGCTCTATTCGGTCGCGACCTGGGCGGTCGTCGGCGGGATCATCGGCGCGCGGCTCTTCCACGTCATCGACAGCTGGGACTTCTACCGCGATCACCTCGAGCTCATCCCGCAGATCTGGAACGGCGGTATCGCCATCATGGGCGCGGTCGTCGTGGGTGTGGCGACCGGCTACCTCGTCGCGGTCCGCCGCGGCGACGTGCCGATCGGCGCGGGAGCGGACGGCGCCGCGCCGGGCATCGGCCTCGGCATGGCGATCGGCCGGATCGGCGACGTCATCAACGGTGAGCACCACGCGGTCGCGTGCGGCTTCCCGGGCATCTGCGTCGGATACACGCATCCCGACACCCTCGGCCAGCCGGGGCCGGTCCACCTCGCGGTCGGCTACGAGCTCATCTGGGACCTCCTCGGCGTCGGCCTCGCCCTCGCCCTCCGGCCGCTGCTCGCCGGACGGGTCCCCGAGGGACGCATCTTCTGGATCTGGATCGCATTCACGTCGTTCGGCCGTTTCGTGATCTCGTTCCTGCGCATCGATACGCCTGGCCTGTTCGGTCTCTACCAGGCGCAGCTCATCTCGGTGCTGCTCATCGCGCTCGCGATCCCGATCGCGCTGACGCTCTTCCGGATGGAGCGGCGTCGCATCGCGGCTCCGGCCACCGAGTAGCGCGTGTGGCGCGCCGCGGGCGGCTGAGCCCGCGAAGCGAGGGAAGAGCCTGGACCTTCCGTTCGATCCGACGCTGAGCTTCGGCCCCTTTCGCGTCGCGTGGCACTCCATCTGGTCCCTCGCCGGGATGGCGGCCGGGAGCACCCTGGGCATCACGCTCGCGCGGCGGCTGGTGCGCGACGAGCGCATCTACCCGTTCGCGATCGCGGTCGTCGTCGGGGGCCTGGTCAGCGCGCGGCTCGCGCACGTCGCGGACAACCTCGCCTTCTATGCCGCGCGGCCCGATCAGGTCGTGGCGTTCTGGAACGGCGGCATGGCGGTCACGGGTGCGCCGATCGGAGCGGCGATCGGCGGTTATCTCGTCTCCCGCCGGCTCGGCCTGCCGACCGGGTACGTCTTCGACGTCGCGGTCATCGGGATCGTCCTCGGCGAGGCGATCGGGCGGATCGGCGACGTCATCAACGGGGAGCATCACGCGCTCGCCTGCGCCGGCCTGCCGTGGTGCGTGCGCTATACGCATCCGGCGACGCTGGGGCAGCGCGAGCTCGTGCACCCGATCGCCGCCTACGACCTGCTGGTCGACCTCGGGATCTTCGCGGTCCTCCTCGTCGTCTGGCGCCGGGTGCGGGGCCGGCCGCCGGAAGGACGCATCTTCTGGCTCTACCTCGTGTTGTACGGAGGCGCTCGCGCGCTCACATCGGTCCTTCGGCTCGACCCGGTCGTCCTCGCCGGCCTTCAGGAGGGGCAGCTGCTCGGGCTGCTCTACGTCGCGACCGGCGTGCCGGTCCTCATCTGGCTCGGCCGTCGGGCGCGGCTCGCCTCGGCGCCGGCCGGCGTTACTACTACAATGGTGTAGTAATCAAATGCCAGATCGGGAGGGGCGAGCGATGCGGATCGCGATCACCGGCGCGAGCGGCTTCGTCGGGCGCAACCTCATCGCGCTCCTGCTCGAGGACACCGACCCTCGAGACATCCGCGCCCTGGTGCGCGACGCGGGGAACGCGGCGCACGAGCTTCCCCGGGCCGGGCTCGACGTCCGGGTCGTGGACGTCCGCCGCCCCGAGACGCTCCGCGGGACGTTCGACGCCATCGACGCCGTCGTCCATACGGTGGCGATCCCGACCGAGCGTACGCAGCGGTTCGCGGACGTGAACGCCGCCGGCACGCGCAACGTCCTCGCCGAGGCGGAGCGCGCCGCGGTCGGGCGATTCGTCCACATGAGCGCCCTCGGCGCCGCCGCGGAGAGCCCGTATCCGTACCTGCGCAGCAAGGGCGAAGGTCAGGCGGCGGTGCTCGGCTCGCGGGTGCCGCATGTCATCCTGCGGCCGTCGGTGCTCTTCGGGCCGGGGGACGACTTCTTCCCACGACTGGGCTTCACGCTCCGGTTCCCGATCGTGCCGCTCCCGGACGGCGGCGGGGCGCGTTTCCAGCCACTCCACGTCGCCGACCTCGCGCTCGTGCTGCGCGCCGCCCTCCGGCGGCCCGAGCTCGCCGGCGCTCACGAGCTCGGCGGCCCCGATCCGGTCACCTATCGCGACCTCCTCCGCGAGGCGATGCGCGCCTATCGCAAGTGGCGGCCGACCATGCCGGTGCCGGTGCCGCTCATGAAGCCCGCCGCGCTCGCCTTCGAGCTCTTCATGGCCGATCCGCCGGTGACCCGAGAGCAGCTCGACCTCCTGGCGGTGGACAACCGGCCGCATCCGAACGCGATAGACCAGGTGTTCGGTATCCGCCCACGGCCGTTCGTGAACGGTGGCCTTTCCTATCTTTCCTGATGCCGAAGCCCGCACTTTCGATCGCGGATGCTCCATCGGACCCCTTCCCCCGGGCACCCTCCGCGGATAGACTTCCGTACGAAAACGGCACACCTACGGCGTGGGGAGCGGTGTCAGCGCGGTGTCAGACGACGGAAGCACGCGCCGGAACCGGCTGAACCACGGCTAGAGAGGACAGTCTCGCATGAAGGAATGGATCGTCTGCGAGGACAACTGCCTGAAGTGCAGCTATGGAGCGACCCTCGACTGTGACGGGGATTGCCCGCGCTGCCCGCGCAACACCTACTGCCCCTGCGTCACGTTCGTCAGCTTCGCCGCCGGCAAGCTCGCGCCGGTCGCGCAGCCGGTGACCACGACGTTCGACCGCCCGCGCAAGCGTTAACGACGCCCGGCATGGGAGTGGACGTCGCGGCGCTCGAGACCCTGCGCGAGCGCATCGATCGGATGGCGGTGTTCCTTTGACCTCGATGCGCTTCGCGCCGAGATAACGCGACTAGACGAGGAGGCCGGGCGGCCCGATCTCTGGTCGGATCGCCAGCGCGCTCAGACGGTGCTCAAGCGGCTCGACACCGCGCGCCGGCGGGTCGACCGCTGGGACGGCTATCGCAAGCGCGCGACCGAGGTCGCTGAGCTCCTGCCGCTCGCCGACGAGGATCCCGACATCGCGGCCGACCTCGAGGCGGATCTCACGGCGCTCCAACTCGAGGTCGGTGAGGCGAGCCTCGAGGCACAGTTGGGCGGTCCGTATGACGAGCGGCCGGCGCTCGTCGCCATCTCCGCCGGCGTGGGCGGGACGGACGCCGCGGACTGGGCCGAGATGCTCGTCCGTATGTACCTCCGTTGGGCCGAGCGCCGCGGGTACCGCGCGGAGCTGCTCGAGAGCGCGCCGGGTGAAGAGGCCGGGCTCAAGAGCGCCACGCTCTCGATCGAGGGCGAATACGCGTATGGCTACCTCAAGACCGAACGCGGCACCCATCGACTCGTGCGCCTGTCGCCGTTCGACTTTCAGCGCAGGCGCCAGACCTCGTTCGCGCTCGTCGATCCGACCCCGCAGGTCGAGGCCGACGCGGAGGTCGACGTGCGGTCGGAGGATCTACGGATCGACACCTATCGCAGCACCGGCGCGGGCGGCCAGAACGTGAACAAGACCGAGACCGCCGTGCGCGTCACGCATCTGCCCACCGGGATCGTCGCGACGTCCCAGAACGAGCGATCGCAGCTGCAGAACCGTGAGATCGCGATGCGCATCCTCCGCGCGCGCTTGCTCGAGGTCCAGATCCGCGAACGCGAGGCGGAGCAGGCGCGGGAACGAGGCGAGATGCGCGCCGCGGACTGGGGAAGCCAGATCCGCAGCTATGTGCTCCATCCGTACACGCTCGTGAAGGACCATCGCACCGGCGTGGAGATCGGCGACGTCCAGCGCGTGCTGGACGGCGGGATCGAGCCGTTCATCGAGGCCGCCCTGTCGGATCGCGGGGTCGCCAAGGTGGCTGGCACCGCTCGTGCGGAGTGACCAACGCCGGATCGGTGCGGGTCCGGCTGCGCCACATCCATCGGTCGGCCGCCGGATCCGCGGTCGCGTCGCAGGGAGAAGCACCTCGGAGGATCGAATGGCCACGATCAAGGACCTCAAGCTCGATGAGGTCGTCGACGACCTTCGCGCCCAGGCAGCCAAGCGGATCGAGGAGCTCGTATCGGAAGGGAAGTCGCAGGCGCGCCAGGCGATCGGCGGCCACGACAACGCTGCGCTGTTCTCCGCGTTCTCGATCGGCCTGCTCGTCGGCGCGCTCGTCGGCGCGGCCGTCGCGCTGTTGATCACGCCGATGAACGGCATGGATGCCCGGCGCCGGCTCAGCGAGCGGGTCGACAAGATGCGCGGCGAAGGCGGCGCCGACTGGGAGCGCAGCCAGAACGGAGTGCCCTCGCGGGCCTACGAGACCAGCTACACCCCGAGCTCGATCCAGCCCAGTTAAACCCTGCTCGCTGCGCCGGCTTCGCCTGCTCCGCGATCGGGGGCCCATCGCGTCGGCTGGGCGAAGCCCAGCCTCGCTCCCACCCTGCTCGCTGCGCCGGCTTCGCCTGCTCCGCGATCGCGAGCCAGTTAGGGGGGTATGGCGTGCCGTTGATCTATTCCGAACGCCACCGAAGCTCGCTCGCGGACACCTGAACGATCCGCGAGGTGCGTCGTCGCTGCGGCGAGACCATGTCGCGCGCCGTCAAGCGCGCGGCCCTCGCAGCGACCTCGAAGGTCGTCCGACGAACGAAGGCAAGCAGCACGGCTCATCCGGCCCGACCCTAGAAGAGCGCTGCGTGGCTCCTCTTACACGGCATCGAGGCTGAACGTGAGCGTGTCGTCGAACAACGCCAGCTCCGCTGACGTGGGCCGCTCGAACCACCTCAGACCGTAGTCGAGCAGTGCCTCGTCGATGCGGAACGTGCCCGCAGGCAGCGCAGCGTTGCGCTTGTTCAGCCGGCGTACCAGATCATCGCGTGGCGGGAGGTCCAACAAGCAGAGCACAACGCGGGCGTTGTGCTCCTGGGCCTCCGTGCGGTAGCGGTCACGCTCCTCGCGCGTCCAGAGGCCCCAGTCGAGGACGACGTTCACACCAAGGGCGAGTGTTCGCAGCGCGAGTGCCCACTGGAGCCGCTCGACCAAGGGCCGATGCGCACTGACCCACTGGAGCCGCTCGACCAGGGGCAGTTGCGCATTAAGCGCGTCGTCGCTCTCGTTGGGGTAGAGCTCGTGGAGCCACTCATCCCCCGTGAGCCGGACAGCGCGTTGCTCCGCCTCTAGACGCTTAGCGAGGGTCGTCTTGCCAGATCCTGGAACGCCGCAAGTGATGAAGAGCGTTGCCACTAGCCACAACCTACGCGCAAAACCGAGACCGTTTCCGATGGACACCACGCCTTACTGGGCCATCGCACCGGAGCGCGACTCCTCCATACCGAGATCGCCTGGAATAACGCCATACCCCCTCCAGTTAGCGGCCTTCGCGCACGAGCCGGGGGATGCCCGCGGTCTTCGGGTCCACCGTGCCGGGCCGGGTGTAGCCGGCCTCGCGCGCGCCCACGTCGAGATGGACCGTCGCGACGTCCTCGGCCGCGAGCCGCACCGCGGGATGGGACGCGTACGTCGCGATCGCCTTGATGTAGCCGTGACACCGCTCGCAGGTGTCGACGCGGTCCGCGCTGTCCGGCTGCGCCAGGGTGCCGAGCGTGCGATGGTCGTCGTTGCCGCAGTACGGACAGAGCAGCACGAGCCATGACCACCCCGTGCCGCAGCGGCCGCAGCGCAGCACTCGCCGCCGCTCCGCCCCGACGAGCTCGGCGAGCACCGGCCACGATCCGCAGACCGGGCAGTAGCCGCGGTCCCACCGGTCGAGGTCGGTGAGGGCCGCGCAGCGCTCGGCGGCCACCCATAGCACCGGCTGAAGGGCGAGCTCGAGCAGTCGCGCGAGCGCCTCGGCGTCGACGCCTGCCCCGGCCGCCGCGCGCGCGATCGCCGCACCGTCCGCGTCGAGCGCGGGCTGCAGCAGGGGCCCGAGGTCGGGTGTCTGCCGGGCCAGCCGCTCCGCGCTGCGTTGCGCCGCGCTCCCCTCGAGCGAGGTCTCGGCGAGGTTCGCGGCGAGACGGCGCAGCTCGGCGGCGACTTCGCTGGCGTCGCAGGCGAGCGCGCCCTCGCCCAGCAGCGAGCGTCCCGCGGTCACCGCGGCGGTCGCGCCTTCCGGAGTGAGCTCGACCGCCACGTCCGGCGGCAGGCGGCCGGACAGCGAGGCGAGGCGCTCGTCGTGGAACGCGGCGATCGGGCCGAGCGCCGCATCCTCGCCGGCGAGGGCTCGCCAGCGGGCGCGGGCCTCGTCGATCTCGAGCGGTGTCGGCAGGCTAGTGTCGCGTCACCACGCCGCGGCGACCCATCGTTCGAGCGGCATCAGCTCTGCGCGAACGCGATGGCGGACCA
>WNGF01002548.1_pt1 | contig 25359 bp, 21 predicted proteins | sample 5400641 | NCBI WGS metagenome assembly WNGF01 (sample SAMN13153371, study PRJNA577476) | soil metagenome | isolation source: 80 cm soil or saprolite under grassland replicate 2 | place: USA:California | collected 2016-06-15 | reverse complement strand
TCGACGAGAACCTGCGTCCCTACAGCTACTGGGCGAAGACCGGCAACGAGAAGCAGGACGCGGCCTCGCGCGCCATGGTCCTCGCCTTCGGCCTCGACCACATCATCATCGCGACGGACAGACCGAAGGACCCCAACGCCTCGCGCTACCTCGAGACGACGGCGGCTGTGCGAGGCAAGCCTTCGATCACGGTCGAAGCGGGGCGCGCGGGAAGGATCGAGCCCCAGGACATCGACGCACTGGTCAACGGCTGTCTGAGCGTGATGCGGCTCTTGAAGATCCTCCCGGGGACGGCGACGCGGGTGGACCACCCGGTCTGGATCGAGAAGGTCGTGACCATCTCGAGCGACCATTCGGGGATCTTCTACCCCAGGGTGGACCGGGGAGATTACGTCGAAGCGGGGATGAAGATCGGATACGTCACCGACTACCTCGGCAAGACAGTGCTGGAGGCGCGGTCTCCGGCGACCGGAGTCGTCCTCTACGTCGCGGCCCTCCCCTCCATGAAGAAAGGGGAGACGATCGCCAACATCGGTGTCGTGGCGGCCAGAGCTCCCTAGTTTCTTTCGCTCTTTCCGTGTCGTCCTGAGCGAAGCGAAGGATCTGCTCTTTCCTGTTCGACGGGGTCCGTGTGCCCTGGATCAGGGCAGCCGGCGCTTGTACAATCGCGGCCCATGCTTGGTCGGGGAGTGCGCCTGCTCCTGAGTCTGGCGGTGCTCGCCGAGACGGGCGTCGTCTCGTCAACGCCCTGTTGCACGATGGAGTGCCTCTCGCGACCGGCCTCGGCCGAAGTCCGTGACTGTTGCGACAGCTCCGATTGCTGCCGCTTGGAGAAACGCGGACCTGCGCAGGCGGCGCTCTCGACCAGACCGCCGGAAGTCGGGACGGCGGTGGCGCTTGCCTTCAGCCACCCGCCGCCGCTCGGCGACGCGGCGGTCGCGTCGCGCACCGGCCTCGCGCGGCTTTCCTTCTTCGAGACTGATCTCCCGCCTCCGCGCGACGGCCGCGACACGCACCTGCGGATCTCGCTCTTCCGGATCTAGGTCTCCCCCCTCGCGCGGGCGCACGCCCGCACCCTTCGTTCCTCTTCAAAGGAGATGTGTATGAAGACGAGACTCGTCTTCGGAGTTCTTTTCTTCGCGGCCGCTTTTCCGGCTGCGGCGCAGACCGCGCCCGCCCTCCCGCCGGACTGGCGCTCACGGCTTGGCGAAGCCATTGCGCTCGCCGCGTCGCAAAACCCGGAGCTTGCCGCCATGGAGTCGCGGATCCAGGCGTCGCGGCATCGAGTTCCGCAGGCCGCGGTCCTGCCCGACCCGGAGATCGAGGTCGGGATCAAAGATCTTCCCGTCGCGAACCCCTCGCTGTCTCGAGACGACTTCACGATGGAGATGGTGACGGCGCGCCAGATGTTTCCAGGTCTCGGGAAGCGCGCGACGCGGAAGGCCTCCGCGCAAGCCGCCGCCGACAGCGCCGTCGCGTCGCATGCCGTCCATGTCGTCGCGGTCGCCGCCGAGGTCGCGGACTCCTTCTTCATGCTTGCCGAGCTCGACCGGCGCCTGGAGATCCTCGAACAGTCCCGCGAGCGGTTGAAGCGTGCGTCCGCCTCTGCCACGGAGCGCTACAAAGTCGGAAAAGGAGCGCAGGCGGACGTGCTTCGCGCAAACCTCGAGACCACCGCCCTGGATGACCGTTTGCTCTCGTTGAGAGGGGAGCGGCGGGCGACGGCGGCGCGTTTCAACGCACTGCAGAACCTTCCCGCGTCCAATCCGTTGCCGCCAATCGGGCCGGTGGATCCCGTTCCTCCGAGAAAGGATCCAACCGAAATCCTCCGGGAAGCCGAGGAGACGAGCCCCGCGGTCGCCGCGGCCCGGGCGAGCGTACGGCGCGCCGAGGAGGAATTGAAACTCGCGCGACTCGAGCGGAGGCCGGACTGGACGGCGATGACGTACTACGGGCGCCGCGTAAAGTTCGAAGACCTGGCCGGCGCCTCCCTCTCCTTCAATCTGCCCTTTGCCCACCCGCGCAGACTCGACGAGAAACGAGCGGAGATGGAGGCGGAACTGTCCACGGCGCGCGCGGACCTGGAGTCCGTTCGCAATCAGCTCCGGCGCGACGTCGAGGCAGCGGCGGCGGAGCTGGAACGTAACGTCGAGCAGGAGAAGCTCTATCGCAGCTCGATCCTGCCGCAGGCGCAGATCAACTTCCGCGCGGCCCAGGAGGCTTATTCCGTCGGTCAGATCGACTTTCTGACATTCGTCAGGGCGGCACTCGATCTCGATACATACGAAGGGGAGATCGCCGCGCGCACGTCGGGGGTGGGCCGCGCGGTCGCGGCCCTTCAAAAGGCGTCGGGTTTGCCGTTGATCGAAGGCACTCCCCAGCGAGGAGGACAAGATGTCGAAAAGTAAGGTGCTCCTGCTCGGTGCCGCGGTCCTCGTCCTGGCCGGCGGGCCACTTGCCTGCAAGAGAAAGAACGCGACGAAGGGCGCAGAGGCGAAGCAGGCCTCGGGGAAGAAGGTCCTCTACTGGTACGACCCAATGAAGCCGGAAGTGCATTTCGACCGTCCCGGCAAATCCCCTTTCATGGACATGCAGCTCGAGCCCAAGTATGCCGAGGAAGCTCCGGCTCCGGCCACGGCGCAGAAGAAGGTCCTCTACTGGTACGACCCGATGAAGCCGGAGGTACATTTCGACCGTCCCGGCAAATCCCCTTTCATGGACATGCAGCTCGAACCCAAGTACGCCGAGGAGGCGCCGGCAACAGGCGCCGGTGCGCCTCCGCCCGGGTTTTCGGTCGTCAAAATCCCACTCGAGCGCCGGCAGGAGATCGGCGTGACAACCGCGAAAGTGGAGAAGCGGGCGGTCGGCGGGGCAATCGAGACCAATGGGGTCGTCGCGGAAGACGAAGGACGGTTGAACGCCGTCAACGCGAAATTCGCCGGTTACATCGAGAAGCTCTACGTCGATCGCACGGGGCAGCCTGTGCGCCGCGGCCAGCCGCTCTTGACGGTCTACAGCCCGGATCTCGTCGCGACCGAGCGGGAGCTCCTGCTCGCACTGGAGAACACGCGGCGTCTCTCTTCGGGAAGTCCGCAGGCCGTCTCGGATGCCTCCACGCTTCTCTCCGCGACGCGGCAAAGGCTGCGCTTCTGGGACATTCCCGATTCCGAGATTACGCGGATCGAGAAGAGCGGCGAAGTCTCCAAAACCCTGACGCTCTCCTCGCCGGTCTCGGGCGTCGTGCTGAAAAAGGACGCGGTCGCCGGTCTCGCCATCATGCCCGGCATGCCGCTCTACACAATCGCGGATCTCTCGACCGTTTGGGTCCTGGCCGACGTCTATCAGTCCGAGATGGCCTTGGCGGCGCCCGGAAACTTGGCCGTCGTCTCGGCCTCCTTCCTGCCCGGCGAGACCTTCCGGGGACGAATCGATTTCGTCTATCCCACGCTGACCGAAGAGACCCGCACGGTCAAAGTCCGGGTCGTGATCCCCAATCCGAAGAGGTTGTTGAAGCCCGGCATGTTCGTCCGCGTGACACTCTCCGGCAAGGAGCGTGACGCTCTGGCCATCCCGCGGTCCGCTCTCATCCAAACCGGAGAGAGACAGATCGCGTTCGTCGAACAGTCCGCCGGTGTCTACGCGCCGCGAGAGGTGAAGACCGGGGTGCAGGGGAAGGACTTCGTCGAGGTCCTTTCCGGCCTTTCGCAGGGCGAGACGGTCGTGACCTCGGCGAACTTCTTGATCGACTCCGAGTCGCGAATCGGGGCGATCGGCGCGGCGCCGGCGGGGTCAGCGGGGCAACCGGCGCAGTCTCTCGGCAGCAAGCCCACGCCGGGAGGGCCGCCGCAATGATCGAGAAACTGATCGCCCTCTGCATCCGCAACAAGTTCTTGACCGTCGTCATTGTGCTCGGTCTCTTCGGGGCAGGACTCTGGTCACTCCGGCGCATCCCACTCGACGCTCTTCCGGACCTCTCGGACGTGCAGGTGATCGTCTACACGAACTGGGAGGGGCAGAACCCCAACTTGATCGAGGACCAGGTCACCTATCCAATCGTCTCGGCTCTCATCTCTGCCCCCAAGGTCAAGACCGTTCGCGGCTACTCCTTCTTCGGGTTCTCCTACGTCTACGTGATCTTCCAGGACGGCACGGACCTCTACTGGGCCAGGAGCCGCGTGCTCGAGTACTTGAACGGCCTGAGAGGACAGCTTCCCGAAGGAGTCAACCCGAACCTCGGACCCGACGCGACCGGCGTGGGTTGGGGCTTCCAGTACGTTCTCGTGGACAAGACAGGCCGGCATTCGTTGGCGGACCTGCGGACGTTTCAGGACTGGGACCTCTCCTACTGGCTCCGCGCGGTACCGGGCGTGGCCGAGGTCTCCTCGGTCGGCGGATTCCAGAAGCAGTACCAGGTCGAGGTCGATCCGACCAAGCTCGCCTCGTATCGAATCGGACTCCACGATGTGCTGACCGCCGTGCAGGAGTCCAACGGCGACGTCGGTGGGCGCGTGGTCGAGTGGACCGGCCGCGAATACATGGTGCGAGGCCGGGGCTACATCCAGAACCTGGATGACCTGCGGCGGGTCCCGATCCGTTCGCGTGTCTCGACAGGCACGCCCGTCTATCTCTCCGATGTCGCGATGATTCATTTTGGGCCCGAGATGCGCCGTGGCGTCGTCGACTGGAACGGCGAGGGAGAGGCCGTCGGCGGCGTCGTGGTCGTCCGAGCGGGCGAGAACGTTCTCTCCGTCGTCGAGGCGGCGAAGTCGAAGATCGCGGAGCTCGCCGCATCCTTTCCTCCGGGCGTGGAGCTCAAGATCGCTTACGACCGCTCCGAGCTGATTCACCGAGCGATCGATACCTTGAAGCACACGCTGATCGAGGAAATGATCGTGGTCGCCTTCGTCATCCTCATCTTCCTCTACCACTTCCGCTCGGCCCTCGTGCCGATCACGGTCCTGCCGGTCGCGATCGTCATCTCGTTCTTGCCGATGGCGCTCCTGCGCGTCTCCTCCAACATCATGTCGCTCGGAGGGCTCGCTCTGGCGATCGGCGTTCTGGTCGATGCCTCGATCGTGATGGTCGAGAACGCGCACCGGCACCTGGCCGCGACCGATCCGGCCCGGGGAAGCGCCGGGCGCGAGTCGGCGATCCTTACGGCTTCCCAGCAGGTTGGACGCGCGATCTTCTTCTCGCTCGTCATCATCGTCGTCTCCTTCCTGCCGGTCTTTCTCCTGACCGGCGAGGAGGGGCGGCTCTTCCACCCGCTCGCCTTCACGAAGACTTTCGCGATCGCGGCGGCGTCGATCCTGTCCGTGACGCTGGTGCCGATTCTGATGGGAGCGTGGATGCGGGGGAGGATTCGCCCCGAGGAAGAAAACCCCGTCGCGATGTTTTTCCGCAGACTTTACGCGCCGGTTCTCAACCGGGCTCTGAGCTTTCCGAAGACCACGCTTTTCATCAATTTCTTGCTGGTCCCCGCGGTCATTCCTCTCGCGATGTCGCTCGGCTCCGAGTTCATGCCGCAGCTTCGGGAAGGTTCGCTCATGTACATGCCGACGGGACTTCCGATGATGTCGGTCGAGCAGGCGCGCGACGTTCTGGTCAAGACCGACGGAATCATCATGAAGTTTCCCGAGGTGCAGTCCGTCCTTGGCAAGTCGGGCAAGTTCGAAAGCTCGACCGATCCGGCGCCAATCGAGATGTTCGAGACGACAATCGTGTTGAAACCGCGCGAAAACTGGCCCAAGACCCCTCGCCGCCGCTGGTACTCGGGCTGGCCCGATTGGATCAAACCGGTCTTTCGTCCGATCTGGCCCGAGATGCGCGTCTCCACGCAGGACGAGCTGATCGCGGCGATGAACGAGAAGCTCCAGGTGCCCGGCATGCCCGCTGCCTGGACGCAGCCGATCCGTAACCGCCTGGACATGCTGGCGACCGGAGTTCGGACGAAAGTCGGCGTCAAGGTCTACGGCGCCGACTATCCGACGATCGAAAAGGTCAGTCTCGAGGTTGAGAACGCCTTGAAGGACCTGCCGGGGGCGCGCAGCGTCTACGCCGAGCGGACGACCGGCGGTTCCTATCTCGACTTCGTGGTGGATCGGGACGCGGCTGCGCGCTATGGGCTCTCGGTCATGCAGGTTCAGAACACACTCGAGGCGGCGACGGGAGGAAAGATGGTTGCGACGACAGTCGAGGGGCGCCGCCGCTTCACGGTCCTCGTGCGCTACCCGCGCGACTACCGAAGCGATCTGGAGCAACTGCAGCGCATTCTGGTCATGACGTCTTCCGGCGCGCAGGTTCCCGTCGGGCAGCTCGCCCAAATCCGCGTCACGACCGGCCCTCCTATGTACCGCGACGAGAACGGCCGGCTGTCAGGAATCGTTTACGTGGACACGGACACCTCCGACCTGGTCGGCTTCGTCCGCGCAGCCCAAGAGCGCGTCACCTCCCGTGTGAAGCTTCCGCCAGGCATCACGCTCGAGTGGACGGGCCAATACGAGTTCCAGGTGCACGCGCGCAAGACGCTCGAGGTCGTTCTTCCGATCGTCTTCGCCGCGATCTTCTTTCTCTTGACGATGACCTTCCGCTCCGCCTCCGAGGCCACGATCGTGATGCTCTCGGTGATCTACGCCATGACGGGGGGCGTTATCCTCCAGTGGCTCCTCGGCTACAACTTCTCCGTCGCCGTCTGGATCGGCTACATCGCACTCTACGGCGTCGCAGTCGAGACAGGCGTGATCATGGTGATCTACCTCCACGAGGCGCTCGACAAAAAGCTCGGCAAGGGGGATCTCACCCGCGAGGACATCCTCGAGGCGACGCGCGAGGGCTCGGTACTCCGACTGCGTCCCAAGTTGATGACCGTCGCCGCCGCGACCCTCTCGCTCGTGCCGATCTTCTGGTCCACGGGCACGGGGTCGGAAGTCATGCGCCCGATCGCGACGCCGATCGTAGGTGGGATGGTCACCTCGACCATCCATGTGCTCCTCGTCACGCCCGTGATCTTCCTCCTGATGAAGGAACGGGCTCGCAAAAAGGGGAAGCTCCGCGCCTCAGGGATGGAGCTGCACCAGGCCGTCCCCGCCGGTAAACGCGTCGAGTGCGAGCCATCAGAGGGCGCCTTTGCCGGAACCGGGCGACCAGGAGACGCAGAAGGAGAGATTTGAAGTAACTGACTGGCGATCACTACGCCTGGAGAAGGGGACGTATGAAGGAGATCAAGGCATACATTCGCGAAGAACGACTTTCGCAAGTCGCAGAGGCGCTCCGATCTGGCGGCGCGCACGAGATCACGACTGTTCGTGTGCTGCCCGTCGAAACCGAGGCGGGGCCGAGTTTCGTGGACATTTCGCTAGCTCGGCCCGTCGCGCATTTCCGCCCTATGGTGAAGCTGGAGCTCGTCTGCTCGGATGCCGCAGCCGGGAAATACGTGGATCTGATCCAGGAGAGCGCCCGAACCGGCCAGTCGGGTGACGGGATCGTTTTCGTCTCGTCGATTGATGACGCCGTCCACATCCGTAGCGGCCGGCGCGGTGACGCCGCATTGTGAGCCCCCGGTCACTCGTCTGCCTCGTCAGGGTCTCTTCGGCCGCTTTCTTTCTGCGGCCTTCCCTGGCTGCGCAAGAGATCGAAGCGAAGCGTCCCGTGGACTGACCGATCAGTGCCTGTCCTCGGACTTCATAGCCTCGGTCAAGCACCTTCAGGAACGCTTTCCCTTCATCTTGATACGGAACAACGATTTGTATTTCCGCTTCAACCTCATCCGAAAGTTCCGGATGGGTAAATGACCGAGCGCCTCCGTGACCACTGAACTCCTGCAGGATCTTGAGTTCCTCCTGTCGCAGAAGCCGAACGACAGCCGTGCCGTCTACGACCGCGCCGCTCCGCGCTACGATCACTTTCGCGTTCTCTGGCTCAAGCTCGCAGGAGGCGAAGCCGAGGAAAAGATGCTCGAGGGCCTCTCCCGCATTCTGCATCCGGGCATGCGCGTCCTCGACGCCGGGAGTGGCACGGGCGCGGTATCGCGGGAGATGCTGGAAATCGCGCCGGCGCTCAAGCTGACGCTCGTCGATCAGTCGCTCCCGATGCTCCAAGGCGCCGTCGAAATCCCGGGGTATCGAGTCGCCGGAGACGTCCTGGCCCTGCCGCTCGCCAGCGACATATTCGACGTCGTCGTCAGCGCGTGGGTGATCGAGACAGTTTCGGATCCCCGCAGCGCGGTCGCCGAGTACCTTCGGGTCCTCTCGCCGACTGGATACCTCTTCTACTCGTTCTGTTCGCTTCCGGAGGGTTGGCTCTCCCGCGCGGCTTCGGCATGGCTTCGCAAGACAGTCGAGAAGGGTTTCGCCGGCAGATTCCTGCCGCCGGAAGAAATCCCTTGGCACGATTGCGGACGCTCAAGGCGCTGGCGTTTCCACGGCGGATTGACGACGCTCGTGGTTCTGCGCAAGTGCTGCACGGTAGGACCGGACGTTCTGCCCGTTCCGATGGAGGCGGTCCCCGCGACCGAGGTCTGATCGAAGCACACATTGATCCGGGAAGACGAGAGCCTGGCTCTCTTTCTCCAGGCCGCCGAAGGGCAAATGTCCCGCGAAACCGTTGAGGTTATGAGTTAGAGGCGGACCGGCCCGGCTTTTGCTCAACCTTGGGTGGCGGAGGTTTTATGGCTCAAAGCGGATCGAACCCACTGCTTCTCGCGCTCGCAATAATTGGCGCCATCGCGCTCATCCTGATCCTGGGCTCCTTTCTGATGCACGGGGCGATGATGAGCGGCGGGATGATGGGAGGAATGATGGGCGGCATGGGAGGCGGGGTCTGGCTCCTCGGGCTTCTCGTCGTCGCCGGCATCATGGCGGTCATTGTTCTTTTCGCTCGCCGCAGCGCATAAGAAGAGTTGAAGCTTCCGCGAAGGCTTTTCGACAACCCTTCCACAAGGTTGGGGTCGACACTAGCCGCGTCAAAGTGACGGATCTCGTAAGCTCGCTTCTCCACGCGCTCGGCATCGCCTTCGCCATGTTCTGGGAGATCCTCTGGGCGCTCATCCTTGGATTCGGTCTGTCCGGCGCCGTGCAGGCCGTGGTTTCCAAGAGACAGATGCGCAAGCTCCTGCCCGACGATTCGCCACGCTCTCTGGCGATTGCTTGCGGTCTGGGCGCGGCTTCTTCCTCCTGCTCCTACGCGGCGGTGGCTCTGGCACGCTCTCTTTTCCGCAAGGGTGCCAACTTCACGGCCTCGATCGCCTTATGCTCGCTTCCACCAATCTGGTCATCGAGCTCGGCATCATCATGGCCATTCTGCTCGGCTGGCAGTTCACTCTCGGGGAGTTCGTCGGCGGTCCATTGATGGTGGCGATGCTCGCGATCCTCTTCCGGCTGTTTCTCAAGCCAAGGATGGTCCAGGCCGCAAAACGTCAGGCCGACAGAGGACTTCAAGGCAAGATGGAAGGCCACGCCGCGATGGACATGTCGGTTAGCGACGGAACACTTGGACAGCGGATGTTCTCGGCCAAGGGTCTCACCGCGACCAGCCAATACTTCGTCATGGACTGGCTGGCGGTCTGGAAGGACATTACTCTGGGACTCCTGATCGCCGGCGCGCTCAGCGCGTGGGTTCCGATGAGCTGGTGGAACCGCTTCTTCCTGACACAACATCCCGTTTGGGCGAAGCTCTGGGGGCCGATCGTCGGGCCGATCGTGGCGATCGTCTCGTTCGTCTGCTCGATTGGAAACGTGCCCTTGGCGGCGGTGCTCTGGAACGGCGGATCGAGCTTCGGGGGCGTGATCGCCTTCATCTACGCCGACCTGATCGTGCTGCCCATTCTCGACATCTACCGGAGGTACTACGGCCTGAAGATGAGCGCTTTTCTCCTGACGACCATGTACACGGCGATGGCGGGAGCGGCGCTCGTCATCGAGTTGCTCTTTGGCGCGCTCCACCTGGTACCGGCTGAGCGCCGCGCCCGGATCGTCGAGGCGTCGGTCCGCTGGAACTACACGACGGTGCTCAACATCGTCTTTCTCGCCGTGGCCGCGGGTCTTCTGTACCGATTCTTCACCACGGATGGACCCGCGATGGTCCAAGACATAGATCGGCCACGGCACGACCTAGACTAATGGCGGCTAGTTTAGTGCCCTTGCATCCGATCAAGGAATGGACCCATCGCCCTTCGGGTTGCCTACTTCGATCATGAAGGGCCGAAGCTGGTTTGTCGTCCCTTTCGCGCTGATCCTGGCTGCTTTGCCAGGCCTCGCCCTTGCTTGCGACTTGCGCTGCGAATCGGTAGGCGGCAGAGCCTCGCCGGTGGAGGCGGAGCAGGCGGATTTCGCCGCGGTCCATGAGTGCTGTCCTGCCATGGCGGAGCGGGGCGAACAGAATCCGGCCCCTCACCACTCGTCCGGCGGCGTGCCGTGTCATGGAAAACGTTCCAGCGAAATCGCGGTTCTTGCTGTTCGCCCGTCCCTGGCCGGACCGGATGCCGCGCAACAACTCATCCCGCTGACGGCCCCGGGAGCCGCCCCAGTCGTGGTCAAGTTTTTCAGCAGCGCCTTCCCGGGTCTCCGGCCTGCTTTTCCACTTCTTCCTCCCGCTCCTCTTCATTCCGTGCTCCGGATCTAAGACCCTCCTTCGACGCCCCCCATTGCACCGTCCGGCGGCCGCAAACCGGCGGCGGCAACAAAAACCCACATTTCGTCGAATGAGAGGATCTCAATGAGAACGTCCAGGTTCTTGGTTCTAATCTTCGGATGGCTGGTCGCCGGTTACGCGCTCGCGCAGCATGAGCACCATGCCGCCTCTCCGAGCCCGACCCCTTCACCGTCCGCGGAGAAGACGCCGACCTCAACCTCCGACGAATCGATGAAGGAGATCAGCCATGGAGACAGCGACTCCAATCGAAACCTCTTTCAGTCCGACATGAACCTCATGACCGGCATGGTCCCCAAGGACCCCATGGCCGGGATGGCGATGCCCGGCTGGCACGTAATGGACCTGGGCATAGCTCGGCTGTCGTACAACCGCCAGGGTGGACCGTCCGGCGGCAGCGGTGTCGAGTCGAGCAACTGGAACATGATCCACGCGCAGAAAGAGCTCGGCGCGGGAAGGCTCAGCCTCATGATGATGAACTCGTTGGAGCCCGCAACGTACGCGAAGCTCGGGTCGCGAGAGCTCTTCCAGACCGGCGAGAGCTACCGGGGCCGGCCCCTGGTGGATCGCCAGCATCCGCACGACTTCTTCATGAATCTCTCCGCGACTTACCGGCTTGACCTCGGCGCCGACTCCGGCGCGTGGTTCCAGGCGGCGCCTGTCGGCGAGCCGGCCCTGGGCCCGACCGCGTTCATGCACCGCGCCTCGTCCGGAGAGAATCCGACCGCGCCGCTCGGTCATCACTGGCAGGACTCGACGCACATTTCCTTCAACGTGATCACGCTCGGCGGCGGGTGGAAGTGGATCGCTCTGGAAGGTTCGGTCTTTCACGGGCAGGAGCCGGACGAGCACCGTTGGGACATTGAGGGCGGGAGCATCGATTCCGCCTCCGGCCGCGCCAGGTTCCTCTTTGGGGGCGGCTGGTCCGGTCAGATCTCCTACGGGTTCCTGAAGAACCCGGAGCCTCTCGAGCCGGGCGATACCCACCGAACCACCGCCGCCGTCTCGTACGGAGCGGAGGGCGATCGTCCGTTCGCGGCGACGCTCCTGTGGGGCAGAAACGACGAGTCGCAGGCAGGCAGCGACAGCTTCCTGCTCGAGGCCGCGTACCAGATCACGACACACGACCACATCTACGGCCGGGCCGAACTGGTGCAGAAGGACTCGACGCTCCTCTCGACGAAGGAGATCTCCGCCGGGGCGCACGGCGGAGGCGCCGATCTTGTCCGCGTGGGCGCGTACACGGCCGGTTATCTTCGGGACTTCGATCTCATCTCCGGGTTGAAAACCGGAATCGGCTCAGATCTGACGGTCTACAGCTTCCCCTCCTCTCTCGAGCCGATTTATGGGCATTTTCCGGTCTCCGTCCACGCCTTCCTTCGTTTGCGCTGGGGGAATCCTCATGGAGCCGGCCACATTGACCACGGCAAGATGAAAATGTGAGCCGCCGTGAATTGGAAAGGAGACTCTCCCACCGCACGCTGGCCGCATGCCGGTCACAAAGACTGAAGAAAGGCAAGGTATCAAAATGACCAAACGATTCGTCGCGATTCTCTTTTGCCTTGTCGCCTCGGCGGTGCTGGCCCACGACACGTGGATCCTGCCGGCTTCGGGATCGGTAAGGCCCGGGGCTGTCCTTTCTTTTGACATGACGAGCGGCATGGCTTTTCCCGCGCTCGATCATGCGGTTGCGGCGGACCGGCTCGCGGTGGCATCTTTTCGGCTGCGGGGAAAACCGTCCGACATCTCCAACCGCCACGCGGGCGCGCACGCGTTGAAGCTCACGACCACACCCGGCGAGAACGGGATCGCGGTGGCCTGGGCGGAGAGCAGGCCGAGGTTCATCGAGCTGACGCCGGAGCAGGTGGACGAGTACCTCGAGGAGATCGGCGCCGCAGACACGGTCGGGCGCGAGTGGAAGGCACGCGGCTCGAGCGCGAAGTGGCGCGAGAACTACACGAAACACGTCAAGACGTTCGTGCGCGTGGGCGAGCCTGGGCAGGACTTCTCGTGGAAGGAGCCGGTCGGGATGGCCTTCGAGATCGTCCCCGAGCAGGACCCGACCGCCCTGTCTTCGGGCGACCGCCTGACCGTCCGTCTCGTGAAGAACGGCAAGCTCCTGCCCGATTTCCCCGTCGGCCTCGTCGCTGCCGGAACGAAGGCCGGCTCCACCCAGAAGACCGACGCGCAGGGACGCGTCTCCTTCGCGCTCGACGGCGCGGGCTGGTGGCTCCTGCGCGCCACAAACATCGAGCGGTCCACGAAGCCCGGCCTCGACTGGGAGAGCCGTTTCACTACGCTGACCGTGCTGGTGCGATGAGCTTTATCAGGGTCGGAGGTCTGCACATGAACGCGGAAACCGTTTCTGGGGAGCGCTGTCCGTGTGCCGGAGCCGATTTTCAACGGAATAATGCGGTTGCATCAGGCCGTTGTCGATGAGGCCTCTGTACCCTGCGTGTTGAAAATGAGTTCTCGCGGAACCGCTCTGGCTCTGGCCCTGCTGCTGATCGCGACCGTCGCGACAGCGGCGCGGGGTGAATGCTGCTCTCCGAGCGGCCTGACGGAGCAGCGGGTCAGCGGCATGGACTGTTGCGCGGACGCGTCCGAATGCCCGGCTCTCTTGCAGGCCGTTTCCTCCGCCGTGGTTCCGGGCGCCGTCTCGGTGCCAACGACCGGGCTCGTCTCGGTCGATTCTCTGGGATCGCTTGATGCGGCGCCGCGTCTCTCTCATCTGACCGGCTCCGAGCCTTCCTTCACACCGCTCTCGGGCGGACCGCCTCTCTACCGCCTCCACTCGCAGCTCCTGATCTAAGACCGGTCTCCTCCCAAAGAAGCAACGGCGGAGCCTTGCTCCGCTTTCCGCCTGGGCGTTCCCCGGGCCTCTGGAGGCAAGACCGGTGATCAGAATCAGAAACAGAATCGCAACTCTCGTCGCGCTCGCGCTCTTCGCGGCGGCGGCGGTTTTCGCCCGGCAGACGCCGCCCCAGACGTCCTCTCCCGAAGGCCGGGCGACTTCGCCCGACCCCTATCTAGACGGGCTGGTCCTGGAGGCCTTGCGGCAGAATCCCGAGATTGCGGGAGCAGCCGCCTCGGCCGAGGCCGCACAATTCCGGATCGCCCCCGTGCGGACGCTTCCCGACCCCTTCCTCTCTTTCAACTACCAGAACGACGGCAAGTCGCCGTCGCTCGGCAAGCAGGACATGACGTTTCTCGGAGCGATGTTCTCTCAGCCCCTGCCGTGGCCCGGAAAGTTACGCCTCGCCGGTCAAGAGGCGCTCAACCGCGCCGAGGAAGTGAAGGAGGGGACGGTAGGTCGGGCTCGCCTGGCCGTGGAGGCCCGGGTGCGGCGCGCCTACTACGACTACCTGCTGGCTCGGGCACTGCTCGAGTTAGTCGAGGATCGCGGCCGGTCTTGGCGTGAGATTGCCGACATCGTGCGCGAGCGGTATGCGGTCGGCATCGGCGTCCAACAGGATGTGTTGCGAGCGCAGATCGAGGTCCTCCGGATAGACGAGGCGCGGGCGGAGCAGATGGCGCAGGTCTCCAACCGGCGCGCGGAAGTCAACCGCGTGCTCGCGCGCCCGCAGGACACTGAGATCGAGACACCGGCGCATCTGGCCTTCCGCGCGGACGTGCCGGTCCTGCCGGCGCTCCTTCAGGCGGTCCGTGACCGGAGCCCCGAGCTGGCTGCGGTTTCCCGGGGGATCGAGGCGGCTCGTCTTCGCGCCTCGCTTGCTAAGAAGGACTTCCTGCCGGACTTCGTTGCTAGCGGCGGTCCGATGTACCGGGGCGGTCTCGACCCGATGTGGCAGGTAGGACTCGGGATTACGCTGCCGATTTACGCCGGATCGCGCCAGCGCCCGCGTCTGGCAGCAGCGGAGGCAGACCTGCGCTCAGAACAGGCCCGCGCCGCCTCGACGCGCTTGGACCTCGAATTCCGGACGCGTGAGCGCTTCGAGAGTCTCGCAGCGGTCCTGAAGGTCGCGCACTTGTACGGTGAGGGCATCCTGCCCGTGGACCAGCTTTCGCTCGAGTCGGCGATCGCCAGTTACCGTACCGGCAAGATTCCCTTCGTCACTGTTCTCGAGGCTCTGAACACGCTCTACGCGGACAGGTTCATCTACCGGACACGGCTCGCCGAGGCCGAGAAACTGCGCGTCGCGATCGACGAAGCGGACCTGCAGGGGAGCGCCGGGATGTCGTCTGCTTCGCCCTCCGCCCCGGTGAGCCCGGGCTCGACGGGGGCCGCCACAGCCATGAGCTCAGCTTCTTCCATGAGGTAACGAACATGAAATTATTTTCTCGCTCGACTCTTCCCTGGCTGCTGACCGTGCTCTTCGCGGTGGCCTTCGTCGTGCTCGCGTTCTCCCGGAAAGAGAGCTCGAAAGGCGGGACGCCCCCCGCGGCGGCTCCGGCTTCGCCTCCCGCCTCGCGCTCGACGACTCCCGCGAAGAAGATCCTCTACTGGGTTGATCCGATGGTGGCCGGCTACAAGTCGGACAAGCCCGGCAAGTCTCCTTTCATGGACATGGACCTGGTCCCCGTATACGAGGACGGTTCGAGCGGCGAGACGAAGGAACACACAGTGTCCGGCTACGTGGGGGTGAACGTCTCGACGGATCGGCAGCAGGCGATCGGCGTCCGGCTCGGAAAGGCGGGGGTTCGCGACCTAACGAAGACGATCCGGACGGTCGGCCGCGTCACATTCGACGAGACGCTGAGTCACCAGATCCACGCGAAGTTCGAAGGCTTCGTCGAGCGGCTCTATGTGGATTTCATCGGCAAGCCCGTTCGCAAGGGGCAGCCGCTCCTCTCGATCTACAGCCCCGAGCTTCTCGCCACCGAGCAGGAATACCTGCTCGCCTCCCGAGCCCGCCGGCAGTTCCAGGGGTCTTCCAATCCGGACCTCGCCCGGGGCGGCGTGGACCTGCTCGACTCGGCTCGCCAGCGGCTTCTGCTCTGGGACATCAGCCCCGGACAGATCGCGGAGCTCGAGCGGACAGGAAAACCCGAAAAGGCGCTGACTCTGTACTCGCCGGTGGACGGCTTCGTCATGAGCAAGAACGCCGTGCAGGGGGCGCGCGTGATGCCGGCCGACACTCTCTTCGAGATCGCCGGCATTCGCGATGTCTGGGTCCAGGCCGATATCTACGAATCGGAGGCCCCTTTCGTCGCGCTCAAGCAGACGGCCCGGATGAGTCTTTCCTATTTCCCCGGGCGCGTCTGGACCGGCAAGGTTGCCTTCATCGGCCCGGTCCTCGACGAGAAAACGCGGACGGTCAAGGTGCGGATCGAGTTTCAGAACCCAGACGGGGCGTTGAAGCCTGAGATGTACGCGGACGTGACGCTCGAGAAGCCGCTCGGCCGCGTGTTGACGGTGCCCGACGGCGCCGTCCTCTCGACGGGCACGCGCGCGATCGTTTTCGTCGCGAAGGGGGAGGGCCGCTTCGAGCCGCGCGTGGTGCAGACGGGCGCGAAGGTGGACGGGTATTACGAGATTCGGGAGGGAGTCGCGGCGGGAGACGATGTCGTCACCCAGGCGAACTTCCTGATCGATTCGGAATCGCGGCTCAAGGCCGCCCTCGCCGGAATGTCGGCGCCCGCGGCCGGCGGCACTCCCACGACAAAAGAAACGCCGCCGGCGCCGGCGCACGTCCACTGAAAGCGGAGAGCCGACCAATGATCGAGAGAATCATCTCCTTTTCGGCCCGCAACCGCTTCATCGTGCTGGCGCTGACGGGCGCCGCGATCTTTGCCGGCGGATGGTCGATCAGCCACATCGCGCTGGACGCCCTGCCGGACCTGTCCGATACCCAGGTCATCGTCTATTCGCGCTGGGACCGAAGCCCGGACATCATCGAGGACCAAGTCACGTACCCCATCATCACGTCCCTGCTCGGAGCGCCGAAGGTCAAGGCCATCCGCGGCTTCTCCGACTTCGGCTTCTCCTACGTGTACGTCATCTTCGAGGAGGGGACCGACCTCTACTGGGCGCGAAGCCGCACCCTCGAGTACTTGTCCAAGATCCAGCCGCGCCTGCCTCAGGGCGTTCAAACCGAGCTCGGCCCGGACGCCACGGGCGTGGGATGGGTTTTTCAGTACGCGCTCGTGGACGAGACGGGGAAGCACTCGCTCGCCGACCTTCGGTCCATCCAGGACTGGAACATCCGCTACGACCTTCAGTCGGTACCGGGGGTCGCGGAGGTCGCCAGCCTGGGCGGATTCGTCCGACAGTACCAGGTGACGGTCGATCCCAACAGGCTGGCCGCTTACGGCGTCCCTTTGATGTCCCTCGTCGAGGCGATCCGGGCATCCAACAGCGAGGTGGGCGGCAGGCTCATCGAATGGAGCGGCGTGGAGTACATGGTGCGCGCCCGCGGCTACGTTCGAAAGATCGCGGACCTCGAGGAGATCGTCGTCAAGACGAACGAGAAAGGGACCCCGGTGCGGCTGCGCGACGTGGCGCAGGTCGAGCTCGGTCCCGAGATCCGGCGGGGGATCGCGGAGCTCGACGGCAGGGGCGAAGTGGCCGCGGGGATCGTCGTCATGCGCCACGGCGAGAACGCGATGAACGTGATCGCTCGCGTCAAGGAGCGTCTGAAGGCGATCGAGCCGACGCTGCCGGCCGGTGTCAAGATCGTTACGACCTATGATAGGTCCGAGCTGATCGAGCGGTCCATCAAGACGCTCAAGCACGAGCTCTTCCTCGAGATGTTGATCGTGTCGCTCATCATCCTGATCTTCCTCTGGCACATCCCCTCCGCCGTCATTCCGATCGTCACCATCCCGGCCGCGGTCGTCCTCTCCTTCATCCCGATGAAGCTCTTCGGGATCAGCTCCAACATCATGTCGCTTGGCGGCATCGCCGTCGCGATCGGGGCCCTTGTGGACGCCGCGGTCGTCGTCGTGGAGAACGCCCATAAGAAGCTCGAGGTCTGGCAGGCGACGGGGCGAAAGGGGGACTACAAGGAGATCCTGATCGGCGCGATCCAGGAAGTGGGGCGACCGAGCTTCTTTTCGCTTCTCGTCATCGCCGTCGCCTTCGTTCCGGTCTTCGCGTTGGAAGCCCAGGAAGGGCGTCTCTTCCGCCCCCTCGCGTTCACGAAGAACTTCGCGATGGCGATCGCGGCGATTCTCGCGATCACGCTCGATCCAGCTATCCGGCTTCTCTTCACGAGGCTGAAGAACTACGACTTCAAGCCCCGTTTCCTCTGCCGGATCAGCAACGCCATTCTCGTCGGAAAGATGCACCCCGAGGAGAAGCACCCGATTTCGCGAGTGCTTTTCAAGCTCTACGGGCCGCCGGCGCGATTTGTCCTGCGCCACCCGAAGATGGTCATCGCGGCGGCGCTCCTCATAGTGCTCGCGACCATTCCTGTCTACAAGCGTCTGGGCTCCGAGTTCATGCCGCCCTTGAACGAGGGCTCGATCCTCTACATGCCGACGACGCTGCCCGGCATCTCCGTGACATCCGCCCAGGATCTCCTGCAGCGCCAGGATCGGATTCTGCGGGGCTTCCCGGAGGTCGAGCGCGTCTTCGGCAAGGCCGGGCGCGCCGAGACCTCGACCGACCCGGCTCCCTTCTCGATGATGGAGACAGTCGTCATCTTGAAGCCCGAAGAACAGTGGCGCGCCAAGGACCGCTGGTACTCGAGGTGGCTCCCCGGCTTCTTGAAACCCGCTGTCCGCCCTCTCTGGCCCGAGACGATCTCGTGGGACGACCTCGTCAACGAGATGAATGCTGCTCTCCAGCTTCCCGGGCAGACCAACGCCTGGACGATGCCGATCAAGAACCGGATCGACATGCTGACGACAGGCATCCGCACTCCGGTGGGCGTCAAGGTCTTCGGCTCCGATCTGTCCGAGATCGAGCGGGTCGGTCAACACCTGGAGCAGATTCTCCAGAAAGTCCAGGGAACGCGCAGCGTCTATGGAGAACGGGTCGCCGGCGGTTACTTCGTGGACTTCGATCTGAAGCGCCGCGAGATCGCCCGCTACGGCCTGACCATCCGGGAAGTCCAGGAAGTCATCATGTCGGCCATCGGCGGCGAGAACGTCTCGACGACGATCGAAGGGCGGGAACGTTACCCGATCAACGTCCGCTATCCGCGGGAATTGAGAGACGACCCGGACAAACTCTCGCGGACCCTCGTGCCGACGATGTCGGGGGCCCAGATCCCGCTCTCTCAACTCGCCGACATCCGCCTCCTCGAAGGTCCCTCGATGATCCGCGACGAGAACGGCCGGCTCTCCGGCTACGTCTACGTCGACGTCGACACGGGAAAGCGCGACATCGGCGGATACATCAATGACGCCAAGGCCGCGGTCACGCGGGAGCTCAAGCTTCCCACCGGTTACACGCTCATCTGGAGCGGACAGTACGAGGCGATGGAACGCGTCCGCGAGAAGTTGAAGGTCGTCCTCCCGGTAACACTCTTCCTCATTTTCGCGCTTCTGTACGCCAACACGAAATCCCTGCCGAAGACGATGCTGGTGCTTCTGGCCGTCCCCTTTTCGGCCGTAGGCGCCATCTGGTTCCTCTACGCGCTCGGCTATCACATTTCAATCGGGGTCTGGGTTGGCCTGATCGCTCTGCTTGGTCTCGACGCCGAGACGGGCGTCTTCATGCTTCTCTACCTCGACCTCGCCTACGACGAGAGGAAGTCCGCAGGCGCGATGCGGACCCGGGAGGATCTCGAGGCCGCGATCTTCCACGGCGCCGTCAAGCGGGTTCGCCCCAAAGTCATGACGGTGGCGTGCGCCTTCTTCGGCCTGGTCCCGATCATGTGGTCCACAGGCACTGGGGCCGACGTCATGAAGCGGATCGCATCGCCCATGATCGGCGGGCTCTTTACCTCCTTCGTCATGGAGCTGCTCGTCTACCCGGCCATTTATCTCCTATGGAAGTGGCACAGCGAAGTGAAGAAGGCCGGCGCGCCGCTGGCGGGGCCGGCGCTCGCACAGGCTGAAATGGGAGTTTGAAACCTTGCGGCTCCACGATCGAAGCGGCTCGTCTCGAGCCCATACCATCGCAACGGCGCCTCCCGTACTCGAGAACATCGAGCACGAGCTCGAGGCCCTCGCGGATCGCGCAGAGGCCGAGCTTGTGGGCGCCGCGATCCTGCCGGGCGTCGGCCCCGTCTCGGCTGCCCATTCGCCGAAAGGCGACCCCAGGGATCCGCTCCGCAGGGAGCGGGAGGCGACCAGGCAGGTCATGGAGCACGACATCATCCGTCTGCACCGGCAACTGGAAACCGGTATCGGGCCCGGACGTATGGCACAGCTCGCAGGCGCGCTCACCGCTCACGCACCTGCGCCCGCCGGGGCTCCATGGACTCGCTTCCAGGACCGGGTTGAAGGAGAGGTCTTGCGCAGCCTCTACGCTCGCGCGGGCGAAGCGGCCTGGGCCCGTTTGCAGGATCGCCTCGCGCAAACGGGGCTCGCTTGGCCTGCGCTCGATGGTCTGGCCAAGACGCCTGCCCCCGAAGATCTGCAGCGGCAGCGGGGAGCGCACACCGAGCGGGTCCGAGCGGACTTCCTTCTCACGCCGCCGGGCCAGGCGGCTGCGCTGATACACGGCACCGTGGACGCGTGGCGTTACGGGTATCCGGCGCGAAACTCCTACCTCTGGCTTCAGACGGCTCTCTGCGGAGTCGCCGCCGCCCTTCGGTCGGAAGTGTTTGCTACCTCCGTGGAGCTGTGGCTCTGGCGCTCTTCCGATCTGGACCAGGAGCTGCTCAAGCGCGTCTCGGAGAAGCTCAAAGACGCCCGGAGCATTCTCGAGGGAGAGATGCATAACACGACGGACGCCGCCGAAGTGGTCGAGCGAGTCAACGAGGTCTGTGCCACGGTGATCCCGCAAGTGGTCTGGAACCACGCGGCGAAAAGACTGCGGTGGAATTCGCCGCATGTCCTGGCCCTGCAGGAATCCTCCGGCCGGGAAGCCGGCTCGCGGACAGATCCCGTCTGCGGGATGACTCTTCCGGAGCGGGGAGCGGTCGAGCGGCTGGATAGCGAGGGCCATGTCTTCTATTTCTGCTGCGTTTCGTGCCGCCTCCAATTCGAGGAGCGCTCGCAATGGAAGCAAGAAAAGACAGGAAAGGAACGGGTATGAACACTGACCTGACACGTTTCGATCGGATCCCGGCCGTTCTCGCGCGACTTGCGGCTCTGGTGGTCGTCGCTTTCTTCGCCGTTCCCAGCATCTTCACGGGGGCCGATCGCAATCGGGATGACCGTCTCGCGTTCCGAAACGCCCGCTCGCAGACAGAGCAGTTCATCGACTACTGGAGCGCCATCCGCTTGACACCGGCCCAGGAGCGGATCAATGCCGAGGCGCTCGACGCGATCACCGCGCCCTGCTGTAAGGATTACTCGATGAAGACCTGCTGCTGTCCCTGCAACCTCGCCAAGAGCGCCTGGGGCTTGTCCCATTACCTGATTGCCAGGAAGGGCTACGGCGCTCCGCAAGTCAAGACCGCCGTTGTCGGCTGGCTCGAATTCATCAACCCGAAGGGCTTCACGGGAAACGCCTGCTTCAAGGGAGGCTGCACGCGACCCTTCGCACAGAACGGCTGCGGCGGAATGGATGCCACTCACGTCATCCTGGGCGACGACGTGCAATGAGTGAGTCTTCAGGGTCTCTCGCTCGAAACCCGTGGAAACGGAAACGGACGTGATTCAGATGGATCTGGCGCCGCCGCGGCAAAGAAGAACAGAGTTGTTCGAGGGTTTATGGGTCGTTCCCGGTCCTTGACTGTTCTGCTTTCGCTCGCGTTCCTGCTGGAAGCGGGAGCGAGGCACGCGCGCGCCTCTTGTTGTTCCGCCGAGTCGGCGTACGCGCGGACATGGATCATGGCCCACGATTGTTGCGCGGGCGGGGCGCCGTGCGGATTCACCCGAGCGACTCCGAGCCTGCCGAGCCAGATGCTCGTGGCCACTTCCTCCGTCTCGATTCCTTTCCGCGCGCCGTCCTCCCTTCTTCGAGTGCCCGCGGCGCTCCGATCTTCGTTCTCCCCATGCTCTCCGTTCCTGCCAACACACCCGCCTCCCCACGGCACTCCACTCCTCGTCTGAGACCACCTTCTGCGGCGAACTGAGCGCCCCCGCGTTCCGATCAGTTCTTGCTCGGCGCGTCGCTCCGGCGCGCAGGGCTGCACTGGTGAAGGGAGGATCGCCATGAAACTTGGGAAGCGACCCGACCGAAAAGGAGAACCCTCATGATCTTCAAGCACAGGGAAAGCGGAACCGTAGAATTCGAGCTCGACGTCAACGCCGTTGAGCTCCCCCACCTGATGGGGAGTTGGGACGATTGGCGCCTCCCTGGAATCCCGATGGTCAGGCAGACGGGCGAGGCACCGGTGTGGAAGGCCGTGGTGCAGCTCTCGCCCGGCGAACATCAGTTCCGGTACCGGATCGGTGGCCATTGGTTCAACGACTCCTCGGCGGACCGCTACGCGGACAACGGCCAGGGGGGCGACAACTCGGTCGTAATCGTCGAAGAACGGCTCAAGAAGACTGGTCGCGGCTCTTCACCGAGACGCGCCGCTACGAAGCGGCCGAGTCAGTCATGACGGAAACTGAGCAACCGACACGTCCTCGAATCTGGCTGCGGTCGCCGGCCGGCCTGGCTCTCTGCGCTTTCCTGGCGATCGTCCTCTTCTTTGTCTTAGCTGAGCACCGGGCTCATTTCTTCGGCGCCTTGCCCTGGCTGCTCCTTCTCGCCTGCCCACTTCTTCACCTGCTCCACGGTGGACACGGCGGGCATATCGACCATGCAGGCCACGCCGAAAGCGGGCCGGATCTCCGGCAAGGAGACCAATCATGAATCATGGAACGCCCGCCTACGGGCTCTGGAGTCTCGTGCTGATCAATTCCGTGGTCTTCATCATCTTCGCGTTCAGTTTCGCGCGGCCGCAGAGTAGGCGAGATTGGCGCTCCTTCGGAGCGTTCTCGGCTTTTCTCGTGGCGTTGTTTACTGAAATGTACGGCTTCCCGCTGACGATCTATCTGCTCTCGGGCTGGCTGTCCCGCCGGTATCCGGGCTTGGACCTCTTCTCGCACGACGCGGGGCACCTGTGGGAGACGCTCCTCGGCTGGAAGGGTGCCGCGCACTGGAACCCGATCCACATCGCCAGCAACGTTCTGATCTTCGGCGGCTTCCTTCTTCTCTCTGCCGCTTGGCCGGTTCTCTACAGGGCACAGCGAGCGCACACGCTGGCGACGACCGGCCCTTACGCGCGAATGCGCCATCCGCAGTATGCCGGCTTCATCCTGATCATGCTCGGGTTTCTGCTTCAGTGGCCGACCCTTGTCACCCTGGTCATGTTCCCGATTCTGATCACGATGTACGTCCGGCTCGCCCGCCGCGAGGAGCGCGAGGCGCTGGCCGAGTTCAGCGAGCAGTATCACCGGTACGCGGCTTCAACACCCGCGTTCCTTCCGCGCTTTGGCGGTTCCTCACTTCAACTGAAAGGAGATCCATCATGAAACTGAAGACAGGAGCCATCTTCTGGGCGGTCGCCGCGGTGTCGGCGGTCAGCTACATCATCTGTGCCGCCTTCGTCGCCGTGGCACCGGGTGCCACGACGCAGTTCTTCGGTTGGGTCATGCACGTCGACCTGACCAGCCTCGCCCGCCAAATCACATGGTCGAGCTTCTTCGGAGGGATGGTCTGCTACAGCCTGGTCATGGCCGTGCTGGCCTGGGCGTCGGCGTGGCTCTACAACCGCCTGGTTGGCGGCGTGAAATAGCATTCCAGGGCGAGAGGCCGGACTGATGCCCGAACCATCCAGTTGCTCCGCTGGAGAGGCGAGATCCCGGCGTGGTTAAACTGCAATGAGCGGGGGGCCGCAAGAAGGCCCGTTTCGACGGGCGCTTCATGCCCCGGAGATCCGCCTGACGGTCCTCTCCGTGTTCTTCAATGGCATCTGGGAGTTCCTCCAATCTCCCCTTTACGCCGATCACAACCGTGGAGCCGCCTATGTCGTGAAGACCAGACTTCACTGCACCGTCGGGGATGCAACCCTCTCTCTTTTCGCATTTGCCCTCACAGCGCTGGTCTTCTGGACTCGCCGGTGGCCTTGGGAAGATCGGATCAAGCCCCGCGTCCTCTTTCTTTTGATCGGTCTCGGCTATACCTCCTGGAGCGAGTGGTTTCACACGCGAGTCGCTCTTTCCTGGAGTTACGCGCCGTCGATGCAGCGTCTCCTGGGGCTCGGCGCCGCGCCGATACTTCAGTGGTTTGTCACACCGATCGCGATCCTCTGGGCCCTCAGGCGACCACTGCACGCTGGAATTCCTTCGTCCAACGTAAAGGGAAGTGACAGATGACACTGAATTGGCCTTCGAACAGCAAGAGCATGAAGTTTCGGGCGAGGTGTGTCACCCCATGAGCCGTCATGACAAACACCACGGCCATCAGGCGGACAGAACCTCCGCCGGGCACTCGGGTCACGCTGACATGGTGTCGGACTTCCGGAGGCGGTTCTGGATCTGCCTCGTTCTGACGGTTCCCGTTGTCCTTCTCTCTCCGATGATCCAGAGGAGGCTCGGCATCGGGCGTGTCGCCTTCACGGGGCAAGACTGGGTCCAGCTTCTCCTCGCGAGCATCGTGTTCTTCTACGGCGGCTGGCCGTTCTTGAGCGGGCTCTTCTCGGAGCTCTCCCGGCGTCGGCCGGGGATGATGACGTTGATCGGGCTCGCGACCAGCGTTGCCTACTTCTACAGCACGGCCGTCGTCTTCGGCGTTCCCGGCGAAGGCTTCTTCTGGGAACTGGCCACGCTGATCGACATCATGCTGCTCGGACACTGGGTCGAGATGCGCTCGGTCATGGGAGCGTCGCGGGCGCTGGAGGAGCTCGTCAAGCTCCTGCCCTCCGATGCTCACCGGCTGCGCGAGGACGGCTCGACGGAAGACATTCCGCTCTCCGAGGTCCGGAAGGGAGACCGCATCCTCGTCAAGCCAGGCGAGAAAGTCGGGACCGATGGAGTCATCGCCGCCGGACGCTCGTCCTTGAACGAGGCCATGCTCACCGGCGAGAGCAGGCCGGTGGAGAAAGGGGAAGGAGATCCCGTCATCGGCGGCTCGATCAACGGCGAGGGAGCTTTGACCGTGGAGGTCCGCAAGACGGGCGGAGAGACCTACCTCGCGCAGGTCATCGAGCTCGTGCGCAAGGCGCAGGAGTCTCGATCACGCTCTCAAGACCTGGCCAATCGAGCGGCGCTCTGGCTCACGATCGTCGCCCTGGCCGCCGGAGGTGTCACGCTGGCCGCGTGGCTTCTCCTGGGCAGAGAGTTCAGCTTTGCCGTCGAGCGGATGGTCACGGTCATGGTCATCGCGTGCCCCCATGCGCTCGGACTGGCCGTTCCCCTGGTCGTCGCTGTTTCGACCGCCCTTTCCGCTCGAAGCGGCTTTCTCATTCGGGACCGGGCGGCATTCGAGCGGGCGAGGACGCTCCAGGCCGTCGTCTTCGACAAGACCGGAACATTGACGGAAGGCCGCTTCGGAGTCACCGACATCGTCCGGCTCGGAGTCCTCGACGAAAACGAGCTCCTGCGGCTCGCCGCGTCTCTCGAGAGCCGCTCCGAGCATCCCATCGCGGCCGGCATCGTGCGGAGCGCGACCGAGAAGGGTCTGAGTCCCTCGACGCCGGAAAACTTCCGGGCGATTCCGGGGAAGGGCGCCGAGGCCCTCGTCGGCGGGAAAAAAGTCCA
>WNGF01002984.1_pt1 | contig 25371 bp, 22 predicted proteins | sample 5400641 | NCBI WGS metagenome assembly WNGF01 (sample SAMN13153371, study PRJNA577476) | soil metagenome | isolation source: 80 cm soil or saprolite under grassland replicate 2 | place: USA:California | collected 2016-06-15 | reverse complement strand
GCCCACTTTGGCCTCCGGGATCAAATCTTTGATACAATCCCAGTGGCGGTCGGCCAGATCGGTGGGGTATGTTTGTGTCTTCATACCCCAAGTGTACCCTACCGATTGAGCTGACCGCCACCCTTTTCAGACGGCTTCTCAGACCGAGAGAGAGCGCCACACGGTAAAGTGCCTCCAATCGATCGCCCTTGAGGATGCGTAGGAGTGCCCGTGCTTGCTGTTCTGTCAATGCGCTCATCTCCTCTTGTTCGATCCGTGGTGTTTCCACCAACGAAGCCGCGTTGTACGTTACGAGCCGCCAGCGCATCGCTTGATTGGGACTTGCATCGGGCAGGCTCTGGTTGACCTTATAGAACCCGCCGCAAGCCGCCGCGCTTAAGTGCGGGCGGTTAGGCGGGTTTATTGCGAGCTTCAGCTAGTACGGTGCTGTGCGTGGTTTATGGCATCTTGATGCAATTTAACCGTTGACAGCGAACATATTTTCTGGTACCATTCTCATACTTACTCGCTACAGGATACACTCTCTATGCTCAAGACCTTCGCCTATCGCCTGTATCCGAGCAAACCGCAACTACGGTTGCTTGAGAGCACCCTTGAAACTTGCCGTCGCTTCTACAACCAGTGTCTTGCGGAACGTCGGGATGCCTATCCGCAGCGCGGCGAGTCGGTCGGCAAGTATCAGCAACTTGCGAAGGTGAAGGAGCAGAAGGCACTCAACCCACATGCCAAGGGCATCCACAGTCACGTTTTGCAAATCGTCGTTGCCGATCTGGATAAGGCATTTCAGGCATTCTTCCGCCGCGTGAAGGCAGGGGAACAGCCTGGCTACCCGCGTTATAAGGGGCGCGACCGCTTTTCCAGTTTTGGCTTCAAGGAGTACGGCAACGGCTTCAAGATTGATGGGCGGCGCCTCCGATTGTCGGGTATCGGGCGCATCGCTGTGCGCTGGCATCGGCCCCTGATCGGCACGCTCAAGACGGTTCGGATCATCCGCAAAGCCGGAGCTTGGTATGCCTGTTTCGCCTGCGACGTGGAAGCTGAGCCGCAATCTCCGACTGGACGGGAGATTGGAATCGACGTAGGCGTCGACAGCTTGCTCACCACAAGCGATGGCGAAAAGACCGCAAACCCACGTTGGTATCAGGTAGAGCAGCGCAAGTTGCGAGTGTTGCAACGTCGAGTTGCACGGCGCAAAAAGGGCGGGAAGAACCGTCGCAAGGCCGTTTTGGCGCTTCAGCGTCAGCATGAACGGATCGGTAATCGAAGGCGCGACTTCCTCAATAAACTGGCACATAGACTGATTGAGCGATACGACCGGATTGCACTGGAAGATCTGCGGATCACGAATATGGCCCGCAACCCGCATCTGGCGAAAAGCATTTTGGACGCCTCCTGGGGCTATCTGGTAGAGCACCTCACGAGCAAAGCGGAGGAGGCTGGCCGTGTGGTGTGCCTGGTAGACCCTCGATATACGTCCAAAAGTTGTAGCCAATGTGGGCATGTTTTCGAGTGGCTTTCCCTATCGGATCGCTGGATTGATTGCGGCTGTGGCCTTAGCATTGATCGGGACCACAACGCCGCAATCAACATCCTGAAACGGGCTGGACAAGTCCGTTGGGGCACAAGCTCGCCAATGGGCGGGTTGCCCCAAGAAGCCGTGCCGTTTTAACGGCTGCGGAGTGTCACAGTCTAGCGCATCCGTTCTATTATACCCGGACCGTTTGCGCCAGAGCAACGCCATGTCAGCTGAAGTGTGACGCGATGGACGAAGCAACGTTGCGACAACTTATTGCCGGAGGCGAGACAGCGACCGTCGAGTTTAAGAGCAGCGCCGCGCGCCCGATAGATATTGCCGTGCGGATGTGCGGCATTGCCAATAACCGTGCCGGCGGAACTATCATCTTCGGCATCGAAGATGCTACTCGAGCGATCGTCGGTATCCGCAACTCCAGTCTGACCAACGATGTTGTCCTCCGTGCAGCGCGCATGATCAAACCAGCCGTGGCACTCAGCGAGACNNNGGACGCTCGATGAATGTACCATCGTAACGGTTGAGATACCACCAAATAGTGGACGGCTCTACCAGTACGACGGCGCCTGCTACGTCCGGCGTGGAACAAACACCGTGCCGCTGTCGGTCGAGGAGATTGGGGCGTACCTCAATGCCTATGAGCCATCACGCTGGGAATCGGGGATTACGCCGCACACGACGATCGCGGACCTCGACCCTGAGGCGCTCGATCGCTATCTCGCGGACCGCTCGTCCGAGAGCCGGACCCGCCAGCGCTACAGCTCCAACACTGAGTTGCTGCTAGGACTGCACGCGGCAGCGCGCGATTCGCAGACTGGTGACATCCGACCGACGAACGCAGGCATCCTCATGTTCGGCTATGACCCACAGCTCTACTTGCCACAGAGCGAAGTCGTCTGCATCAAGTACGCTGACACACAGGGGATTCGCACCTACGTCGACCGCAAGAATTTCGGCGGAACCTTGCCCGAGCTGATCGATAAAACGAGTAGCTTTCTGCGGCAGTACATTCGCGTCGGTGCCACCATCCGCGGGTTCTACCGCGAGGACGAGCCGGAATATCCCTATGAGGCGCTCCGCGAGGCAGTGGTCAATGCGGTCATCCACCGCGACTACCACCGTTCCGGCGAGACCGTGCGCGTTTTCATGTACAGCGACCGGGTGGAGGTGCGGAGTCCTGGGGCGCTGCTGCCAGGCGTCACACTCGATGACCTCGTGGCGCTACGCGTGACTTCTGTACTGCGTAATCCGGTGCTGGCCGGTTTTTTGCGCGATATGCCTGGCTATATGGAGCGCATCGGCTCTGGCATCCGCTTTATGCTCCGAGAGATGGAGAGCTTGGGCCTGCCCCCGCCGGAGTTCTCCGAGCATTACGACTTCGTGGTGACCTTTCGTAATGGTGGGAAGGCGGTTGAGCCAGAAGGGTTAAGCGAGCGTCAGCTCAAGGCTCTAGAGCTGGTGCGCGTGGCTGGAAGCATCAACACCAGCGAGTATTGTGCAGCGACTGGAGCTTCGACGCGCACAGGCCTACGGGACCTGACTGAGTTGATGGAACAAGGACTTCTGGTGGCCCGGGGGAAGCGCCGAGCCAAGCGATTCTATCTTCCCTGACCCGGCGCGTTTTTCGCCATATGATTTCGCCATGCATGGCGAAATCATATGGCGAAATATTATGATCAGTTGGTAGGAACACCCTCCATCAGTTTCCGTAATATGGCAGAGGGAGCACCATCCTTCATGCTCTCATGTGGTCGTATGCCTCTTGGTAACGAAGACGGCAGGACTGAGTTACGGGCTGAGTGATGGCAAGACATTCACTGTCCGCATCTGACTATAGCGTCTTATTCACACTAAGCATGACAATGCTCTCTGTTATGTCCGGGCCTTCGTCGTCCATCGCTTTGCTTCGTCCTAGAAACCGTTGGGGGCAACCCCGTACGGGTTCGAGTCCCGTCTCCGGCACCATTGGAAAGCCAAACGCGGAGGAGTGCCCTCCGCGTTTGGTCATTTCTACAGCCACCTTGACAGCCAAAGTCCTCAATCGGGGTTTTCATCCTCCTTTTGATCTTCGTTTTCTTCGGGGAACAGTGTGTCCATTTCTGCGGTCGCATCACGCATCGTGTCAGGAGTTGGATGCGTGTACCGCATCGTCGTGCTGATCTGTGAGTGCCCCAGAATCTCCTTCACGACGTACATCGGAACGCCTTGCGCCAGGAGTAATGTCGCGCACGAATGCCGCAGACTGTGGAAGTGAATGTCGTCCGGTAAGCCAGCTTCCTTCACAAACGCCTTGAAACGGTGGGTGATGTCGTCTGGGTCGATCGGCGTTCCCTTTGTCGAGATGAACACGAGATTGTGTGGGTTATCCAGTCCCTCACGATCCTGCTGTTCTTTGTGGTTCTTGAGGGCCGCTAACAGCACACGGGGTATCGACAGGCTGCGGAGACTGCTCTTGGTCTTGGGCGTGCTAATAATCAGGCCCTTGGTCCGCGTGCGCTGAATTGTCTGAGCGACTCTGAGCGTGGCCGCCTCAAAATCTATGTCTTCCCATCGAAGCCCCAAGACTTCACCGCGTCTCAGGCCGAGAGAGAGCGCCACACGGTAAAGTGCTTCCAATCGATCGCCCTTGAGGGTGCGTAGGAGTGCCCGTGCTTGCTGTTCTGTCAATGCGCTCATCTCCTCTTGTTCAATCCGTGGTGTTTCCACCAACGAAGCCGCGTTGTACGTTACGAGCCGCCAGCGCATCGCCTGATTGAGTGCGCGTCTGAGGACGGCCCGTACATTGCGGATGGTGTTCGGCGCGAGGCCCTTCGCCACAAGCTCATTGACCATATGCTGAACATGTTGTGGTCCGAGCTTTCCAAGCGGTATGGTGCCGAGGGAAGGCGTCAGATATAGTTCCACGATGCGTTCGTAGCCCTCGTAGGTTCGCGTTTTGTTGCGCTGGCTTACCACTTCGGAAAGCCAGCGCGTAAGGAACGTCTTAACCGTCTGGCGGTCTGTCGAGATCGCCACACCAGCAGCAAGGTCACGATGAAGGACTTTGAGCGCATCGGCAACTTCCTTGCGTGTAGCGCCATAGAGGTATTTGCGCTTGCGCTTGCCGTTCACCCATCCTAAATCTACGATGGCGCACCAACGCCCGTCCTTGCGCTGATGAATGCTCCCTTCGCCATGCCCACGTCGTTTTGCCATCGGTGGCCTCCTTTAGAACAGAATCGACCAATCCTTGACGGATCGATGCTGTCTGTACTCATGTTGCTCTTGTTTGCCGACAATGTGAAGTCCCCCATGGGGGGATAAAATGGGGGGTGATTTGGCTTACCGCCTTATCCTTCGGCAGGTGTGTCTGGTTCGATGACCTCGAGGATCGCGGCGATGCGCGAGCGATATTGGAGCGCCTCGGCCAGGTGAACCGGCCCAATCGCCCCCACACCCGCGAGTTGGGCGACGCTTTGGGCGACCGCCAGGACTCGTGCGATCTGCTCGGTGGTGAGCTGAAGCTGCCTTATCCCCGCGGCGAGCAGGCGCTCGCTGACCGCGTCCAGATCATCCGGTGGCTGTGGGCGGCTGCGCGCCTCCGTCGCCTGAGCGATCAACTGCTCGTCGGACTCGCCACGCCGGCCGCGCCGGTGAGCCCTGCGCTGTTCAGCACTGGTCAGCGCGGCCTCGACGACGAGATCAGCCTGGAGTGCGGCTTGAAAGGCTGGTCGCTTGCGCCAGGCCAGGATCGCTTCCGGGGTACACTGGCAGACCGAATACGGATCGCCGGCGCTTCCACACATGCATGGTGTCGTCACATAGGCCGTGAGCCCATAGCGGCGGGAGATCCGCCCGAAGGCCAGCGCGTCTGGCAGGCTCGCACCCACGCCGATGAAGGTGATCGGGTGATTGCCAGTCAGCGCAACCGTCACGGCGCGGCGCAGATGCGCCTGACCGGGGATGTCGTCGAGCCGGCCGATCGGCGCAGGCAGGATCGCGCCGCAGGCGGGGCAAGATTGCTCACCGATCGTCGCTGGTGTGATTGGCGTTGTGGTCGATCGGCGTGTCTGTCGCTTGCTCATAGCAGTTCCCTCGCTTTCCACTCCAGGTCTGCACACGCGACCGCCATTCGCTCCATCAAGTCATCGATATGTTCCGCACGCAGGAGTTCGCCGCCGTCCCACCAGAATGGCAGCGCCTGGCGATAGAGCCGTTTTGCGGCGTAGAGATAGTCGAGCGGGCGCTCATTTGGCTCGGGGATGCTGAGCAAGCTACCCGCGTCGTGCAGAAGCCAGGCGAACTGGCGCGGCCGGCGCTGCATAATCAACCGCCGGTCGAGCATGGTGATGTCAGTGGTGGCTCGCTTGGGGAGCCCGAGCTCATGAGCTTTGGCGACGATCGCTACGTAACCAGGATGAACTGGCTGTCTGCGCCGCTGTTTGATGCGCCACAGTTCCCTGGCGATCGCGCTGTGTGATCGCACTTGAGTACTCATTGCACTTCCTCCTTATGGTGGACGCGCCCAGTGCGCGCCGTCGTGCATCTCCCCCTTCCGGCCAGTCAAGACCCGCCATAGGCGGCTTGCCAGCGGTCTTGATGGCCGGAGTACACTCACACGGCACGCGCGCACTGTGAACAGGTTCGGTGTCCCGGGATTGCTGGAGGGAGTGATGCCTCTTTGAGGCGGCGCTGCATCTAAGTTCGGTGTGAATGCTTACCAAGGTGATGCATCAAGCCTGGAGGAGTGGGCTGGCTATGCAGATGCGCTGTGCTGACCTTACGAGCAACTAAGCGAAGATAAGTGCGCACAAAAAACCAGGATGGTCGTGTTGACCATCCTGGCAGAGGGCGATGATGTCTCGCTGGACTATTCGCCGCTGGCCGCATCCTCTTCGGCACGATCGGCGGTGTCCGCATTGGCGTTGAGCGGCACTCCATCACGCTCTGGAATGAAGTAGTCGGGTGGCAGGATACTTTGCTGAATGCCGCCGAGAAAAATCACCTCGCTGGCGATCACCTCGGTGCGCACGCGGATCTCGCCAGTGTCCGCGTCGTCCCAGCGCCTCGTCTGCAGCCGGCCACTAATGTACACGCGGCTGCCTTCGTGCAGGTGATTACAGCACTGGATCGCCAGTTGACCCCAGGCGGTGATCGCGTGGCGCTCGGCCGCCTCACAAAGTTCGCCGCTGCTGTTGCGCCACATTTGATTGGTGTACAGGCTGAACTGCGTCAGCGGTGTGCCGGTCGGCGGTTGCTTCAATGAGGGCCGATTGCCGGTGCGCCCAAGCAACTCGACACGATTGATTGATGACTCCATGACCTTGCTCCTTTCAGCGATTGCTTTTATCTGGCTATTTCGAAAAACCGAGCCCTCGTTCGCGCATACTGATGTATTTTCCGTGGCCGATCACCAGATGGTCGAGCACCTCTACGTCGAGCAACTTGCCAGCCTCCACGATCTCGCGGGTCAGCAAGACATCCTCCGGGCTTGGAGTCGGGTCGCCCGAGGGATGGTTATGCGCGATAATCAGCGCGGCGCTGTTCCACTGCAAGGCGGCTCGGAACAGCTCGCCGACACGGACTATCGAGGCGTTGAGCGAGCCCTGGTAGATGGTTGCAATGCATTGGACGCGATTCTTGGTGTCGAGCAGCACCGTACGCAGTTGCTCTTGATCTAAATAACTCAGCTCAAATAACAGAAGCCCGGCGACGTCGGCCGGGCTTTTGATCTGGGTGCGTGGGTCGGGGGTGATCAGTGCCTTGATCAAGTCGAGCAATGCCAATACGTCGAGGGGTGGGTCGGGCTGGCGCAGCGCCTGGCGAAGATCGCCGCCTTTGGCTACGAGGCGCCGCAGTTTCGCCACGGCGACGTATGGTGCAATCGCTTCGCGCAGCGCCTTCGCGGATGCGCATGCGCTGGGATGCGATTGGGAAGGATGGCGATCGCTGGTCGTGCTGCTGGTCATGATCTACCTCCTTTGCTCTTCGCGCGCCCGGTGCGCGCGGTTGCTCAGCGGAGGCAGCGGCCGGTCAAGATACGCGCAGCGTCTCGCCGTAGGGTCTTGACCGGCACCGCTACAATCAGCGATCTCGCGCGCACGCACTGACTGGGTTCGTGTGATGCTGATTCCGATAGGGCTCGATTAGAGGACCGGTGTGGATTAGGGGTGGGTGGTGCGCAGGCGCGCCAGCGACTGAAAACGTCGCGCCTATCGCGAGGATTGGCGGCGCATCCAGCGCTCTTCCTTGCGCTTCTGGAGTGTTAAGAGCAGCTGACCAGCCCAGGTAGCTGGGCTCTCGTTCTCCGGAATGGGTGCAATGCAGATGCGCGTGCGGCCGAACCAGAGGTGCGCGAAGATGCTCTGGCCACACAACCGGCATTTCGGTATGCGTTTCATTATCCTGCTCCATACGTCTGTGGAGCGGGTCATGTTGCCCGCTCGGAGCAGGAAATCCGCACACATAGTCAAGGGTGGCGCAACGCGCCAAGCGCGACCGTCGGCGGGCGCGGCGGACCTTGACCGTGTGCGATAATGAGGGAAGCGGCGGCAATAGTGCTGGTGTTTCAGCCCGTGGAATTCAATTGAGGCGCGGGCAGTTTGCAAGAAGTAAAACCGATCCGAACTGGCTATGTACAGGCAGGTAAGGGTATCAGAACAGGCTTCAATTTCCGACTGAGATCACTGCCCTTTTGTATCGATGGTCGTGGGTTTGATCCCCACCCAGCCCACTGAACGAAACATTGGTTAAAAGCGCTCGATCAGTCGAGCGCTTTTAATATGCCTGCATATGGCGCTGCCGGGCGCACGGCCATCGCCTGGTGCGGCGTCAGGTAGATCACGTGGAACACTTCCTGCAGCAGCATCCGGCGCTCCTCATCAGTCGCTTGCGCAATCAGCATGGGCGCATCGGCGAGCAGCGCTGTCGCATGCTGGAGATCGGGGACGCCGTCGCTGCCGGCCACCTGTGCTACCGCGAGCTGTGCTCGGAGAGTCGCCAGCTCCGCCTCGAATTCCGCATCGGTTTTTAGCCCCGCCTGATACAGTCGCCCGAGCCACCGAACCTGCTCCTCAATCTTTTGTGCATCCCGCGCCGGCCGCGCGGTGGATGTCGCCGTCGCTATCTCACTGAGTTCGCGCTGTGCCTGGGCCAGCACCTCCTGATCGCTGGTCAGGGCTACAAGTGAGAGCAATGGCAACAAAACAACCTGGCCGGCGGCCGAAAATACGGGGCTGGCAGCTCCTCTTGCTGCCCATTATCGCTTTGGTCGCATTACTCTGTTACGTGATCTACAACGGCTTCACTTATGGCTGGCCTGACTGGACTGGCTTTGGTCCATATATTCCAGTGCAGCCGCCAATGGAGGGCTACGAGCGGGAGAAGACCCTTTGGGATTGGCTACAACTGCTGGTTATCCCAGTTATCCTCGCTGTCGTTGGCTTCGTGTTCAACCGAACACAACAAACGAATGCAGAAAAAGCAGCGCGCCAGCGTGATGAGACGGAGCGCAAAATTGCGGAGCAACGTGCGCAGGACGCTGTATTGGAAACATATCTCGACCCGATGGCCGAACTGCTGGTCGATAAGGGATTGCACGAATTGCAACCGGGAGACGAGGTGCGAAATATAGCACGGATACGCACGTTGACGGCGTTGCGACGACTGGATGGAGATTATAATCAAATCCTCATTCAGTTCTTGCGCGATGCCGATTTAATTGGAGGACCATCTGAACAAGGCAAACCCATCATAGATATGCGTTACGCTGACCTTCACGGGGCTGACCTGTGCGGGACCAAACTCAACAGGGTCGACCTGCGTGAGGCCGACTTGCGCGGTGCCATCCTATCGGGTGCCGACCTGCCATTCGCCGGCCTGTACAGGGCCGATCTGCAAGGGGCCGAGCTATTCGGGAGCAACCTGTTCGGGGGCAACCTACAAGAGGCCAACTTGCAGGAGGCTAAGTTGGAGGGTGCCAGGCTTGGAGGAGCCGAGCTTCCAAGAGCTAACTTGCAGAGAGCTGCCCTTCCAGGTGCCATACTACAAAGAGCTAATCTATTCGGTGCTATATTACAGCAGGCTATTTTGAACGGAGCCAGCTTGCGAGAGGTCAACTTGCAAGACGCCTTATTGCAAGGAGCTAACCTACAAAAAGCCGATCTTCAAGGGGCCAATTTGCAAAGGACAGATCTTCAAAAGGCTGACCTCCAGGGCGCTAATTTGCGAGGAGCTAGTTTGCGAGGTGCCGATCTACAGGGCGCTAATCTACGGGAGGCCGACTTGCGAAACACCGATCTCCAAGAGGCCAAACTACAAGGAGCCACTATGCCCGATGGTACACGGCATGAATAGCATCGTCGAAGGCGCCGCTACGACAACTGTAACACTCCCACTCAATTGAAACCATCCTGCTCGCCGATTTCGTCCTTCAGGATGGCTTCTGTGAAGGGCTTTCTATTACCCTTGGTTGTACCTCTCCAGCCCCACTAGTCCGTGCATCGTGCTGGCTGTTTTGCAGGATCGGACAACATAATCCTAACCCCTAATCCCCAACCACAAGCGAATTGACTGGATCAAGTACAGCCACCAGCGGTGATTGACCCGCACGTGCGCCAGCACGCACAGCGCCAGCACTGCAACTAACCCCCAACTCCCAACCGCTAGACCCACCACAAGCATGAGCACCCCGGCGAGGATTGCAGCCGAACCTGCAGCGCGAACCGCGCGCTCTCGCGCAGCGGCACGGGATTGCCGCTCGGCGCAGTGGAGATGCACCTGGCCGCCGCTGGTCGTGGGGACCGCCGCGCCATTCCGTAGCGGTAGACCGCAGATGGCGCAGAACGGCACATTGGATGATCGGTGCGCCATACCTTCATCCTGACATGCTACAATCGGCGGGCAATCCCGCCAACATCAATGCCCAGTATATGCACATCCGTTCGCTGAGTCTAGCCCCTTCATCGGTATGCCGGTGGCGAGAGGGATTGAGCGGCGGTGAACTGCCTCGATTCCGGGCGCCATAAACGCCTACACGCTATCGGCATGGCAATATGCCATATCGAAAACGTGTAAGGACTTCGCAACAATCCGCACGCAGGATGCAGCACGAAGAACCAAACACTAACCGGAGAAATATGTGACGGTAGATGTCACACATATGTTCTAAAATGGCACATATGCAATGTTGACTTGACTTGTCAAGTCCAACAGGGTATAGTCTGGGTACGCTTCGGCTACCGCCGAGCGTGCCGAGACTGACCAGGATGTCAGTTACGGCCAGGGGAGGTTCTTTATGCCAACGTTTGGCGAGCGTATCCGCGAACTCCGCAAGGCAGCTGGTTTGACCCAGCGCGAGTTTGCCGACCAACTTGGGATCGATTTTACGTATGTGAGCAAAATCGAGAACGGACGGACCGAAATTCCACCAAGTGAGCAGTTGATTACCCGCATGGCTGGCCTGCTTGGTGTGGACGGAGATGAATTACTGGGGCTGGCTGGCCAGTTCGATCATCGCGAGTTGCAGAAGATAGCTTCGGAAACACCGGAAGTGGGGGCGCTGCTGCGACGGCTGCAGGCGCGTCAGTTTAGCGCCGATGAGATCCGGCGCATCCTTAAAAGGATGGGTGAGACCGATGAGAAGAATGAAGGCTGATGTTCCATTCATCTCCGATGCGCGCCTGGAAGCGATGGCAGATGCGCTTCTGGCAGCGGCGGTCGCGAAAGGAATCGGTATTCAACTCCCCATCCCCGTCGAGGCAATTGCTGAACGTGTGTTGGATCTGGATATGGATTGGATCGACCTCGATGATCCAAATGTCATGGCCAGGGTCTCGCGCCAGTCAGGTCTGGGGACATGTGAAATGAGCTTCATCCGATACTGTATGGCATTCCAGTGCCCTGCGTGCGAATAGCGATCGCATTCCTGATGTCCACTGTGGTATGTGGCGCGAAACCCTGCATGGCACGGTTGAACTATAGCGAGTGGAAGATCCAGCCGAATGAGTCGCTGCGCGATTTTTTCGAGCGTGTCCCAGGGGCGTATCGTTATACCTTGGCGCATGAGATCTTTCACGCGATTGAACACGTTGAGCACATCGACCAAAGCCAACAAACCCTAGATTTAGTGGCTGAGACCCTGTTGCCGCGGCGTCGTACCAGGCCACAGGCGCCCACCCCAAACGAGTCCCGCCGGGAGCTCCAAGCGCAGCACTTCGCCGCATATCTGACCATGCCAAAGGCGCTGTTGCTTGCGAAAATTGAGGGGCTCGATCTGTGTAACCGCGCGGTGCTGCGCCGGCTGGCTGGCGATATCGGCGTCTCGCTCCAGGCGCTGAAGATCCGTCTTCAGAGCCTGGGCCGACTGTACGAGACGCCTGATGGCCGGCTCTATCCTTCAAAGGAGATCGCACACGGACAGCTGCCATTGCTGTGAAGCGCACTCCTGGATTGCCCAGAAAGGGAGCATGACGACCGGTGTATAGGTTTATTTTTGACCATTTGTTGACTTGATCAATCAAGCCAACAAATGGTATAATCGTGAGCATCTCAGGCAGCGCCTTGAGCGCAAGCTCAAACTCAGGCAGGAAAGGAGGTGAGGGCATATGGCAAAGTACCGGTCACGAGATAGTGGGCGGATTGGCGCGATCATCCGGCGCACGCACGCGTTCAACATGTTCGCGGGACGCTGGGCCAAACCAGACACGGGGATAAGGTATTGCGTGGATACGAGGACGGATGGTGCGCCGTCCTTAGGTGTACGGCAGCAGAAAGGCGAAGACCGCGCGCAGTAGAGCTTGTCCGGCTTTGCGAGCGGTCTTCTCGTATCGACTATGCATCGACTCCCCTACTGTACCACAGCCAGCAGCTTGTGTACAGAGGGGAAAAAGGAGTTCATCATGTATAAGACCGGAGACGAGGCGCCCTACGCCGGGCGCTACGAGTTTGTTCGCTACACCGACGGTACGACAACGCCGAGCCCGACGGCCAACGAGCGCGTGATTCCGTTGCAGCGCGGCGAGACCTTCCCGCCGATCAGGTCGTGCAACAAGGGCGCCTGGTGGCGGTATATCGGGTAGAATGTGCCGTTGACATAAGGTCTACAAGCGCCAGTACTGGACATGGGCGTGGTGAGCGAGGATGCTTGCCACGCCACTGCGGTCCTGAGGCACGCGCAGCATTCGTAATGCGGGCTCATTCCTGCCGAAGGCTGTCGTGTCCGCGCTTTAGTGATGACTTTATGTCGCCGGCGGTTGCTCGCCGTACTGATCACTGCAAAGTCACCAATGGACAACGTGACGAAAGTGGGTTACAGTTGTGCGGTCTCCATTTTGAGAATAACTATCCACGCACGCCTAACTACTGCGGATACGTACAGGCGCTAACATTACGTTCAACGCCTTACTCAACTAAGGACTCGCGTTTTGTACGACTGGCACATCGCTGCGTGCTGGAACTGCGGAGAGTAACACTATCGTCTTTGGGCCGGAACATCGAGGCAGACCATCCCGCGGCCATATTGGGGAGTTCGCGTATCGCAAAAGGACGAGGAGTTATGCAGAACCTGCTGCCGCTCGAGGACTCTGCACTTGAGACTACGACACTGAGTGTTGTCTACGCCCGCTTTCTCCGCAGTGAAGCCTTCTCGCTTGAGCTGTTCGATGGCTTCACATCGATCCGTGTGTTAACCTATTCAGCCAGTATCGGCATGATGGTCAAGCTGCTCCACCGCTTTGAGACCGTCGAATGCGTGTTTGGCTACGAGGGCGTCCTGCAGGATTTCAGCGACATCCTGGCCTGCCAGAAGGTGCTTGCCGAACATGTGTTTACGGCAATAAAGGGTCTCGCCGACCGCCGGAAGGATTTCATCCTCGACAAGGTTCACCAGGGGTCCGCACGCTTCTTCGTCGTCAGGGATGCCGTGGCACACGCCAAAATCTATTTACTTGAGGGCGATGGCCGGACGCGGGTGATCGTCGGCTCCGCCAATCTCTCCGACCGCGCGTTCTCAGGTAAGCAGGCGGAAACGGTCCTGGTCTTCGACGATGACGCAGCCGCGTGGGCGCATTATGGGCGTGAGTATGAGACCGTGCGCCAGGGCGCTGCAAGCGAATTGCCCCTCGACGGCCTCATGCAGGCCGAACTCACGCTCGAAGATACCCCCATCTTGCAGGAGGCGCGCCAGACCAGGGACAAATTGACGGTGTTTGTGAACACCGACGTGGCTACCGCGACCGTCCCTACAGTCATCCGCAGCGTCGAACGTCTTGCGACGCGCTACCGGCCCTTATTGCAGCCGCTTGTCAAGCCGAAGCAGGGACGGTTCCAGATCACCCGTGAGGTTGTCGGAAAGACAGTGCAATTGGTGAGGAGCCAGAAGCGCGATGAGCATGTTCAGGAGGCGACGTGGTTCTCGATCCAGCGCGACACCCGCAAGGTGTTGCTTGCCGGGAAGGAGATGCCACTGGACGCGGACCCCCAACATGTCCGTACTGATATCGCGTGCCTGGTCGAATATTTCGAGAACTTCCAGAACGGTTTCCACGGCGATATCGCGCAGCACCAGAAAGACTACTTTCTGTTCATGAGCTGGCTGTACTTTTCACCCTTCATCTGCGATCTGCGCAACTACGCGATTGTGGGACAGGAATACATCTTCGACATTCCACTGTTCGCCGTGCTCTACGGCAAGAGCAACTGCGGCAAGACCCGTCTGATCGAGACGCTGATGAAGTCGATGTTCGGCTACTGGCAATTCGTGGACAAGAACCAATTCACCCGGACGAACTTGCGCGACCTGCGCCTCAACACCAGACGCTTCCCGGTGGTGTTTGATGATGTGGAGAAGAAGCGCTTCACCGATCATGCCACCGACATTGTTAAGGATGAGACATTCATGCTCGAGGAGTACCCGGCCTTCGTGCTGTCGATGAACGCCGAAGATCATAGCTTCTCGACCGAGATCCGGAAGCGCTGCCTCATCCTCTACACCAAGGCGTCGCTCCCCGACAATACCGAGGCGGCGAAGACGCTTTACAAGAGCGTTAAGTCTATCCAGCGACGTATTTCGACCGCCCTCTACCGCACATATCTGGCTCGCGCGCTCGATCGCCTGGCCCTCGAGCCTATGCCTGCGGATATCCTGCGGCTCTCCTCTGATGTGCTGACCGAGTTATTCGCAGAGTATCATCCTGGCCCGCTGCCGGCCTGGTGTGCGCCGGTCAGCATGCAGGACTACCAGGGACGCAAATATGAGAAGATCCAGACCGAGTTGCTCAAGCTCTACGAGACGAACCGTGCGATCTGGGACGTGCGCCGGACGGAGGTTATTCTGAAGGTGCAGCAGGTCGAGGCGTTCGGGTTGCGCAAGGAGATTCCTGATTGGCTGCTCAAGGAGGGCAGCAAAGCCGGTAATATCGTGCTCGACCGCAAGCCACTGGAAAGCTTCCTGGGACGATCGCTGCGCCCAAGTTGGCGGCGCCTGTTCCGCCGGTAACTTTGAAAACCGTGTCGTCATTGCGATGAAAAGGACGAATCTATATCGTGCTTGGCATAGTGGGCCAGATACAAAGGCCGACATTTCCACATCCACTCATATGACTTAGCCGCATTGCCAGTACACGATAAAGGGATGGCATATTGCCATGCCGTTTTCGTGTACCTGCTATTGCTATACTGCACTTTGCGCCTCGCAATCGGATAGCATAGTGAGATGGTCCGGCTAATCGGATTACCATTTCCTTATCAGTGAAATATCCATATTGTCGGTGACCGGTAAATCTGCTATGCTATAGCCGCTGATAATGCCGAATTATCGGCGGCTATGGGTATGAAGTGGGCGGGATCCATATTCTACCCCGCTATCATGTCCCGTAACTCCTCGCCCTATAGAGCGTTTTCTAACGTAGAACAGCATAATCCCGAACTGCCCCACGCGATGGTTGTGAAACGGCGATCAATATGCTGCCTAACCGTTTCTGTTCTGGCTTGTATCTGTGCAATTCCTATGCTATATTCGTCACGAGAATGTGATTTCTAGTACGCGATGCCGCGCCTATGACCGATCATCCCACAACCGCTATTACGTCTATTGCTTCGGTCGCACTTACGGCTGCATCGAGTGTCCCCCTCGATCAGAATCCCGCTGCGGTTTACCTCGCCAGCCTGGGCGACGGCTCACGCCTGACCATGCGTAGCGCGCTGAACACGATTGCTGAGTTGCTCGGCGTCGGTGAGATGCGAGATGCCGATGGGCGTGACATGCGCTGTCTGGCCGTTCCGTGGGCGAGCCTGCGCTACCAGCACACGGCGGCCATCCGCGCCCAACTCCAGGATCGCTACGCGCCGGCGACCGCCAATAAGCTGCTCGCGGCGCTCAGGCGAGTGCTCAGAGAGGCGCGGCGGCTCGGGCAGATGAGCGCTGATGACTATGACCAAGCGGTCGACTTGCGCACCATCCGTGCCGAGCGCTTGCCGCGGGGACGAGCACTCAGTAACAGTGAGGTGGCGGCGCTGATGCGGGTGTGTGCCGATGATTTAACGCCCGCCGGTGCTCGTGACGCGGCCTTAATAGCCCTGCTGCGTGGAACCGGCATGCGGCGCGCGGAGCTGGTCGCGCTTGACCTCACAGACTACGACGTAGCGACTGGGGCGATCACCGTTCGTTCGGGAAAGGGCCGAAAAGATCGGATGGTGTACGCTCCTGCAGGCGCCCGATCTGCGCTTGATGACTGGATCGCGATCCGTGGCGAGGTTCCAGGCCCATTGTTCTATGGTCTCGTCAAGGGCGGGGCATTAGTGGTGCGACGATTGGCCGCACAAGCCGTGGCGGTGGTTTGCGCGGCGCGAGCGGCGGAAGCTGGCATTGCACCATTCACACCGCACGATATGCGTCGAACGTTCATTAGTGGCTTACTAGACGCCGGCGCCGACATTTCGACCGTCCAGCGCCTGGCTGGCCACGAGGATCCGGCGACCACATCACGCTATGATCGGCGTGGCGAGGCGGCCAAGCAACGGGCGAGCGAGTTGGTGCATGTACCGTGGTTCCCACGAACATTATAGATCTGCTGATTGGAACTCCTTTCCATAAACATCTCTTTCAAGCATATTGAAAGGCGTTACCATTCGAACAAGTCTTTCGAATCGAGCCAGTGGATTTAATGAGGTATATCATTGACGAATTTGCCGCGAGCTGTTCCCTCCATTGACCTGGAGTATCTTTTTAAGCTCCGGATCGTGATCGCTCGCCTCGGGGAAATGGACAATATGGGCTGGTGGAACACGAGAGGAATTCTCGGCAGCACCGGGACATTCGTCTTTAGGCGCGGCTTTCCATCAACCTACGCCTTCGCCCAAGCGCGTGCCGTGTTTGCCGTTGCAGCCAGTAGATGCCAGGAGGTTTTCGCGCCATCAGGATGTGCGACGCTTTGGCACCTACCAGCTGAGATAGAAGATCAGTTCGAGGATCGCTGGCAGGTCTGGCTCGAGGATCGCGCCGAGTGGCAGCCGTTCTTTGATCGTGTCGCGGCTGTTCGCCAAATTGATGTCTTTGGGTTACTTCACGGATTCGGGCTCATTTCCGAGAGCGATCAGGTGGCCACGCAGCGGCTCAAACGTTCAGCAGAAGGACGCGCCGTCGCGCTTCCCGATAATGGTAGGTTTGACGAGAGTGTCTTGGCACTGCTTGCCGCAGGGTTTGCCCTCGCGGAACGAGGGAAGTTGGCAGTGCCGTATGTGCGGGTGGAAAGCTGATGAGTGTACAGCAGGAGCATATGGCCGATACACGACCGCTGTCGATTCGCTTCACTCGCAAAGGAGCGCTCATCCCCGAGACCTATGCGGCAGCACGACACTGGGATCGCCAACTCAGTGTCGATGCCAATATTGCCCGCATCAGGCGCGACAATCTCATCGGCGCAAAAAGCGCTGCGTGGCTCCAGGATGTGACCGTCACATTGGCGGCTCGCTTCCGCCAAGGTCACGGACTCGCACCGCTCGTTGTCCTTGCGCAGAGCGGCCTTGCTATTGAGCAATGGCGCGAATGTCTACTCTGGCACCTTGGCGGGCAGGATGCGTTGTGGTTCGCCTTTCTCTCCGAGTGGCTCAATGTGGCCTATCGCGATGGCAGATTTCGCATTCGTACTGAGGATGTGATGCCCTTTGTTGTTGCCCGGACAGCCGGGCGCGTTGCCGATGGCAAGGGACTCAGTGATTATAGTCAGATTCGCGTCGCGCGCGACCTACTTCTGATGGCGACTGGCTTTGGACTCTTATCAGGCAAAGCGGTACGTGAGTTCACAAGCTATCGTTTGTCTGATGAGGGCTTTCTATATGTGCTACATGCGCTGGCAGAGCACGAGGCGAACCCGGATCGGATTATCAATGCGCCGGAGTGGCGCATGTTTCTAACGCAGCCAGCGGATGTCGAGCAGACTCTGTTGCGACTGCATCAGTTTCAGCAAGTAGAGTATCACGTGGCTGGCAGCATTATTCATCTCCGCTTGCCCTATTCGTCGTTACTAGCATACGCCGAAAGTCTTGTGTCATGAGTGACTGGAAAGAGCGATTGACTGGAAACCTCGAGCCGATCTTGCTGTTGCGCGACCCGCGCACGAAGATTAGCTCCTACCACGACATGCCATACGCTATTTTTCGGTATCCTCCAGCGGCAGAGTTCGCTGTGCGGGCCGAGGTAGCTATGCTACGCACACGGCTCGAGCAGATCGGCAAGCGGGTCACAACAATATCGCTTGCGGCGTGTCTGGCGCAAGCGCTGGCGGATGTACTGCCGGTTACGGATCTCATTGAGTCCGAGAAAAAGGTCGGCCTCGATGCTGCGATCGACACTGTCCACGAGATTCTGAGCGATTATCGCCCGTTGCATGAACTGGTCGTCGCCATGCTTCCGGAGCAGTCAGATCCATTAACCGATATTGTGTTTATTACGCGTGCCGGTGCGCTCTATCCAGTCTACCGGACATCATCATTGCTGGAGCAGCTCAAGGGATTTGTACATGTCCCAAGCGTGCTATTCTATCCAGGTGAGCTCGACGGCGCGGCTGGTCTCAAGTTCATGGGCGTGCTGGACGCTGAGCACAACTACCGACCGAAGATATTCTAATGGAGTCCACTATGGCATCGCAGCCGATCAACACACTATTTGCGCAAGATATCTATCGACGGATCGAAGAGGTTATTAAAGTCGACCAGATCGACGAGCAGATTTTGACCGATGAGATCTCAGAATATGTCTTTACCAAGGCCATTCGTGATCACTACCGAGTGTTCCTAGAGCGCTACCGTGAGACCCCGAATAAGCCCCACGAAGGCATTGCGGTCTGGGTCTCTGGTTTCTTTGGCTCGGGCAAATCGAGCTTCGCGAAGAACCTAGGCATTGCGGTCGCCGATCGTACATTGCTTGGTCAGAGCGCAGCCCGGCTCTTCGGTGTGCGGTCTGGAGACCAGCACAGCCAGGTGCTACTCCAGACGATTGTCGAGCAGATCCTAACACACGCCGTGATCTTCGATATCTCGACTGACCGCGGCATCCGCACCGGCAGTCAGACCGTGACTGAGATAATGTACCGGCTGTTCCTTGAGAGCTTGGGATATGCCAAAGATCTTGATCTGGCTGAGCTAGAGATCACACTTGAAGGAGAAAGCCCAGAGCGGCTGAGACAGTTTGAGGCGATGTATGAGCGCATCTATGGGAAACCCTGGAAACAACAAAAGGGCCTTGTCTCCATCGCGCTGAGCAACGCCAGCCGTGTCATGCACGAGCTGGATCCTGCGACCTATTCAACCCCCGACTCTTGGGTGCAGGCCGCGAAGCAGCGTGCTGACATTACGCCAGGGCTGCTGGCTGAGCGTTGCAAGGAGCTCATGCGCCGCCAACATCCAGGCAAGACATTGCTGTTCGTCATCGACGAGATTGGCCAGTTTGTGGCGCGTGATGTCCAGAAGATGCTCGATCTACAAGCCGTTGTGCAAAGCCTAGGCCGCGTCGGCCGCGGCACAATGTGGGTCGTCGTCACGTCTCAAGAAAAGCTCAACGAACTGGTCGGAGGTCTGGACGACCGCCGTGTCGAGCTGGCCCGTCTGATGGATCGCTTCCCGCAGGAGCTGCAGGTTCACCTCGAGCCGGCCGATATCTCGGAGGTCACCAGCAAGCGTGTCCTTTCGAAAAAAGCGAGTGCCCAGGCGCTGCTACGCCCGCTCTTCGAGGCCAACCGCGGCGCATTAGAGGCCCATACGCGGCTGACCGCCGACATTAAGTTGCCTGAGCTAAGCGCCGAGCGCTTTATCGATCTCTACCCGCTCCTGCCCTACCAGGTGGATCTCATAATCCAGATCGTCTCGGGCCTGCGCACCCGCGGTGGCACAAGCAAGCATGTCGGCGGCGCCAATCGTACGATTATCAAACTGGCACAGCAGCTGCTGGTCAATCCAGCCGTTGCGTTGGCCGACCAATCGATCGGAGCGCTGGCACGGCTCGACCAAATCTACGACCTCGTCGAGAGCAATATCGATGGCGATATTCGCGGCAAGATCGCCTCACTGCCTGCGCAGGTCGATCACCCGCTCGCGCAGTCGGTTGCAAAGGTCATTTGCCTGCTCCAGTATGTGCAGAGTGTTCATCGCACCGCCGAGAATATCGCAGCCGCGCTTTACCCTGCAGTTGGAGCTGACTCGCAACTCCCAGACGTGCGGGCCGCCCTAGACGAGTTGCTCCAGCGCCATCTCGTGCGTTTGGGCGATGACGGCTACCGCATCCCAACGCCCACCGAAGATGATTGGGAGCGCCAGCGCGCGGCGTTGGAGCTGAGCGGTGGTGAGGCAAATAATATCTACGCGAAGATCTTCGCCAAGCTGTGGACACCGCAACCAACGTTCAACTTTCTACAGACCAAGCTCTTTCGTGCGGGGCTGCTTCTCCAAGGCCAGGTAAAGACCGAGGGCGATCTGGCAATCTCTGTCTATCTTGCTCAGGTAGGACGCGACCTAGCTCAGACCGTTGCTGAATTACGGGCGCGTAGCCAAGTGGAGCGTGCAACCATCTTCTGGGCTGTCCAACTCGACGATTCGATCGATCGCGAGTTAGTCGAGTACTATCGATCGAAAGAAATTCTAACACGTAAGGATCGCAGCGCACAGACTCGTGAGGAAACTCGCCTCGTCTCTGAGGAGGGACGACGACGCGACCGACACGAGATGGAGCTGCGCCGGCTGCTCCGACTGGCATTCCTACGCGGCACAGTGTTCTTCCGTGGGAACGACCGCAGCCCAGATGAGCGCGCGACCGAGATCGAGCGCACTGTTTCAAGCCTGCTCGGCACCGTGCTGCCAGAGGTGTTTGATCGTTTTGAAGAGGCGGCTGCGCGTGTTCAGCAGAAGGATCTGGATGCCGTGCTGACGGCCGACAATCTGCAAGGGCTGACACCGGTGTTTACCAAATTGCGCTTGCTGCGGGATCAGAGTGGAAAACCGGTCTTTAATACCGATCACAACCCGCTCGCCGAAGTTTTCGGGCGGATCACGAATCGGGCGAGCATGCAGGATGTGGCGAACGGGCGCTACCTGGCAGATGAGTTCGCCAAGGATCCGTTTGGCTGGGAATTCGATATGGTGCGGCTGCTTGCGGCCGTGCTCCTTCGCGCTGGCACAGTCGAGATGACAAGCAAAGGTCAGATTATCGAAACAGCAAGATCGCTCGAAGCGCGATCGACGTTCAACAACAACAACCTGTTCCGTCAGGCTACCTTCCGACCGAAAGTGACAGCGCTCACATTCGAGGATCTAATTCACGCCGCCCAAGCGTACCAGGCCACCTTCGGACGTGAGGTTGGTGGGATCGAGGCGAATGTCATTGCCGAGGCCATACGTGCTGAGGTGGGCCGCTGTGAGCCAGCACTACAGGAGGTGCATACTACACTTATTAGCAACCAGCTTCCGGGGGCAAATGTCATCGCCGCAGCACTCAACCAGCTGCGCGCCATTCGAACGAGCCGAGAGGAGTCGGCTATTCAGATCTTCACAAGCAGCGCACACCAGATTAAAGAGGCCGTTCGGCGAGGCGCAGAGCTCGGCGATATTCTCAATGATCAGCACCTTCGCGACCTACAACAGGCTCATACTACGCTCACAACCATGTGGCCGTTTTTGCAAGACGAATTGGATCTGGGCGTCGCAGTGACTACCGCAGCGCGCGAACTCGATGATCTGCTCCAGCGCGAGACGTTCTATCGTGATCTACCAACAATCGTTCAGCACACAGAGGGCCTGCGACAGGCGTACGCCCAGCGGGAGCGTCGTGCACTGGAACAACGTGCTACGGTCTATGCCGATGCACTGGGCCAACTCGCCGCGACACCCGGCTGGGAGAAGCTTGACGACGATCAGCATGATCGTATTGCTCAGCCGCTGCACAAGTATGCGACAGCTAATCTGATTAACGGCATTCCTATTCCCCAGATACGGGCCGATATCGACGCCTGCCCCGGACGATTAGCTGGAGTTATTGAACAGATGCTGCGGCTTCTTGATGATGTTCGGCTGGTGAAGGTGCCAGTCGTGCGCTTCTTCCAAGGCGGCATCGAGACGGAAGAAGACCTCGACGCCGCACTGGAAGGTCTGCGTGCTGAGATTGCTCGGCTGATCGGTGAGGGTAAAAAGGTGCTGGTGCAGTAATGGACAAGCCGACCCGCAACCTCATCCAGAGCGCGACCCAGCGCGCCCGCCGTCTGCTGGAGGATGAGTTCAGCCAGCAGCTCGAGGGCATCTATGACATCCTGCCCGATGGCACGGTGCTCGAGCAGCCCGGCGCGCACCTTGACGCACGCGCCCGCCTCGTGCGCGACAAGATCGTCGCGGCGATCCGCTATCACGAGGTCGGCGGGATGACGGCGAAAGATGCGCGCGACGCGACGCTTCGCGAGGCGGCGTTCACGACGCTCAACCGCTTCGTGGCGCTCAAGATGCTTGAGGCGCGTGGGGTGGTTCAGGAATGTATCTCGAAGGGTGAGCAATCATCCGGCTTCCGCGAGTTCGGCGGGTTGGCCGAGGGACTGATCGCGCTGCCTGACAAGGGCTTCCGCTTGTACCTCGAGTCGCTCTTTGATGAGATTGGGCGCGAAGTGCGCGTGCTATTCGACCGGCGCGACGTGGCCGGGCTACTATGGCCACGTCGCCAGGCGCTCAACGACTTGCTGGCGACGCTTAACGACCCGACACTGGCCGAGGTGTGGGGTGAGGACGAGACGATCGGCTGGATCTACCAGTATTTCAACGGCGACGATGAGCGCAAGACGATGCGTGAGGCGTCGCAGGCGCCACGCAACAGCCGCGAGCTAGCTGTGCGCAATCAATTCTTCACGCCGCGGTACGTGGTCGCTTTTCTGTCGGACAATACACTCGGCCGCACTTGGTACGAGATGCGCAAGGGCAATACCCGGCTGGTTGACCAATGCCACTATCTGGTGTGTCGCCCGAATGAGATATTCCTTGCCGAAGGCCGTCAGGCACCCGCCGCCTCTGAGGATGCCGAGGCCAGCGAGAAAACCCAGGAAGAGCTACTGCGCGAGCCGGTCTATATTCCTCACCGATCGCTCAAGGATCCGCGCGAGATCCAGGTTCTCGATCCGGCGTCGGGCAGCGGCCACTTCCTACTGTATTGCTTCGACCTGCTGCTGACGATCTACGAGGAAGCCTGGGATGACTGCCCCGACCTGCTCCGCGACATTCGGACCTCGACGCCGGCCAAAGCCGACTTTATGAAGCAGGTGCCGGCCATGATCCTGCGCTATAACCTGCATGGCATCGACATCGACGCGCGGGCCGCGCAGATCGCCGAGTTGGCGCTGTGGATGCGGGCGCAGCGCGCGTACGCCACAATGAACCTCCGTCCGACCGATCGGCCGCCGATTCTTCGCACGAATATTGTCGTCGCGGAGCCAATGCCAGGCGACCGGGCAATGCTAGCTGAGTTTCTCTGGGATGTGGATGAACGACTGCGCCCGCTCGTCGAGACAATCTGGGAGCAGATGCAGCTAGCAGGCGAGACCGGGTCGCTGTTGAAGATTGAAGAGACCATCAAGAGCGCGCTTGACGAGGCGCGGACCGAGAGCATGGTAGACGTACCGCCTCGACAAGTAACACTGTTCAACCCAAACCAGGCACCTGTACAGAAGGTTTTCACCTTCGCTAGCGTCGAGGAACGTGCCTTCTGGGATCAGGCGGAGGAGCACCTTCTCAAGACGCTAGAGAACTATGCACGCCACGCTAGCGGCGCGGCTGGGATGCGACGGCGGCTGTTCGCCGAGAACGCGGCGCAAGGCTTCGCATTCATTGACCTGTTCCGCAAGCAATTCGACGTGATGCTCATGAACCCGCCATTTGGTCTGCCTTCTAAGTCAGGCAAAGCCTATATCGAACATAATTACCCTAATAGTAAAAGAGATCTATACAGCGCCTTTATTGATAGAGCATTGCAGTTATCTTTTATTGATGGTCTGGTTGGCGCATTAACTAGCAGAACTGGTTTTTTTCTTAACTCCTTTGAATCATGGAGAAATGAAGTCATACTTAAACATACAAATATTACAGTATTCGCGGACTTAGGTGATGGTGTTCTCGATAAAGCGCTGGTTGAGACGGCAGCTTATTGCATTCAAAACAAACCAGCCAATGAAAATGCAAGTTCGATTTTTATCCGACTTCTGGATATATCCGATAATAAAAAAGAAAAAGAACTCGTACGAGTAATATCAATTGACAGTAATGACGAAGAAAAGAAATTTATTCTCAAGCTCTCTTCTTTAAGAGCCGTTCCTGGATCGCCCTTTGCTTACTGGGTTCCATCAACACTACGCAACCTTTTTTCCTATCTCGATCCTGTTGAGTCTAATGAGCGTGAGGCGCGTGTAGGTGTCCAGACCTCAGACGACTTTCGTTTTGTGCGTTTGTGGTCTGAGGTTCCTCTGAATTCATTACTCAAACCAAGTTATAAAGAGAATGAGGATCCGAAGAAGATACAAGAACATTGCATCGATTCAACTAGAACATACGCGGTATGGGTTTCTTTTGCCAAGGGCGGGGGTTTTAGACAATATAGTTCAAATCAACACCTAGTAATTAACTGGTATCAAAATGGCAAAGAATTAAAGGTCTACAATGCAAACCTTTATGGATCTGTGTCGCGCAATGTGAGAAGTGAGAGTCATTATTTTCGGCCGGGAATTACCTGGTCTTATTTACCACTAAAAAGAGGTAGTTTCAGAATCCTTCCAGGCGGAAGCATTTTCTCAGTGGGAGGCCCAGCGCTGTTTAGCAATCAAGAATCACTGTTAACAATTCTATCGGTACTAAACAGCGATGCTTTCTTTGCTCTCATGAGATTCTTCATGCCAAGAGGAACCGGCATCAGTCAGGCTACTTTAAAATTCGAAGTAGGATATGTACAAAAAGTTCCGTTTCCTAATCTTTCAAAGAATCAAATAGTTATGTTATCAGATTTGTCAATTCGTATCCACGATGCATCAAGGGCATTGGATATTTATGATGAACTTTCACCTCAATTCACAATCCCATTGATTATTGTGGACAACCATAACATCGGTTTACGCGAATCATCATTCAAATCCAATCAAATGGTTAAGTTATTAAATGACCGCAAACTCTCCCTTCAAGAACAAATCGATCGAGTAGTCTTCGAAGCGTACGGACTTAGTACTAGTTTGTGGTGCAAAACCCTTTATAATCAGGTAAAACCGACATGATGTGTCAAGGGTTTCTTGGTATCGACCAGCGCCTGGGCGATGGTGCGCAGGTTGTGGGTGATGATGCCCCAGCCGACCCAGCGCTCC
>WNGF01004312.1_pt1 | contig 25386 bp, 24 predicted proteins | sample 5400641 | NCBI WGS metagenome assembly WNGF01 (sample SAMN13153371, study PRJNA577476) | soil metagenome | isolation source: 80 cm soil or saprolite under grassland replicate 2 | place: USA:California | collected 2016-06-15 | reverse complement strand
GTACGGACAAGGAACCCAATGCCACACGAGGCTCGCTCCGTTTAGCACCTAATTGCATTGAACTCGAAGAGCAAAAAGCTAAGCTGCCGCGACAGTTTGTGAACTTCACTTTCTATCACGCGCGTCCCGAGTGGCGCACGATTGGGGAGGACGACAAAAAGCGGAGCAAAGAAGAGTTTATTAACGCGGTTGACGAGTTTCGTAAACAACTTTTGATCCATAGTTACTCGACGATCGGGCTGCGTACAAATGTTGATTTCATGATCTGGCGTATCGGTTCTGAGTTGGATCCGCTCCAGGAGATGACGTCCCGCCTCAATCACACCCAGATAGCGAAATATCTCGAGCCGTCCCAGTCATTTCTTTCGATGACGAAGCGCTCGATGTATATCGACAAAGACAATCCCGAACATGTGGAGGACCGCCTGCACATTGTTCCCGGCAAGTCGGACTATCTTTTTGTCTATCCTTTTGTCAAGACTCGTGAATGGTATTCGCGCAGCGCTGATCAGCGTCAGGAGATGATGGACGAGCATATCCGCATCGGGACCAAGTATCGGTCCGTAAAACTTCACACAACTTATTCTTTCGGTTTGGACGACCAGGAATTTGTGGTCGCGTTTGAGACTGACCACCCGGCGGATTTTCTTGACCTGGTGCAGGAACTACGCGAGACGAAGGCCAGTTCCTACACCTTGCGCGACACCCCGATGTTCACTTGCCGCCAGCGTACGCTCGCGGAATGCCTGGACGCGCTGGGTTAGGCTTTGCGGCTTTGCCGCCTGATGTGCGGAATGGCTATGCCTTTCCGCAATCTTCCAATTAGTAATTGAGAGGCTGCGCCTCGAGCGGAGGCGCAGCTTCAAAAAAAAGGAACCGTTACTCGGAAAGGCAAAGCCTTTCCGCGTCGGAAAGGCAAAGCCTTTCCGCACATCAGGTGGCACAGCCCGCGCCAATGGAGTGTTCATCAACAAGCGGGGGCAAGCCCACCTTCCCAACCTGAGAGCTATTTGGATTTGCCCAGTTAATTTCCTCTTGAACTCCCATCGAACAAGTAACCAGATGAGACAATTCAATAGCCTGCTCTTACTTGGATTTCTCCTTAGCTATTCTGCGTTAGCTCAAACGACAAACAAGCCCAGGCCCGAATATCTCTGGTACGAAGCGGAGAACATGCGCGGCTTCGGTACCAAACCAACCGGCGAACCAATTCAGAATCCATCCTGGATGAATCTTCCCCGCGCCAAGGCTCCGGGATGGGGAATGAATGGCCCCGGGGTTTCGGCCGAGTGGTCGCAGGGCGGTGAGAGCGAATGGAATTCCGCGGCCGCCAGCGCTGACGAGACCGCGGGCAAAATTTATCAGGACGTCGAAATACCGCGCGCGGGTAACTACAAAATTTGGGTACGGTATGCTGACTGGGCTAACAAGACTGAAGCCTTCGTCATTCGCATTACTCAAAGCGGGCGAGAATTGCTCAGTCATGAATTTGGTACAAACGACATTATTGATGCTCATGATGAAGTGAGCATGTATTGGGGCTGGGCCTTCGCCTGGGATAGCGCCAGTGCACAACTCGACAAAGGTCCGGTTCACCTTTCAATTGAAATCGAAAAGCCTTCCGAAGCGCGCCGTAACGTCGATTGCCTCGTGCTCACAAATGATCTTGCTTATATTCCTGACGGCCGTCGGAAGCCAGACTTCGCGGCCATGCGTTACCTGCGCGAACTGTCTACGACGCGCGCGCCACTCAGTTCACTACTGCGCGCAGGAGAAGCAGACGCCGCGACAATACCACCCACCTGGCAACGTCCAAAAATCGAGGGTCGCGATTTTTTCATGCCCTGGAATATCACGCCCGAGTTCTGGAAACTTTACGATCAACCGGCCGGGGAACGTCCGCTTTATCCCTTCAATGCCGAGCCCATCGAGGAGTTTGTGCGGAAGTACAAAGGTATGAAGGCCGTTCCCCTATTCAGCTCCAAATTCATCGTGCCCGTCATCTATATCAATAAACTACCCGAATATCTAAAGGAGGGTAGTACCTTTCTGCGGTATCTGCGGGAAACGAAGGTGCCGTTTGCGATTCTGATCAATTACGGCGCGGCGGAGCTCTCCGCTGCAGACGGTGAAGCCGCCTGGAAACTCTTGACTGGTGAATTCAAGGACCAGTTTCTCGGTTGGATGTCAGGCGAGAGCGTTGGCTACGTTTGGGAACGGGCACCGGCGGAGTTGAAAGTTTCAGCTTCGATGTCGCGGCGGGAGTTACTTGAAGCGCACCGCCTTTTTTACACCAGGGCAATCGCGCAAAAATGGGCCGCGCTTTTCCATACCGACACGGGTGCGATGTGGGACAAGCTGATTCCCGCGCAGTCCACTTCAAGCACTTCATTCGCTCACGCGCTTACTCAGTGGGGCGTGCACCTTCTAGGCGTTGAGACTGCAGCGGTGCAGCCGATGTTTGCCATGCGCATCGCTTTCACCCGTGGCGCCGCGCGTCAGTCCGGCAGCGCTTTTCTTTATTATCATGCGCCAAATTTTGGCGACACGGCGACTACATTTACCAAACAGCAAAACTTCGCCGGACCGGACAACTTTTTCCACTCGCGTTACGGCGCGACGATGGGCCCCTCGCTTTCGTGGTATCGCAAGAGTTACTACCTTTATTACATGTCAGGCGCGTCGGCGATTTATCTCGAGCAGGGCTTCGATCAGTTCTTCAAACCCGGACCAGGCGACCATGAGTTTCAGTTGAACCCGCTCGGACGTATTACGGATGAGTTCATGCGCTTCGCGGAAAATCATCCCAACCGCGGCACGCCTTATACGCCAGTTGCGTTTCTCCTGGATCCGGCCCACGGCTGGGACATGACTGACTATCCGCAGTGGCCCTTCGAAGTTTCGCAGATCAATCGCAGCGATCGCGCGCTGCGTGAACTGTTTGGCGTCGCTTATTTTCCGGGGTTGGTGGTAGAGGGTGAACCGGCAACCGGAGATCGACAGGCTTTTGTAAACGGTATCTTCGGCGATATCTTCGATGTGCTGGTCGCGGCAGACGTCCAGGGTCCGACTTCCAGTGTCCAACGTCCTGCGAGAACCGAGAGCCGTAGCGACCGGGTTCCAGGCGAAACGCAGTCTCCAGCTTCAAGGATCCAAAGTCGCGGTAATGTCCGGAAGACCGGTTCCGGAAACGTGGCGAGCGCGGCCCGCGCAACGAAAAGTAATGAGGCGAAGGATGCGGAATGGGAATACGAGGGGAGCAATCCGGCCGCAGCATCGCCCTCCAGTCAACCCGAATCAGTTGCGACAGTAAACGACCCCAGGATTCCTGAGTCTCGCAGTGATTCACTTTCCGCAGATCGTAATTCTCGCTTCCCAGTGTCTTCCCCTTTCTCACTTAACGCTTATCGCGCCATCGTCGTTGGCGGCCGGATCGACTGGTCCGCTCAGTGGGTGAAACGACTAATCGACTACGTAGAATCTGGCGGCACTGTTGTCCTCAACTCCGCACAAACGAAAGGTATCTCGGCCGAATTGCTCGGCGTGCATTCCGCGGGCGTAACTGCCGAAGCGGACAACGCACGCTGCTTATCGCCCGGCGAAGCTGCGCAGAACTTAAATGGGCAAGTATTTCGTTATGAAAGGGTTGAAATGAAGGGCGCGCAGCCGTTAATGATTGCTGATAACGGCGATCCTCTGGTGACAGTGAACAAAGTGGGCAAGGGTGCCATTGTCTTTTCCGCGCTCCCCGATTGGCTCGGGGAGGACGAGCGCATCACGCCGTTCGCCGCACACATGCTTGCGCATGTTTTCGCAGATGCCACGCCGATCAAGGTTAACGGAGATGTTGAATATCTCGTCAACCGTACTGAAGTTGGCTGGGTGGTAACACTCTTCAACAACCAGGGTGTCTACAAACCCCAACAAGGTCTCGCTCGCGTAGAGCGCGCTGCTATTGTCACTGCCGGAATTAATTTGCGCGGGGGGAGGATAGCGCGCGCACGAGATTGGATCTCAGACCGAAGCCTGGAGGTAACAAAACAACCAGGAACAGTCGACAGCATAACAATCAGCATCGCGCCTGGCGGCATCGCTATCGTTGAGATTCAATAGCGGAGTCTACCGTTGCGAGAGGCATTGATACAAAAAACCTTAAGCCCTCACTCTATAACGCACTTCAGTCAACTCCGGCAGCGCTTTCCGCATCCATAAATATGAATGCCGAAGCCAGATGATCAGATTTTTCGGGGTTGCTGAACTACCAACCGGTCTCCCTATCACACTAAAAGCAGTCTCCCCCCAAGCGTTTCCCCGCGGACAACTCTCTCTTCGCTACAGGAGACCATCATGAAAACTACTCTTCTCTTCGTTCTGCTGATTCTGTTTACGTTCGATTCTCAAGCGCAAATCATGTCAAGCGCCAGCAAACCAGCTTTAGGACGATTACCCATCGCCCCAAAGTCTGCTCTTAAAAATTCTGCAATTCGAACCGCAACGCCCCGAGCGACGCGCTCTGGCGGAAGGTCTGGCCCTCAAGTCGAAACTCGAAATTCCCTGCCCATCAGACGCGTTATTCTCTACAGCAACGGCGTCGCCTATATTGAGCGCCGCGGTATTGTCCGCAACCACGCCGAGGTAAGTCTTTCCTTTAAGCAGTCTCAGGTCGACGACGTCTTGAAATCGATGGTAGTCCTGGATCTTGGCAAGGGCCGGATCGGCGCCGTCAGCTATAACTCTTCAGAGCCGCCCTCGTCGCGCATGGCTGAAATTCCGTTCGCTATCTCGTCATCGACGGATGGCAATAATAATGGGGGACTCGCGGGTGTCCTGAGTCAGCTTCAGGGCGCGCGAGTTATCGTGGCTACCGCAAATCGCAGCGTGACGGGGTCGGTTCTCACCGTAGAGGGACGCCATTCGCAAATCGATTCGAGTAAGCCACCGGTTACTACGCACCGTCTCGTGCTTGCGTCTGACGGCGGCGAACTGACGGTGTTTGATCTCGGCGATGTGCGTTCGGTGCAACTAGCGGATGAAGGGTCGCGTCGGGACTTGAGTGAGTTTGCTCATGCGGCGGCTTCGGCACGAAGGCGTGATGCCAAAACGATTGTCGTCACCTCTGATGGCGCCGGCGAACGCGAGATGGTGGTGACCTATACCATCGCCGCCCCGATTTGGAAAACAACTTACCGTGTGCTGCTGGATACTACCGGCAAACCATTCTTCCAGGGCTGGGCCATCGTAGACAACGTTAGCGAAGAAGATTGGAACGGCGTCGAGCTGTCGCTTGTCTCCGGCACGCCCGTGTCGTTCATCCAGCCAATTCAAAATCCGGTCTATCGTTATCGTCCCGTCGTGCCGCTGAAGGATGACCTCAACCTCAAGCCACAAACTTATGAGCCTGGTGAAGGCGGCAACAGCGGAGGTTCTTTGTCTGGAGTAATAACGGATGCAAACGGCGCAATCGTAGCCGGCGCTGCAGTGTCGATTACAAATGCTATTACCAACCAAACTTTCGAACTCACCACTGACGCTAATGGAATGTATCGCGCCGACAATCTTCCAGCGGGTACCTACACGCTGAATGCTCAAGCTTCGGGTTTCAAAAAACTTGTGGCGAACAATCTAAACGTCGGGTACGGCATGCGTTCAACCTTCAATACCTCTCTGGACGTTGGTGGAGTGTCGGAGGCCGTTACGGTCACCGCGACAGATGGGGACGTGTCAACCGTCAGCCATAGCTTGAACCTCATATCACCAGGGATCAGCGGCGGCAGATCGCGAGAGTCACTAAGTAACCTGGTGACGCGTCGCGAATCAGGCGTTAAAGCGGAAACGACGGGCAGCGAGGTTGGCGATCTGTTTGAGTATCGCATCGAGCAACCGGTTACCGTGCTCCGCGATCGTTCGGCGTTAATTCCTATCCTGCAGACGCGCATGGCAGGCGAGCGGGTATCCATCTTCAATGAACAAAGCCAGGCGCATCGACCGATGAGTGGTATGCTGCTGAAAAATACCTCTCCGCTCACCTTGGAAGACGGCTCGCTGACGGTCATCGATGGTGATGCTTACGCTGGTGAGGCTCTACTTGAACGTCTAAAGCCTGGAGAAGAGCGTCTGATCTCTTTTGCGGTTGATCTCGGCACGTTGGTTAACGTGACCAAAGAAGACGCAGATCGTGAACCCGTATTTCTTGTTCGCGCGGTTAACGGAGTCATCGAGACCCACTATTACCACACCCGCAAGAAAATCTACACGCTGGTTAATCAAACAGATCGCCCGCGCATTGTTTATGTTGAACATCCTCGAGATACCGATGAGAATTGGGAACTCACCGCTGAAACTTCGCGCTTCGTAAAGACCGCCTATTCCAGCAGCAATGGAAATTCCTCAGAAACCGCGGATACTGGTACTGCTGACTCTGCTGCGCTTGTTAGCAAGACCGCAAACCATTATCGCTTTCGCGTCAGCCTCGCCCCGCATCAAAAATTGGAGTTTCCCGTCGTCGAGCGCAACGAACAGCGTGACGTCTTCCAGCTCACAACCTTAACCAAAAGTGTGCTCGAGCTCTTTATCGCACGGAAGTATGTCGATGACAAAACGCGCGCCGCATTGGAGGCAATCATTGCGCTAAGGGATAAGGTGGCGGGGGCCGAGGTAAGCTTGCAGCAACTGACAACTCATCGCGCGCTATGTTTCCAAGGCTGACGAACAGGAGACTCGCCTTGAGCAGATCGAAAAGGACCGTCGCACTACCACCGAAGAACGCGCGCGCTTCCAGGCGGAGTTGGACGCGGCTATTAGGAATTTGTCGCTCGATCGCAAACTGAATTGAGCGAAGGTCAAGGTTGAATACAAGAGGTAGTCTTGTTCCGCTCTGTCCGGGTCGTGTCCAAATCTGCGCACGATCCGAGCATGCGGTCAAGGCAGGGTCGATTGGTAAAGGCGGGCTTAGGCGGCGCTTTCGGTATTCAGAATTTCAGTAATTCTTTTCAATAAGACGTCGGCGTCAAAAGGTTTTGCAAACGTCGCCACGCAGCCGGCAGCGCGGACGTCGGCTTTGACAGCTTCAGTCAGATAAGCGCTCACGACGAAGATTGGTATCTGGGAAAGCTTGGCCTGCGCGTGAATGCGCCGCGCTACTTCCACGCCATCCATCTCGGGCAACGACAAATCCATTAGGATGAGGTCCGGGTAGACCCAACCCGCTTTCAGCAGTCCCTCTATGCCGTCCTCCGCTTCAACCACATGGTATCCGCGGCGGCGAAGCAAAACTGAAAGCAGCTCGCGCGTGTCTGAGTAGTCTTCGATCAGGAGAATAGTGGAAACGGCTTTAGCCGGCGCTATGGCTGGAGTCATAGTGTCCTCACAAAAAAGGTCGGGAGTCAAACTCAGTGAGATATCGGGGCAGGTGCAGGAAAAGATTACCATGAAACAGGAGGGGAAAGGCAAAGGCTGAAACCCGGATTTCGCAGATTCCACAGATTAGACATAAGTTAGCGCCGACTCTTCACAGATTTGCAACGAGGGACGAGAGGACCTGAGCCCCCTTGGGCAGTGAGCGCAATTACCACCGGGCGCGTTCGTTCTGATCTCGCAGCGATGGGCGCTCCGAGTCAGCGCCTCACCGCGCGGAGCAAAATCCGGTCTGTTGGGCAACAGCGCGACTGGTTCGGTACAATCAATCCCCGAACCAATCCCTCCGTCACCACAGCCTGGAGTGAACACTCCTGAGCGCGGAGTGCCTGGTTCGGGTGGCAATTAGGCATTGGGTTGGATGGTAGGAGGGATGTTATGTTGTGGTGGAATCACATTAGACTTTTAGGCATTATCACTTTAGTTTTGCTGATTACTTCGGCGGCTGTATCCAGGCCACGCAAGATGCAACGCATACACCCGGGCACCTGGGGCGGTTCACACATCAGAATCGAGATTGGGCCACGCTCTGCCACGATCGATTATGATTGTGCGAATGGCACGATAGACGGGCCTTTCACAATTGATAGCAAGGGGCATTTCAGCTTGCGCGGCGCTCATAATCGAGAGCATGGCGGACCTATCCGAATTGACGAGAAGCCTAACGGCCGTCCCGCGACCTACTCCGGTACAATCAAAGGCGACATAATGACCCTGACAGTTAAGTTCGCGGATACTAACGAAGTTCTTGATACTTTTACCCTGAAGCGTGGTAGCTCGGGACGAATCGTCAAGTGCAAGTGAAGACGATTGCCACAAGGTCGTAGTCACTATTAAGTGGATGCCAAGCTCCCGGCTGGAATCGATGTTGCTGCTTAGAAAAAGAAGGGACCACTGGCAAGTAATCATTGACAACGGAGCCTATGATGGCGAAAGTGGCGCGGAAGTTTTTGATAAAGGGTGACGTGCAGGGAGTCGGGTATCGCTTCTTCGCACAACGTGCCGCAGCGCGCCACCAGGTTCTGGGTTATGTACGGAACTGTCCGGACGGAACAGTTGAGGCGCTTGCTGAAGGCTCCCCGAGTGACGTCGAGGAGTTTAAGAAAGATTTGGTGACCGGACCGCAATGGTCTCGGGTTGAGCAGGTTGAAGAAATTGGCCTGGAGCCGACCGGCCTCTATCCTTCTTTCAGAATAGAACGATGAGAAGAAGGACTCAGGACTCAGGACTCAGGAGGCAGGAGCCAGGAGCCAGTAGTCAGTACGCGCCACAATGACGGCTGACCGCTGAAAGACCGACCCTCTGATCATCGAACAACTGACTACCGACTCCTGAGTCCTGAGTCCTGAATTCTGTCTTCGAACAACCGACTACCGACTCCTGAGTCCTGAGTCCTGAATTCTGTCTTCTGTCTTCTGTCTTCTCTCTTTATGGATGATTTAAAAAAACTAATTCGCGAAGTGCCGGATTTTCCTAAGCCCGGCATAAACTTTTACGACATTACTACGTTGCTGAAACATCCGGATGGCTTGCGCAAGACCGTTGATGCGCTGGCAGCGGAGTATGAAGGCGAAAAGGTAGATACGGTAATTGGTGTTGAGGCACGCGGTTTCATCTTTGCGCCGGCACTGGCCTACCATTTGGGCGCCGGCTTCGTGCCAGTGCGTAAGCCAAAAAAGCTACCGGCGGAATGCGCCTCGATCTCATATGATCTCGAGTATGGCCAGGACACTTTGCAGATTCATCGAGATGCCGTAGGGAATGGTCATCGAGTGATCATCGCAGACGACCTGCTGGCAACCGGCGGCACCGCCAAAGCTGTGTGCGATCTCGTCGAGGGATTAGGTGGAACTGTTGCTGGGCTCGTGTTCGTGGTGGAACTCGAATTTCTACCGGGCAGACAGAAACTCAAAGGCTATGACGTGCGATCGTTGATTAAGTATCAATCCTGAAGCAATCAGCAAACAGACGACAGCAGACAGCCAGACAGTCGTGCGCTGGCAATCCAGCATTCCACTGACCACTGTTTGCCGTTTACTGTTTGCTGTATGCTTGCCCCATGCTCCCGTAGCTCAGTTGCATAGAGCGTCCGCCTCCTAAGCGGAAGGTCGCGCGTTGGAATCGCGCCGGGGGCACCACTTCTTTGATCTCGACTCCGCTTTCATCTCCGCAATGAAGCGCTGTCTCTATTTCCTCCATTTCGTCGAGCACTTCCAGTAACGTCGGCAGGATCGCTCTTGCCCGCTCAGGTGTTGCGATTGGCCCTTCCACCGCTTTCTGCAACAGTGCGCGGAAGAGCTTGTGTCCGCTGGCCGGTCCAGAATCGCACCAACGATCAAGAATGCGATTCGCGAATGCTTCGTTTTTCTGCCGACGTTCGCCTGGATGATACCGTCGCTCAGTTCGCGACATTGCTTACCTCCTTCACGGTTGCTCGGGCCGCTTCGATTGCGCCCATTAGTTGATCCGCCGGATAAGAGTCGATGATTAACGCCAACGCGGGCGCAGAGTGAAGGATTTGATCGCTACCTTTTGTGCTGTTTAGCCTGTCGGTCACAAACTCGGAGACTTTCTCAAACAAATCGTCTGGCGTTTGCGGGTTGTGAAGCAACTCAAACACCGCTGCGGACACTTTCTCTCGATCGTCATCACCGTTTTGCAGTGACAGCCTTTGGGTGACGGCGAACAGCTCGGTTAATGCGTTTGCGCTCAGCTCTTCCATTTCATTCGCGGTCGCGGTCCACAGATTGATCTCTTTAATCGCTGCGGCTTGCTGCAACGCGACCATCATCGCCGTGGTAAGAAAATCCGGCGCGGCTGATTTGTTGATGAGCGCGACAACCTGGCGCGCGGCCTTGCGTTGATCCGCATGAACCATCTTAACGTCGCAGATCGTTACGCCTTTTTCTGCGTCCCTCACCATGTCGGCAAGGTCGCTGTAATTTGTTTTTAGTTGGAAAGCAATCGACGCGCGAGTGTCGCGGTCATACTTGTCGCTGTTAATGATCGCCAGTGCTCGTGCTCTGAGGCGTGGCGACGGCTGGTTGCGTTTGGAGCGTTTTCGTGTAGGCATTCTTTTGTGTCCTTTCATCGTTGTAGCGGTTTGGATTTACCGGCCACTTTGCCGGGTTGGAGAAACTATACCGCAAGGGGAATACATAAATCAAGCCCTGTGGGGAATAGTTTTATGGTATAAAGGGAAACGTGAAAACGCTGACCACTATAGAGGCTGCTGATAGCCTGGGCATCACACCTCGGCGCGTTCGTGCGCTCATCCAGTCCGGGCAGTTGCCGGCAGAGAAAAAAGGCCGCGACTATCTGGTAAACGAAAAGGATTTGGCGCTCGTGAAGAACCGGAAACCTGGCAGACCAAAGCTTGCCGCGAGGCGCAAAAGCAAATAGACCCGTCTCGCTTTCTCCCACAACCCGTCCTTTGGAGGTCCTCATGCCTTTAATTCAAATGAAACTAATTTCTGTAGTAATTGTCCTGCTCGCTGCCAGCTCGCCAGCATTCGCGCAAAAGAAGGATGACTGGTGGAAGATGTCGGACCAGAAGCCGACAACCCCAAGCCGCACCGCTGACGACGCGCCTGTAAATGCGATCAAGTGGAGTTTTCCGCGCGCAGGGCAAGTACCAGTGGAGATCGGTGGCAATAAGCTTTATCAACTAACGCCAGAAATATTCGGCATGAGAACAACGGTTGGTCCAGATAAGAATATCGAGGCCGCTGCGGTTATCTTCACACCCAAAATGGTTGCAGTCGTGCAACTCTCGCATATTGCACACCCGGACGAAGTACCGAGCGTAGACGGGTTTCTAGTATGGACCGCCGTTCACTTGGCCGTAGAAGATCCGAGCAACAAAGGTTTCCATTCGTATGTAGGCACAAACATAGCGCTCGGAAAATTGTTCTACATTTACGAACTCAGAAACGGCCAGCGTGTGGGAGCGAATGTATCCGCAGACCACCAGGCCGTTATCATCATGCCAGGGCCTACAAAGTAAAGATCATCATTAGGTGAAAACAGTTATGGACAACATCATCGAATTTCCGAGCAGTGGCAACGGTTCAGATGAGCCGCCCTTGTCGGTTCAAATATCAGCAATAACCGCTGATCAAATGCTGCAGTTTTGCTTGGGCCAGACAGTTCACCTACAAGCATCGCTCGATGCGGTTGCAATATTGATCGCGAAAGTGATTTCGATGCTTGACGAATCAGACGAGAAGGACCTGATCACTAAAGAAGAGATTGATAGCTTCCAGCGTACGCGGCGAATTGTTCTAAAAGGTCTTTACCGTGAACTGCAGGAAAGGTTTCCGCCTAAGCAAAGCAACTAGCTGTGAGCACAAATGACGCAAAAGAAGGAAAAGGCTCTTGCGCTCTGGACCGACCAAGAGTTGCGCGATTTTTTGCCGGCCGTTTCGCAGTACGTGAGATACAGCTACCAAGACGTGATCAATGAGCTCGACCGAAGGCGCGCAATACGCGAAGCAATCAGAACCTTCTGGCTGAGCGTTGTAGCTGTTGTGGTCGCTGGCCTAAGCTTGCTTGCGAGCGTTCTTGTCGCGCTGCTGAAGTAAAAAAACAAGTTGGCCGCCGCTTTGAGCCCAAGGGTTCCGTAACGAGAACTCCCTGCGACAACTCCGCTGCGGCGGCCACATTGTTTTGTCGCTTTGCGCTCCCCAGCGCCCAGCAACAGCGCGCGCAAGCCGAGAGCACGTCGCTCTCGCCCACGGCGATTAAATAACATACTTTTCAGCCGAGAGCGTAGATCAAAGCGGAGGCGCACAAGCGATGGTCTGCAAAACAAAGCGTTTCGCATCGCTGACCTTTCGCTGCCTGAGCGAAGTGCGGGTCAATTAGCTGTAGCTGACTGATTGAAGTTTCCGCATCCACTTGCCTTCGATAAGGCGCGATCGTCTGCTTCGATGGGTTGTTCTGTGAGCTTCAATAGCTTCGGCAACCGCGCGATCGCCTAGGGCGAAGGTAATGCGTTCTTCACCGCGACCGCTCATCATGCCGCGCGTTTCACGAGCGTTATAGGCATAACCATTTTGGCCCATCATGATCAATTCTTGACCGTGTTCGCCAGCGACGTACATTCGGCCGGCAGTCATCCCACCACCGCTTGCACGATGTCCACCAAAGAGACCACCAAAAAGCGAACTGAAAATCTTGCTGAGGTCGAAACCACCCTTGCCGCCGAAGAGCCCGCCTGCTCGTTTGCCACTGGTTTGATCGAGCCCACCGAACAGGGAATCGGTGATCATCGTTGACATGTCATTGGCCAGCCGGCCCTGAACATCTTGCAGCAGTCCGAACAGAAACTGTTTTCCCAGAGACAGCGGCTTGTCATGGCCCAGGCCGGCGAGCAGGCTTTGCAGTCCGCCGTGAAAATCGCCGGCAACTCCTTCGGTCGTAAATACCGGATCGATTAGCTTATTGGCTCTTCGACCCTTCTTTTGTGCGTCCTTGTCATCGAGGTCAGATTGCTTCTTATTTTCCTCGATTTGTGCAGCGGTGAGTTGCGAGGTTTCCCCGAGCTTTTGCAATGCGGGTGTAGCCTTCACTACCGAGTCAGTGAACTTGACTACCTCGTCTGCGGCTTTAACTGCTTCGCGCGCTTTCGGATCGTTCGCAAGGGTTTGGGCGTCCTGAGCGATCTTCACTACCTCAGCGAGTGTGTTTACCTGGCCGGCCGTGTTGATGACGTTGGCTCCGGAAGCAAGACTACCCGTGGCCCCATTAGCTGCCGCGATCGACTGAGCCGCGCTAGCTGCTGCGATCACCTGGCCGACGACCGTGACCGGCATCGGGTTGCCTATCGAGAACGGCAATCCGTTTGCGCTGAACGTGCTGATCACCTGATTTGCCAGGGGCATTGCCTGTTCATACCGCTTTGGGTAAGCAGAGCCCTGCACCTTCTGGGCAAGCTTGCCCGCACTTTCTCCTTTGTCTTTCGCCTCTGCGTCTTTGTAGAAGCGCTTGATCGCGTAATCGGGATTCGTTACTTGCTCATAGGTTCCCCAATAAGGCGACCCGTCTTTATTTTTGATCGAGGGCCGTTGCTGCATTAGACCGGCGGAATCACGGTCGCCACCTTTGAGATTTCGGAATCTGCTTTCAACCCAACCCGCCGCGACGGCCGCTTTGATAAGCTTTTCGTCGACACCCATTATTTTGCCGATCTCAACGATCCGCTTTGCGATCTCTTTCTGCGCTCTTGTGAGGCTTCCCAGCAGTCCGAACTCAAAACTATCGCCGACACCCTGGCCCAAGCGTTCTGCTTTTGCTGACGGGGAGTTTTGTTCCCAAACGTCTCTCCAACCCTGCTCCACCATCCCGGCGTAGCCAGCCATCGCAGCGTAGCCTTCTTTTCCTGCGCCTTTGATCTTGTCTTGAATCCCGGCCATTACCTCCTGCGCTTTGGTGAGCAGCGAGCCGTCCAGAAGTGACTTGAGAGCACCCATCGCCTGATCGCCCACCTGGCCAGTAAGCGCATTGATCTGGCCGGCGAGCGCCACGCCTTGCGGACCACTGAGACCGGCGAGGGTTAGATCCTGCCCTTCCTTCCAGTTACGATGGAGGTTCTCTGTGCCTTTTGCTGCGAGCTGTTCAACGGTATCGTCGATCTGAGCTTGCTTGCCCGTGCGAGTCTGGCCCATCAAGTCGACGATTGAGCCGTACTCTCTCAATCCTTGCTGAACGATGACCTTGGCGGAACCTGGTCCAGACAACTTGCCCGCGGTAACCAGTGCTTGCACCTCGCCAACCGTTTGACCTCTGGCGCGCGCCAATAGCCCCCAAGCATCAACAAAAGCTTCCGGGAATTGTTGGGTCATTTCCTCGGCACTAAGCTTCGGCTTATTCATCACCTGCTTGAAGGTCTGCATGTTCCGGTCCATGTTTTCCAGGTGACCGGTAGCGGCGGTGATGGCAGCAATACCCTTCATCGTCTCGAAAAGTTCTTTGCCGGGCCCCAACTCTTGCAGGAACAGTTGTGCGTCGCCGATTAAATCTGCTGTCTTGAAGACGGGCGATGTTTTTCCGTAGGCCGCAAGATCATCAAAAAGCTTCTTTGCCTTCTCGCCATCTTTAAGAATGACGCTGAAAGCGATCGTGGCGTTCTCTTTGAGGTCGTTGAACCCGAGGCCGAGTTGCGCCAAGTCTTTGATGGGGCCGGCCACTGTCGACACGGCGCTACCGATCATTCTCCCGATGACCGGCACAGCCTGAATTGTCTCTGATAGACTGCCGAGCGTCCCTATTGCTGAGTTGACCCCCGAAAGTGCTCCACTGGGAATATGCAGGGCGCCGGAAAGCGCGCCTTTGAGCGAGCCAAGCTTCTTTCCGGTGTGGTCGACATCTTTGTCGACCTTATGCAGCTCCGCTGAAGCTGTGTTCTTCAGTTCTACTGTGCCGAAAAGAGAAAAAGCCTTCACACTCATAATTAGATCGTTTCTTTTTTATGCTCTATCGCTGCCAGCCTGCGCCCCTGTAAAATTACTCTTGCCCGGTCAAGCCAAACTTTGTCCCACTTTTCAAACGGATCTTCGGGTGCGCAGTTAAACATTAGTGCCAGGTCAATTGCTTCCTCATACCAGGGACACGAACCTAAGCCGCCGACGCCTGTTCGGAGGTGGAGTTCGTATTCGTCTCTAACGTCGACGCTGGCATCTGCAGAAAAAAATGGTCACGAACACCTATCCACAACTCTGCGAGCTGCGCCATGTCAAGTGCGTTAAGATCTGATTCTGTGAGCGCGTGTACGGTATCGTCTTCGTTCACGATATCGGGAGACTGAATCTCAAGGCGGATAAGTTGGGCGACGAGCGTAGCCTTGTCTTGTTCGCTATCACTCTTCTCCGATGCGATAAGCTCGCGCCACAATCCTTCGGTGGGCTTGAGAAATGAGATCCGGATGTCTTCCGTTCGTACTTCACCTTGCTCGTCAACGGTGATTGTCGCTTTGCCTTCGCGACGTTCGCGTGTGAGAGTTCCAATTTTTATCGACATACTGTGAGGTCCGTCTTTCTTGTGAGTTGTCTAATTTCCGCGTGCCTTCGATGCAGCAGCGAAAGGTCGCCTGCAAGGAAACAAAAGCATAGCGTGAGGTCGTAAGTGGTCTACCAGCTTTCATGTCCGCTTTGGAAGAAGCGGAACTGCGAGATGTGAAGTTCAGCGCAGAGCCGGAAATTAAGATCGGACCTACACAGCCGACCATTTAGTAACTAACCCTGTTGCGACGTTGCGGACATCTGATTCTGACAAAGGGCTGTCGTACCAACAAACTTCACCTATTGATCCGTTCATAAACTGCTGGAGACCATCAATTCCTGAACCCAGAAAGTTCCAGATTGCACTAGCAAGACTAGTGCCATTTGTGCGCGTAACCTTCACGCCTAGACTGTAAAGATCGACATCGTTATAGGCGCGTACAACGATAGCGAGAATGGCCCATGTGCCACTAGCGGGCAGTGCGTTGCCGACAACAGTTTGTCCAGGATATGACCCGAAGGCATTAGTATCTGTCGCGTAGTACAGATCATATTTGCGAGTGCTTAGTACACACTTAAAGGCATTCGTCGGCGGCGATGTAGGATTGATAACCGCAATGACGGTTGACGTGCCATCATTCATCGGCGCTTGTGCTCGCGTTTCCATGTCATCATTGGAACCATCGAACAACAAGTAAGGCAGTCCATTCGGCCCGCCTGTTTTATAGAGCGGACGCTTACCAGAAGTAATTTGCACAAAATCGTAACCAGTCCCGCCTGAACCAGAATTAAGAAACTCGTCCATCGGATCGTTGTTGCTCTTGCCCGTAATAGCGTCTGCTTTCCACCATCCTGCTAGACCAGTAACGCTGTCAGGAGTGACGGAAGAGCCGCCCCAACTGCCACCGCCACCAAACACAAATGGATTGATCATAAACATAGCTTGTTGTCCTGCTCCCATTTTTTATCCGGCTTTCATGTTCGCTGTTGACTTAGATCGTGAGAAACGACTCGGCGTTCCTGTTCGTTTTCATGCGAGCGAAATACTTAGCGACGTTGGCTTCCGTTTGCTTGCGCATGCGCCGGGCCCGCGGCTTTCCGAATGCGGCGATAATGAATTGTTCAATGACCTGTGAGGGCGCGTCGTATTCGTCCCTCAGATAATGGCGCAGGATCGTTCGCCGGTTGCGTGAGCCTTTCTTTCGGCCCCGGTTTGCAGGCTGGTATTCGCTCGAAAACCGCCTGCCGACTTCTGAAATGTTTGATCGGCCCATTTCTTTTTGATTTCTCTACGTCACTTACTCGTTAGACTTTGCCGCACACCCGTTATTTTGGACCACTATTTTTTTCGGCAAAGCCTTCTGCTTTCCTTCTGCTCTGCTCGCTAGACTTCGCCTGAATACTCGTTTCTTTCAGTTTGAAAACGTTTGATTAATCAAGTTTGGCGAGGATGTGAGGATCTAGGCACCCGGCGTTCCGCTTTCATGGCCGCGTTAGCCGATAAAGCGCGAGGGCTAAAACTTCATAGGCTCGCCGCGCTCGATGCAGCGGGCGTTGGCCCCTGTATTACCAGCCGCCGACTGCAAACCGTGATTGCTGATGCGCCAGTTGACCTGTGCCGAGCGCGGTTGCCGCAAAACCCACGTCGATGGCTCCGGCCTTGAGAAGATCCAGTTTGCTCTTTAGGCAGCGTCAAGGCTCGAGTTGATTTGATTGGCAAGCTCTTCCACGGTGCGAACCTGCAACTGGACAATCAGGTGATGCTCAGACCAAATCACATGCAGCACGTCCCCTGCATTCAGAATGTCGCTGTCAAGCTCGACTAGTCTTTGATCTGCTTCCTGGCGAAACTTCTCGCGAGCTGCTTTCCTTTGGGCGAGTTCTTCCTCCGCCGCTTTTTTCCGATCTTCTGCAGCGTCTTCGAAGGGTTGAATGAATTCCTGAAGTTTTTTCTTCCCCTCGGCCGCTGTAGAAACGATCAATTCATGAAGGTCGGAGACTCGCTGTTTAATGCGTCTCACTTCTTGAATGTCAGCGTCCTTGCGCGCCTTTGCGTCGAGTTCGACTAACTCACCCAATTCTTTTAGAAATGGATGCAAAGCATGAACGAGTTGATTGCATTCGACCTGGAAGTCGACTGGCTTTATGTCTGGCTTTATGTTTCCGTCAATCATCACAGACCCCTTTAGTTGTCTACCACTCGCCCGCCGGCCTGGAAAAACGCGCTGGACTGTTGAGGGGTCATCTTTGCCCACTCGGATCGCAGCACCGTTTTACCCGGTTCCGATTTCAAGGCGTCTGTCGTGGCGATTGACTGCAAGTTTTGTGAAGCTTCGGCCATCGCGACCTTGTCTTCTTCGCTTAACTCGCCCTTCTCTATGACGTCCGCGAGTTCGCGCAATTTTTGGGCTGTACTCATTTTCTGATTCTCCTTTTTCTACTTTGTGAGAACCCAGCTACGCGCGGACCCATCAGGCGAGGCCCGCGCGCGCGCTGGAGGCGTTGGATGAACACCGTCACCGTTTGAAAGACTGGCACACTTGAGATCATTTTTTGCTATTAAGGACAACTTTCCCTGTGCCAATCGGACTGGTGAGGCTGTAAATGTAAGAATGTCTACCTTTACCCCGACGCGCTGGCGCAAGTATCCTTTCGACAACGAGTCGCGCCATAAATCGGCGAAGTCCGGATCTCACCACGCTGCGGCTTAACTCAGTTTCTTTAACGATGTCGTTAATGGTCTGATATCCGCGCTCAATGGCGGAAAGGATGGCTCTTCGGTCGCCGCGGCGGTCGCGAGTCGCTTGTTTTAGCAGCCTGTAGATCGGCGCCTTACAATAACCAGGCAGGTCCGGATATTTTAGTTGGACAGCTTTTAATTCTTCCGCCATCGCGAACATGCGCGAGGCCCTGCGCTGAGAAACAGGCTGCCGGCGCCGGCGAGATGTCTGGACCATTGTGAGGGTCTTCCGATTTGTGAGTGAGTGTCGCGCCTTCGATTGGGGTACGAAAGGCTGAAGGCGAGATCGTTTAGGTTTCTGAGGGTCGGAGCTGTGAGTGCTCCGCTTTTTTTTCCGCTTTTGGAGGCGGAAAGCGATTGTTAACTAACGCGCTGGGGTTTTCAACTTCTTATTTTCCACCGGGTCGGTGGACCGGACACGTTTGGACGTTGCGAGAATTGCTTATGGCGTAAGGGGCGCACCGTCATTAATGCGGGCTGCGTTCCATTCGACAGGGCAATTTAGGAATATATCGGATTGGTTCATGGCACTCATTGTTAATCTGACAAAGTGCTCTGATCCTAACTTGTTACTGAGATTATCCGGCAGATCAAAAGCAAACATGAAAGTATGCGGTACGGAAACTTCGCGGCCATCTATAGGGATACCTTGCTGAAACCACTCTCTTCCGTAGACGCTTTCAGATTGAATAGTAAAGGCACGCCGCGTCGCTATCACTCGCTGCCTTCTAAATCGTAACTGTTCACAGATCGATAACTGAAAATCGCTAACGTACAGCCGAGCGGTATCAGAGTTTTCAAACCGGACGGCGATCTCGGCTCGACAACGACAGAGGTTCGGCCCCTCAAGAAAAATCTTACTATGGCGTTCCGTTGTCGATGTTGTTGGGATGAGTTTGAATTGCAACGCGTTTTGATGGGCTGCTTGATATTCCTTTACCCATAGGCGAAATACGGTAAGTATCAGAGCTAGTATCGCAAGTGCACCAAACAGCTTTTGCGCCGAAGGTGAAAACGAAAACCACGACAGAACAGTGAAGGGAACGGTCAACCCCCCGCTGATCCTTGCCAGCCAGTCATGCCAGACGCTTCTGACGAATATGCCGATGTATTTGAACATCTGAAGCTAAAACTATGTTTCCGCAATGCTGGCCTCCTCATGGTAGAATCCGACCAGCAATCTCGCGCTTTGAACCGTGTGAGATTCTAAGGTATGAAGTCTGCGGATGCTATGTTTAGGGCTCCGCAGACTTTTTGCTTTGGAGTTGCGCTCTGCGCCTTATCTGCGAAGGGTCGTGAGGTGAATTGCTAAAGCTTTTGCGGGATTGATGGTGAGCTTTCCGCGGGCCTGTCCGCATTGGCGGTGATTTCCTCGACGCGTAAGCAACGAAAACCTAGTGAGCGAAGCGCGGTTTTAAGCAAGCGGCGCAGGCGAACCATTTCAGGAACGGACCGCAACTCGGCTTCCAAAGTGATTCGGTAGGTAGGTCGGCTTCGAATTACTATCGCCTCCGGTTCTCCCGGAGTTTCGATCATCATTCGTGCCCCGTGACAGCGCGGCCAACCCTCCATCATCGCCGCCGCTGTTTCTTCCAAGCTCAGCATGTCAGTTTGCCAGCACTCTGCGCACTTAAGGACGGCGCCCTGTGGAAAACCGAGCGCCGCAATTTTCACAGCATTCCCCAAACTCTGATCCATGTCGTAACCAAGCGCTATTGATCCAACGTGGTCCATTCTTCTTTTCCAGCTTCCAAACTTCGGGTCTTCATTCACCCCCCAACCCCCCTCAAGGGGGGCTGTGTGTATGATTTTTCCTTACCCCTAACTATCTACCACTTACGGAGACTCGGTCGGACAGACGGAGACCTTCCCCCAGGTCTTCCGTTCCTTCACCACCCACGTATGACTTCGGCGGCTTTAAACGTCGCAGGTTCCTCTTGCGGATTAGCTGCCTAGTTGAATCAGCAGCCGGGCCAATTAACGTGCTGGCAAGAACACAGGGCCAAAGAAAGATTGCGCCTCGCCCGTTTTCTCTCGGGCTACTCAGTCCTACAGGCCGGCGTCACGCGGCTTTGTCAGATTGGGCTATTCCTCGGCTTCGTATGCTGCAAAGTGCTTCCCTCAACACGGGCACTCGTGAGATAAACTCTTATTGTCAACCGAGCGCCAGACGGGCTGTAAGTTTTTAAGGTGTCTAGCCAAATGCTTACGGCCCTTGGTTTATTGCGACGCAGCGTGATGGACTATTTAAGCGCCGCTTTGGTTTCGTCCAGGTACGCCCGCTCGTTGCTGTAGTGGAACGAGCACGCACACGTCCTGACACCCGAACCAAAGATCCGGGCTCATTGCTGATGGTCCATCACGCTGCTTTTGTCTCTGCAGCCCTCTCGCAGAACTCTTCCAAAAAACTTGGTAGATAGACGCGACGCCGCCCAATTTTACAAACTCGAATCCGGCCCTTCTTGGTCAAGAGATCGAGCATGGATACGGAGATCTGCAGTTGCTCGCTCGCCTGCTTGCGCGTGAGCGTGCGAACCACTGGAGCGTCGGGATTGTTGAGTGATTCAGGATACGAGTTTGTTTCCATGGCCTGCTGTGCCTCCATGCAGTTCCAAAAAGCTGGGTGAAACATACACCTCCGGCCATGCCGACATTCTCGGCCGCTTTCATTTTTGGATATGAAGCGTAGTTTGATCCGGAAATGAAAGCTTAGTTTGATTTCCGGATCGTGGGCGGAATTGAGGTTGGTCGTTTAGCGTTTCTCGCCGTCCGCTTTTTCGTTCGTGATGCTTTTCGTTTGCTCGGTAGCCTTCTTTTGATGCCCAGTAAGATGTCACCCTGCCGACGTTGATCTTCCAGGGTATCCAAGCTAACAAGATCGTTTTTCCTCTTGCCGTCGCTGTTGTGGCGAATGGGAAAACCGGCGCGCTGTGCAGCGAGGTAGTGAGCCAATCGGTAAGGTTTGCACTTGCCTGTTCCGCGTTTTTGAAAGTCTCTGAGTAGCTCTGGATCTATGCCTTCCTCTTGAGCGTAACGCAGCGCTGCCGCGGGGTTCCCGTCATAGAGGCGATCGGCCTCTGAAAAGTGGTCCAAGGCGCCGGGATAAGCCAAGGATAGAGCTTTCCGCTGTTCATCGGTGATAGCTTGATAGAATTTGCCGCTGCCTCGGTGAAGCGGCCTAAACGAATACGGCAGGATCAACTCTGGAACGTAGTCTTCAGGAAAACCGTCCGAGTGAAAGTTGCCGGAGTAGACTTCAAAAACGTGGCAGAGCAGTTCGACCAATGTTCCAAGCTTCGTGTATTCGAGCCAACGAGCGGCGTTCTCCGAGGCCATCTCATCTTCACGCCATATAGCAAGCGTGGTTTCTTCCTTCCATCCAGGCGCGGAAAAAACAAGAACCAAGCACTTACCGTTTTCCCTGGCAACTCTTAATTCGCGTTCGCTTCTTGGCTCTCTAACTTTGAACTCGAAAGTAATCTGCAGACTCTCTTTCGGAAACTTATGTTGACGCAGGTGCTCAACAATATCTCGAAGGTGTTGCTGCTGACGATTTAGATAGTCGACCCAGCTTTCACCGATCGCGAGAGCCGTCAGTCTGGTTTGTGCCATTGCCCGTGGCCTCCCTAGTCAGCCATCTCCCTAGGTAAAAGTTTTCGGCTTGCCCGTCGCCTAGGGAAGCAACTGTCCGCGTGTCCGCCGACGCGCGTAAGACAAGCCGAATGGTTGTCAATTTACCATAGCCGATGCCGCCGCCGGTGTAACTTCATCTTCGGCATTGAACGCGTCGAGCGCTGCTGACGCGCGCTTTGCCGTCTCTACGTTCGCATTGACGTAGCGGTAGGTCGTGTTCGGCTGTGTGTGACCAAGAGCGCGGCCAACCTCGCTCAGCGGAATGTGAGCACCAACCAAACGGGTTGCATGCGTGTGCCTCAGATCGTGAAAGCGCACGTCGGACAATCCCGCCGCCGCGCGCGCGGCTGTGAATGAGCGCTTAACGTTGTCAAGGATTCCAAACACACGGCGCGCCGAGTCCTTTGGGCTTTGTTCATAAAGCGCCTGCAGTTCCTGCGAGAGTCGCGCCGTCAGCGACACTTGGCGCTCTCGCATGGTTTTCGTGTTGAAAGCCTGGATCGAGATCAGGTCATGTTCGAAGTCGACGTCACGCCAGCGTAAAGAAAGCAGCTCCCCGCGCCGCATGCCCGTATCGATAGCCGCAATCACGATCGGTCGCAAGTGGGCACGCGGACCACGACACGCGCTCAACAGGTGCCGTTCCTCTTCACGGGTGAGGATTCGTTCACGTTTGCTTTCGTCAGCCAGGCTAATGAGCGATTCGCCGGCGGCAAATGGATTTGAGCGGATCCATCCCTCGCGCTGTGCGATGTTGAGCATCCGCCGAAGTTTGGCGAGTTCGCGATTGACCGTCGCGATCTTTCGCGTCACCCGGAGCGCGGCCTTGGGATTGTCTTTTAATTCTTGCTTGTGGCGCGCCAAGTCGCCGCGAGTTGCGTCTTTCAGCCTGGAGGCGCGATAGGTGCGGAGATCGCTGTAGCGAATGCTCTGAAGCCGCTTCTTGCCGAAATACGCTTTGAGAGCGTTCACGGCTGACTGGGCCGATTTGAGCGAGCGCACGCCGTCAACCTTGCGGCCGTCAACATATTCCGCCGGCTTGAGGTAGTGCTCTTCGAAATACTTCGCGAGGTCTGCGAAAGTCATGCGCGAAGCGTCCAGCGTACGGCCGGCGTGATCCTCAAGGTCACGCAGAATGTCGCGAATTAAGTCGCGAGCGTGAGTGCGAGACTCAGCGGCTCGCACGACATCATGCCGCTTGCCCTGCTCGTCAGTGTAGCCAACGCGAGCATAGAGCCGAGTCTCAACAGAGCCTTTGCAGTTTGTGGCGCCCTGCTTTTTCAGATCCGCGGCCGTGTCACGTATGAGCCGCTCAGCATCTTTAAGCCTGAGCTTTTGCTTCTGAGCGTCAGTTAGTTTGTGTGGATTGGCTGCCTTGGCTTTGGCAGCCTTTGTGATCTTGTGATGCTGTCCGCTTGGATCGGTGTATTGGACCACCGCGCAGACCTGGCTCACAATGAAGCCCCGACGTTCCCTAGCCATCGTCTTTGTCCTCCCTAATGGACCAAGAGCCTTTGTTGAAACTCCGCTTTCACTTCCGCTTTCGCGTTCAGTGTGGAGCGAATTCTACATCACTCAGTAAGACAACGGAGTGATAAAACACAGCTTTTCTGCACACGGAGAGAGATTATGTGTCTCAGTCAGTGATGCCCTCGTTGACTCCTAAGCGGAAGGTCGCGCGTTGGAATCGCGCCGGGGGCACCAAATTTCCTAGAAAAACTAACTTTTCCACAAGTCCCCCTTCTTACTTGCCCTTTTACCTTCCCCTTTCGCAGCGAAAATCTTTCGCGGGTGGAACTGTGCGCAAAATTCGGATCTGAGGATGTAAGCAGTGAACACCCAAGCGATTATCACAGTTAGCGCCGCGGTCGTGGCGCTAACGCAGTTGGGCAAGTGGGCGTTCATTCCTGCCAAATGGGGGCCCCTGTTTCCGTGCTGGTCGTGTCGGCGCTAGGAGTCGGATTTTGGGGCTGGTCAAGCTGCGATTTCGGCCGCGCAAGCGCGTTTGCCTACTTTGCGGGCTGGATTGCCATCGCTACGTCGGCCGCCGGCGTGACAGGCCAAAGTGTGTTCAGCCATTTTCAAGCAGTTGTGTTTACTCTCAGTAAGTTAGAAAGACTTGTCCCGACCTTAGGTGTCACGGAGTGCCAGGCTCGCGCACCCTTTACTGGCACACCTACTGCACAGTAGGTGTGCCAGCCAGCCTTCTTTTTTTAAGGTGACCCTTGACGCACTAAGCCATCCTGCTACGCTACTGACATGCCTGCGAAGAAATCACCTCCAGCTAAGAAACTCGCCCTGCTGGTCACGCTCATAGAGCGCAGAATCTATTTAATTCGAGGCCTGAAAGTAATGATTGATTCTGACCTGGCAGAACTTTACGGCGTCGAAACGAAGATATTAAATCGAGGTGTGCGACGCAATCTTGAGCGCTTGCCCGAAGATTTCATGTTTCAACTCACGAAGAATGAAGCGGAATCTCTAAGGATCCAATTTGGCACCTTAGAGCGAGCTGGCCGCGGACAGCACAGAAAATACCTTCCCTATGTTTTCACCGAGCAAGGCGTGGCGATGCTTTCAAGCGTTTTGAACAGCAAGCGGGCCATAGAGGTCAATATCGCCATCATGCGGGCCTTTGTGAAGCTACGGCAGATGCTCGAATCAAACGAGCAACTCAACCGCAAGTTTGTTGCCGTCATCAGAAAACTGAGCGAGCATGACAAGTATTTTAGGGTTGTTTTCGACGAGCTCAAAAAGCTAACAGCCCAACCAATCTCATCTCACCGGCAGATAGGATTTAAGACCAACGAAAAAGAATAACCGTTTAAGGTCGCAAATTGGCACCTTAGAGTTTCGTCCGACGTCAATTAATTCTCACCCTACTAACCGTGAGGATTGTGTTATGAACCCACATTCAGGCGAGTGCTTTTGTCGTGGATGATCAGATTCCGAGTCAGGTAAGAACGGTGATGGAAGATTCGCCTGTACGCCTCCAGGCATCTACGAGCGCTACGTCACTTCTTACTTCATTTCAAATCTCATAAGTATTCCGTCTCTGAAGTTCTATTAAGAATTCACGGTCCAGACGCGTATCGGTTAAAGGGAATTGAAGCCGCACGACTTAGAGAGGCGTTTCTGGCAGGTGTTCCGCTGCTCGATCTAAGGCTAATCTGTGATGAAGACGCCGATTATGCCAATGATATTGAGCCGTCTGTTGCCGGCGGTGAAAAGATCACAAGTGCGATCCTGAAACTGATAGCGGAGTGTGATTTTCTGAGGCACCGGACAGAAGTGTTTAAGTGAGCCACACACCCCCGAAAAAACTCTGTTTCTCGTCATCAGGGTTTGTCGACTCGTTGCTTCCAATAGCCGGGCTCGCGACTGCAGTGCATGCCGCCACAATGAGTAAGAAGTCGGGCTCAATTGTGTAGAGGATCGCGTATGGAAAGACGTGAGTGAGGCAGCGACGGACATCTTCTTCGATCACTCGCCAACGAGTAGGTGCTTCAACCACTCGCTTTATTGCATCTTCGACTGACCCAATAAAGTGCAGCCCAAGCTCTGGCTCACGCCCAGCGTACCAGAGGGCTGCCTGACGAT
>WNGF01006622.1_pt1 | contig 25402 bp, 22 predicted proteins | sample 5400641 | NCBI WGS metagenome assembly WNGF01 (sample SAMN13153371, study PRJNA577476) | soil metagenome | isolation source: 80 cm soil or saprolite under grassland replicate 2 | place: USA:California | collected 2016-06-15 | reverse complement strand
CTCGTAGTCCTCGAGCCGTTCGGCCATGGCGATCGTGTACGGGACATCCCAGCTCATCCAGCAGTCGAGCATGATGTCCACCTCGTCGCCGACCGCGCCCCGGAGAGCGCTCACCAGTTGCGCGTTCTTGATCATGCCCTCGCGGCCAGCCGTGGGACCGTGGCGAAAGAACCACTTCATCGCCCGATAGCCTTGCTGCACGGCCTCGCGCGCCCGTGCCGCGGCCCGTTCGGGCTCGATCGAATAGCCGAGCATGCTGGCGTACGCAGGGATCTCCGTTCGACTCGGCCCACCCAGCAGGCGGTACACGGGCTGCCCGAGCACCCGCCCCTTGAGGTCCCACAGGGCGCAATCGACGGCGCTGATCGCCATCATCGTGAGGCCCTTCCGGCCATGCACGCTGGCACGGTAGAGGACGTCCCAGACCACCTCATGGGCCAGCGCATCGCTGCCGAGCAGCAGCGGCCGCAGGTCGCGATCGATCAGAAAGGCCTGCTCCAACGGAATCGGTCCGCCGATACCCAGGGCGCCGTCATCGGTCTCGATCTCGACGAAGACCGTTTCGATTCGATAGCGCCCGTCGGCCACTTTGGGTAAATACCCGGGCCCTTCGGCGGCGAACCGCGGATACAGGTCGACCGGGCGGATGAGTCGCTCTTCCCAGAAGTCACCCGCGAACTCCATGGTCCCCGCAACCTGACGGAGGCGAACGTCGGCGATGTTCATTGGCGGCTGACTGCCGCGACGCCGCCGTCCCGCCGCGGATCGGACGCGCCGCGGAACGCGCCATCTCGATCGATCACGATCAGCTGATTGCGACCGAATCCGGCGCCGTAGTTTTGTGGCATCAGTCGTAGATCGAAGCCGGCTTCGCGGAGGGCGGCATGCGTCGCCTGGCTTACCCGGGCCTCGACAAAGACCGGGCCGCCTTCGCAATGCACGCGCGGCGCCGCCACTGCTTCGAGCGGACTCAACTTGCCATCGATCACGCCGGCGACGACCTGGACTACGCTGGTGACGATCGCGTTCGTGCCTGGCGAGCCGGTAACCAGGACAGGTCTGTCGCCATCGAAGATGATGGTCGGCGCCATGCCCGAGACCCGCGCCTTGCCGGACGCGATCGAATTGGGATTGCCCGGTATCGGATCGAACAGGTCCATTGCGCTGTTCAGCGCCACGCCCGTTTCTGGGACGATCACGCCCGAATAGATTCCGAGGGTATGCGTGAGCGCTACCGCGTTGCCTTCGCCGTCATAGGTCGAAACATGGGTTGTGCCCTCGCCCCCCGCGATCGCCGCGACGGGCCGCTGGATGCCACGCCGTACCCGCTCGGCTGCCGCGTCCGCCCACTGCTGGCTCACCAGCTCTTCCACGGGCACTGGCACGAAGTCAGGGTCCGCCACGGCGCGCGACCGTTCGGCGAAGGCTTCGCGCATGACAGTCGCGAGCAGCACGTAGGTTTCCGGCTCGCCTGGGACGGTGCGGGACAGCCGGTCGAGTATCTGCAGCATCTGGACGCCGGTGATGCCGCTGGCTGGTGGCGCCGCGCTCTTCACGGTGAGGCTGCGGAACGTGCCCGTGACCGCCTCGCTCACGCGGACCCGATAGCCGCGCAGATCGTCGCGCGTGATGTACCCGCCGCCGCGCTCGAGCTCACGCGCAACCTGATCCGCAAGCTCGCCGTCGTAGAAGTCGCGAGCGCCGCGCTTTGCCAGGTGCTCGAGCGTTGTGGCGGCATCCGCCTGGCGCCACAGCTGACCGGGCTGCAGCAGCGTGCCGTCGGGCTTGCACCACACCTCGATTGAGGCTGGGGTGTGGCGCACGCGCGACTCGCCCTGGGGCATGCCTGGCTGCTGCGGACGCCTGACGAACTCGAACGCGTAATCGGGCGCCGGGAAGCCGTTGCGTGCGAGCTCGGCGGCTGGGTGAACGAGCTCGGACCACGGCAGCCGTGCGAAGCGATGCAGATGCTCCAGCCCCGCCAGCACGCCAGGTATGCCGACCGAGGTGTGGCCGAGGTTGGAGCGATGATCGTCGAACAGCGTGTAACCGCCCAGCTCGGTGCGGCCCTTGAAGTCCGCTTGCCACATATCAGGGGTGGCTCTCGCGCCTGCTCGCGCGTGGAAAGCCACGTGCTGGCAACCCGTGTCGCTGAGGTAGGTCGCGCATCCGAAGCCACCCAGTCCGCACATCTGCGGATCGGTGATCATCTGCGCGAACGCCGCCGCGATCGCCGCGTCGAAGGCGTTGCCGCCGCTGCTCAGGATCGCCGCACCGGCCTCAGCCGCCAGCGGTTGCGGCGCCACGACGATTCCCCTCACCCAAGGACCTCCTTGAACACACGGTGGTAGTTCTCATGAAAGATCATCCGCAGCTCCGCTTCGGAGAAGCCGCGGCGGCACAGCTCGGCGGTCAGGTTCGGCAAGTCTTCGGGCGACAGCATGTCCTCGAACGGTGGCAATCGTGGGCCCCAGTCGGGTCCCCACCCAGCCACCTCCAGCGTGCCGCCGATCTCCTCGACGTGCTGGATGAAGTCCGCGCCGATGCCCACGTGCTCGATGCCCGCTACGGAGACGACGTGCTGCAAATGGTCGACCCAGGCAGCCACTGTGGCCGGCTGATCGGAGATGAAGCTCGGCACCGCCGTCACGCCGATCACGCCGCCCGTGTCCGCCACCGCTTTCAAAAGATCGTCGGGCATGTTGCGTGGATGCTCGCGCAGCGCCCGCGCATTCGAGTGACTCGCGACCACCGGACCACGCGCAATCGAGAGGATGTCCCGCGCAGTTTGATCGGAGGCGTGCGAGACGTCGACGATGATGCCGAGTCGATCCAGCTCCGCGACCGCCTGGCAGCCCAGTCGCGTCAGCCCGCCGCGCGAATCGTTCTCCCAGGCGCCGTCGCCAAAGGCATTGCGGCGACTCCACACCAGCGACAGCATCCGTAGCCCGACCGCGTGGAACAAACGCAGGGCGCTCAGATCGTGCCCCAGCGGCTCGGCACCTTCGAACGCCAGCAGTATTCCCACCTTGCCGTCGCTCCGCGCCCGCTGGATGTCGGCGAATGTTTTGACCAGTGCCACGTCGTCCGGGCAAGCTTCGATCTCGCTCAGCAGCCCGTCCACGACCTGCCCGGCGCGCCGCAGCGCGCCCTCAGGCACGAACAACGACGAGATCCAGATCGGCGCCACGACCACGCTCAGACCGCCGTCGCGGAAGCGCGGTAGCCAGTAGGTCGCCAGCGAGTCGTACACGCCGCTCGCGCGACGGGTCGCGATCGCCGTGGCAAAGTCGTTGTGCGAATCGACGATGCCGATGCTTCTGGTTAGCTCGGCATGTTCATGTGAAGCGGGCACGGTCAGGCGAGCCTATCACGGTTACTCTCGTTCCCTCCGGGGTCACAAGACCGGTCTCCCTTCCCTCGGGGACACAAGACCGGTCTCCCTTCCCTCGGGGACACAAGACCGGTCTTCTTCCCGTTCGGGGACACAAGACCGGTCTCCCTTCCCTCGGGGACACAAGACCGGTCTCCTTTCCCTTCGGGGACACAAGATTCGTCGGGTGAGCGTCAACGCGGTGGCTCGGTAGCATCTACCGTGATGCATCTGGGGGCGACGCGGCGGCTGGCGCTGCTGATCGCCCTGTCAACAGGTGCGCTGCTGTCGACCGCGAGCAGCATCGGCATCACCCCCTTCCTGCTCGACATCGCGCGCGACCTGGGGACCGATCTGACCGCGATCGCCAATCTGGTCGCGCTGCAGAGCGCGGCCTGGGGCGTGGCTTCGCTGTTCGCGGGCATGGCGTCCGACCGCTGGGGCCGACGGCCGATCCTGGCGCTGGGCCTGTTGCTGCTGGGCGGGACAGGCATCGGCATCGCGGTTGCGCAGACCTACCCGTGGGTGGCCATCTGGCGCATCATGGGCGGCTTCGGCGGCGGGGCATACATGGGCGCTGTGTTCGCCACCGTGTCGGACCATGTCCCCGCCGCGCAACGAGGCAGATCGTTGGGTTGGGTGGTGACGGGGCAGTCGTTCGCGCTGGTGCTCGGCGTGCCGCTCTTGACCCTGATCGGTGCGGCCTCAGGCTGGCGCGGCGCCGTGCTGGCGCACGCCCTGGTGCTGCTGGTCACCACACTCGTGGTCTGGCTGGTCGTACCGCACGCGGCGCAGCACGTAAAGCTGGCGCCGCTCTCGACTCGGGCGGTGGTGAGACTGATCGGACCACGCGTGCTGACGCTGTTGCTGGCAGGTAGCGCCGAGCGGGTGTGCTACTCGGCGCTGGCGGTGTTCTTGCCGACGTACCTGCTGGTGCGCTTCGGCATCGACCCGACGACGCTCGCGCTCGGCCTGGCCGTGGTAGCGATGGGCAATCTGATCGGCAATCTGCTCGGCGGCCACCTGTCCGATCGGGTAAAGCAGCCGCAGCTGGTGGTGTCGGCATCGCTGGCGCTGGCCGGCGCCCTCGCACTGCCGGTGCTGGTGTGGTCACCCAGCGTGGGGGTCGTGGTCGGGTTGGGGTTCGTCTACACGCTGCTGAACGCGGCCAGCCGACCCGCGCTGCTGACCTTGCTGAGCCATGTGTCGGCCGAAGCGCGTGGCGCGGTGCTGGGGCTGAACATTACCTTTTCAAGCCTGGGCTGGCTGGGTGCGACCGTGCTGGGCGGCTATGTGCTGGCCGTGGCCGGCTTCGGTGGACTGGCGGTGCTGATCCTGCTTTTCGGTCTGGCGGGGGCGGTGCTGGCGCTGCTGCATTGGCGGTGGCCGCAATTCTCACGCGCTCGACTCACCATGGCGACGGGGGAGCGCTGAGGTGGCCGAGGCGGCTATCCCGCGACCGAGCGCGTCGGTCATCCTGGTGCGCGATGCGCACGAAGGCCTGGAGACGTTCATGGTCCGACGCCACGCGCGCTCGCGGGTGGCGCCGAGCGCGTTCGTCTTTCCCGGCGGCACGGTGCGGTCGGACGACACGTTGCTTCGCGCGGAGGTTCCTGCGCTGCGGTCCGACACTCAGCTGCCAGCCGACGAAGCGCGAGCGTACTTCGTGGCCGCGGTGCGTGAGCTGTTCGAAGAAGCCGGAGTGCTGCTCGTGTGTGGCGCCACCGGTCAGCTGCTCGAGGTCGATGACGCGGACGTCCAACTGCAGGAGCGCCTGGCGGCCGCGCGGCTGACGTTGCAAGCACGCTCGTTATCGCTGGCCCAATTGCTGGAGGAAGGCGGCTGGCAACCTGCGTTCGAACAACTGGTGCCGTTCTCGCACTGGGTCACGCCCGACATGCTTGCCGCACGCTTCGACACGCGCTTCTTCATAGCCCACATGCCGCCGCGGCAGAACGCGCTGCACTGCACCATCGAGACCAGCGAGGGCATCTGGCTCCGCCCTGCTGATTTGCTGTCCGGCTCGTATCCGGTGGTGTACGCAACGGCGCAACACCTGCGCCGAGTGTTGCCCTTTACGACCGTGCACGAGTTGCTGTCCTTTGCCAGGAGCAAACCCATCAAACGAGTGCAGCCCGAGGTCCGCGATGGCGGCAACGGCCTGACGGTCTGGCTGCCACCCGAGATCGCTGATAGCTGGTAGCGGCGTTGCATCACGCGCGGCCCAACGTTGTCACGCGCCGGCAACGCTCACCCGCAAAACTACAGCCGCGGTGCGTTGCACTACTATGGGCGCCGCCGCGCAAAGAAAGGAGGGGGAACATGCTTGCGGCGATCCTTGGCGTGTTTCGAGCGCTGATCGTCCTAGTCACAGGGGGTTCAATGACAACCGTAGAAGACGCGAACAAAGTGGACGAAGAAGAAGAAGAGGACAGCCCAGAGCTGAAGAAGAAGTACCTGGAGATGGGCGACATGATCTGGGACGAAGTGCCGTACGACTACGACGGCGACTTCGAAACCATGACCATCGCAGGTATGGAGGGTCCAGCCAGCGACTTCAGCAAGAAGGGCAAGCATCGCCTGCCGCGATTCCAGGCTGATGCGCGCGCCGCTGAAGCAGCCGGCAAGCCGGCGCCGAAGTTCAAGGAGAATGCAGTTGACCCACCGCCAGCCGGTGGAGCGGGACTTGGACGGCCGCGGCCCGGCGTGCTCATCTCTGAGGAGTCCATCGCGACCAACTCGCAGAACAGCGTCTGGTGGCACTACGACGGGAAGCCCCGCCATGTCACCAAGGCACTACGCCTCGAATATAAGATCAAGTCTCCCAGAGACCCCGCCGCCGATTCAGACGGCTGGGTGATCAAACATCTGCTGGTCGGCTATGAGGGTGCGGTTCCCTTCGGCTGATCCTTGCAGCCGTGGCTGGCCGTATGGGGTTGACCTGGGCGGCTTAGTGCGCGGATTGAGTCGAGCCGGCGGCATCCGCGCCATTGGGGGTACCCCCGCGCGCGGCGCCGGCCGATTCGACAGCGCCAGCGGATTCGAGATACCGGGCCGCGGCACGCAGCGAGGCAGTTGCCGCGGTGTGATCGGCTTGTGCACTAGCAACGAGCCCCGCCGCGCGATGAGCGAGCGCGAGAAGGAGTGGACCGCCTAGCCCTTCGGCAATATCCAGCGCGGCGGTTGCCTCTGCTTCGGCGGCCGCAGGGCGTTGCGCGGCCAGTAGGAGCTCCGCGTGCAGTGCGTGCGCTTCAACTCCGAGTTCCGCGGTATGCGGCCCTGCCAGGGCGCGCTCGACAAGACTGAGCGCCGACGACGTAAAGCCTTGCCGCCAGTGGACCTCCGCCTCAGCCAGCAACGTGGGCGCGAACTCCAGCGATTCAAGCATCTGTTCTTCGAGGGTTACGGCGTTGCGCGTGTGCTCGGCGCCTGCCTTGACCTGGCCTCCCCGTACCAGGAGCAGCCCGAGATGTCGGTGGGCAGCCATGCGGGAAGGGCCAGGATCCATGCCTTCCGCCGTGCTCAGCGCGCGCTCGTATAACTCGCGCGCCACCTCGATGTGTCCCTGACTTGCAGCGATGCGGCCTAACTGGACGAGAGCGTCAACTGTCCCGGATGTGTGGCCAACCTGTTCGCGTATGGTGAGCACGCGTTCGAACGACGCCTGAGCCTCCGCCCATTCGGTGCGCAGCACCTGCAGCGCGCCCGTCAGCTGCAGGCATTCAGCCATCCAACGATCGTTCGCCTGTGCCGCCAACGCACCAGCCTGCTCCGCGTATTCGCTGGCGCGCCCCACGTTTCCCTCGGCCAGAAACACCGAACCCAGTCCGGCCAGAGCATAAACGGCTCGCACATCGCTAGCCACATCGCGGTAGAGAGCAATCGCCTGCTCAAAGTGCTCGTGGGCAGCCTCGAAACGACCACCACGATAGTTCTGAATGCCCAGGTTGCTGTGTGCGTCGGCGATGTCCAGTTTGTCGCCACCTCGCTCGGTCGCGGCAAGGGTGCGCTCATACTGCTCGATCGCGAGCCCGACTCGGCCCGCTCCGGCATGTGCCCAGCCGACGACGCTGTGGGCCCACCCCAGCCAGCGTGGTTGATCGAGGCGCTGCGCCACCTCAACCATCTCCGTGCCCAGTCGCAGCACGTTACCGAACTGGCCTTTGAGAAACACCATGAATGCGAGCTGGTGCTGCAATTCCAGTCGCACCACCGCGCCCGCGGGCTCGTCCCCGGCGACCGGGCCCAGCTCTGCCAGACCGGCTTCGGCCTCTCTAAGTGCGGCAGGCGTGTCGCCCGTATGCGTCAGGGCGAAGCTGATGACCTGGCGCGCTTCCGCCCGCGCGATCGGTTCGCTGACCAGCTCGAGAACCTGGCGGAACGTCTCGATGCACGCTGGCCACATGCCCATGCCGCGCTCTGCCAGGCCGCGGCCTTCTAGCGCGGCGAGGCGCGTCTCGGGGTCCGCTTCCAGGGCAGGGTCCGCGACCAGCGTACAGGCGGTCTGGAAGTGCAGCAGCGCTTCGCGGTGCGACGCCAGTGCGGCCGCCTGGCGGCCCGCCCGCAGGCTGTACGTCAGCGCTTTGCGCTTGATCGGGACCGTGTGCCCAGCGCGCGCGAAGTGGAAGGCCAGCTCGGCGGCCATGTTCAGCGCACTGGCGCCGGCCAGCCGCTCCAGCACCTCACCCGCTCGACCGTGCAGCAGCATCCGCCGCGTTCGACTCAACGCCCAGTACACCCCGTCGCGCAGCAGCGAGTGGCTGAAGGCATAGCCGGTCGGCCGCTCGCGGATGACCTGCGCGCGGATGGCCTCGTCGAGGTCGCTCAGTAGCATCGCCTCTTCGCTCGGCTCGATCACCGCCAGCAAGTCGGTGTATTCGAACGTGTGACCCAGGACCGCTGCCCACTCGAGCATTTCGCGGCTGCGCGGACTCAGCCGCGCCAGGCGCTCGCTGATCACCGAGCGGATTACCAGCGGCAGGCTGGTCGCATCGACCACCGACGCTTGCCACACCGCGGCGGGTCGGTCGAGCCGGCCCTCCTCGCGCAGCGCGAAGACCAGCTGCTCCACAAACAAAGGGTTGCCTTCGGTCGCGCTGTACACCGAAGCGCTCAGATTGCCGTGCACCGGCTTCCCCGCGAGCGCGGCGATCAGCCGCTCGGTGCCCGCCTGGTTAAGCGGCGACAACTCCAGCCGCTCGGCCAGCCGCTCCCGTTCGACCGCCGCCACGAATTGCGTGAGCGGCTCGCCAGGCTGGATCGCCTCACTCCGTAACGTCCCTACGAAGACAACAGGCGAATGCCGCGTCTGCCGCATCAGGTAGTGCAGCAGATTCAGGCTCGCGGCGTCGGCCGCGTGCAGGTCTTCGAGACACAGCAGCACTGGGCCGCGCTCGGCGAGCTTGCGCAGCAGCGACAGCACCGCGGCGAACAACCGCGAGCGCTCGCTGGCGCGCTCATCCCGCGCGGAGACCGCGGTGGCGAGGCTACGCCGCACGTCCTCTCTCGCCGCCATCAGCTCGGACGCGGCGGTGGACACATCGGCATCCAACGGATTCGAGGTCGCCGACAATACGTAGTCGGTCAGCGCCTCCTGGAACGCGGCAAGCGGCACGCCCGTGCGCTCGTCGTAGGCAGCGCCGGCCAGGCACAACACGCCCGCGTCGCGCGCGGAGCGCAGCATCGCACCCGCCAGGGCGCTCTTGCCGGTACCCGCGGGTGCGCTCAGCAGGACCGTCTGCCCGGAGCTCCGGCCGGCGTCGACGATGTGCAGCAGCCGCTCCAGCTCAGCCTCACGGCCGATGAACTGGCCGGGCTCGGGGAACGTGTACGCGCAGCGGAAGACCGGCCGGAATTGACCGCTCGTCGCGGCGGCGTCCAGGCGGGCGACCTGTCGGTACAGCTCGCGCGAGGCGTCCGATGGCTCGACGCCGAGGTCGTCGCGCAGCGCTTGCTCGAGGCCCTGGAACACGCGCGCCGCGTCCGAGCGTCGACCAAGCTGAATCAAGACTCGCATCAGCTCCTGCGCCGCGCGCTCGTCGCTCCGATCGGAGCGCAGCAGCCGCTGCAGCTCGGGCACCGCCGCCTGCGGCTCGCCACGCTGGACGTGGACCTGCGCGAGCTGGAACTCGAGCTCGCTCCACGTCCGCCGCAGCGCCTCGCGGCGCGGCCCCGTCCAGTCCTCGTACAGGTCTTCGGGCAGGTATTCGCCCGCGTACAGCGCGCACGCCTCCTCGAGCAGCGGCAACGGCCGCGCGGTGCGCTGCGCTTCCATGGCCAGCCGCTCGAAAGTATCGGCGTCGACCCATACGTCGAGTCCAGGCTGCAGCCCGATCGTGTCGCGGTCGGCGACGATCGCACCACCGTCCGAGGCGCGGCCGCCTGGCTCGAGCGCCTGGCGAATCGCGTGCAGCGTCGAGCGCAGGTTGATCGAAGCAGCCGTCGGGTCCGACTCGGGCCAGAACAGCTCCAGTGCTTCCTCTTTAAGGACGCGGTGGTGTGGCCGACTGAGCACAAACTTCAGCAGCTGGCGGGCCTTCTTGCGCTTCCAGGCGGCATCGGTGACTTCCTGGCCGTGCACGAGCAGCCGGAAGCCGCCGAGCATGTACGCGGCTAGCGCAGGAGTGTTTCCGCCCGGGCTCACAGTGTGGCCCCCCTTTCGCCGGTGCGCGCTCGATACTAGTCGTTGCTTCATCCTGAGGCAACGCCGAAGGATCTACGCAAAGATCCTTCGCTCCGCTCAGGATGAAGCTGTGATCTCAGGATGAAGCTGTGATCTCAGGATGAAGGTGTGATCTCAGGATGAAGCTGTGATCTCAGGATGAAGCTGTGATCTCACGATGAAGGTGTGATCTCACGATGAAGCTGTGATCTCACGATGAAGCTGTGATCTCAGGATGAAGCTGTGATCTCAGGATGAAGCTGTGATCTCAGGATGAAGGTGTGATCTCAGGATGAAGGTGTGATCTCAGGATGAAGCTGTGATCTCAGGATGAAGGTGTGATCTCAGGGTGAAGGTGTGATCTCAGGATGAAGCTGTGATCTCAGGATGAAGCTGTGATCTAGAGGCGGGTGCGCACGCCCCAGAGGTCGTCGAGCACTTCGCCCAGGTAGGCCACGCCGCTGGTTCCACCCGTGCCCGGTCGCTGACCGATCGTGCGCTCAGCAATCTGCACGTGCACCGCGCACAACTGCCAGAACTGCTCCGAGAGATCGACCAGCCCTTCGGCGACTCGATACAACGCGCCCGCGGCCGACGGGTTGCGGTAGACGTCCTCGAGGCTGAGCTCAGCCGCCTGCAGCGCCTGCGTGAACGCGTCGTAGATCGGGCTGTGCGTCTTGGTCTTGCCACGCAGACCAAGCGCCTTCTGCACATCCCGCCACTGGCCAGATTCAGACCCGCTCGCGGTGCCAAGGTACGGTCGAAACGCGAGGAAGCTGCGCGGCGACAGGCTGTCGAACAGCACCATCTGCTGCACCAGCAGACGCAGCACCGAAGAGGCGCGGTGCAGATGATCGAGCGCCATCTCGGCATCCGAGGTGGGCGGCGGCAACAGATCGGCGGCGCAGCGCAGATCGAGCAGCAATTGCTTGAACCACAGCTCGAACGCCTGATGGGTGACGATGAAGAAGTGCTCGGCGGCGCGCACGCCCGGGCCGTGCTCATCGGGCGCGACTGGCTGCTGCGCACCCAGGATCTTGTCCAGGTGGAGATAGCTGGCGTAGGTGAGATCTGGCTCGCTCATATGTCTAACAGCTCAACAACCGCGGCCTCCACGGTCACCCACGCCCGTGACGTTGGATCGATCACCGCGAAGTGGCCCGTCCCGGGCAGCGCATGCAGGGTCACCGGATCACCCGCCGCCGCGGCCGCGTCTGCGTACTCACGGACCAGCTCGATGGGCACGATGTCGTCGAGCTCGCCGTGGATGAGCACCTGCGGCCTACCTAGCGGCAGGCGCGCCTTGGGCGACGCGATCGCGTACTCCTCCGCCAGCTCGTCGGGCGATCCACCCATAAAATCCTGCACCGCGCCGTTGCCGAGGTTCCGCCGCGCGCCGCCATGGAGATCCGCGACGCCTGCCAGTGAGACAGCGCCGCGGACTACGCGCTCAGCGGCGAGGTACAGCGCGAGGTGCCCGCCCGCCGAATGGCCGATGCTGATCGCTCGCTGTGGGTCGAGCTCGGGCAGTTGGGACAGCATCGCCGCGCCTGACTTGACGTCCTCGAACGTGCCAGGCCAGCCGCCGCCCGGCTGTCCGACGCGGCGGTACTCGAGGCTCCACGTGGCGATGCCGCGCACGGTCAGCGCCGCGCACAGGTGGCCGATGTGCAGCAGGTCGTACTGCGCGCGCCAGAAGCCGCCGTGCAGCACGATCGCGACCGGGTGCGGCCCCGGTCCGGCTGGCAGCCGCAGATCGCCAAACTGCTGCGGCCCGCTCCCATACGGGATGCGGCGGTCGGCCGGCGGCGGTGGCCGATCGAGGATCTCGCGCTCGTCGGCGAGCTGCGGGTGCATGGCCTCTCTTGGTGGCAGCATACCTGCTCCCTCTCCCTCTGGGAGAGGGCTGGGGTGAGGGCTGGGGTGAGGGCTGGGTTGAGGGCTACGCCTCGAGCTCGAAGTCCTCGGCCAGGCGGTCCGCGTCGGGCACCACGACCTGGCGGCCGAAGCGGCGGATGTAGCCGTCCTCCTCGAGCCGCGCGAGCATGCGCGTGACGGTCTCGCGGCTGGCCCCGATCTGCTCGGCCAGGTCGCAGTGCCGTGGGACGCCGCGCAGCCGCAACCCACCGCCCGGTTGGCTCTCACTGGCCTCCCGCGCCAGGTCGAGCAGCACCCGCGCGAGCCGCGCCCGAGCGCCGGTGACGCTCACGCGGTGCAGAGTGTCCTCGGCCGCCTGCACCCGCACCCCGAGACGCGTGGCGAGGTCGAGCAGCGCCTTCGGCCAGCGCGCGACGATCTCCAGGAAGCGTCGCTCGTCGGCCACGCACACTTCGACGTCGGTCTCCGCCTGCGCCAGCAGACCGGCAATCGCCTGTGCCCCGAGCAAGCCCGTCACGCCGAACAGATGCCCCCTTTCGAGCCGCTCGACGGTCAGCTCGCGCCCGTCGGCGTGGCGCTGGAACAGCCGCACGGTGCCCGAGCGGGTCACGTAGATGCGCTCGTTGCCGGGCTCTGGCCCGACGATCATCTGGCCCGCCGTGAAGCGCCTGGACGTCAGCGCCCGCGACAGATCAGTTGCATCGCGGTCCGAGAGGCGGCGGAACAGGTCGACGTGTCGGATGTACCAGGTACAGGCCCCCGCGTCTGCCCCCATGGCGAAGCGATAATACGGTGGCCGCTCGCAGCGGGGTAACGTATCCCGGCCATGCCTGCCGAGCCGCGCATCGTGCCGGTCCCGTGTCCGTTCGGGACAGCGGGTGGCACCGTCTACGTCTACTACATCGACGCGCCCCAGCCGGCGCTAGTCGATACCGGCGTCGCCACGTCGCCGGGCACGACCATCGAGCCAGCGCTCAACGCGCTCGGGCTTAGCCTGCGCAACGTCAAGTGGATTCTGGCTACGCACGGCCACTGGGACCACATCGGCGGCGCGCACGCCGCGCGCTCGATGGCCGCGGACGATGTCCAGGTGGCGTTGCACGCGGCTGACCATGAGCTGCTGCAGTCGCGTCGCGCGCACATGGCCGACGACGGCTACCAGGCGCTGCGTTTCCGCTATCTCGACGACGCCGAGGCCCTGGCGCGGCAGGATGCCTTGTTAATGGAGAACCTGTCCGGCGAGCTGGCCGCCGATCGCGAGCTGCGCGGCGGCGAGCGCATCAGTCTGGGTGGCGACGTCACCGTCGAAGCCGTGTTCACGCCCGGCCATTCGCCCGGTTCGTGCAGCTTCCTGGTCAATGACCAGCTGTGCACGGGCGATGGTGTGCAAGTCCGCGGCGGCCCGTCTGGATTTCCGCTGTACGTGGACCCGCTTGCGTACCGCGCGACACAGCAGAAGCTGCTCGAGGATGTGCGACCCACACGCGTGTACGCCGGTCACCGCTTCACGCTGCTCGATGGCACGTTGCTCGACTCGGTCATCGAGGGACCGCGGGTCGCGCAGGCGCTGCGCGACAGCCTGGCGTTCCACGACCAGATCGTCGAGGCCGCCCGCGGAGTCACGAGCCTGGACCTGGCCCAGCCGAACGCATTGGCGCTTGCACCAGCCGCCGACGCGCTGGGGTATGCGCGGGACCAGCCGTTGACCTGGCCAGCCGCGTTCTTCACGACCCTGCATGGCTACATGAAGATGGCTGCCACCGCGGCCTGACCGTATGTTCGTGCCAGGGCTCCGCCCACCGGACGAGGCGCCCCGCTCGGCCGCCTGGTTCGCTTTCCGTGGCGACCGACTGCTCGTGCGCTCGCAACCCGAGGGCGTCGCCTTGCTCGACTACGACGCTTTGGGCGAGCTCGGCGCCAGTTTCGAGAGCGGCCACTATCTCGGACGCCTCGCCGACGTCGACTGCTACGCCGTGCAGCTCGACGATGGCTGCGAGTATCCCGAGGGCTCGAGCTTCGAAGGGCTGCGCGCCCTGTTCGGTCAGTTGCCCGAGGGCTACTTCACGATCGCTGGCCGCGCGATCCAGATCCTGCACTGGGATCAGACCCACCGCTTCTGCGGCCGCTGCGGCGAGCCAACGGTGCACGCGCCGACCGAACGCGCCAAGCTGTGTCCGAAGTGCGGCCTGCTGAGTTTTCCGCGGCTCAGCCCGGCGGTCATCATGCTCATCCAGCGTGGCGAGGACTTCCTCCTCGCGCGCAACGTGAATTTCCCCGATGCCTTCTATTCGGTCCTGGCTGGCTTCGTGGAACCGGGCGAGTCACTGGAGGAGGCAGTCGCGCGCGAGATCCACGAGGAGGTTGGGCTCGAAGTCACCGATATCCGCTACTTCGGCAGCCAGCCATGGCCGTTTCCGCACTCGCTGATGATTGGCTTCACGACGCAGTTCGTCGCGGGTGAGATCCGCGAACAGGCTGACGAGATCATGCACGCGGCGTGGTTCTCGCGCCGTGGCGAGCTGCCCAAGCTGCCAGGTCGACTCAGCATCGCCCGCCGCTTGATCGACTGGTTTCTGACGCAGAGTGATTAGCAGCGCCTACCTCTTCGCCGAAGACCTGCTCGACGAAGGCGTGCCTTCTGTGGTCGACCGCCTGGCCTCCGCGGGACTGACTTCGGCCACAATCGCCGCCACCTATCACCACTCGCGTGATGTCTTCCCGCACGGCAGCAACCGCAAGGTGCAGTACCTCGAAGGTGGGGTGTGTTATTTCCAGCCGCAGCGTTCGCGCTATAGCCGCATCCAGCCCGTGGTCGCCCGCGCGATCGGTGCCACCGAACCGCTGGCGGAGCTCGCTGCACAGATCCCGACCAGTGCCTGGCTGGTGGTCCTGCACAACTCGCGACTGGCCGAGGCTCACCCCGACTGCGCGCCCGAGACCGCATTCGGAGATCGGCTGCTCAACGGCCTGTGTCCGGCCAACCCGGATGTGCGTCAGTACGCCGTGGCGCTGGCGTCGGACGTGGCCAGATTCAACCTGCAAGCGATCAAGCTGGAAGCGGTCCAGTACCTCGGGTTCGACCACGGTGGGCATCACGAGCGGTCGTTCGTGCCGCTCAGTCCCAACATTCGGTTTCTGCTCGGGCTGTGCTTCTGCCAGCACTGCCGCGCCGCCGCTGCCGACTTCGATGTCCAGGGCTTGCAGCGCCGGGTGCGCGAGCGCATCGAAGCCCTCTTCGCCTCCTCATCGGAGGAAACGCACGAGCCCGACGTGGAGGACGAGACCATGCAGACGTCGTTGGGCGACTATGCGGCGATGCGCCAACGCGTGGTGGCCAGCCTCGCGGCCGAGATTGCCGAAGCCGTGCGCAACCAATCGCCGAATACCCGCGTGGTGTACCTCGACCCGTCCGGCGCCACGCTCGGCTACGCCACCGGCAGACCAGCGAGCGACCGCACTGCCACGAGCATCGGCTGGCGCGACGGCATCGATCTGGCTGCGATTGCGCCGCGCGTGGACGGCATCGGGATGATCGGCTACTTCGCCGAAACCGCGCGCTTGCAGTCCGAACTGGCAGCGTACACACGACTGGCGCCCGCCGAGCGGCTGGAGGTGATCCTGCGACCGATGGCACCAGATACCGCGTCGGCGACGGCATTGGCTGAGCGCGTCGAGGCGCTGCGACAAGCTGGCGTGGCCGAGGTGTCGTTCTACCATTACGGCTTCATGCGCCTCGAGAACCTGACCTGGATCCGCCAGGCGCTCCAGGCATGAGACTGCACGACCGCGTCGCCATCGTCACCGGCGCGGGCTCCGGCATCGGCCGCGCCATCGCCACGCGCGCCGCTCGGGAGGGCGCCGCCGTGGTCGTCGCCGATATCGCCGTTGACGGCGGTCGCGGCACCGTCGCCGAGATCGAGCAGCTTGGCGGCACGGCCACGTTTGTGGAAGCCAACGTCGCGAGCGCGGGCGATGTGGACCGACTGGCAAAGGCAGCAATCGATGCGCATGGCCGTATCGACATCCTCGTCAATAACGCTGCGATCGGCGGCGGCGACGACATCCTGGCCACCGATGAAGCGACCTGGGATCACGTCGTGTCGGTGGTGCTGAAGAGCGTCTACCTGTGTAGTCGAGCGGTGCTGCCGAGCATGCTCGAGCAGGGCCGCGGCGCCATCGTCAACATCTCGTCGGTCAACGGGCTGTACGGCCTGGGCGAGGAGGCGTACAGCGCCGCCAAAGCCGGCGTCATCAACCTCACGCAGAACCTGGCGATTCGCTACGCCTCGCGCGGTGTGCGGGTCAACGTCATCTGCCCAGGGACGATCCGCACGCCGATCTGGCAGCGCCGCGTGGACCGCACCCCAGACATCTTCGAGCGCCTGACAGCCTGGTACCCGGTGGGTCGCGTCGGCGAGCCCGACGACGTTGCCGCCGCGGCCGTGTTCCTCGCCTCAGACGAGGCGGGCTTCGTCAACGGCGCGGTGCTGCCGGTCGACGGCGGGCTTACCGCGGGCTTGTATCGGCTGTCGCGGGAGCTCGCAGGCCAGTGAGCTCGTGGGCCAGCGCTTGCAATTGCTCCGCTATCGCTTCGGGCAGTGGCCCGTTGGGAAACGCGCCCAGCTCCGCATCCGTCGCGTAGACCGCCCGCGCGGCCGACAGCCCGCTCAGGCTCGCAACCAGGGGTCGAAGGCCATGATCGATCGCCAGCGCGTGGTGCGGAATGCCGCCCGTGGCGATGAGCCCTACAACGCAGGCCGCGAGCGCGTCGCGCGGCAGCAGGTCGAAGATCGCCTTCAGTTGGCCGGTGTAGCTCGCGCGGTAGATCGGTGTGCCCACAATCAGCACCCGCGCCTCGGTTATCCGCTGCAGCAGCGCGTCCAGCTCGGCGTCCTTGCGCCGTGCCAGCAGCGCGTCCGCCGGCAGCTGCGCCAGTTCCACGAGCTCGGTGCGCCAGCCGCTTGCCGAGAGCAGCTCGAGCACATGCGCCACCAGCGCGGTCGAACGCGATGGCGACGTCAGGCTGCCCGCGAGGCCGATTGCTCCATTCATCTGGCCATGACCGCTGCCTCACGCCGCGCGATTTCCGCCCGCACCAGCGGCACGAGCTCGCGTCCGTAGTCGATCGCGTCCTGCAGGGGATGAAAGCCACGGATCAGCAACGTGTCGAAGCCGATGTCCACATAGGCGAGCAGCGCCTCGGCGACCTGCTCGGGGGTCCCGACGAGCGCGGTCGAGTTGCCAGCGGCGCCGGTAATCGCCGCGACCTTCGTCCACAGTCGGGTGTCGTGGATGTCGGCCTCGGCAGCCGCAGCTCGCAGACGTGCTGAGCCAATCGAGGAGTCCTCGCGGCGCCCGCGGGCGCCGAGAAAACGCTGCCGCTGCGCGAGCGCGGCCTCGGCAATCTCCTCCGCGCGCGCCCACGCTTGCGCTTCGGTCGGCGCCAGGATCGGTCGCACCGACAGGCTATAGCGCAGCGTTCGGCCGAGCGCCGCTGCCGCGGTCCGCATCTCGTCCAACCTCTGCTGCGCCTGCGCCAGTGGCTCGCCCCACAGCATGTAGACATCGGCATAGCGCGCGCCCACGTCCAGCGCTGCCTGCGATGCTCCGCCGAAGAACAGCGGGATGCCTTCAGCCGTGGCAGGCCCGAACGGCAGCGCCGCGTTCTCGACGCGATAGAACTGGCCATCGGGAAAATCGAACGGCGCCTGGGACTCCCACAGTCGCCGCAGCAGATCCATGTACTCCGCCGTTCGCCGATACCGATCGTCGTGACTGAGAAAATCGCCTTCTCGCCGCTGGTCGGCCTCGTCGCCGCCGGTGATGATGTGCAGCGCCAGACGCCCACCACCGGTGAGGTGGTCGAAGGTCGCGGCCTGTCGGGCGGTGAGCGCCGGCTCGACGAATCCCGGTCGGTGCGCCAGCAGAATCTTGAGCCGTTCGGTCGCCCGCACGGCGTGGTTGGCGACCTGCCAGCCATCGGGCCAACGGCTGCCGTAGCCGATCAGGATGCGGTCGAAGCCGCCGTCCTCATGGGCGCGGGCGAACCGCGCGGTGAACTCGGCATCGACCACCGGCCCAGCCAGGGGCAGGACCTCCGATGACTCCTGCGTCGCGATCATGCCGATGAATTCGACTGGCATCGGCTGGTCTACCTCTTGAACACGGACACATGGGCGGGACTGCTGGCGGTGAACGGCTCGCGCTGCCAACCGCCGTACCGCTCGGCCAGCCGCAGACCCGCCAGCCGCGCCATCAGGTCGAGCTCGCTCGGCCAGGCGTAGCGCAGCTGCACCGGCAGCATCACGATGCCCTCCTTGCCGATGACCACATGCTGGGTCGTGACCCGCTGTGCGACTGAATCGTGGCGTGTCGCGTCGAGCTGCAAACGATCGACCTCGACCCGCGTCGTGCTCACGCGTTGACCGCGATCGAACAGCGTCGGATCGGGCACGAACGCCTCGATCACGAACGCGCCATCCTCGGTCAGCTTGCTGGCAACGCTGGCGAAGCAGCGCAGCTGCTCCTCCTGGCTGAGCAACGCGAAGAACGTGTTGAACACCACGTAGATGAGCCTGAACTCGCCCTCGGCCGTGACCTCCGCGAAGTCTCCTATGGTCACTGGGATTGCGGCGCCGCCAGACTTTTGCCGCAATCGCTCGACCATCGCCTCCGACGCGTCGATGCCGTGCACCGCGACGCCGCGCTCAACCAGTGGCAACGCGATCCGTCCAGTGCCTATCCCTAATTCCAGCGCTGGGCCTGCGCCAGCGATGTCGGCCAGAAACGCCGCCGCCGGTTCAGTGGACTGGTCCACCGCGGGCGCAACCCAGGCGTCGTACACCGCCGCGATGCGATCTCCGTAGGTAGCTGCTTCGTATGCCATCGCGCCAGGTGAGCGTACCGCGCTCCCCCCGACCCCCGACCCCCAATTGCTACACTCGCGACATGGTCCAGGCTCCGCAGCGCGTCGACGTCGATCAGTTGCTCGCAGCCGATCGAGAGCACCTCATTCATCCGCTCTACCACCCCGCCGATCACGCCAAACCGATCATGGTGGTGCGCGGCGAAGGCGCCGACATCATCGACGCCAATGGAAAACGCTACTACGACGCGTTGTCGGGCCTGTGGAACGTCCACGTCGGACACGGTCGCAAGGAGCTGGCTGAGGTGGCCGCCGAGCAGATGGCCAACCTCGCCTTCAACAACAACTACGTCGGCTTCACCAACGTGCCCGCGATCCGCCTGGCCGAGAAGCTCAGCCAGATCGCGTATCCGAACCTGAATGCCGTGTACTTCACGACCAGCGGGGCGGAGTCCAACGAGTCGGCGTTCAAGACCGCGCGCTTCTTCTGGAAGCTGCACGGCAAGCCCGACAAGGTCAAGGTCATCTCCCGCCGCTGGGGGTACCACGGCGTGACCATGGCCGCCGCCAGCGCGACCGGGCTGCCCGCGTACCACAAGATGTTCGCGCCGCTGGTGCCTGGCTTCATCCAGACGGTCGGACCCTATCGCTTCCGCTGCGAGCTCGAGGGCGAAGATGGGCCACGACCGTGCACCAGCCCCAACACCCACGACTACGCCGCCGCGCTCGAGCAGACCCTGATCGAACAGGGCCCCGACACCGTCGCCGCCATCCTGGGCGAGCCGGTCCAGGGTGCTGGCGGGGTCATCGTGCCGCCCGATGACTACTGGCCCAAACTTCGCCAGATCGCCGATCGACACAACGTGCTGCTGATCGCCGACGAGGTGATCACGGGGTTTGGCCGCACTGGCAAGTGGTTCGCGCTCGAGCATTGGGGCGTCCAGCCGGACATCATGAGCTTTGCCAAGGGCGTCACCAGCGCCTACCTGCCGCTCGGCGGGATCATGCTCTCGCAGCAGATTCAGGACGCGATCAACCACGCGCCGGCCGACCTGAAGTACATGCACGCCGCGACCTACTCAGGCCACGCCGCGTGCTGCGCGGTGGGTCTGGCCAATATCGGCATCATCGAGCGCGAAGGCCTGGTCGAACGCGCCGCTCAAGTCGGTGCGGCGTTCCAGAAGCAATTGCGGGAGCAGCTCGAGCCGTTGCCCGCTGTGGGGCAGGTGCGCGGTATCGGCATGATGGCCTCGGTCGAGCTGGTCGATCGCAACGCCACCGGCAGTGCCTACTACGACAATGCTGTCGCCACGACTGGTCGAGTGATCCAGCGCTGCCTGGAGAAGGGTGTGATGCCGCGGCGGCTCAGCAACACCATCTGCATGGCGCCGCCGCTGATCAGCACCGAGCAGCAGCTGTCGCGGTTGATCGAAGTGCTCGGTGAGTCGATCTCGGCGGAGGGCGGCGCCTGAGCCAGGAAGCGAAGCGGCCCATTCGCAAGCTCAGCGAGTGGGAGAGCGCGATCGACAAACAGATCCGCGAAGCCCAGGAGCGCGGCGATTTTCGCAATCTGCCAGGGGCGGGCAAACCCCTGCCGGAGGAGAACTGGGAGGGCGACTGGGCGCTGGCGTACCACGTGCTGCGCCAGGCGGGCGAAACGCTGCCGTGGATCACCCTTGGCCGCGAGATCGACGCCGCCCAGGGGTCTCTACGCCGCCAGCTTACCCAGCGCTCCCTTCCTCGCGACCTCGCCCGGCTGCGCTATCTCGAAGCCGCCGCCGCGCTGGACAAGCTGCTGCAGGAATACGCCTTTACCGTCCCGATCCGCTCGCTAGAGCGCGGCCGCCTGCCGCGACACGTCGCCGAGAAGCAGTTCGACACCGCCTGGCCCCCGTAAACCGAGAGCCAGGCACCGCTACCGTTTAAGGCTTACGACCGGTCTCCCCGCCGGGAACGACGACCGGTCTCCCGAAACGGTGATGGACGACCGGTCTCTCCCGCAGGCAATTACTTTTGCCGCCAGATCTTGCCGTAGTCCCTGGAGCCCCAGAACCCGTTGTACGTCTGCGGGTAGTTCTGGATCTCCTTGCGCACGGTCGAGATCTGCGGCGAATTCCAGTAGATGACCATCGGCTGCTCGTCGAGCAGGATCTTCTGCGCGTCCTTGTACGCCTGGCCCCGTTTGGCCTGGTCCAGGTTCTGTCGGCCATCGTCGAGCAATTTGTCGAACGTCGGATTGCCCCACTTGGCGAAGTTGAACCCAGCCTTGGTATAGAACAGCGGATACGTGTCGCCGTCGGGATCGACCGTGCCGCTCCAGCCCAGCGCTAACGCCTGGTACTCGCCGGTGTTGCCGTTCTGAACGATGGTCGCGAACTCGATCAACTGGATCTCCATGCTGATGCCGGCTTCCTTGATCTGATCTTTGACCAGCTCCGCGATCTGCTGTTGCTCCGGCGAAGCGTTGGAGATCTGGAAGGTGAACGTCGGGTTCGAAATGCCGCCCTTTTGCAGCTCTTGCTTGGCCTTGTCGATGTCACGCTTGCCGTACGTCAACCCGTCGCTGAGGTTGGCCCACGGAAGAACCTCCGGAACAGGCAGTTGCAGCGTCTTGCCCGCCCCGAAGTACACGGTGTTGCGAATCTGGTCGCGATCGAGCGCGTACGCGAGCGCACGCCGCATCTCTGGTTTGTTGAACGGCTCCTTTGCAGTATTCAGGAAGATGAAGCTGAAACCGAGGCCCGGAATCTCCTTGACGGTCAGATCCTGGGTCTTCTTCAGGTCGTCGTAGTCCTTGAAGGGCGGGTTGCCCAGCAGCACGTCGGCGTCGCCCGTCTTGAGGTTGGTCAGGCGCACGTTTTCGTCGGGGAACGACTTGAAGATCACCTTGTCCATGTACGGCAGCTGGGTGCCGTCGGCGTCCTTTTCCCAGTAGTCCGAGTTGCGCTCGAGGATGATCGAAATGTCCTTTTGCCACGACACGAACTTGTATGGACCGCTGCCCGCGCCGGTCAGGTCGCGCTGCAGGTTGTCGCCGAGCTTCTGCACCGCCGCGGGGCTCTGCATGTACCCGGCACCGGTGACCAGCTTGCTGGGGAAGGGCGCGAAGGGCGCATTGAGCGTGATCTTGACCGTGACCGGGTCGGGTGTCTCGATGCTGGTGATGTCCTTGACGTCCTGGATGGTCGTCGCCTTGGGGTCGTTGCGGTGGCGGTCCAGGTTCCACTTGACCGCCTCGGCGTTGAGATCCGTGCCGTCTTGAAACTTGATTCCCTTATGCAGCGTCATCACGTACACGTTGGGCTGCGGGTTCTCGGTCTTCTCGACCAGCTCCCCGACGACGTCGCCCTTTTCGTCGACCTTGTACAGCGAGTTCGAGACGAGGCCGATGATGGCGTTGCTGTACACGTCCTGCGACTTGGTCGGGTCGAACGTCGTCGCATCGCGCCCCATGGCGACGGTCAGCTGACCGCCCTTGACGGGCTTGCCGGCTGCAGCTGCCGCTGGCGCGGCCGTCGGCTTGGCTGCCGCGGCTTCGGTGGGCTTGGCTGCCGCGGCTGCTGTTGGCGCCGCTGCCGCCGGGGCAGTGGTTGCGGCTGCGGCTGCGGTGGTTGGCTTCGCGGCTGGCGCCGTAGTCGGCGCCGCTGCCGGCGCGGCAGTTGGGGCAGGCGCGGCGGCTGGACCGCAAGCTGCCAGGAACAGGCTCGCCGCGACGGCGAGTGGGAAGCCAAGCGAAAGCTTCATTGCGCGCTCCTCTCCGTGAACTCTCTATCTGTTGCGGAGTCTGGGGTCCAGCGCATCTCGCAAGCCGTCGCCCAGCATAGAAAAAGAGAAGACCGTCAGGAAGATGGCCAGGCCAGGTCCAAATGACAGCCACGGCGATCGTTCGAGCAGGCTCGACGCGGCGTTGATCATCGAGCCCCAGTCGGGATCGGGCGGCTGCGGTCCGATGCCCAGGAATCCAAGCGCCGCGAGCGCCAGGATCGCGGTCGAGCTGGAGATCGACGCCGCGACGATCATCGGGTTGGCGATGTTGGGCAGGATGTGCCGCACCAGGATCCGCAGCCGCGATGCGCCGAGCACGGCCGCGGCCATGACGTAGTCCTGCTCCCGCGCCTGCAGCACTTGCCCGCGCGTGAGTCGGAAATACAGCGGAATGCCGATGAGGCCGACCGCGATCATCGCATTGCGCAGCGACGGACCGAGGGCGCTGGTGACGGCAATGGCCAGCAAGACGCCCGGGAACGCCAGCATCGCGTCGATGAGCCGACTCAGCAGCTGATCGAGCCAGCCGCCGATATAGCCCGCCGCCAGTCCCATGCTGACCCCGCCGCCGAGTGAGATGCTGACCGCGATCACCGCCACCGCGAGCGAGATGCGCGTACCGAAGATCACTCGACTCAGCTGGTCACGCCCGAGGCTGTCGGTGCCCAGGAAGTGCGCGAACGAAGGCTGCTGCAACGTCGTCGCTGGGGCGGTCTGGTATGGGTCATATGGCGCCAGCAGTGGCGCGAGGATCCCGATCACCACCATCAGCAGCACGATCCCGCCGAAGACCAGCAGACGCGGCTCGCCCAGCCCGGCGGCCATGAACTGCTGTCGACGCGAGCGCTCCGCGAGCACGGCCACCACGGGTCGAGTCAACGTTTGCGCCGTCGCCATCGTCAGGCAGACCGCCGCGTGAAACTGATGCGCGGGTCGAGATAGGCGTACGCGATGTCGACCGCGAGGTTGGCCAGCAAGAACACGAACACCGCCAGTAGCACGACCGCCTGGACCGTCGGGTAATCGCGCGCGCCAAGCGCTTGGACCGCGAGGCGTCCGACGCCCGGCCAGGCAAACACCGTTTCCACGATGAAAGCGCCTTCGAGGATCAAGCCAACCTGCAGGCCGAGCAGCGTCACGCTCGGGATCAGCGCATTGCGCAGCGCGTGGCGCATGATCACCGTGGCTTCGGCGAAGCCTTTGGCGCGCGCGGTGCGAATGTAGTCCTGGTGCAGCGTCTCGAGCAGACCCGAGCGGATGAAGCGGGTCTGCGCCGCGGCCGGGAAGAGGCTCAGCGTGAGGGCAGGCAAGATGATGCGCCGCAGCCATTCGCCAGGGTTCTCGATGAACGCGGTGTAGCTGCCCGGTGGGAACCATCTCAAGCGCAGCGCGAAGACGTAGATCAGCACCAGGCCGATGAAGAACGCAGGCAACGCGACGCCGACCTGCGTGAACGCGGTCGCGCCGAAACCGAGCGGGGAGCGCCTGAACACCGCCGAGAGAATCCCCAGCGGCAGCGCCACGATCAGCCCGAGCGTGAGCGCGATAGCGCCGAGCTGGAAGGTCGCGGGGATGCGCTCGATGATCTCGTCGCGCACCGGGGCGCCGTTGCGCAGCGACTTGCCGAGGTCGCCTTGCACTATGTGGCCAATCCAGGCCAGGTACTGCACGGGATACGGCTGATCGAGGCCAAGGTCCTTGCGCACCGCCTCGTAGTTCTGCGCGGTCGCGCGCTCACCCAGGATGATCAGGACGGGGTCGCCGGGCGTGAGTTTGAGGAGCGCGAAAAGAATCACGCTGGCCAGAAAGGCCACCGGGATCATGAGGGCTAGCCGACGCAAGATGTAACGCGTCAACTCAACGGTTGCCTCGAGGCTAGGCTAAGCCAGTACTGGCCGGGTCGTAAAGCAAACTGTGGGATGCAAACAAATCGGTTTGTTTGGATCTCCCTACGCGGTGCCGGCGCCAGCCGCGAGCATCGCCGCTAGCGCTTCCTGCCGTCGCGCGGCTGCAAGTTCACCGCTCGCATCCCATCCGGCACCACGGTAACGCGAAAGCCATGCTCCATCGCGCCCAGCGCACTGGCCCGAACGCAGTAGTCGGTCGCCAGGCCCATCACGTACAGATGCTCGACCTCTTGCTCGTGCAGCAGGGTCGCGAGCGGCGTCTCATGCACGTCGCGTGCCTGAAAAGCCGAGTACGCGTCCTCGGCCTCGCCCATGCCCTTGCTGATGACCGTCGCGCCGTCCGGCAGCTCGAGCGCCGGGTGAAACTCGGCGCCCGGTGTGCCCGCGACGCAATGCGGCGGCCACACGCCGCCGAGCTCCTTGAAGTGGGTGGTCCGCGGAGGGTGCCAGTCGCGCGAGACGTAGATCGGGATACCTGCTCGCGCGGCCGCCTCGGCCCAGGCGTTGAGCACGGGCATGACCTGGTCGCCGTTGGGCACGGGCAGCGACCCGCCCGGGCAGAAGTCATTCTGCGGATCGACCAGCAGCAGCGCGTCGCCATTCTTGAGCTCGGGCAGCATCGTGCTTTTGTCGTTTGCCTCGCCAGTCCAGGGTAAACCCCCGCTCTGGCTGCCCATCTCCTGCACGGCCCCGTGCCCGAGCGAGCGCGCCGCCCGGCACGGCCAGAGTGAACCCTGCCGCTCAGCCTGGCTTGACCAGGGTAAAGCCCGCGCGTGGCGTCGATGCCAGGTCCATAGCTCGTGCCAGGCTGCGTTCGGAAATGGCCTGACCCGGCCCGTCGAGTGGGTCGCTGTACACGAAGTCGTCGCCGGCCAGGCCGTGCACCACGATGTAGTGATCGTCCAGGTAGGCGGTGCGGGTCGCCGAGGGCAGCGCGCGATACAGCACCTGCA
>WNGF01006617.1_pt1 | contig 25403 bp, 13 predicted proteins | sample 5400641 | NCBI WGS metagenome assembly WNGF01 (sample SAMN13153371, study PRJNA577476) | soil metagenome | isolation source: 80 cm soil or saprolite under grassland replicate 2 | place: USA:California | collected 2016-06-15 | reverse complement strand
TCGAGCCATGAAAAAGCGATTCCGACTCTACCGGCGAACAATGAGCGGTGTGTTCTATGTCCACGATTGCGAAACGGGCAAACAGGAAAGCCTCGGGACCCGCGACCGCGCTGAGGCCACGACGTTGCTTAATGCGCGCAACGAATCCGTGCGCCAGCCACAACTGAATCTTCAAATCGCCAAGGCATACCTGGCGGGCACTGATTCCGGCGTGTCCACCCGAACCTGGCAAAACGCCCTTGATGACTTTGGACAGCCGAATCGGTGTTGGATGCGGACAAATTGACACCATCTCCATTTGCGTTTAATTCTTTCGAGGCCGAATTGCTTAAGCCAGATGCGGGTCTGGCTTGCGGCTCGCGATTACTCCGCAGTACGCTTCTCGCGCATCGTTCGCTCCGATAGTAATGCAGGTCTACCGGCTTTCCTTTGGTCGAGCAACTGTCGGTCTTGGGCAGTTTGTCAGACTTTTCCATTCGACATTGTTCACTCTGAATCCCAGCTTTTGGCCAGGCTGGAGGGACTTTCACCCTCGGACTCACACGGCTTCTCGAAGCGCACCAATATTCAATTATCAATTGAATCCCTTCGCTCGCTCCAGATTTCCGCAATTCCTTTCACCCTCCCTTTTAGGACAGTTTTGATTCGGTGAAGAAGAAACCTCGTTCCGGCAGTCCAGAGCTCCATCGTTGTCCATCCTGGGTACGGTGTCCAATTGTCTTTGCTGTAATGGGCAAACCTTCATAGCATCTCGCTTCATCCATGAGCGATGTCACGCGCATCCTCGAAGCCATTCAGCACGGCGATGGGAGGGCTGCGGATGAATTGCTCCCTTTGGTTTACGAGGAACTGCGCAGACTTGCCGCGCACAAGATGGCCAACGAAATGCCAGGCCAAACCTTGCAACCTACGGCGCTGGTGCATGAAGCGTGGTTGCGTCTCACCGGCGGGGCAAACCAGGAGTGGAATGGCCGCGGCCATTTCTTCGCCGCAGCAGCCGAGGCGATGCGGCGCATTCTGGTGGAAAACGCCCGGCGCAAGCAGCGCGTCAAACACGGCGGCGAATTGCAGCGCGTTGACATGACCACTCTCGACGTTGCGATCTTGAGCGAGGACGGGCATCTGCTGGCGGTGGACCAGGCGTTGGAGAAACTGGCGGCGCGTGCTCCACTCGGCGCCCAACTGATCAAGCTGCGTTTCTTTGCCGGTCTGCCGAATGTCGAGGCGGCGCGACTGTTGGAAATTCCCGAACGCACGGCCAAGCGAACTTGGGCCTACGCCCGCGCCTGGCTCTATGAGGAATTGAAGAAAACTCTCTGACGTTTTTGGCCCAAAACCGTCCGGGGCGTCGCACTGTTGGATGACAGAAACTATTTGCATTATGGCCATCGCGGATCAATCCAATCGCGAGAAGGAAATCTTCGAGCAGGCGCTGGACATCACGTCCACCGAAGAACGGCTTCGCTTTCTGACGAGTGCGTGTGGCACAGACGCTGCCCTGCTCGCGAGAGTCCAAGCCCTGCTCCGTGCGGACGAATCTGGCGAGAGCTTTCTGCCCGAACAGCCCAAGGCCACTGTCGTCGCCATCACCGAAAAACCCGGCGACTGCATTGGTCGCTACAAACTCCTTCAACAAATCGGCGAAGGCGGCTGCGGGACGGTCTATATGGCCGAGCAGACCGAGCCCGTACGCCGCCGGGTCGCGCTCAAGGTGATCAAGCTGGGCATGGACACCAAACAAGTCATCGCCCGTTTCGAAGCTGAGCGGCAGGCCTTGGCGCTGATGGACCATCCAAACATCGCCAAAGTCCTCGAGGCCGGCGCGACTGAAACGGGCCGGCCTTATTTCGTCATGGAGCTTGTGCGCGGCATCAAGATCACTGAGTTTTGTGACGAGAAAAGTGTTCCCACGGCAGACCGGCTCAAATTATTCACCCAGGTATGCCAGGCCATCCAGCACGCGCACCAGAAAGGCGTCATCCATCGGGATATCAAACCTTCAAACATACTCGTCACCGTCAACGACGGCGTGCTCGTCCCAAAGATTATTGATTTTGGAATCGCCAAGGCCACTGCCGGGCCGCTCACGGACAAGACGTTCTTCACGGCCTTCGAGCAATTCATCGGCACGCCGGCGTATATGAGTCCGGAGCAGGCGGAGATGACCAGCCTGGACATTGATACGCGCACCGACATCTACAGCCTGGGGGTCTTGCTTTATGAACTGCTGACGGGCCGGACTCCTTTCGATCCCAGCGAGCTGATCCAATCCGGCCTGGATGAAATGCGGCGGACGATTCGTGAGCGGGAGCCAGGCCGGCCTTCGACGCGCCTGAGCACGATGGCGGAGGGCGAACTAACGACGGTGGCCAAACATCGGCACACGGAAGCGCCCAGGCTGATTCACCTGGTGCGCGGCGACCTGGACTGGATCGTGATGAAGTGTCTGGAAAAGGATCGCGCGCGCCGATACGAAACGGCCAACGGTTTGGCCTCCGACATTCAGCGGCACCTCAATAACGAGCCTGTGGTCGCGCGGCCGCCGAGCACGCTTTACCGGATCGAGAAACTGGCTCGGCGGAACCAGCTCGCCTTCACCGCAGCGGCGCTCGTGGCGCTGGCGCTGGTTTTGGGCACCGTGGCCAGCACCTGGGAGGCCATTCGCGCGACGCGCTTCCGTCAGCAAGCGCAGGGCGAGGCCCAGCGCGCGGAGGCCGAGGCCCTAGCCAATCGGCAAAACCTTTATGCCGGAGACTCGGACCTGCGCGGCTGGGAATGGCGCTATCTCGCTGGCCAATGCCGCAGTGACGAGCTCGCCACACTCGTCCGCTTCGGCTCATGCGTGTTTAGCGTTTCCATTTCCTGCGACGGCCATTGGCTGGCTGCGGCGTGCAGTGATGGCACCGTCGGCCTTTGGGACTTGCGAACGCGGCGGCAATTGCCGTCCTTCGAAACCTATCGCGGTCCTGCGTCATTCTTCGTAGGCGAAGATCGCAGCCACGCGGCAGCCTTTTCTCCTGACTGCCGGACGCTGGCCGCCGGTGGGATAAATAAGGATATTTTCCTTTGGGACGTTGTTGAGCACCGAACGGTCGCGATATTAACCGGCCACCAGGGCACTATCGATCACCTTGCGTTTTCACCCGATGGAAGGTTCCTGGCCAGCGCGTCGCTGGATGAAACGGTTCGGCTGTGGGATATGCGAAGCAAGCCACCGCGGGAGTTGGCGAGGCTGGAGCCGCATATTGGAGGCGTCCTGTGGGTCGCCTTTTCGTCCGACAGCCAGACGCTCGTGACCGGCGGCCAGTCGAAGCCGGTGAAACTGTGGGATGTGAGCAATCCGCAGGCACCGCGCCAGATTGGGTCCCTGGACTTTTATTGGACCGAACACGCGGTGTTTTCGCCTGATGGGACCAGGCTTGCCATCTCCGGCTCGAATCAGGCAGTGCCGTTGTACGAGTTCCCGTCTTTGCGCGAACTGAAACCATTGCGCGGCCAGCCGGGCATTCATATGTGGTTGGCCTTCTCCCCCGATGGGCGACGGCTGGCCTCAGCCGGGGGAAACCTATGCATTTGCATCTGGGACCTGGAGCACCCGGAAAAGCCCCAGATGCTCAAAGGTTGCGACAAAGATCCGCAGTGTCTCGCCTTCACCCCCGATGGCAACACACTTGTCTCAGGAGGCACCGATGGCACCGTGCGGCTATGGGACATGGCCACGAACAGCGCGGCAGAGCCCGAATTCCGGTATGAATTCCGGATCCATGCAGTCGCCTTCTCGCGAGACTCCCGGTATGCGGCCGTGCTGGCAATGAAGGATCATTTGATCTTGTGGGATGTGGTTGCCAGGCGCGAGGCCGCCACGCAGGACTTCGCCAATAGCAACGAAGGCCAGATCGAGTTCTCACCCGATGGGAAAAGCGTCTGTGTGACCAGCGCCGGGAGCGCGAGGTGGTTTGAGATGCCCTCTCTGCGGCTGCTCAAAGAAGAGCCCGCGGATCGGCTCGTCTTTGCCGAGGATGGTGGCTTTGCGATGCTCGCCCGTCAGGGCCAAATCATCCGGCGCGATTATCCATCGGGAGTTGAGACTTCGCTTGGCTGGAGCGCGATCGTGGAAAAAAATGGCGCAGCCCTCTCACCGGACGGCCAGACATTCGTAATCGGAGGCGAGGAAGGAAAAATGGCGCTCTGGCATACGCATCGCCCGGGCCCACAGACCCTGCTCGAAGGACACAAAGGAAGGATTTGGAGCGTCGCTTTCTCCCCGGATGGGAAATGGATTGCCAGCGCCAGTTGGGACGGCACCGTCGGGCTTTGGCAGCCTAACGGGCGAAATATCAGGTTCTTGCGAGGCCACAATGGCCTTGTCTGGTATGTGGCCTTTTCTCGAGATGGCCGGACGCTGGCCTCCAGCGCCGACGACGGCACGATTAAGCTGTGGAACCTCGCGTCAATGCAGGAGGCGGCGACGTTGCACGGGCATGACGGACCCGTTTCGAGCGTCGCCTTTTCTCCCAACGGCAACTATCTGGCGAGCGCGGGCGGCTGGACGGTGCGCCTGTGGAACGCGCCCGCTTTTGAAGAAATCTCCGCCGCGGAAAGAATGATCGAAGCGAAAAAATGAAACCGCGAAGCAAGCCCAACCGGGGCGAGAGACTTTTACGCCGATCGAATTGCTCGTTGTCATCGCCATTATTGCTATCCTGGCAGCCATCCTCTTCCCGGCATTGTCCTCGTCGAAGTAGAAACCCCAGTCCATCGCTCTCAGAAGGATAATCCAGATTGTAGCAGCCGAGGTAACGAGGCTCTATCTCATTCCCACACCAAACGGGCAGCCTTTCGCCCCTTAATCGGAGCCTCGTTACCTCCGCAGTCAATAAATATTTTTGGCCCAAAAGTCTCCACCACGTCGCACTGTGAAGTAGATGCACATCCGCGATTTGAAAAATGTAAAATCCGCGTGAAAGCAACAACAACAATGAAACACGAACAGAAATCATCATGAACAGTCCAAACACAAACAAACCTCGTAGAAATCACGCGGCAGCGCTCCTGGGACCAGCATTCCTGTGCATCCTCCTGCCCGCCATCAGCATCGGAACGGCGAGCGCACAGCCCACGTCCCCGGCGGCGCCTACCGCCACCCTGCTGGCGACCGGCTTGGAGGGTACCCAGGGCAGCACGGTCGGCCCCGATGGTGCGCTCTACGTCACCGAAAACTTAGAAGGCAGGATCTGGCGCGTTGACCCCGAAACCGGGCAAGTCACGACGTTCGCCAGCGGTCTGCCGGCCGGACTCTTCGGCATTGGTAATGGGGGGGTGGTCGACGTCGCGTTCATCGGCAAGACCGCCTACGCACTGGTCACTGGCGTCGCCTCGGACTCCGGCGGCACCAACGTTGTCGGCATCTACCGAGTGGACGGCCCGGCGAGTTTCACTGTCGTCGCTGACATCGGCGAGTTCAACTTGCTCAATCCGCCGACCATCCCGTTCGAGATCCTCGCCCCGACCGGATTCCAGTACGCCATACAAACCTTCCGCGGCGGCTTCCTGGTCACCGATGCGCACCTCAACCGCGTGCTGCGGGTCACACTCGACGGCGAGATCACCGTGTTGATCGCGTTCGACAACATCGTCCCGACCGGGCTGGCGGTGTCCGGCGACACGATCTACATGGCCGAGGCCGGCCCCGACCCTCACCTGCCCCAAACCGGCAAGGTTGTGTCGTTCGGGCCGAAATCGCCCACCGCTACGGAGGTAGCCTCCGGCGTCCCCTTCCTCGTTGAAGTGGAATTTGGCGGCGGCGGCCGTCTCTACGCCCTATCGCACGGCACGTTCGACCCGATTACTGATTTTGCGGTGCCGGACACCGGCGCGCTCGTCAAGGTCAACGGGGACGGCACCTTCACGGTCATCATGGACGGCCTGAACCAGCCGACCTCGCTCGAGTTCATCGGGAACAAAGCTTACGTGCTCACTCTCACCGGGGAGATCTGGAGGATCGACGGCCTCTCGGATCCGCCCTACGGCCCGAAATCCTGAATAGAGCGAATCGCAGATTAGGACCATGGGGACCGGCCGGATAAGGCCGGCCCCTGTAGTTCCCGCTCGCAAGGAGGGAGGAGGGGTGCATGACGAAAAAGTTAGAGATGCCATTTTTGGCTTTTTTTTGGAATAATAGTCACTAGTATACGAGTGACATATGAAAACCTCCTCCTCCGATCCCAAAGTCATCCTCGACCAAATCGCTGCCATCCCCACCATGGAGATCGGCAAAGTCTCTGCCTACGTTCCCACCGGCCGGCCCCCTTCCACCGATCCCTACTTTAAACTCCAGTCCTGGCAGAAGGGTAAGAACCTCACCCGTCACGTGCGCGCCGAACAGTTGCCCCAACTTCAGGCGGCCCTCGACGGTTATGCCCGCTTTCGCCAACTCTGCGATCAATACGCTGAGCTCATCGTTGAGCGCACCCGCACGGAGTGGGAGAAAGACTTAAAAAAAAAGCAGATCCTCCGCTACAGCAGGCGTTCACCCAAGAACTCCAAGTAGTGCTCCATCCGCTGTTGGAGCAACTGCCGACGCCATTGCCGCAAATGGAATCGGTGTTCCGGCAGTTGCTTTTGCAAGCGGGGGTTGAGATCTTTGGCCCACTACTCCAGCAACGGGTCGATCAAATCGATGCCGCCTACCAACCCAAACCCCAGTTGCGCCGCCATGGACGGCGGCCCCTGCGAGTCGCCACTCTCTTTGGTGAAGTCAGTCTGCTGCGCGATTACTACCACGGACCTGAGGGAGGTCACTGTCCAGCCGACGCCGCCTTAGGGCTGGAAGGCAGTGCCACCCCTGCATTGGCTCGCTTGGTCTGCCGCGCCGCCGCCCAACAGCCTTACGCAGCGGCCAGTCGTGACTTGGCCGAGTACGGAGCCATCTCGATTGACGAGCGGCAGATTCAGCGGGTTGTTCAGCAAATTGGGCCGGCGTGTGAGCCGTGGCTGGCCAGCTTGCCCTCCAGTGCAAAGGCTGTCCCCATTGTTTATGTCACCTGCGATGGCACGGGTACTCCCATGCGAAAGGACGAACTCCAAGGCCGCAGGGGTCGCCAGGAAGATGGCTCAGCCAAAACCCGCGAAGTTAAATTGGGGGCGGTCTTTACCCAGCACCAAGTCGATGAGAAAGGTAGACCGATGCGCGATCACGACTCGACAACCTATGTCGCCAGCCTTCAAAGCGTCGACTCCTTTGCCTTGCTCTTGCGCGATGAGGCTCGGCGTCGGGCTGTGGGGGCAGCCCAGCAGGTCATTTTTCTAAGTGACGGGGCCGCTTGGGCAGAGGAGACGGCTCGTCAATGCTTCGCCGGAGCCGTCAGCATCCTGGATTTTTATCACGCCGCTCAGAGGGTTCATCAACTGGCCGCCCTTCACCCCGCTGAGCAACCCAAGAAACTTGCTTCCCGTTGGATCAAACTCTTGCTCAAAGACCAGGTCGGCAAGGTCATTTGCCAAGCCAAAGCTCTGCAGGACTCCTCCCCTGAGGTGCGCGACCCCGACGACAACCTCGGATTTTTGGAGAGGCATCAACATCGCATGCAATATGGTTCTTATCGCAAGAAGGGTTGGTTTATCGGCAGCGGCGTCATCGAAGCCGGTTGCAAAAATGTCGTCGGCAAGCGGCTCAAACAATCCGGCATGTTCTGGTCGGAGTCCGGTGCCACCTGTGTTCTCAACTTCCGCACTCTGCTCTTAAGTCATCGCTTCGATGCCTTTTGGAGGCACCGTCACAACCTTCACGCCGCCAGAAACGACTGCCTCCCTCTCGCGGCTTGACCGCAAACGGAACAATTCCGTCGTGCACCCAGGGAGGAGCAGGGATCTAAGCCGACCTTGACATTGGTGGTTGTAACTCGTCTGATAACCCTTGATTCCCCAGCGCGAATGGCAGTGACCAAACTGGTTAGGGCCATAGGTTATGGCCGTAAGTTCTAAATATCATGAAAAATGAACAAGGAGGACTGGCGGCAAGCATAATCGTTATTATAGCGACCGTAATCGCAAAGGCGGCGGCAGAATCGCCTCCGGTCCCCAGCTTTCGCCTGGGCAATGAGGCCCACCCGGCGACCACCGTGGTTGGCGGCATAGACCTGCCGACATCGGTGAAGTTCATCGGCAACACGGCATACGTCGTCTGCTACACAGGGGAGATTTGGAAGATCGAGAACCTCCTTCCGGCGCGCGCGATAGATGTTTTGTGAAACTTTGGTGAGACTTCCTTTTCAGCAAGCACCGCCGCTTGTCGTCAACGGGCAATTTACAATGACCAATCCGGTTTCTGGCACACAGCAGTTTTTCCGGTTGAGCCAGTAACTGAAAATGAACTTTTAATTGAAATGACACCATCATATGATTGACCTGAAGTGTTCCCGAAATCTGTCCGTTCGTCGGCTTGCTTGTTGTCTCCGCCTGCCATTAGCACTACCCGTGCTAACAGCCGTTCTGGTCTTGACCACACCGGCTGTTGTGCAAGCCCAGTTCAATTACACGGTCACGAACCAGATGGTTACTATAACCGGTTACACGGGTAACAACGGCGTTGCGGCCATCCCAAACACCATCGACGGTCTGCCGGTGACCAGCATCGGAGACTATGCGTTCTCTGGTAGCAGCATAACCGCTGTCACGATCCCCAACAGCGTTACCAACATCGGGAACTTTGCGTTCGGTTATTGCTTCAGCCTGACCAACATAATGGTGGACCCACTCAACTCCGCCTTTAGCAGTGTGGACGGGGTGGTGTTCAATCAAAGCCAGACGACACTTGTGGAATATCCAGGCGGTAAGGTTGGGGGCTACACGATCCCTAACAGCGTCACCAGCATCGGAGACGGGGCGTTCTCGGGCTCCAGTCTGACCAGCGTCACGATCCCCAACGGCGTCACTAGCCTCGGGGCCGGTGCGTTCTCTGGATGCTTCAGCCTGACGAACATCACCCTTGGGACCGGCGTCACCAGTATCGGAGACTATGCGTTCGAAGGGTGCTCCGGCCTGACCAACGTCACCATCCCCAACAGCGTCACCAGCATCGGAGACTATACGTTCTATTTCTGCACCAGCCTGACCAACATACTGGTGGACCCACTCAACTCCGCCTTTAGCAGTGTGGACGGGGTGCTGTTCAATCATAACCAGACGACACTTGTGGAATATCCAGGCGGTAAGTTTGGAGGCTACACGATCCCCAACAGCGTTACCAAAATCGAAGCCGGTGCGTTCGTTGGAGCTTCAGCCTGACGAACATCACCCTTGGGACCGGCGTCACCAGCATCGGAGACTCGGCGTTTCTAGGGTGCCTCGGCTTGACCGGCATCACGATCCCCGACAGCCTTACCAGCATCGGAGAGTCTGCGTTCCAAGGCTGCAATGGCCTGACCAGCGTTTACTTCCAGGGTAATGCCCCTAGCGTTGGTGGGACATACCTGTTCGATGGCGACAATGCGACCATCTATTATCTGCCGGGAACTGTGGGATGGGGTTCAACTTTTGCCGGTCGTCCGACAGCATTATGGACTTTGCCCTACCCTCTAATCCTGACGAGCAACCCCAGCTTTGGCGTGCAAACCAACCAATTCGGTTTCACCGTGTCATGGGCAACGAACCTCTCCGTTGTCATCGAAGCCTCTCCTGATTTAGGAAATCCGAAATGGTCTCCCGTGACAACCAACGCACTCAGCGGCGGGACTTTTCAATTCACCGACCCGCAGTGGAAGAATTATCCTGCCCGTTTCTACCGCATTCGTTCACCGTGATGAGGCATGAGGCACAATCCACCACAAACCTTGGTTCATCGGCAATCTGGACCACCAATTCTCTGCCTCCCGTCGTGGTCAACGGGCAATATACGGTCACAAATCCTGTTTCGGGCAGCGATCACTTGCTAGTCACCAATGTTGAAGCCGGGACCATCAGCGTCTTCGACGATGGCGGCAGTGTGTGTACTACACACAACACACAGCCGCCGCGGTGTTTTTCAAACAACACAACGTTGTTTGTGACTCGAGCCATAAAATGGCCTGGTGTGGGCTCGATTGTTCACCTCTGTTTGCTAAACGGCCAGACGCCACGCCGCGCAAGCGGCTCATCATAAATTCGATGGACGCCTAATTGCGTCACTCGATCCGGCGCCCCCGCGTTCTTGGTAACTGCGGAACCTCGCTTCTGGCTACCATTTCGGAGGGCGCGCGCCACTACAACCGGCCAATTTATCCCACGGCGTCCTGATAACCGGCCAACAAACGCCCCGAGTAGTGGTCGTTCGCCGCCCCAGGCGGAAGAAGACATCACCCTTCACGTGGCCCGTGGAAAGCGGTACACCAAGTGGACCGATCGACGCACTCCCGACGGATGCCGATGGCAATCTCTGGCAGCGCGGCGGCACCAAGCGTTGATTTCAAGAAATGGTGGACCGCCGCTCCTTTGCCTTTCGCAGCGTTACTCAAAGGAAGGCTTCGGCGCAGCGAGCGATTGCCCGGCAGTTGGACTTGCCAGTGGCCTCGGTCTCAAGCTCGTCAAAACTCGCCGGAGATTCATGGTAGTGCAAAATCGAAATGCGGGCCAAGTGAGGTACAACGGTTTGTCACCCTTAAGGTATCTGGTAAGCCGCCCTTAAGCGGCGGGCCAGGCTCTCCAAGTCGCCATATACAGTGAAGTCGTCGATTCCGAGCAAGAATAACGCCTTTTTGATCGGCCCTTTGGCGTCCTTCGGAACGGAGAACAGCCGCAAGGATCTGTTCTCTGCTGTCGTTAGGACATGGGGAGTCGGAGGGTGAAAGGTAAAGCAGCTTCGCTGTAAGCGCATACGCGGATCAAGCTGATCTGGGCGAACAGGGAGGATAAAGTTTGGGAAGTCAGGTTTCTGCCAGTGGAAGATTGGCTGCAGTGCTTTTTCAAAGATTAGACTTCGTCCAGTGGCGATTCCTACAAATCCCTTTGCCTTTTGCGAGGTGGCAAGTTGATAAGCGTCCATCATGCATATTTCGCCATTCGACTTGTCGCCCGCTGTCGTGGCAAAGTATAACGCATGCAACGGACTGGTGGTCCAGTCTAGCAGCCGGGTCGGCATTCGGTAATGTTGTTGCAGGAAATACAACTCAGCCTCTGTCTCTCTTCCCGGGCGCAGACCCGCCGATTCGACTCGAAAGTCCTGGGTCAGATGCCGTTCGATTTGCAATCGCTCGGCCTCATCTCGCGATGGAAATTCAGGACGGTACACGGCGGGCTGAAGTTCCCACTCCTCCTTGGAGTGACCGCGAAACCAGAGCCGGACGTGGGCATGTGGGGAATCCGCGAGCGTTGATTTGGCGATGTGGTCTAGCAAATCCTGGAGACTGCCGACTTCGCCAACATAATCCTTTTTCGGCGCCATACTTTTCCCTCTCCGCTTCACCCCGGCAGCCCGACGTTCAAGGCGCAATACTGAGGTTACGGAGGAGGACATTATTTGCTTTCAGTGTCTCGGATACAAGCCGCAGGTGATTCCCGGTGCTGTCATCCCGCCCCGAGGACAGCCCGGCGAGCAGGCCCGACAGTAGTGGCTTCCGAATGTGCCTTCGTTAGCGACCAACCGGCTTTGGCCGCGACGATGCGCGCGGGTCGTGTTCAGCGATGTTGAGCGCGAGCAGCGCCAGACAGGTGGTTTCCGCGTTGGACAAGCCGACCGGCCGAGGGTTTGTAGTCCACCGCCGTCGCTGGCCTGCAGCGCGAGAAGTTGCTTCAGCACGTCTGGCGCGTTCGCCGGCGCGAGCTTCAGGCGCTCCGCCGCGATGAGGTAAAGCGCTATCTTCGGGTACCCGCTCAAGGAAAGCCTTCAGAAATGCCTGCGCCCGATCGAATCGTGGCTGTGTCCAAGCAGCTTGAAGCAAATAGCGCCTTTGGCGCGCCCGAAAGTTAAGAACTTTCAATCTCGCCTCCTAAATTAAAGTTTGACCCCGCATCCTTACAATTCACACTCCGCATTGAAACTTGTTTAACAAGTCATGCAACGCGGACCGACAGGCCACTACATTCCCATCCCCTCAGCAGGAGAGAAATGCCGCGCTTTCGTCCCCAATCGCCTGCCGCCCGACCCAGCCCTGAACTTCGACGCCGACCTTCATCAAATCCACGAACAGGCCACGCTGGCTTTGGGCCGGTTGGACGGGCTGACGGCCGTGCTGCCCGACCCCAGCCTGTTCCTCTACTATTACCGGGCAACGCTGTCTTCGTGCCGCCCCCGCCCGAGTGCGTGCTCGACTGCGCGGGGGCTTTGGAGAAATTCCTGCACAACGACCCTGTGCGTGTGCCTCTGCTGGTCAAAGCGGGTCTGGCGCGCGTCCAGTTCGAGACCATCCATCCGTTCCTGGACGGTAACGGCCGGCTGGGCCGGCTGACCGCGGCTTTCCAGATGTAAGCTTTGGGGCTCGCTATGTTCTGCGGACCGACCTCGGTAATCCTCACCAGAAAGCCTTTGAGAGCGTCTCCGACCACGTCCTCAGCATCCTCTCGACTCAACCCTTTACTCGTCGCCAGGCAGTCCACGATGACCGGCTGTAGCTCCTTGACGATAATCTGGTAGGCGTCTGTGAAAGCGCCTATGCCCCACAGAATGTTTAGGCGTCTGTCGATATCGCTCAGGTTCTCGCTCATCCGGTTGGCCCGTAAATAGCAAGACGGCGTCCGTTACAGCAAGGCATCCCGATCCCTCTCCGCACCTCCCGGGCCAGCAGAAGGGCCCACGTGCAGTGCCTTTTGGGGCTCTTCGGGGTTTGTGGGACTTTGGAACTGTGGCGCAAAACTGCGGCGCGTCCCAGCGAGTAGCTCGGTTGGCAGAGCGTCTCGTTCGCGGACCCATTTTCCCGGAACCACTGGGATTCACTTACCCCTCAATTTTCTTCGCCGGTTAGGAGGAAAAAGAATCAGCAGCTTATTCAGCGCGCTGAGAAAGGCGAATAATTTAAGCCTCGAAGTCAGTGGCGCGAGGGTGGTCAGCCGTGGGGATGCTCACGGCCAGGACAAGACTCGATAAAAGCGATGCGAATAATTCGTCGAGCGCCAGTCCAGGTAATCCACGGGCTCACTGGTCGCGCTGTTAGTGTAGAGCGACAGCCAGCACGGAACGCAGCTCACATTTGTGCTCGCCTGGACAACGTAGCCCTGAGCGTTCGTTGCAGTCAGCCGAAAAACCGATAGCCCATTGGTGCGCAGGAGTTGGGAGCGAAGCCGGACGGGTACAACCACGGTCATCGTGGCAATGGAGTTCGTGATCGCGCTGACGAAATTGCGCGTCACCACGCTGTAGGGGCCAGCCTGCGCCGGTTGCACGTTGCTCAGCGTCAGCGTGGCGTTGGTGGCACCTGCGATCGCTTGGCCGTTTAACTGCCACTGATATGTCAAGTCAGGCGTCGATTCGACTCGCGCACAGAGCATGAAATTTTCGCCTTGGCGCACTGTGGTGTTGGAAGTGCATGAGAGGACCCTCGGCGGCAAGCCGAACCTCCAGTTTAAACTGATGGCCCCTTTGGCGCCGACACTGTCGACCGCCAGCAGATAATCCGTCCCTCCGTACGCATCAAACCGCACCAGACTGCGAATCCCGTCCGGTGCCCCATTGTTGTCACAGGCCACCTCGCGGATGCTGAGCAGATCGGTTCCGGTGTAAACGGCGAGGACCGTGTCGATGGCGCTTCCGATGGTGTCCACCCGCATCACCCCATCCGCGGTGGCGTGCACCCCAAGCCATTTGGAAGCCCCTCCGAGGACCCCGCAATGGTTGGTCTCCCGCTGGGAGGTCGTCGCAGTGGTGTTGTTCAAAACCTGCGAAGCAATTGTGCCCAGCGAGACCAATAAGAATCCGCTCGAAGTTGAAGCGGCCTCGGCGAACTTGGCACTCGTCTGTGCGGACGGCGGATTGAACAGATCTTCCAATTTGTCCTGCGAAAGCACTTCGGGCTCCGGCCCGATCTCCAGTGCCGCAGACACACTCTCCGCCGCCCGAGTGGAGGCGTTCCTGACCACCACGCGGTAATTGCCTACATCAGCCAACTGCACGTTGGCAATGATCAGGATCCGGTTGGTCGCCCCGACGATGGCCAGGCAATCCCGAAACCACTGGTAGATCTCTGGCGTTGGACTGCTGACGTCCAACTCGAAGATTACGTCCTGCCCGATAAACTTGGACTGGCTCACCGGTTGGTTAAGAATCCTGGGAAACTCCACGGTGCTGGTGTCTAGACTCCAGCTCAAGACGATGTTGCCTGACGCGCCAGCAAAGCCGTCCACCGCGATTGAGTATTCCGTGCCTGCCACCGCGTTGAAGGCGGTCTGGCTCGTCAGAAAGCCGCCACGATCTTCATCCGCTGCCACCGCCGTCAGGCTCGCGATGGTCGTCCCGGTGTAAACCGCCAGCAGCGTATCGAAGGTGCTGCCCAGCGTACTGAATGTGGCGATGCCACTCGCGGGCGCGATCCACCGCAGCCAGACCGATTTGCCTCCCGGTTTGCCCGCGTGATTCGGTTCGCCGGGCTCTTTGCTGGCGGTGCGATTGTCTCCACTGCCGACTCCGCTGGCGCTGGTGATCGGCCCCTTGTGATATGTGGGATGGCGGCTCCCGGAATGCGCCCCACGAGCCAGGGCCCCCTGTCGGCGGTCGTCCGCACTGAGATCATCTGCAAACGGCAATGCAGGGCTTGTGATAATCACCGTAGCGATGTCGCTGCTGATGGCGCCGCCAATATTTGCCACGATGACGTTATAACTGCCGCCGTTGCTCGGCAGCGCGTTGCTGATGGCGAAGGTCGGATAAATCGCTCCCGGGACATTCACACCATTCAAGCGCCACTGATAAGTCGGAGACGGACTGCCACTGGCTACTGTGTTTAACGTTACTGTCTCACCAGGCGCAACGGTTTGACTGGCTGGATGAGAAAGGATCTTTATCGGATCGAGTACAGTCAAAGTAGCAGCGCGGCTGTTCACAAGCCCAAGGCTGTTCGTCGCCACCAGCGTGTAGTCCCCGGAATCGGAGACCCGGGCGTTCGCAACCGTTAGCGTTGAAGTCGTCGCGCCAGGAATGTTCGTGCCGTTGAACTGCCATTGAAACGACAGCGGCCCCTGGCCGAGCGCTTCGGCAGTAAACACGACTTTGATACCCAGGCCGACTTGTTGGCTGCGCGGCTGAAGGGCGATGCGCGGCGCGCCTTCGGGCGGAAACACCGCCAGGTGTGGCCGGAATTGTCCGCCCACATTTTGGAATGCACCGGCAGCAAATACCGCATTTTCCCTGACCGCCAGCGCCAGCACTGGACCATCCACATTTGGATCCCACGAATTCGGCGCACCCGGACATATAGTGGACAACGCCGCAAGATTATTTCGTGGCTGACCGCCGAGTTGGCTAAAGGAGCCGCCTACAAAGAGGAGATTTCCTGCGGCGGCTATCGCATTGATCCCCGCGCTGAGTTCGCCAGTGCCCGCCCGCGTCCGGGCGTCTGGGTCCCAACAGGTGGTGGCGCCGGAGAGCAGTTCCAGACTGGCCAGCCGATTTCGGCTTTGCGCGCTGACACTGGAAAACTGTCCGCCAAAAAAGATTTCCGTACCGAAAGGCGAAATGGCGCCAACCTGATCATTCATCGCCGGATTCCAGTTGAACGACAGGCCCGAAGCGATATCCACCGCGGCCAAGCGGTTGTGCGGCGCGCCTGCCATGGTAGTAAACAGACCGCCGGCAAACAGGGCGTTGCCGCAGGCAGCCAGGGCCTTCACCTTGTCATTGGCGCCCGGATTCCAGTCCAAAGGAACGCCCGAAGCGGTGTCCACTGCCGCGATATTTTGCCTGACGAGGCCGCCAACCTGGGTAAACCGGCCGCCAAGAAATACGGCGCTGCCAGAGACCGCCAGCGATTCAACAATGCCGATAACGCCGGGATTCCACGCGGCTGGCCGCCCGGAGCTGATCTCGATAGCGCCGACGTGGCTGCGTGACTCGTCGTTGATTTGAGTGAAAGGACCGCCAAGGTAGAGCGTGTCTGCCGTGGCTGCGAGCGCGTAAACCCCGCGGAACGGAAAGGCATTGATCAAAGTTTCGCCGCTGACCTCAGGCGCCCAGTCCAACGGCCGGCCCGTGCGTGTGTCCAGGGCCGCCAAATTTTTCCGCAGCTTGCCTCCGCCGGCCACCACCCCGCCGCCGTAAACCGTGCCGCCTGCTACAGCCACCCCACTGACGCCAAAGTCTGCTTTGGGATTCCAAAGCTTGGCCCGGCCCGTCCTGGTGTCCAGGGCCGCGAGGAACTCCCGGTGCTCGCCGCCGATCTCCGTGAATTTCCCCCCGGCGTAGATGGTGTTCCCGTAAAGACGAAGCGCCAGCACTTCGCCGTTGGCGTTTGGGTTCCATTCAGTCGCCACCCCGGAACCGATGTCCAGAGCGGCGATGCGGTTGCGAGCTCGTCCGGCGATATGAGTGAAGGCGCCTCCGACGTAAAGCGTGTCGCAGGTGACGGCGAGGGAAGTGACCGGGCCGTCGGCGTTCGGGTTCCATTCGGTCAGGCTTCCCAGATCAGGAACACTGACATCAAAGGCGGCGATGAAGTTGCGAGGCGGGCCGTTGCTGCCTTGCGCGCCGCCACCAATACTGGTGAAGGTGCCGCCAACGAAAAGGACGGTTTCAGAAATCGCCAGGGCATCGATTCGCGAGCCGGCCTGTGAGCCGGTGTAGCCGTTCGGACGCCACGGCGTCACCGAGCCGGTTTCTGCGTCCACAGCGCCGAGGTGTTCGCGCTCGAAGGCTGGCCCGGCGGCGTTGGTGATGAACGAGAAATAGCCGCCTAAATAAAGAATGCCGTGCGACTGCCCGCCGTCGCCACCATCGTGAGCACCGCGCCATTAGGATTCGGCGTCCAGGCCGTATCCACTGATTGATCCCCCCGAATGTGAGCAAGATTGGCCACTGGGAAGCCTCCCGCGGAATTAAAGATGCCGCCGACGAACCAGCCGCCTGCCCCATCCGGTTCCATGGCCTTAATTGCGCCGTTGACTTTGGGAAAATCCGGGAGCGGCGCGCCCGAAATCTGATCGAATGCGCCGCCCGTCAACGAAGTGGGACTGAGGTAATCAAAGACGCCGCCGATGTAGAGCACGCCGTTGGTCTCCACCAGCGCGTTGACCTGACCATCGGGCACCCAGAAATCTTCGCGCGGGATGCTCGAGGGATTGGCTCCGGCGGCGACAGGGCAGGTGACCGGCAAGACATTTGTGGACACGGGCGGCGGGGGAGGTGGTGGAAGATTGGTAGACCCGCCCACGACGGTGATTGTGTTGGTGATGTTCAAGCTAATGTTGAAAGGCGAACCAAAGGCGCCGCCGTAGGTAATGACATGAGTGCCTGCCGTCAACGGTTCGAGCATGATCCAGTAGCCGTCAGAGACGATCGGGTCATTCAGACCCGTCACGGGCTCGTTGGCGACATAGCTTTCGATGTTGTCCGGCGTTGAATAAAAGAAAGTGAAGACCGGCGAGATGGCCCTGTGCGCAGAGAGATTGGTCAAGGCAATGCCATCTACTGTGGCATACATGTTTGTGATCGAATCGATGTGGGCGACGTTCTGTTGGCGCAACTCATCTACAGAAAGAGGAGGAGCGGTCAGCACATCGTCGGACCACACGTTCATGGGTGGGAAAAAGAAGTATTTGCCCCCAGGCACGGTAAACGATCGCGTCGCCGGACCTAAGCGCCACTCTGCGCTGGCCAGGAAGAAGACATCGCCCACGGGCTGCCCGTTAGTGGCCGAGGAGCCATCCATGTCCAGCAGCGGGTTTTGATTCGTCGGCCAGGAGAAGCACCATTCCCACCATTCGGCGGTCCACTCTTCAGTCGTTCTACCAGCCACCACTGCATTTGTCGGAACGATGTGCTGGTTTGGATCGTTGACGACGTCAATGGTATCAGTGATGTCGGAAGCGAAGTTGAACAATCCGCCCACGGCTGCGCCAAAACGAAGCACGTGCCGCCCTGGCGGAAGCGGTTCGAGCATGAGCCAGTAGCCATCGGACACCATCGGGTCGTCCAGATTGGTGACGGCGTGCCCGACGTTGTAGGAAAACAGATTGTCCGGATCGCCGAAGAAAATGTTGAACACGGGTGAAAGAGAACGGTGAGCAAAGAGATTTGTCAGCTCAATGCCGTCGAGTTTTGCGTGCAGTTCAGCTACATTGGCCAAGACTGATGCCAGGGCATCGCGCAAAAACTCCGCTGTGCAAGGCGGCGGAGTATCGACACAGTCTCCAAAATAAGGGAGGATCGGGACCAGCAGATGTTTGCCTTCGGGAACCGCAAAGGCGCGTTGAAAATTACAAGGATTGCAGTGCGGGGGACCAAGCTGTGACGCGACAAAGAAGACGTCGCCACCAGGTTGATTGACCTTGGCCGACGAACCATTGCTGTCGAACAATGGCTGCTGATTGTTCGAAATCGGAGCCACCCATTTCCACCATTCTGCTGTCCATTCGCCGATGGTCTTGCCGCCGACCACCGCGTTCGTTGGCGTAACGTACCGGTTCGGGTCGGGCACGACGGTGATCGTGTCGGTGATATCGATGGTGAAGTGAAACTGTTCGCCGAAGGTGCCTCCGAAATTGAGCGTGTGGATGCCCGGCTCCAGTGGTTCGATCATCAGCCAGAAGCCATCCGATACCGCTGGATCGATCGGCCCCACCACCGGATGGCCCGCCGCCCAGGATTCCAGATTGTCCGCCGTCTCGTGATAGAAGTTAAACACGGGCGAGATTTGTCGATGCCCAAACAGATTCGTAACGGTGACTCCATCGACGCTGGCGTGAAGTTCGGTGGTGGCGTTGACATTTGCGGCGGCGCACTGCCGCAACTCTTCGACCGTGTACGGCACAGCGACATCAACGTTATCGCAGTAGGCGTTGAGGACTGGAAGGAAGAGATACTTGCCCGCCGGCACGGTAATCGAACGCCTGGCTGCGCCGGAGATCGCATCGATGCCCGCCAGGAAAAAGACCTCGGTATCGGGTTGATGCACGCCGGCCCACTCACCCGTGGCGTCGAAAAACGGATTCTGATTCGTCGAGGTGGTCCAGGCCCACTTCCACCACTCGGCGGTCCATTCGGCAATCGTTTTGCCCGCGACCATCGCGTTTGTAGGGAGGACGTATTGATTCGGATCCGGCACCACCGTGATTTTGTAAATTAATGACCGGGTGTAAGAGGGAAATCCGAGGGTGACTCCAGTCTGCAACTCGTGAACGCCAAGTGGCAACGGCTCCAGCATGAGCCAGTAGCCATCCGTAACAATTGGATCAATCAACCCGACAACCGGATGGGGATAGAGGAGTGTGTCAATGTTATCGGCGTTCGTGAAATTGAAACTGAAGACCGGCGAGATGGCCCGGTGATCGAAAAAGGCGGAAACGCGATCTTGCGCAAAAGGAATATCAACACCATCGATCGTGGCGCGTAGGTCGGTGACATCTCTTAGAATTGCGGCGTTATTATCGCGCAATTGTTCGACGCTGACGGGTGGAACCACATCTATGTTGTCCCATTCCGAATTGAGGATTGGAATCAAAAGATATTTGTTCTCTGGCACACTAAACGTCAGCGTCAACGGCGGGCCCGAAACATTCGCGGGACCTCCCGGCGCAAAAAACACCGGACCCCCTTGGCCATAACGGGCCCAGGAACCATCCCTATCGAGGAAGGGATGACGGTTTGTCGGAGCGGAGTAAGCCCATTTGTTCCACTCGGCGGTCCATTCGCCGATGGTTTTGCCATCGACTACCGCGTCATCTGGGAGCACTCCGGCGCAGGCCGAGGACAGACTGCTCCAAAGCACGCAGGCGAGGATTGCGAATCGGAACTTCATGGCCCCTCTTCCCACTGCTGCTCCCGCAGACGGGAGGACTGGTTTTCCTGATCGTGGGCTTCAAGTCCCCCCAAGCCGACGCAACTCAAAACTGGGCGCGGAGGCGTGGGCAGATAGAGTGCACTCTCTGTACCAACGACATCGCTGGATTACAAGCGAAAAGTCTACTTCCGGCGCGCGGACGGTCCGCGTCCGCAGCGCTCGACCGGAGACGCGATCCAACCTCGTCCTGCGATCGAAGACCAGGCGATGCGCTGCGGGCGGGGACCGCCCGCGCACCGGGGCCGTCGGAAAAATCACCTCTTGAAGGCTCACATTTTTTCTAAAACGCGTTTTTCGTCCCGAATTCACCTGTGGGAAGAACGACATGACGTTCGGACCAAAACAAAAAATAAAAAAATCAAACAAAGAGCAAAACTATGAAAATCAAAACCAACATCAAGGCGGGATCGGGTAGCATCGGTACTGGCCCGGTCGGCAACCACAACGAGACGCTCGTGCGCGGGCAATCCAAGCGCAGCGGCCTCAAGGGCAAGACCAGCATCAAGGCGGGTTCGGGGGCCGTCGGTACTGGCCCGGTCTACAACCACAACGAGACGCTCGTGCGCGGGATGTAATCCTCATGGTTTCCGTCTCGAAGTCCGAACCCGCTTTCCACGGGTTCAAGTCAGACAGGCTGGTTCCTCGAGATTCTCAGTGGAATCAGAGAAGTGGCTGGGTGAGACATCATCCCGGAGGGATGGAAGAAAGTAGCCGGGGGTCGCAGCGCAGCGCAGACCCCCGGGACTTGGCGATAATCCTCTGTGCATCCTGGAGGGATGCCAGAGGCGACCAACCATCACGAGGCTCAAGGGCCCCATTCTTTCTCGCCCCGAGGGAGCCAGGATAATGCGGCGGTTTGGGAGATCGGAGCAACAGGCTCTGGCACCCTTCGTATCTGTTTAGCCATTGCTTCGTCCTTTCGGCCTTTGTCGGAAACTTCGTCGCAAACTTTGTCGACCTTCGCATCTTTCGACAAAGTTTGCGACAAAGGAGGCGGCAGCAGCTCACACGCTAAACACATGCCACCCTTCCAGGGTGCAACTTCCTCTTAACGCTTCGAGTTCATTCCCAGGGGATGACGCGATAGAATCGTCCGGGAAAAAGAGGCGATTGGGCATCCCAAAAGTCCAACTCCGCGCTCACCGACGTGTTCGTGTAGAGCGGTCGCCAATCCCAAAGATTAGTCGAGCCTTGAATCAGGTAGCTCTGACTCAACGGACCGCTCAGACGGAAATAGGCAGTTTGATTGCTCGCGACCAGGCTCTGACCCAAGCGAATCGGAAGGGCCACCCGGATCTGGCCGATGGTGTTTGTAACTCCTCCGGCAAAGTTTCTCACCACCACCTGATACAGGCCGCTCTGCGATGGTTGCACATGGCCCAAATCGAGAGTGGCATTGGTTGCACCAGACAACCTTCTGCCGTCTAAACGCCATTCAAATGTCAGGTCTGGTGTGGGACTGGTGGCATTCACAAAGAGCACTGCACCCTCGCCGAGCCGCAGGGTCTGATTGGTTGACGAGGCCGTCACCCGTGGCACCAACCCGAGTTTCCAATTCAAGTTGATGGCCCCTTTGGCGCCGTTGACGCCGTCGACCGCCAGCAGATAATCGGTCCCTCCGTACGCATCGAACCGCACCAGGCTGCCAATGCCATCAGGTGCGCTATTGTTGTCACAGGCCACTTCGCGGATGCTAAGCAGATCCGTTCCGGTATAAACGGCCAGCACGGTGTCGATGGCGCTCCCGATCGTGTCCACCCGCATCACCCCATCGGCGGTTGCGCGGATCTCAAGCCATTTGGAAGCCCCTCCGAGCACTCCGCAATGGTTGGTCTCGCCAAGAGACGTGGTTGCCGTGGTGTTGTTCAGAGCCTGCGAATCAATTGTGCCTAGCGAGACCAATAAGAAGCCGCTCGAACTCGAAGCGGCCTGAGCGAACCTGGCGCTCGTCTGTGCCAACGGCGCATTGAACAGATCTTCCAGTTTGTCCTGCGAGAGCACCTTGGGCTCCGGCCCGATTTCCAACGCCGCAGGCACGCTCTCCGCAGCCCGGGTGGAGGCATTCATCACGGCCACTTGGTAATTGCCTACCTCGGCCAACTGCACGTTGGCAATGGTCAGCGTTCGGTTGGTCGCCCCAGCAATGGCCAGGCAATCGCGATACCACTGGTAGCTCTCCGGCGTCGGACTCGTGACATCCACCTCGAAAGTCACTTCCTGCCCGATAAACGCCGAGCGACTCACTGGCTGGTTAAGAATCCGCGGAAACTCCACCGTGGTGGTGTCCAGACTCCAGCTCAAGAGGATGTTGCCTGACGCGCCGGCAAAGCCGTCCACCGCGATTGAGTATTCCGTGGCGGCCACCGCGTTGAACGCGGCCTGGCTCGTCAGAAAGCCGCCACGATCTTCATCGGCTGTCGCCACGGCCAGATTCGCGATGTCAGTTCCCCTGTAGATGGCCAGCAACGTATCAAACCCGCTGCCGCGCGTGCTGAAGGTCGCGATCCCACTGGCAGGCGCCACCCAGCGCAACCAGACTGAGCGGCCGCCAGCCTTGCCGACGTGGTTGGTTTCGCCAGGCTCTCGGCTTGCGCCCGCATTGCTTCCACTGCCCAAACCAGATGCGCCACTGATCGTGCCGCGACTGGCGAAGTTATCGGCGAATGGCAACGGTGGCGCCGTGACGATCAACTCCGCCACCCGGCTCTCGAGGGCGTCGCGGCCATTGAAAACCACAACGCTGTAACTGCCCCCGTTGGTCGGCTGGGCATTGGCCACGGTGAACGTGGGGAAGACGGCGCCGGGAATGTTTACTCCGTTCAGGCGCCACTGGTAGTTGGGAGGGGGAGCGGCCGTAGCTCCCACCGAGAGCGTGACGTCGCTGCCCGGCGCGATGGTCTGGCTGGCTGGCTGGTTCGTAATCACAACGGAGTCGACCACGATGAGCTCGACTGGCGCGCTCGCCAGTTCGCCGAGACGATTTCGAATGACGACGGTGTAAGTGCCGGCCGAAGAGAGCTGGGCGTTTTCAACAACAAGGGTGGGAGCGCCGGCTCCAGGAAGGTCCGTCGCATTGAAGCGCCATTGATAGCTGAGCGGTGTGACCCCTGAAGCCACGACCGTGAAAGTTGCTGTGCCACCTCGAGGGACAGTCTGCCCGGCCGGCTGCTGCACGATCAGGGGGCTGCCCTGACGTGGGAACATGGCGAAGTATGGCCGATAGCGCCCGCCAATCGTGGTAAACCATCCTCCGACGGCCAGGCCGCTTTCGAGTGCGGCCAATGAGATTACTTCGGAGTTCGGACTCGGGTTCCAAGTGAGAGCGTTGCCAGAGAGATAATCGAGCGCCGCCAGATGCAGCCGAGGCTGGCCGCCGATGCGCCCGAAATAGCCTCCCGCGTAAATGATGTTGCCGGACAGCGCCAGCGCATTGACATAAGCGTCGTGTTCAGCCAGGACGCTCTGGCTGATGGGCGCCAGGTTCCATCGGTATTGCGCGCCAGTGTTCACATCGAACGCGGCCAGGTGATAGTAATCCTCGACCCCGTTGGTCCCGTCATGGATAAACGAGCCGCCGATGTAAAGTCGATTCCCTGACGGCACCAGCGCGCTGACAAAAGAAGCCTCTCCGGAGGAGGCTGGATCTGCTATGGGGTTCCAGGGAGTCAGTGTGCCGAGACTAGTCACCGCACCCAACCACACCCGGCTTTGACCGGCGATCGTGAATACGTCACCGGCCACATAAAGCAGGTCCGGGGTGGCGAGCAACGCATTGACGTAAGAGCTTCCCACGGTTCTGCTCATGAATTGCGGAGCGGGATTCCAATCGGTCAGTTCCCCGGTGGACGCATCGAGGGCAGCAAGATGGCTCCTGGACACCCCATTGACGGTCAGAAACTCCCCTCCGACATAGACCACGTTGCTCGCCAGGGTCAAGGAGCGGACGACTTGGTCTACTCGCGGGGCCCACGACGTCAAGTTGCCAAGGACTGCATCCACGGCGGCCAAGCCGGAGCGTGGTTGATCGTGGACTGTGACGAAGTTGCCGCCGAGATAAATCGTCCCTGCGGTCGGCGCCAACGCGTAGACGGCGGCGCTTGCATCCGGGTCCCACGGCGTGGGTTGGCCCGTGACAGCATCGAGGGCAGCCACGTTGTTTCTCCGTACCGCCGTCGAGCGATCTTGACCGCCAGCGAACACCAAGCCGCCTGCCACGGCTAATCCTCCCACGTTCCGATCTGCGGCCGGTGTCCAAAAGGCAACTTGCCCCGAGGTACCATCCACGGCTGCCAGGTAGTTTCGAGGCTGGTTGGCGACGGCGGTGAATTGTCCGCCGACATAAATTGTGGAGCCGGCTACGGCCAGAGCGGTGGCCGCACCGTTCAGGTCAGGGTTCCAGGAGGTGGCGGCCGTTGAGACCGGATCCAGAGCGGCCAGTCGGTTCCGAGGCTGGCCTGCGATAGCCGTGAAAAACCCACCGGCCAGAACCGTGTTGCAGAAGGGGGTCAGGAACAGCACTGAGCCGTTGGCATCCGGATGCCACGCTTTGACTTGGCGGGTGGACAGATCTACCGCCGCGACGTTGGTTCGGGTCTGAGAGTTGACGTCGTTGAAGCTACCGCCGATGAAGAGGGTCATGTCCGCAACAGCCAATGCGTAAACATTGCCAGCGGTCCACGCGACGTCATCGTAGAGCCGGACGCTGATGTCCGTGCCAACTCTGGCGCCGGTGGTTTTGTTCACTCCAGCTACTGTGGCAAAGTCGCCGCCGGCGAAGATGACGTCCTCAGACAGGGCCAGGGAATAGACCGCAGCCGGGTTGAAGCCAAATGGGAACCCCTGCAGCGCCGGGTTCCAAAGCGTGAGCAAACCCGTGTTCGCATCCACCGCCGCGGCGCTGGTTCGCGACTGGCTGTTCACGTGGCTAAATAGGCCTCCGAAATAGAGAACTCCGTCGGCCAAGAGAAGGGCACCTACCGGCCCGTCCAGGACAGGTTGCCAGGCCGGATCCACCGTCTTGTCGTCGAGGATGTGAACCAGGTTCGTGCGCGACACTCCGCCTACTGAGTAGAACTCACCTCCGATGAACCACCCGCCTCGACCGTCGGGGATCCCTGCCCAGATGCGGCCGTCGATTTGCGGAAACGCTGGATCCGCACGTCCCGAGAAGACGTCGAACCAGGCGCCCTGGCCCGAAGGCGGACGCAGATTCTGGAAAGCCCCGCCCAGATAGAGAATCCCATTGGTCTCGACGATTGCATAAACGGGCCCATCGGGATGCCAGAAGTCAGGCCGCGCCATTGCCGCCGGGGTGAAGGACCCGCGAGGAACGACGGTCAATTGCGCGGTCCGGCTGATCAGCCCGTCCGGATAGATGACCACTGAATACCCCCCCCCTCGTGCGTTAACTGGACGTTCGTCAGGGTCAGGATGGCATTCGTCGCGCCGGGA
>WNGF01005271.1_pt1 | contig 25410 bp, 20 predicted proteins | sample 5400641 | NCBI WGS metagenome assembly WNGF01 (sample SAMN13153371, study PRJNA577476) | soil metagenome | isolation source: 80 cm soil or saprolite under grassland replicate 2 | place: USA:California | collected 2016-06-15 | reverse complement strand
GCCGCAAGCAGGAGCCGCGCGAAACGCCCGCCCACGAGTCCACGTCCCCAATACTTCCGGGCGATAATAATGGGACCGGCAAGCGCGATCACGCATGCAGCGACGGCAAGCCACGCCGCTCTCGACCGAGACAGCACGAGCGACGCGGCGGCGATCGCGACGCCCATCGATCCGAGAAAGGCGGCGATGGACCGGCGCGCCGTCACCGTGCACCACACGAGAGATGGCAGGCCGATCGCCACGATATGCGCGACGAAGTTCCGATTGCCAAGCGTTCCACCCGGCATCCGATTCGTGCTGAAATAGTCGCTCTCGACGCCGTATGTCTGCACAAGGCCGGTGATCGCGGCGCAAACGGCGGCCACCGATACGGCGCCCATCAACGCTCGCGTCGAATTCTCTCCGGCGATGTGTCGCGCCGTCCAGAAAACGACCGCGCCCGCTACGCTCAGCCCGAGCGCGCGCTGCGCTAGCCAGTGGTTGGTGGCGAATACCGTGGAAGCCGCGCTCCAGAGAACAAACAGCGCCAGCAGGGCATCCGCGATATCGATCTTCAGCTCGCGCCTGCGGCGAATGAGAACCACGCAGAGCAGCAGAGCGACGACGTTGAGAACGAGCTCCTTCGGAACGAAATACCGGTCGAGCTCGAACGGCTTGAATGGCAGGGCGACAAGCACCGCGGCAACGGCTCCGACCGCGAGAGCGTACGTCGAACCGCGATTTGTCATGACGGAATATATCCGTGTGAGCCGTCTATTCGCCCAACGCTTTTCCGGGAACGAGATAGTCGCAGACGTATTCGGTGACGTCTGCGCGGAAGGTGTCATCCGCGGCAGGGTAGCCGGTGTCGAGCAGGCGCGTGATGTCGGCCTTCGTATAATACTGATACTTCGAGCGCATCTCCTCCGGCATCTCGATGTACTCGATGCGCTGCGGCTTGCCCAGCGCCGAGAACGTCGCCGAGGCGAGCTCGTTCCACGTGTGCGCGACACCGGATCCGATGTTGAAGAGTCCGATTGCGTCTGATGCCGCGAGATGAAGCGTCATCTTCGCGGCGTGCTTGACGTAGAGAAAATCGCGCTGTTGCTCTCCGTGCTCGTAGTCGTCGCGATAGCTCTTGAAGAGTCGCAGCGATCCAGTCTCGGTGATCTGCTCGACGGCCTTGTTGACGACGCTCCGCATATCGCCTTTGTGATCTTCATTGGGGCCGAAGACGTTGAAATACTTGAGGCCAACCGATGTCTCGAGAAGTCCATTCTGTGCGGCGTAGAGATCGTACAGATGCTTCGAGTAGCCATACATGTTCAGCGGCCGCAGCATGCGCAGATAATCGAGCGACGAGTCGTCGGACATCCCGTTCTCGCCGGAGCCGTAAGTCGCCGCCGAAGACGCATACACGAAACGGGCGCCCGTCGTGTCGCTCCACTCGGCGAGCTCCTTCGTGTACTCGAAATTGTTGCGGATGAGGTACGCGGCGTCCTTCTCCGTAGTCGACGAGCACGCGCCCATGTGAAGAACGAGATCGAACGTTCCGAGGTCGCCGGCGGCGAGGCGATCGAGCAAGTCGTCCGCTTCGAGGTAGTCGGCAAACTGAAGCGGGCGGAGATGGCGCCACTTCCGATCCTCATCGCCGAGAAAATCGGCAACGGTGACATCGGTGCTCCCATGCCGATTGAGCTCCCGGAGCAAAGCGCTGCCGATCAGTCCGGCGCCGCCGGTGAGAAGCACCCGCATATTCGACAGGTCTGCCATTGATCTCCTCTAGGCGCCGTCGGCGACGGCCGCTTCCGGAACCGGCTCGCCGCGTCCATCATCAACGCCGAGCCCGAGAAAGAGTGCGCCAATCACGAGCCCGGCGGAAGTGAAGAAAGGAACCGTCTTGCCGAAATAATCGTAGGAGAACCCCGCCCAGAGCGGGACGATGACGCGCGCCAGGCCGCCGAATGTCTGTTGCACTCCCATGTACAGCCCGCGCTCGCGGCTGGAAATGTGTCGCGAGAGCATCGAGGTCACGCACGGGAAAGTGAACGCGGTGCCGAGCGGGACGAGCGCGATGGCGATCGCGAGGTAGACGTAGTTCGGCGCGAGTGGCATCCCGGCGAGTCCGGCGGCGAGCATGATGAGCCCGGCGCGCGAGAGGCGGGCTTCACCGAAATGGTCAACTGCGCGCCCAAGGATTCCAGCTCGAGTGACCACGGAGATCAGGCCAGCGTACGTGAAGAAAATCCAGATCCTGTCCTTGCCGACGCCGAAGCGGTCGGCGAGGAAGAGTGCGAGCACCGCGTTCATCCCCGAGAATGCGCCCATCCCGATCGCGTAAATCCAAATGAGCCTGGGCGCCGGCTCCGTCGAATGCGTCACCACTCGCATGATCGCGTCACGTGATGCGCTCGGCTTCTTCTCGTGCGCCTGCTCCATGTCGCGCGATTCCTTTAAGTACCGCCAGGCGAAGAGAATATTGATGACACACAACAACGCCGCGGTGAGACCCGGACCGGAGCGGCCCATCTTCAGCGCGAAGGATCCGATCACCGGTCCGATCGCGACTCCGACGTTCGTCGCCGCGGACAGCCACCCGAGCGCCTTCGCCCGGCTTTTCTGCTCGACGGAATCGGCGACGTATGCCTGAATCACCCCCACCGTTCCGCCGCCCGCGCCCTGCACGATGCGAGAGAGAAGGAGCAGCCAGATGGACCCGGCGAACGCGAAGACGATGTAGGCGATCGCCGATGCGCTGAGCCCGACGAGCAGCGCCGGACGTCTGCCGTATTTGTCGGAGAATCCTCCCCATAGCGGAGCGCTTAGAAGCTGAGCGGCTGTGAACGCGCCCAGAAGAATCGCGACGATCAGAGAGCCGGCGCCGAGCTCGCGCGCGTAATACGGCATCAATGGCAGGATCATCAGCAATCCCACCATGTCCATGAAGTTCGTGATGATGAGTACGAACAGCTTCCCCCGCGCGGCTGCGGAGACCTTTTCGCGAACTGCTGACGGCATCTAGATCGGGGCGCCGGGCACGCGCGCGCGTTCCATCAATGGCTCGGCTTCCCCAATGCGGCAGGAGCGACGGCGCGACCGACAAGTCCGGCGAGTGCGATGATTGTGAGTGCGTAGGGAATCATCTCGATGAACTGTCCGGCGACGAGATGGCTGCCCTGAAGCTGAATCTGCAGAGTCTCCGCCGCGGCGAAGAGGAGACACGCGAGCGCTGCCTTGAACGGCTCCCATCTTCCGAAGATAACCGCCGAGATGGCGATGAATCCTCTGCCTGCCGTCAATCCGTCGGTGAACTGGTGCTGCGCGAGCGCCAGATAAACACCGCCAAGTCCGGCGAGAATTCCAGAGATGACCACCGCGCCGTACTGAATCCGCATCACCGAGATGCCAAGACTCGCAGCCGCCTCCGGATGCTCGCCCACCGCTCTCACCCGCAAGCCATAACGCGTGCGATAGAGGACGAACCACACGAGCGGAACGGAAAGAAGGCCCAGCCAGACGAGCGGATTGTCGAGTCCGCTGATGCTCTTTTCCGCGCCGAGGCCCGAGATGCGCGGCGAATTCGATGAGCTGTGGAACGCGAGCTTGAGAAAAAATCGCGTGACGCCGAGCGCGAGAAGGTTGATCGCGATTCCGACGACCACCTGATCCGCGCGATAGCGGATCGTCGCGACGGCGTGGATCAGCGCCATCAGGATTCCGCCGCCGATTCCGAAAAGGATTCCAAGCCACGGATTGCCGCTGTAGTAATCGCCAAGCGTCGCCGTGAATGCACCGGTGAGCATGAATCCTTCGAGCGTCAGGCTCACGATTCCAGCGCGCTCGGCGACAACGCCTCCGCTCGCGGCGAACAGATACGGTACGGAGATGCGAAGCACCTGCGTGAGGAAGAGAAGCGGACTCACGCGATCACCCTCTTCCGCGTGTCGCGGAGAATGCGGCGCACTTCGGGAACAGCGGCACTGATGGCGATGATGACGACCGCCTGAAGAACGTCGGCGATCTGCTTCGGCACGAACGCGTGGATTGCGAGGCCGCCCTGCGAGAGCGTCGCGAAGAGCAGCGCGGCGACGAGAACTCCGAACGGATTGTTTCGTCCGACGAGCGCGACGGCGATGCCAAGGAATCCGGATCCGATCGCGAAGCCATCTTCATAGTAGTGCTCGTAGCCGAGCACGTAGTTGATTCCGCCGATGCCGGCGATCGCGCCCGACAGAATCATCGCCTTCATCCACACGTTGTGGACGCTGATCCCGCCGTACTCGGCGACTTCCGGCTGCAGGCCGGCGGCGCGGAGCTCGTAACCGCCGCGCGACTTGAAGAGATAAGCCCACATCACACCGGCGACCAGTATCGCGACGAGAATCGAGAGGTTCGCCGCGGATCCGTGGAATGCGGGAATGAATGCGGCGAGTGGAGAGATGAAGCCGGCGTGAATCGTCGCCGTGTGAACCGATTCCGGAACGTGCAGCCGGCTGGTGAGCAGCCAGTTCAGGAAAGCGAGAACGACGAAGTTGAGCATGATCGTGACGATCACTTCGTGCGCGCCGAATTTCGTCTTCAGTGCTCCGGGAATTGCGCCGATGCCGCCGCCGACGATCGCGGCCGCGATGATGCAAAGCGGTACCGCGATCAGTCCGGGCGTTCCGATCGGAAGTGCGAGCCCCAGCATGGCCGCGGCAAGACCGCCGGCAGCGATCTGACTTTCCGCTCCGATGTTGAAGAGCCCGGCGCGCAGCGCGATCGCGACCGCCATTCCCGTGAACGCCAGCGTCGTCGCCTTGTAGAGAACCTGGCCGAATCCGTAGCTGTTGCCCCAGGTTCCCTCGAGCAGCATGCGATAGACCGGACCTGGCGCCTGACCATAGCTCAGAATCAAGATGTCGCCGCAGATGATCGCGACGAGCAGCGCGATGATGGTCGGAAGAATTGCCTCTTCGATTTGTGCGCGCATCGCGTCGCTCACGGCGCGCTCTCCTTCTTCGCGCCGATCATGTATTCGCCGAGCTGTTCCTGGGTTGCGCCGACGGCGTCGACGACGGCCGCGAATTTCCCGCGATACATCACGGCGATGCGATCGCTGAGCGCCATCACTTCGTTGAGCTCAGCCGAAACGAGGAGAATCGCCTTGCCGGCATCACGCGCCGCGAGAAGCTGGCTGTGAATGAACTCGATCGCGCCGACGTCGACGCCGCGCGTCGGTTGCGAAGCGAGAAGAACTGTGAAGCCGTGTCCCATTTCCCGGGCGAGAACGACCTTCTGCTGATTGCCGCCGGAAAGTCCGCGGGCGAACGCGCGCGGCAGGGGCGGCCGGATGTCGAACGCTTTCACTTGTCGATCCGCGTAGCCGGAGATCTTTCCCTCGTCGAGCATTCCCTTCGAGGAGAACCGGCTTTGAACGCCGAGGACGAGGTTGTCGGCGATCGCATAATCGAGAACGAGTCCGCGGCGGTGGCGGTCTTCGGGAATGTGCGTCAGTCCGACATTTCGGCGGTGGGCGACGTCGAGCTGCGTGACGTCGTGTCCGTCGATCAGAATCGATCCCCCATCCGCTTTGCGCAATCCGGCGATTGCTTCGATGAGCTCGGTTTGCCCGTTTCCTTCGACTCCGGCGATGCCGAGTATCTCGCCCGGCCGTACCATGAACGTCACGCCGTCGACGCATCTCCCGCGAAGCACGTCGAGGACGACGAGATCGCGCACTTCCAGTCCGGTTGATGGCTGAGCGCCGGCGGCGACGGGATGTTCACCCGTCTTCGCGGATGCGGCGAGGTTCATCGTGTCGCGCGCACTGAGAACGACTTCGCGTCCGACCATCTCTTTCGCGATGGCCGAGGGACTCGTCTCGCGCGTCACGAGCTTCGCGACCGTCGTTCCGGCGCGCATCACGGTGATGACGTCGGAGAGATCCATCACCTCGTCAAGGCGGTGCGTGATCAGCACGATCGTTCCGCCGGATTCGCGCAGCTTCCTGAGAACTCCCCACAGCTCCTTCACTTCAGGCGGAGAAAGAACCGCGGTCGGCTCATCGAGAATCAGGATGCGCGCGCCGCGAAAGAGAACCTTGAGAATCTCGACGCGCTGCGCTTCGCCGACGGAGAGGTCGGATACCTTGCGGCGCGGATCGATCGTGAGACCCGTCTCGCGGCTGAGCTTTTCCACCGCGGCGTTCGCGGCGTCGCTGTCGAACATTCCGCCTCTCGTCGGCTCCATCCCAAGCACGATGTTCTCGGCGACGGTCAGCGTCGGCACGAGCATGAAGTGCTGGTGCACTATCCCGATGCCGGCCTTGATCGCGTCGGGTGTCGACCAGCCGGTAACGTCCTGCCCGTTCACCTCCATCTTCCCGGCGTCGGACCGCTGGAGTCCGCCGAGGATTTTCATCAGCGTCGATTTTCCCGCGCCGTTCTCGCCGACGAGCGCATGAATCTCGCCCGGCCGAACCTCGAGTGATGCGCCGCGATTGGCCTGCACCGGGCCGAAGGATTTGTCGATTCCGGTCATGCGGATCGCCGGCGTCGTGTTCGGGCTCGTCATCTCGTGCTCGGCACCTTGATCCGTCCGGCGATGATGCCCTGCCGCAGCTGCTCGACTCTGTTGTGGACGCTGTCGGGGATCATCCCGCGATTGTGGTCATCATATATGTAGTCGACGCCGTGCTCTTTTAATCCGAATGCGTAGACGCCGCCCTTGAACGTGTGCGACTGGACGCGTGAGATGGCGTCGTAGGTCGCGTTGCCGACACCCTTGATCATCGACGTCAGAACGTGGCCTGGCGCCTCGTCCCACTGATCGGAGTCGACGCCGATCGCGAGCTTGTTCGTCGCGCGCGCCGCTTCGAAGACTCCCTGGCCGGTCCCGCCGGAAACGTGGTAGATGACATTCACTCCCTGCTGGTACTGACTCAGCGCGAGCTCTTTTCCCTTCGCCGGATTTTTGAACGCATCGGGAGTAACGCCGGCATACTGCGCAATCACAGTACAGTCGGGACACACAGCTTTCACCCCGGCGCGGTACCCCGCCTCGAATTTGAAGATGAGCGGAATCTCCATTCCGCCGACGAATCCTACTTTCTTCGATTTGCCGACGAGAGCGGCGATCGCACCGACGAGGAACGAGCCTTCTTCCTCGTGGAACTTGAGAGCGGCGACGTTCGGTGGCGGCGGGATGATGTTTCCGTTCGCGTCAGTCGCGAGCGCATAGTCGATGCCGGCGAACGCTGTCGCCGGATATTCCCTGGCGAGACGCGCGATATCGTCGCTGAACGCGAAGCCGACGCCCATGACGAGATCTTTTTTCTCGGCGGCGAACAACCGAAGGCCTGATTCGCGGTCGGTGCCTTCGCCGGGCTCGATGATACTTATGTTCGCGCCCATCATGCGGCGCGCGCTGTCGGCGCCGCGGTACGTTCCGTCGTTGAACGACTTGTCGCCGAGGCCGCCGACGTCGAAAACGATTCCAATCTTCGCGCCATTCGAATTCCCGGTCTCGCCCGTTCCGCGCGGATGCGCGAAGAGCAGCGCGATGTGCGCCAAAAGAAGAGCCGCGGTGACGAGAAGGAGCTTTTTCATGCGGGGGAAAGAATCGTTAACGCGGCAACTGTATGCAAGGACGGAATTAGAGGGTAAAGCGCTCGCTTCCAGCACTCGCGCGCGAGGCGAAGCCGACATTGATTTCAATCAATGGCTGAGCGGATCCGGACGAAGTTCCTGATAGTCGGAAGCGGCGTTGCGGGATTGCACACCGCGTGGCGAAGCTCGGCGCACGGAGACGTCACCATCCTCACCAAACGCTCGCTTTTCGACAGCGCTACGGCGTACGCGCAGGGGGGAATCGCGGCCGCTCTCGGTGCGGGAGATTCGCCCGAGCTCCACCGGCGTGACACGCTCGCTGCGGGAGCAGCGCTCTGCGACGCAAAAGCGGTCGAAGTCCTCGTCGAAGAAGGACCGGCGAGGGTTCGTGAGCTCATGACGGCCGGCGCGGCGTTCGATCTGGAGCCGGGCGGCAAGCTGATGCTGGGGCGGGAAGCAGCGCATTCGCGCCGGCGCATCGTACACGCGCACGGAGATCAGACCGGCGCCGAGATCGCGAGAACGCTGATTCACCGGGTGCGTGAGTCAAAATCCATAAAAGTCGTGGAGAAGGCGCGCGTTCTCGACCTAATAGTGTCGAACGGCGTCTGTCACGGCGTTCGTGCCGCCGTTCGCGGAAGGGCGGTTGAGTTCATCGCGGACACGACGGTGCTCGCGACGGGCGGCTGCGGACAGGTATACCGGTACACGACGAATCCACAGGTTGCGACCGGCGACGGATACGCGATCGCCCACCGCGCCGGCGCGAAGCTGGCCGACATGGAGTTCGTTCAGTTCCATCCGACGGCGCTGGACACTCCGGAAAATCCGCTGGCGCTGATCTCGGAGGCGGTTCGCGGCGAGGGCGCCGTTCTTCTCAACGAAGAGAACATCCGCTTCATGCTGAAGCGCCACAAGCTCGCCGAGCTCGCACCGCGCGACATCGTGGCGCGCGAGATCTTCCGCGAGAAACTTGGCGGACGAAGAGTGTGGCTCGATGCCCGAAAGCTTGGACGCTCGTTCCCGAGACGCTTTCCGGGAATTTTCGCGCTCTGCCGCGCGCGCGGTATCAATCCATCGAAGGACCTGATCCCGGTGACGCCGGCCGCACACTATATGATGGGCGGAGTCGTAACCGATCTTCGTGGCCGCGCGAGTCTCACCGCCTTGTATGCGTGCGGGGAAGTTTCACGCACCGGCGTGCACGGCGCGAACCGCCTCGCATCCAACTCACTGCTCGANNNTCGAGGGACTCGTCTTCGCCGAGCGCGTCGCGCGCGATGTCGTCGACTGCGCGAAGCGCCGGCCGGTTCCGCGCAAGACGTCCTGGCATGTGCCGCTTCTCACCGACCGAGGGGCGGCACAGGTGGCCGCCGACGATGTCCGCCAGGTGATGTGGGACTACTGCGGCATCGACCGCACGGCCCGCGGTCTGCGAAAGGGACTGCTCATGCTCGCCGACATCGAGAGTCGGCTTCCGTACGGAGCGACCGAGGAAGCCAACATGATCGACACGGCCCGGCTCATCGCCGAGGCCGCGCTGTTGAGAAAAGAGTCGCGCGGAGGACATTATAGAAGTGATTTTCCGAGCGCGAAGCGGAAATGGGCGAAGCGGCACATCGAGTGGTGATGAATTGAGCACGACAGTCGATCCCTATGTAGAGCTGCAGGAAGAGATCAAGCGTCTCGCGAGGGAGCGGAACGCGGTGATCCTCGCGCACAACTACGAGAGACCCGAAGTGCAGGACGTCGCCGATTTCGTCGGTGACTCCCTCGGGTTGAGCCGCGAGGCCGCGGCGACGAAAGCTGACGTCATCGTCTTCTGCGGCGTTCATTTCATGGCCGAGACGGCGGCGGTTCTTTCTCCCGACAAGACGGTGCTGCTGCCGGATCTTGCCGCCGGATGCTCGCTTGCGGCGACGATCGATGCCGATCAATTGCGGGCATGGAAAGCGGAGCATCCCGGTGCGATCGTCGTCTCCTATGTGAACACGACGGCGGAAGTGAAGGCGGAGAGCGACTACTGCTGCACATCCGGAAATGCGGTCGAGATCGTGAACTCGATTCCGGCGGAAAAGGAGATTCTCTTTCTCCCCGACATGTTCCTCGGCGCCCACGTGAGACGTGTGACCGGACGAAAGAACATGCACGTGTGGATGGGAGAGTGTCACGTCCATGCGGGGATCGATCCGGAAGACATCTCCAGGCAGCGCGCCGCGCATCCGGGCGCGGAGTTTCTGATCCATCCGGAGTGCGGATGCGCGACGAGCGTCGTCGAAGCGGTCAGCGCCGGCGACATCGATCCGAGGGGAGTTCAGATTCTTTCGACCGAGGGAATGATCAAGCGGCCGCGCATCGCCGATGCGGAAGAGTTCATCGTCGCGACGGAGACCGGGATTCTGCACCGGCTACGCAGGGAGAATCCGTCAAAGAGATTTTACGCCGCGAACACGGACGCGGTGTGCGCATTCATGAAGGTGACGACGATCCCGAAGGTGCTGCGCTCACTTCAGGCGATGGAGCACCGGATAACGGTTCCCCCTGATGTGGCCGCGAAGGCCCGGGGCGCGATCGAGCGCATGGTCGCGATCGGAGGAAACACCGCACTTTCGCCGGTGCCGGAATCATCGGACGATCCGGGGGAATGACTCCTGCTGACCGAAAGACGCTCGCCGCGAAGGCATTTTCCGCGGATGACGAGCTTCGCTTTCCACTCACGAGAGCGGAGCTCAAGGCGATCGTTGCGGCGGCACTCGAGGAGGACGATGCGCGGCACGACATCACTACCGCGGCGACGGTTTTATCCGACCGGCGCGCGCGCTGCAGGATGGTGGCCCGTCAGAGCGGCGTTGTAGCCGGCCTTCCTCTCGCGCGTGAGGCATTCCGCCAGGTGGACAGAAAGGTGCACATCCGCACCGACCGTGAAGACGGATCGAAAGTCTCGCCCGGAACGCCGCTCATCTTTCTCACCGGCCACGCCCGAAATCTTCTCTCCGCCGAGCGTGTCGGACTGAACTTCGTTCAGCGTCTCTCGGGCATCGCGACGCTCACCGCGCGCTACGTTGCGGCGGTGCGCGGAACGGGCACGAAGATTCTCGATACGAGGAAGACGACGCCCGGGTGGCGGAAGCTCGAGCGGTACGCGGTGCGCGCAGGCGGCGGACTTAACCACCGCTTCAATCTTTCATCCGCGGTGCTCATCAAGGACAATCACCTCGCCTCGGTCGACAGCGACATCGCGGTCGCGGTCGTGCGGGCGCGAGCGATCGCGCCGATAAGAACCGTCGTCGAAGTGGAATGCGATCGCATTTCGCAGGTAGAAGCGGCGCTCGACGCCGGCGCCGACGTGATCATGCTCGACAACATGAAGCCGGCGCAGCTCCGCCGGGCGGTCACGCTGATCGACGGACGGGCGGTGGTTGAAGCTTCCGGCGGAATCAATCTCGATACGGTTCGAGCCGTCGCCGAAACGGGAGTCGACTGGATATCGGTCGGGGCGCTCACGCACTCGGCGCCGGCATTAGACATCGCGTTGGACTTCGATTAGAACTGCAACTGCAAACTGAGAGCTACAAGTGCGCAGCGGCCGGCGAAAAGCTGAACGCTGCTGGCTGAATACTCGGGACGCACCTCGAAACAGGAGAGCGACATGGATCGCCGGAATTTTCTTCGCAATAGCGCGCTCGCCGGCGCGGTTGTAGCGGTTGGTCGACCCGGAACCGCGAGAGCGGAGAAACCGGCCGCCACCGCGCGCTCGGCTGACGTCGCTGCCTTCGATCTCGACGAAGTGACGATCGACGAGCTGCAGAGCATGATGGCGAGCGGAAAACTTTCCGCGCGCGCGATCACCGAGAAGTACATCGCGCGCATAGAAGCGATCGACCGGCATGGTCCGACGCTCCGCGCCGTCATCGAGATCAACCCCGAGTCGCTCGCGATCGCCGATGCGATGGACGCCGAGCGAAAGGCGAAAAAGCTGAGAGGGCCGCTGCACGGAATTCCGGTGCTCATCAAGGACAACATCGGCACGCACGACCGGATGACGACGACCGCCGGCTCGCTCGCGCTCGAGGGATCGATACCCCCCGCGGATGCATTCATCGTCCGCCGGCTGCGTGCCGCCGGCGCGGTCATACTCGGCAAGACGAATCTCAGCGAGTGGGCGAATTTTCGCTCGACACATTCGTCGAGCGGCTGGAGCGGACGCGGCGGACAGACTCGAAACCCGTACGTGCTCGACAGAAATCCATGCGGGTCGAGCTCGGGCTCAGGCGCCGGCGTGGCCGCAAATCTCTGTGCCGTCGCCGTCGGAACGGAGACGGACGGCTCGATCGTGTGCCCCTCATCCGCTAATGGAATCGTCGGCATCAAGCCGACTCTCGGAAGAGTGAGCAGGAGCGGCATCATCCCGATCGCGCACAGCCAGGACACCGCCGGCCCGATGACGCGCACTGTTCGCGACGCCGCAATTCTTCTCACCGTTCTTTCGGGAAAGGATCCGTCCGATCCGGCAACCGTTGGCACGCGCTTGCACACCGAGAGCGATTTCACCACCTATCTCGACCGCAATGGGCTGAAGGGCGCGCGCATCGGAGTCGTCCGTGAAAAATATTTCGGCTTCAACGACATCACCGACAAGCTCGTGAACGAGGCGATAGGCACGATGAAGTCGGAGGGCGCGATCATCGTCGACCCGGCGAACATTCCGACCGCCGGGAAATTCGACGACTCCGAGTTCGACGTCCTGCTCTACGAGTTCAAGGCGGATCTCAACAAGTATCTCGCTTCACTCGGGCCAAACGCGCCGGTGAAATCGCTGAAGGACATCATCGAGTTCAACGAACAGCATCGCGACAGGGAGATGCCGTACTTCGCCCAGGAGATAATGCTGCGTGCCCAGAAGAAGGGACCGCTTACCGAAAGGAAATACCTCAGCGCACTCGCCAAAAACCACCGCATGTCGCGCACGCGGGGAATCGACGCGGTGATGGACAAACTCGAGCTCGATGCGCTCGTCGCCCCAACCGGCGGACCGGCGTGGCCGACCGACGTCATCAACGGCGACCATTACACCGGCGGCTATTCAACCGCATCCGCGGTCGCGGGGTACCCCAACATCAACGTCCCCGTCGGATTCGCGTTCGGATTGCCGGTCGGAATGTCGATCTTCGGACGCGCGTGGAGCGAGCCGGTGCTTCTTCGCATCGCATACGCATACGAGCAGGCAGCAAAAGAGCGCCGGGCGCCTACGTTCATCCCGACGCTCGGTGGCTGAGAAGCGCGCGGGTCAGGTCGAAAACCCGCCGGTGGTCTGCGACATCTGCGGCTCGACGGACCTCCGCGAGATCAAGTGCAAGGTGATCTGCGGGAACTGCGGGACCATTTTGAAGACGTGCGCCGATCTGGAGTAACCTGCAACTGAGATACTGCAAGTGCTCAGCGGCCAGCTGGAGGCCTTACCGCTTCCAGCTGACTACTCGGGACCGCTTTGCGCGCCATTCCCCGCCGAGGCCAAGGGTTTTGACTGCGGCGATTTGGCACCACATAGTTTGACCGCAAGAATCGGATAGGCGCAGGAAAGCAATCCCGCGAGCTTGCTCTTCGAACACTTTTCGGAGAGGAGCGATGACGTACGCAGGAGCAGACATGGCGATCACTGAGGCGAACAAGGCAATCCCGGAGGGCTCGGCGTGGCGCGCGGTCAGCCGCCGAGATGCGTCGGCCGATGGAGAGTTCGTGTTCGCAGTTCGCACGACGGGAATCTTCTGCCGCCCGTCATGTCCGGCAAAACGGCCGAAGCGCGAGAACGTCGAGTTCTACGCATCGCCGGAGATCGCGATCGCCGCGGGCTACCGCCCGTGCAAGCGCTGCAATCCCGAATCCGCCGCGCGCACGCTCGGAGAAAAACGCGTTCGCGTCGCCGCGAAATATCTCGACGAGCATCCGGACGAATCAGTCTCGCTCGACTCGCTCGCCAACAAGGTCAAGCTCAGTCCGTTCCATTTACAGCGTGAATTCAAGCGCATTTTCGGCGTGAGCCCGCGCGGATATCAGGCCGCTTCCCGCGCCGGACGGCTGCGGGCCCGCCTCGATGCCGGCGACACCGTGAGCCGGGCCACGTACGAGGCCGGTTTCGGATCGAGCAGGGGAGTCTACGAGAGCGCATCGCGCACAATGGGAATGACGCCGGGCGAATACCGCCGGCGCGGCGAAGGAGTCGAGATCCGCTACGAGATCGCCGGCTCCGCGATCGGAAAGATTCTCGTCGCCGCGACGAAGAAGGGAATCTGCGCGGTGAACATCGGCGGAAGCGCCGCGCAGCTCGAGCGCGACGTCCGGAAGATGTTCCCGTCGGCGAAAATCAAACGGGCCGGCGAAGGCGACGCCGAGCTCTCGCGCTGGCTGCGCGCGGCTGCGTCACTCGCCGCCGGAGATTCGTCGCGCGGCGATAAGCTGCCGATCGATCTCGTCGGATCGCCCTTCCAGCTTCGTGTGTGGGAAGCGCTGCAGCGCATTCCCGCCGGCGCGACGAAGACGTACTCTCAAATCGCCGCTGAGGTCGGATCGCCACGCGCGATGCGCGCCGTAGGCTCCGCGTGCGCTCGAAATCCGGCCGCGCTCGTCGTTCCCTGTCACCGCGTTCTCAGAGCCGACGGTGACCTCGGCGGCTACCGCTGGGGCATCAAGCGCAAGAAAAAAATCCTTGCTGCCGAACAGAGGTGAGCGTCTCGTCGCGGGTGCATCGAACTTGCATGAGATAATTCCCGTGAGTCAGTCGAGCGAGACCGCAGGCGTTCGTTGAATGGCGCCGGGCTCTCGATCGGGATGCCTGTCGCGACTTTAGTCGCGCGCGGTGAGCAGATTAATTCTTGGGGGCTCAGTCGCTCGGCTGGCACACACTCTTCCTGAAAGGGGACACCGAAGAGTTGCCGAGATGTGCTGAAGGCCGTTGGACACGCGGGAAACGTTTGATTGCTCGAGATTCTTCGTCGCTGGCACATCTTCTGCAAATAAACTTCGAGGCAGGACTCGTCTCTGGGAGGGGGCGAGAGCGGTCGGGTGATGCATTTCTCTCGGATTGACGTCTCCGACCCCGAAAAGAAGGCGGCTCGCCAGAGTCGCCTTCTTTTTTTGTCCGCCCTTTCCCACCCGCCGGCCGGTCAGGGCGTTACGGGATGCTCCTCATGTGCCGCTTCACGGATCCAGCGCCAGTGCCAGAGGAAAAGACCCGTAGCCAAAACAATGAACACGATTCCCGTCACCAGCGACCTCATCGCGCGGAAGCGCACGCCCGCCAGCTGCTGTGTGCGCTCGGCGTCGAACATCTTCCTCAGATCAGCGTCGGAAGGTAGGCTGTCAGGCGCAACCTGTCCGGCCGGGCCGCGCATCGCGCTCTGCCTGCGTGCCTCGAACCTCCACGACTTATACGAAGTCGTCGGACCGTATCTGCCCCCGAAATTCGCTGTCACCGCCGCCGGATTCGCGACGTCGAACGCCGCGTCGATCACCTGATGCGTCGATATGAGAATTACGACGACGCAGATCAGACAGACAATGTATCCGTACGCTTGCGCGATCCTGCTGTTCACTCTGTCCATTCGTGTCTCCTTCGAGGTGGCTCAACGCTTTGCGAGCTTCTCCGCCAATTCCTCCGCGTGAGTAACCGGCTCATCGCATACGTACCCGCGACACACATACGCCGTCGCCTTTCCCTTCGTCGTCGTGCGGTCCTTGAGCAGCGCAAGCTTCGACTCGCCGCTGCCATCCGACCCGGCGAGCACGGCCGATGGAACATACCGGTCCCCGAGCACGCGCTCCAGAGCGCGGAAATCGTGCGATCCGGTTTTGCCGACGAGCGCGATCTCCGTCGCACCGTTCACCTGCATGTCGGCGACGCCCAGCAAGTATCCGAACCCCGATGCGTACTTCGCGATGAGCGAAGCGTTCGTGTTGATGATCGCTTCGCCGATACCGCGGTAGCGCGCGTCGTCGTAAAGATCGCCGAGGTGAAGAAGCAGCTCCGCCGCGAGCGAGCTCCCGGCGGGGACTGCGTTGTCCATCACGTCCCTCGGCCGAACGATCAGCGTCTCGGCATCCGACGCGGTGTCGTACATCTTCCGGTCCGTCTCGCTCCAGAATGCCGAGATTATCGCATTCGTGTTTTCGCGCGCGCGCTCGACCCAGCTCTCGTCGAACGTCATCTCATAGACGGCGATGAATCCGAGCGCGACGGAGGCGTGATCCTCGAGAAATCCGGGAATCCGCGTCGAGCCGTCCATGAAGGACCGCATCACCCGACCGTCGCTGCTCATCTTCTGGTAGAGAAAGGCCGCGTTGCGTATCGCAAGATCCCGCCAGTCACCGCGGTCGAAGACGCGTGCGGCGGTCGCGATCCCCCTGAGCATCAGGCCGTTCCATCCGGCGAGAATTTTGTCGTCGCGTCCGGGCCAAGCGCGCTTTGCGCGAAGATCGTACAGCGTCTTTCGGGCAGCGTCGATGCGCGCGTTCATGACGTCGATGCCAATCCCCGCGCGCGATGCAGTGACAGCGGGATCATCGCCGACGAAGAGAATGTTCTTCCCCTCGAAATTTCCGTCTGCGGTGACACCGTAATACGACTTGACGAGCGTCGCGTTGTCGCCGAGTGCCGCGTCGATTTCTTCTTCAGTCCACAGATAGAAGAGACCTTCCTCGCCTTCGCTGTCGGCGTCGAGTGAGGAATAGAATCCGCCGTCCGGCGACGTCATCTCGCGCGCGACCCACTCGACGGTGCGCGCCGTCGCCGTCTTCACCTCCTCGTCCTTCGTCGCCTGCCAGAGATGTGCGCCGAGCCGGATGAGAAGCGCGTTGTCGTACAGCATTTTCTCGAAATGAGGGACCAGCCACTTGCTGTCCGTGGAGTAGCGCGCCATGCCACCGCCGACCTGATCGTAGATGCCGCCGCGCGTCATCCGTTGAAAAGTCTCTCTCACCATCTGGAGCGCGTAATCTTCCCCCGTGCGGGCCCAGTGACGAAGCAGAAAATCGAGCGACATCGTCGGCGGAAATTTCGGCGCGCCGCCGAATCCGGCGTTGCCGATGTCGTAGTTGCGCGCGAGTGTGCGATACGCGAGCTCGAGAGTTTGCGCGGTGGGCGCCTCGCTTTTCTCTCCCGAGTCCGCGGCGGTTCGCAGCATCTCCGCGATCTGAGCGCCGCTCTGTTTCAGCTTGTCCCGTTTGTCGCGGTACGCTTCGGCGACGCTGAGCAGAACGCGCCGGAACGAGGGCATTCCCTGACGATCCTCGGGCGGGAAATACGTGCCCCCATAAAACGGGGTGCCGTCGGGGAGGAGGAACATCGTCATCGGCCATCCGCCATGCCCGGTCAGCGCCTGCACCGCCTGCATGTAGATGCTGTCCAGGTCCGGCCGTTCCTCGCGGTCTACTTTGACATTGACGAAGCTCGCGTTCATAAGCTCGGCGGTCTCGACGCTCTCGAACGATTCATGGGCCATCACGTGACACCAGTGACAGGCCGCGTAGCCGATGCTGAGCAGGATCGGCTTGTCCTCCGTGTGCGCCCGGCCGAGCGCCTCGGGTCCCCACGGATACCAATCCACCGGATTTTCGGCGTGCTGCAGGAGGTACGGACTGGTCTCGCCGGCTAATCTGTTGCTCAAAATGACCCTTTTATTTAACGGAGATTCTATTGGAAGTGCGCTCTATCAAGTGACTGTTTAATTGAAGTGTGCCATTCTATGTGGCTGCCATGAAGAACATACCTATTGCCGCACCGGTCGTTCTGTTCGCCGGCGGCCTCGGCACCCGTCCCGTAGTATTTTCCCTCCATGGTTCTAGTATACGTCGCACTCGGCGGAGCCGCGGGCTCGGTGCTGCGATATGTGATCGGCGGCGCCGTCCAACGCTCGCTGCACGCGGGCTTCCCGTATGGGACGCTCTTCGTCAATGTCGCCGGATGCCTGCTGATCGGGATTCTGATCAGCACATTCATGAACCTCGAGCCGCCCGCTTATCTACGCGGCTTGCTCGTCGTCGGATTCTGCGGCGGGTTCACCACTTTCTCCGCGTTCAGCAACGAAACGGTGGGACTCCTTCAAGCAGGCGCGTACGCGCGCGCGGCGACGTATTTATTCCTTACTCTGCTGCTCTGCCTTCTCGCCACGATCGCGGGAATGTCGGCGGTGCGGGCGATCGGATTCGGCGTCCATGGCAGGTGATCCGCCGTGCTGGTCGCACATCTTCAATGACTTCGACTCCGATCAAACGATGAGTGAAAACAATGCCAGCGCCGGGGATCTCGAGACCTTTTTCTCGAAGAACGAAAGCCGAATCCAGGAAGAGCTGTTCGATCTCCTGCGCATTCCCAGCGTAAGTGCGAAGTCGGAGCACAACGCCGATACGGCGCGCGCCGCTGAATGGGTGAAGCAGTCGATGGAAAAGATCGGACTTTCGGCGAAGATCCATCCGACGAAAGGCCATCCTGTAGTCGTCGGTGAATGGAGAAAGGTTAAGGGTGCGCCGACGATTCTGATTTACGGGCACTACGACGTGCAGCCGGCGGAGCCGCTCGATCTTTGGACGACGCCGCCGTTCGAGCCGGTGGTGCGCGACGGAAAAATCTTTGCGCGCGGATCGGTGGACGACAAGGGGCAGCTCTTCCTGCACATCAAGGGGATCGAGGCGCACCTCGCGACTCGCGGGAAGCTTCCGGTCAACGTCGTCATTCTCGCCGAGGGCGAAGAGGAGGTGGGGAGCGAGAACCTGGCCGAGTTCGTCGAGAAGAACGGTGAGCTGCTTCGCGCCGACGCGGTGGTGATCTCCGATTCGTCGATGTTCGCGCCGGGCCAGCCGTCTATTCTTTCGTCGCTGCGCGGGCTCGCTTACTTCGAGATCAACGTGAAAGGTCCGGCGGGAGATCTCCATTCGGGCACGTACGGCGGAGTCGTTCAGAATGCGGCGACCGTGCTCGCGCGGATCATCGCGACGTTCCATGATGCGGACGGCCACATCGCGATTCCCGGGTTTTACGATCGCGTGAAGAAGTGGCCCCCGGCCGTTCTTGAGCAAATGAACAAGCTGCCGTTCGACGACGCCGAGCTGATGAAGGAAGTGTCGGTCAAGGCGTTTGGCGGGGAGAAGGGATACACGACGCTGGAGAAACTGTGGGCTCGGCCGACGTGCGAGGTGAACGGAATGCTGAGCGGGTATACGGGCGAGGGGGCGAAGACCGTTCTTCCGTCGAAGGCGATGGCGAAGGTGAGCTGCCGTCTCGTTCCCGATCAGACTCCGGGTGACATAGAGCAGCTGATGAAGAAGCACGTCGCGAGCGTTGCGCCCGCCGGTGTGACGGTGGAGGTCAAGCACCTTCACGGGGGAAACCCGTGGCGCGCTGATCTGGACGGCCCGCTGTTCGAGGCGGCGAAGCGCGCGCTCAGGAAGATTTTCAAGAAGGAGCCGGTGATTGTCGGCGAAGGCGGATCGATTCCGGTCGTGCACGATTTCGAGCGGGTGCTTGGCGCGCCGGTGCTGCTCGTGGGTTTTGGATTGCCGGGTGAGAACGCGCACGCGCCTGACGAGTGGATGAGCGTAGAGAACTTCCGGCTCGGCATGCGCGCGATGGCAGTGCTTTGGGACGAGTACGCCGCCGCATCAGCGGCAGGCTGATCTTTCGAATCAGAAGATGAGCGTTCGCGTCACTGTCGACCGCGTCTCGAAGCGGCACGGCGATGTCGACGCGCTGCGCGATGTGACGCTGGAGATATCGGCGGGCGAGTGTCTCGCGCTCGTCGGCGAGAGCGGCTCGGGGAAGACGACGCTGCTGCGCTGCATCAACCGTCTCGTCGAGCCGGATTCGGGAAGCGTGTTGCTCGACGGCGAAGCGGTGAGCGCGAAGGATCCGGTGATGGTGCGCCGTTCGATCGGGTACGTCCCGCAGGAGGGAGGGCTGCTTCCGCACTGGCGCGTCGGGCGGAACGTCGCGCTCGTACCGTGGCTCAACGGAAAAAGCGAAGAAGCGACCGTCTCGCGCGCAATGCACCTCGCTGGACTCGATTATGCCGCCTATGCGAACCGCTGGCCGCACGAATTGTCCGGCGGTCAGCGACAGCGCGTCGCGATTGCGCGGGCGCTCGCCGGCGGACAATCACTTCTTTTGCTCGACGAGCCGTTCGGGGCGCTCGACGCGATAACGAGGTCGGAGCTGCACGACGCGTTTCGCGGGTTGCGACGAGAGGCAGGATTTACTTCGGTTCTCGTGACGCACGATTTGCGGGAAGCGGTTTTGCTCGCCGACAGAATTGCGGTTTTGAGAGCAGGTGTCATCGAGCATATCGGGGCGGCGGCGGAGCTCAAGACGAATCCGCGTACCGATTATGTGCGCCGGCTCGTCGAGCGCGCGGAGGTCGCGTGATGCGGCGCGTTCTCTTTATCGCTCTTCTGCTCGGTTTCGGTGCGTCATCACTCGGCGCGCAGGATTCGCGGCAGGATCGAAGGCCGGTAATCGTCGCGTCGAAGCCCTTCGGTGAATCCTTTCTTTTGGCCGAAATGTTCGCCCAGGTTCTCGAGCAGCGTGGTGTGCGTGTCGAGCGGCGTCCGGGACTTGGAGCGACCGAAGTCGCGTTCGCGGCGCTTCGATCCGGCGGGATCGACGTCTATCCGGAGTACACCGGCACCGGTTTGCTCGCAATCCTGCATGAAGATGTGATTCCCGATGCGCCGGCCGTGTTCGAGAAGGTCTCTCGCGAATTCATCGAGCGTTACGGTGTGCATTGGCTGGCGCCGCTCGGGTTTGAGAATACATATGCAATCGCCGTGACGAAGAAGACCGCGGCTAAGTATTCGTTGCGGACACTTGGCGATCTCGCGTCAGTATCCTTCTCTCTGACTGCAGGCCTCACTCCCGATTTCATCGGCCGCCCCGATGGATTGCCCGCGCTTCAAGAGAAGTACACGATGAGGTTCGCCGGAGTGAAACCGCTCTCGCAGGCGCTCAAATATCAGGCGCTCGCACAGGAATCGGTGGATGTCATCGACGGATACTCCACCGACGGACTTATCAAGCGATACGATCTCCTCGTACTTGAAGACGATCGGAAAGTATTTCCTCCGTATCAAGCGGCCGCGCTCATCGGCGCGCGACTTTGGAAAACACGCCCCGACGCAATCGCCGCGCTCTCACAGTTGAGCGGACGACTCGACGTGACTGCCATGCGGGCACTCAACGCGCGCGTAGAAGTCGACCGCGAGCCGATCGCTCGGGTCGCACGTGACGAGCTCATCGCGCTCGGGCTCGCCGGAAGTTCCGGGCGCGAGACTCGTGCGCGCTCTACCGGCGAAGGCTTCGCGTCATATATGAACGAGCACCGCTCGGAGCTGTTCGCACAATTCCTCCGCCACGTCATGCTCGTACTGATCGCGCTCTCCGCCGGAATCGCCGTCGCGATTCTCCTCGGACTCTTACTCGAACGCTCGCGCCGATCCGCCGAGCCCGTCATTCGCGGTGTCGGAGTTCTCCAGACGATTCCGAGCATCGCACTTCTTGCATTCATGATTCCACTCCTCGGCATCGGCGTATGGCCGGCGCTTGTCGCGCTCTGGCTCTATTCGCTCTACCCGATCCTGCGGGCGACGTACACCGGCGTGCGCGACGCCGATCCCGCCGCGGTCCACGCCGCGCACGCACTCGGCATGACCGGCAATCAGCTTCTGCGGTACGTGCGGCTCCCGCTTGCGACTCCCGTCATCATGTCCGGAATCCGCACGGCGACCGTGATCACGATCGGCACCGCGACTCTCGCCGCGTTCGTCGGAGCGGGCGGACTCGGCGAGCCGATCGCCACTGGACTCGCGCTCGCGGATAACAGGATGATCCTTTCGGGAGCTCTGCCCGCCGCCGCACTCGCGCTGGTCGCCGACGGCCTCCTCGCACTCGTCGAGCGCGCCGTCACTCCGGTGCACATAAAATCCCGATGACCAATTACACCATACTCGTAAGCCGGTGTAGTTAGTCTTAGCGCTGTGACTCTTGTCTCCCTCTCCAACGCCGGAATCGAATTCGGCGCCTCCCGGATCTTCAGGAATGTCACCCTCACCGTCGGGGAGGGTGACCGCTGGGGCATACTCGGCAGAAACGGCACCGGAAAGACGACGCTCTTCCGCATCTTGCTCGGCGAGGTGAAGCCAACCGAGGGACAGCTCGCGAAGCAGCCCGGTCTCAAGATCGCCGTGCTCGAGCAGCATCGCGATTTCGGAACGGCGAACACTGTCTGGGAAGCGGGCGCGGGCGAATTCGCCGATCTGCTCGCGCTGGAGAAATCGCTCGCCGATCAGGGGCATCAGCTCGCCGAGATGGGCGAGCGATGCACGCCTCAGATGCTGGCGCGCTACGATCGCGATCTCGAGCGATTCGATCGCGAGGGCGGATATACCTTCGCGCCGAGGGTGGACGCGGTGCTCGAAGGGCTGGGCTTCAACGCCGATGAGGCGAGAACCCGTCCGCTCACTCAGCTCAGCGGCGGTGAGCGCGGACGACTCGGTCTCGCGCGTCAGCTCGTCAGCTCGGCGGACCTTCTACTCCTCGACGAGCCGACCAACCATCTCGATCTCGAGACTACGCGCTGGCTCGAGGAATATTTGCGCATCAGCGCGAAGGCAATTCTCCTCATCAGCCACGACCGCTCCTTTCTCGCGAACGTCGTCGATCACGTGCTGCACTTCGAGGGCGGGACGGCGACGTCGTACAACGGGAGCTATGAGTCGTTCGTCACGCAGCGCGAGGAGCGGCGGCTTGCGCAGCAGCGCTCGTTCGAGAAGCAGCAGAAGGTCGTCGCCGCGCGCGAGGATTACATCCGCCGCAACATCGCCGGACAGAACTCGAAGCAGGCGAAGGGGAAGCGGAAGATTCTCGCGCGAATGCCGAGGCTCAGCGCGCCTGTGGGTGAGGAAGGAGCGATGGCACTCCGGCTCGACGTCGGCGAGCGCGGCGGCGATCAGGTCGCGGTCGCCAAGGACGTCACGATATCGGTGAGCGACAGAATTCTCATCGAGCATTTCTCGGCGGTAATTCAGTGCGGTGACGTCGTCGGTCTCATCGGTCCGAACGGGAGCGGGAAGTCGACGTTCCTGCGCGCTCTCACCAGCGAGCGCGAGATCGCGGATGGGGAGCTGCGGATGGGCGGCTCGGTCGAGCCGGCGTACTATCGTCAGGACATGGCGCAGGTCCCGCTCGACAAGACTCTGTACGAAGTGATCTCGGGACTAAGGCCACAGTGGGAGCGGCGGATGGTGCAGGGACATCTCGCGCGGTTCGGTTTTTCCGGCGACGAGGTTCAGCGCCGGGCGGATTCATTGTCCGGCGGCGAGCGGGCGCGTGTGGCGTTGGCGATGATGGTACTGTCGCGCGCGAATTTTCTGATCCTCGACGAGCCGACGAACCATCTCGACATCGAGTCGGTGGAGGCGCTGGAGGAGGCGCTCGAGAATTATGACGGGACCATTCTGCTGGTGAGCCACGACCGTGCGCTGCTGAACGCGCTGACGACACGCGTGTGGGTACTGCACGATCGTCACGTCACGGATTATCCAGGCTCGTTCGTCGAGTGGGAGGAGCTGAGCGTCGAGCGTGCGCACGCGGCGAGCGTGTCGGCTCAGGAAGCGATGGAGCTGCGGCGGATGCACGAGAAACAGGCAACGCGGCGGAAGACTCTCAAGAAAGAAGAATCGCGCGAGGCGGCGCGAGCTTCACGGCGTGTGGCCGAAGAAGCCGAGGGGGAGGCGGAGAGATTGGAGGCGCGAGTGAACGAGATCGGGAAGATGCTGGAGGATCCCGAGCTCTATCTCACGAAGGAGGGGACGATGCGCGCGGGAAAGCTCGGGAAGCAGCTCGAGCAGGCGAAGCGGGAGCTGGAGGGGGCGCTGGAGAAGTGGGAGAAGCTGAGTGCGGCGGTGGAGTTATAAGCTGTTTAGCGATCAGTACTATATGGGTATCGAACCGGTTGGCGACCCCCGAATTGCTGTAGCTCTGGCTCTTTGGGGACGAATTACACGCAGTTGGGTTGACTCACTCTATCAGGTTAATCCCCTCTTTCTGCCCTTGTTTTCGGTCTTTCTTCGGGATAGGTTTAATCCCTTGGAGGATCGATGCCGAAGTTCAATTCCACAGTCCGGCTTGAGGACTACGCCCCGGTCGCTGACCGGATCGAGCTCTTCTACAAAGCCTTTCCCAAGGGCCGCATAACGACCAGGCTCATCTCGCGAGAAGCGCGCGAGATCATCGTGAAGTCGTTCGTCTATCGACACGCCGACGACAAGTTTCCGGCGGCGACCGGTTACGCCGCCGAGCGTGAAGGTGACGGGGAGGTGAATACCGTCGCATGTCTCGAGAACACCGAGACTTCGGCCGTCGGGCGTGCACTCGCGAATCTTGGATTCACGGCCTCGAAGAAGCGGCCGAGTCGTGAGGAAATGTTGAAGGCAGCGCGAGCGCGACGGAATATCGCGCCGACATCAACAGCTACGGTCGGGTCGCAGCGCATACTCGCCGATTTGTCCGAGCTCCTCGCGCGTGCGCAGCGCAACGGTTTCGGCGCCGAGCGCGCCCGGGTGATCCGCGAAACCGTTGCCGGATATCGGGCGGGGTCCGTTCCCCCCGAGCGGCTCTCAAAAGTCGAATCCCGGGTTCGGCACTGGCTCCGCCGCCGATCCATGTAACACTCGCGGACTAACCATGTAGATGGAACGGACTGGTTTCTTAATCGGGGGCGGCGGACGTGAACGGAAGTTGGGGCGAGAGAAGTTCGAATGAGAGTCACGCTCCGAGGTTCACGCCGACCGCCGATTCCATCGCTGCCGCGAAGAGGCGCGATCCGCGCGCACTCGCGGGGCTCATCCTGTACCTCGAGGGTCTCCTGGCTCCATCGGCGAAACGATTCGCTATTCCGGGACATGACTCCGAGGAGCTCATCGACACCTTTCTCGATGATTTCGTTCTGGCGCTTCCCGATCTTCCGATCGAAGGGAGCGAATTCGTGAGATATGCGCGAGCCGCATTCAACAACCGGCTCAAGCAGGTGGTCCGCAACGATCGGCTGCGTGGTGAGAAGTACCGGTTAGCCGCGGAAGCGTCCGGATCGTCGGAATCGACGATAATCGCCGGCTGTCAGTCCGAATATTCCGTCGTCGCCGCGCGACAACAGAAGATTGAGAATGAGACCCACTCCGTGCTTGCGGGACTGACAACCTTCCTGCGAAACACTCTCTCTCGTTCTGAACGGCTGCTGCTTCGCTACTTGATCGGCGGTGCGCCAGCGCGGGAAATCGCGAGTTGGCTGGGAATCGAATACGGAGCCTGTCGGGTGCGCATCCACCGCTTGCGCATCAAGCTGCGTGAAGAAGCGGTGCGTTATGCCGCAGCATCCGGCGTTGAGGAGCGAGTCGAGATGAAACGCTTCTTCGCACGGATCGGAGTGCAATTAAACGAAGACGGAGTGCACAATGACGGATGACGTCCTTTTTGACGAGCTGATGGATCTCGTCGGCAAACATCTCGGTGAAGAGGACGAAGATAAAATCTTTGCCGACCCCCGGTTCGCTGAATGGTTCGTCGCCGACTCGTGGGCGGCCATGACTACCGCTCAGCAAGCATCACTCAATGCGCGCGCCGAACGGGCGTCGCGCCGCATGCTCGCACATGAGCGGGCGAAACGCCTTGCGGCGCGGATTCCATCGCGCGATCTGGTCTATCGGGCCGCCCCGGTGACGGCACGCGCGAGAGATGCACAGCGTCTCGCGAAAATGGAGCGCTGCTCACCGCTGTTCGAGCTGCCGGTAGCCGCCGGCGCCGGTC
>WNGF01002541.1_pt1 | contig 25428 bp, 26 predicted proteins | sample 5400641 | NCBI WGS metagenome assembly WNGF01 (sample SAMN13153371, study PRJNA577476) | soil metagenome | isolation source: 80 cm soil or saprolite under grassland replicate 2 | place: USA:California | collected 2016-06-15 | reverse complement strand
ACCAAGACGCTTCCCCGCAACGCCGAGGTGGCCGACCAGTTCGAGCAGCTCGCCGACCTGCTCGAGATCGAAGGCGCGGACTCCTTCCGGGTGATCGCCTACCGCCGCGCGGCAGCTCTGATGCGGGAGACTCCCTCCGGGGTGGCGCAGCTCGCCTTGGACGGCAAGGCCAAGCAGCTGCCCGGAATCGGCCGCACGATCGAGGAGAAGATCGTCCAGATCGTGGAGAAGGGTGAGATCGACGCGCTCCGCGACCGGAAGAAGCGGATTCCGGAGGGAGTGATCGCGTTCATGCGGCTGCCCGGGCTCGGCCCGAAGACTGCGCGGCGGATCTGGCAGGAGCTCGGCGTCACCTCGCTGGACGAGCTCAAGGCTGCGGCGGAGCAGCAGCGTGTCAGGACTCTGCCGGGGCTCGGCCCGAAGACGGAGGAGAACATCCTGCGCTCTGTGGCCGCAAAGCCGGCCGGGCCGGCGCGGACCCTGATCGGGCGCGCTCTTCCCCGCCTGCTGGCGGTCGTTTCAGACCTCCGGGAGCACGAGGCCGCCGACCAGGTGTCGGAGGCCGGCAGCGCCCGCCGCCGCTGCGAGACGGTGCGGGACGTCGACATCATCGCGACGGCCGGCGATCCGGCTGCGCTCATCGAGTACTTCACAGGCCTCCCGTGGGTCGTCGAAACCGTGGCCAAAGGGCCGACGAAGGCGACGGTCATCTCGGGCGAGGGGTTCCGCTTCGATCTGCGTGTGGTTCCGCCCGACTGTTACGGGAACCTTCTTCAGCACTTCACCGGCTCGAAGGACCACAACGTCGCGCTGCGGGAGGAGGCCGTCCGCCGCGGGCTGTCCGTGTCGGAGTACGGGGTGCAGGAGACCGAATCGGGCAAGGTGCTCACGGCCGAGACGGAAGAGGAGCTGTACGAGTACCTCGGCTATCAGTTCATCCCACCCGAGCTGCGCGAGAACCACGGCGAGCTGGAGGCGGCGCGGAGCGGCGACCTGCCAGTACTCGTCGAGCTCGGCGACCTGCGCGGCGACCTCCACTCGCATTCGACCTGGTCCGCCGACGGCAAGAACTCGATCGAGGAAATGGCGCTGGCGGCGCGCGACCGCGGCTACTCGTACCTCGCCGTCACCGACCACTCGCACTATCTGCATGAAGGGCGGCTGGAGCAGCAGTGGAAGGAGATCAATGCGCTCCAGGAGACGCTCGGCCGCTTCCGGCTGCTGAAGGGGATCGAGGTCAACATCCGCGTGGACGGATCGCTCGACGCCTCGGACGAGGATCTTGCGGCCTGCGACTGGGTGGTCGCGTCCGTCCACTCGGGCCTCGCCCGCGACGTGACGGAGCGGGTGATCTCCGCGATGGAGAGCCCGCACGTCGACTGCATCGGCCACCTCACCGGCCGCAAGCTCAACCGCCGGCCGCCGGCCGACGTCGATTTCGGGCGGATCGTCGAGAAGGCGGTCGAGACCGGGACGTTCCTCGAGATCAACTCGCAGCCGGACCGGCTCGACCTCCGAGACACTCATGCGCGGGTGGCCGGCGAGGCGGGAGTCAAGATCCCCGTGACGAGCGACGGGCACAGGATCTCCGCGCTCTCCTACGTCGAGATCGGAATCGGTCAGGCGCGCCGCGCCTGGCTGACGAAGGAGCAGGTGCTGAACACCCACACCTGGGCCCAGCTCAAGAAGCTGATGAAGAAATGAGTTACAAGGCCGTCATATTCGATCTCTGGGACACACTCGTCGTGTGGCCCGTCGAGGACGGAAACAACTTCCACCAGCGCATGGCCGAGCACGTCGGTGTTCCCCAGGAGCGGTTCGGCGAGGCTTGGATCGCCGCCTACGACGAGCGCGCGACCGGCCCGCTCGAGCCGAGCGTGCGGTCGGTTTGCACCGCGCTCGGTGTTGCGGACGATCTCGTCGAAAGCCTGATCTCGGTCCGGGTCGATTTCACGCGCGGGGTTCTCGTCCCGAGGCCGGGCGCCCTCGAGGTGCTCGACGAGCTTCGCCGCCGCGGCTTCAGGCTGGGGCTGATCAGCGTCTGCTCGGAGGAGGTGCCGCGGCTCTGGGAGGAGACGGCGCTTGCCCCGCGTATCGACGCCGCCGTCTTCTCATGCTCTGTCGGCGTGGCGAAGCCCGATCCCCGCATCTACAAGATCTCGGCGGAACGGCTGGATGTCGAGCCGGGGGAGTGCCTGTTCGTGGACGACCAGCCCGGCTTCGTCGAGGGCGCGATTGCCGCGGGCATGGACGCTGTGGTGCTCGGCTCGGAACGAGCTCGGCGCCTCGAGGACGTCCTAGAGCTCGTGGAGTAGGGTCCGCAGACCCTCAGGCCCTTCGACTACCAGGTCGGCCTGCTCGCGGAGCGCGGGCGGCGCCTCCGCCGAGGCGACCGCTACGCGCACGGCGAGCTCGAGCCCTGCCTCCCGAAGGCCGCGGAACGCGTCGAGGTCGGTCGTGTCGTCGCCGGCGTAGAGGCCCGCGCCGGCCCTGGCCTCAGCGAGCAAGTGCCGGACGGCGGTGCCCTTGTCCGCCTCGACCAACGGGCGGATCTCGAGAACCTTGCGCCCGAAGCGAGGGTCGAGACCCGCCGCGCGGGCTTGCTCTGCGATCTGCTCGAGCCGGGCGCGGGCGGCATCCTGGTCGGCGGCTCGGCGATAGTGGAGCGAGACGGTGAGGCCCTTGTCCTCGGTCTCGTCCTCAGGCCATCCCGCCGCGGCGACCAGCTCTTGGAGCGCGCCGCGCCAGCGCGCCGCTTCGGGATCGAGCTCGAGACCGTGGACGCCCACGTACGTCAGCCCATCCACGCCGACGATCCGCCGGGCATCCTCCGACGTCCGGCCGCTCAGGCACGCGACGAGCGCATAGCGGCTCGCCAGTCGCTCGAGCTCCGCCTGCGTCTCGGGCGGCACTCGGGCATCCTCCGGTCGCGGCACGATCGGAGCGAGCGTCCCGTCCACGTCGAGAATGAGGGCGGCCCGCGCATGAGCCTCGGCTAGGCGACCGATCAGATCGATGGCCGTAGGATGGCAAGAATGCTTCCCCTGATCGGGATCGGGCTTGCGGCGGGGCTCTTCAGCGCACTGTTCGGGGTCGGCGGGGGCATAGTGGTGGTTCCGCTGCTGCTTCTCTTCGCGCGGTTCTCCACGCGGTCTGCGATGGGGACCTCGCTGGTGGCGATCGGGTTCATCTCGCTTGTGGGCGCGGTCAGCTATGGGTTCCACGGCGAGCTGAAGCCGGGCGCGGCGGCGCTCGTCGGCCTTCCGGCCGCCGCCGGCGCAGTTGCGGGAACCGCGCTGCAGCAGCGCGTCCACACGCGCGTCCTCTCTTTCGGTTTCGCGGCCCTGCTGGTCGGCGTTGCCGTACGGATGCTGCTGTAGTGGTCGCCGCCGCAGATACGCCCAGCTTGGCCGGCTGTGAAGCGTCGCACGCCGGCGTCCTCGGTCGCGCCCGCATTTCGTCCAATGCGGGCGCTTCCTGCGTCCTGGGCCTGCTCGCTTCTCGCGCGGCCAATCAAGACCGTACCCACGGCGGAGACCACTCTTGACGACCTACGTCCTCGTAGCGCTGCTCGGCCTTGCCGCGGGTGTGGTCGCCGGCCTGTTCGGCGTCGGTGGTGGGCTCGTCTTCGTTCCGGCGCTCACGTTCGGGCTCGGCTTGACCCAGATTCACGCGGAGGCGACATCTCTGCTCGCGATCCTGCCGACCGTTGCGGCGGGCGGCCTTCAGCAGTTCCGCTATGGCAACGTCCGCTGGAAGGCAGCCGTCACGATCGGCCTCGCCTCGATCGCCGGGGTCGAGGGCGGCGTCCAGCTCGCCGAGTCGATCCCACAGCACGTGCTTCGACGCCTCTTCGCCGTGCTCGTCCTGGTCGTCGCCGCGCAGATTGTCTGGCGCGCGCGCCCTTCCCGCTGAGTCGTCCAGGCTTGTGCTGATAATTCAGGAGTGAAGGCCCTTGGTTGGAAGTGGCTGCCGGTCGTGCTCGCCGGAATCGTCACGCTTGCGACCGGCTCTCCGGGCTCGTCTTCCACCGGTGCGAAGAGTGTTGCGTCCGCGCGGGCCTTCGCCGTCAAGGTATTGGTGCCGGACGGGCCGGGCGGTGGCACGGCAGAGGTCGCTGCCCCTCCCGACGGGGCCGCTCTCGATCAAAGCTTCGCCTTCCCAGACGACGGCTCGATCGTGTCCACGGGGCCCGTGTCCGCAACCGCGACGACGGGCGGGAGCTCCGTGCGTTCAACGGCGCGCAGCACGGCGAGCGTCACCAACCTTCAGCTCTTCGGCGGAGAGATCGCTGCGGTGAAAGTCAGCGACCAGGCTGTCGTGTCCGCGGGACCGAAGGACTCGTACGGGAGGTTGACGGCGCCGCCCGGCATGACGCTCTCGGTGCTCGGGGAGACCGTTACGGCGATTCCGAACCTCCAGATTCCGCTGGCTGACTGGGGGTACGCGGTCGTGCTCGAGCAGGCGGTCGACCCAACCGCTCCCGCCGGGCGCAGGGGATATCGCGCGACCGTCGCCGCGCTCGACGTGCGGTTGATTCTCGACCACGGAGGGCTTCCCGCGGGGAGCGAGATCCTGATCGGCTATTCGGAGTCGGCCGCCCGGGCGACGAAGGCCGCGCCACCGCCGGTCAAGCCCAAGAAGAAGGCTCAGCCGAAGCACAAGAAGACGGCGCCGCACCGGCAGCATCGCCAGACCCACGCCCATACGCGCCGTGCCCCGGTGCCGAGGGTCAAGGTTCAGGAACCGCAGCTGTCGCCGTTCGGGCCTCCTCCGGTCAAGGCTCCTCCGAAGCAGGTTCGCCCGACGCTCGGAGGTGGATACGTGTTCCCTGTTTACGGCCCCTCGTCGTTCACCGACACGTTCGGGGCCGCACGCGCCGATGTCGGGTGGCACCACGGCGACGACATTTTCGCGCCGCTCGGAGCGCCCATCGTCGCGGTCGCCAACGGGGCGGTGTTCTCGGTCGGCTGGAACAACCTGGGCGGGAATCGATTCTGGCTCTCGGACCGCCAGGGCAACCAGTTCTACTACGCCCATCTGTCCGCGTTCTCGCCGCTCGCCGTCAACGGGGCACGGGTGAATGCGGGCGACGTGCTCGGGTTCGTGGGAAACACCGGAGACGCCGAGGGGACGCCCTACCACTTGCACTTCGAGATCCATCCCGTCTCGATGCTCGGGATGGGGTACGACGGCGTAGTCGACCCAACCAGCTACCTGCTCGCCTGGCAGCATCTTCGGAACCTGGGCTTCTCGGGAGCCGGCTCGGGATACGCCCCCCGGACGATCGTGCGGCCGAGTGCCCCGAAGCCCGGGATGCTCATCCTGCGATCCGTCGACATCTCGAGCGCAAGCAGCCTCTCGGCCGCGTCGATCAAGAAGGCGCTCGCAGCCGGCGGCTACTCAGGGGTCGTCGAAGGCGAAAGCGTCCTCCTCGGCGTCCCCAGACTCTCCAAAACCCGCTGACCTAGCGGCCGTCGTCGTTGTAGCTCGCGCCCGATTCCTCGTCGCTGCCGCCGAAGACCGTCTCGCTCAGCCAGCGGCGGGCGGCGGGCCCGGTGAACGGGTTGAAGAGAATCCCGACGACGACGCCGGTCAGGAGCAGAAGAGTGTTCCGCGCGGTGTGCTCGTCCTTGCCGCGAACCCGATCGGCGGCGTGGCGGAGCTCTTCGACTGCCTTGCGCAGGCTCTCGCGGATGTCCTCGTCGGTCGCCACCCTCGCTGCCAGCGCGGACGCCCCCCGGCCACCGAGCAACTCGTCATAGACGTCTCTTGCCGCAAAGAACGCGTTCCTGACGTTCTCGCGGATCTCCTCGTCCTTCAAAGCCCTCTCCACGTACGGCTTGAAATCCGAGACCTTCTGCTTCGCTCCAGCCATTGCTCCAGTCCTTTCGATAGGTGTCCCGGGGGATTCTGCTATCCCGGCGCCCCGCGCGCAAACTACAGGGTTCGCGCTGCCTGGCGTTCCGTAGCCGCGGGGACGGGCCTCGCCTCTGCGCCGGCACCGTCGAAGGCGGCCTCGAGCACGTCGTCGAGCGTGTCTGCGAGGACGAATCGGACCTGCTCTTTCGTCTCCTCCGGCAGCTCTTCGAGATCGGGCTCGTTCTCGCGAGGAAGCACGACCGTCTTGAGCCCGGCGCGCTGTGCGGCCAGCACCTTGTCCCGCACGCCGCCGATCGGCAGAACCTGACCGGTCAGTGTGACCTCGCCTGTCATCCCGACGTTCTCCGACACGGGCTCGCCTCGCACGAGCGAGACGATCGCGGTCGCCATCGTGATCCCGGCAGAGGGGCCGTCCTTCGGAATCGCGCCGGCAGGGACGTGGATGTGGATGTCGTTCTCCCCGAACCAGTCCTGGTCGAGCCCGAGCTGCTCTGCATGGGCCCGCACCCAGGAGTAGGCGGCCTGGGCCGACTCCTGCATGACCTCGCCAAGCTGCCCGGTCACCTTCAGCTTGCCCTGGCCGGTGTAAGCAGTCGCCTCGATGAAGAGGACATCGCCGCCGACCGCCGTCACCGCGAGCCCGGTCGCGACACCCGGGTCGGACGTGCGCTTGCGGACCTCGCCCGGGAAGCGGCGCGGCCCGAGCCAGCTACGCGCCTTCTGCTCGTCCACCTCGATGTGCTCGGTCGTTCCCTCGGCGATCGCGCGCGCGGCCTTGCGGCAGAGCGCGGCGATCCGGCGCTCGAGGTTGCGCAGGCCGGCCTCGCGGGTGTACTCGCGAATGACGAGCCGCAAGGTCTCGTCGGGGAAGCTGACCGCCTGCGGGTCGAGCCCATGGGCTTCGAGCTGCTTGGGAACGAGGTACTTGCGGGCGATCTCGAGCTTCTCCTCCTCCGTGTAGCCCGAGAGCTGGAGCACGTCCATCCGGTCGAGCAGCGGCGAAGGGATCGTCTCGACCTGATTCGCCGTGCAGATGAAGAGCACCCGCGAGAGGTCGAAGGGAAGGTCGAGGTAGTGGTCGCGGAAGCTCGAATTCTGCTCGGGGTCGAGCACTTCGAGCATCGCGCTCGACGGGTCGCCACGGAAGTCGGAGCCCATCTTGTCGATCTCGTCGATCAGGAACACGGGGTTCTTCGACTCGGCGTCCCGGAGCGCGCGGATGATCGTGCCGGGCAGCGCGCCGACGTACGTTCGGCGGTGGCCGCGGATCTCGGCCTCGTCGCGCACGCCCCCGACCGAGATGCGCGTGAACTTGCGGCCGAGCGTGCGAGCGATTGACTGGCCGAGCGAGGTCTTGCCGACGCCGGGCGGGCCGACGAAGCAGAGGATCGAGCCCGAGACGTCGTTCTTGAGCTTCGACACCGCAAGGTGCTCGAGGATCCGCTCCTTGACCTTTTCGAGGTCGTAGTGATCCTCGTCGAGGATCTTGCGCGCGTGCTCGAGGTCGAGATTGTCCTCGGTCGTTTGCGACCAGGGAAGCGTCAGGATCCAGTCGAGGTACGTGCGGATGACGCCGTACTCCGCGGCCGCCGACGGGAGCTTCTCGAGGCGTGAGAGCTCGCGCGTCGCCGCCTTATGCACCTCTTCCGGGAGGTCGGCCTCCTCGATCCGCGCGCGCAGCTCGGCGAGCTCGGCCTGCTCCGCGTCGCTCTCGCCCAGCTCATCCTGAATGGCCTTCAGCTGCTCGCGGAGGAAGAACTCGCGCTGACCCTTCTCCATCTCCGACTGCATCTGCGACTGGATCTTGCTGCCGAGCTCGAGCACTTCCAGCTCGCGGTTCAGGAAGCGCAGCAGCTCCTTGAGTCGCGCCTCGACGTCGGCCAGCTCGAGCAGGTGCTGCTTCTCCTCGGTCTTGATCCGAAGCAGGGATGCGACGAGATTCGAGAGGGCGCCGGGATCCTCGATGTTCGCGGCGGCGAGCTGGAGCTCCTCGGGTAGATACGGGACGAGCGCGATGATCTGCTGGAAGAGGGTCTGGACGTTGCGCGTCAGCGCCTCGACCTCCTTCGACTCGACGAGGAGGTCGGGAAGCTCGCTCACCTCGGCCACGAGATAGGGCTGCCCCTCGACCTCGCGCTCGAGCTTGATTCGCTCGATCCCCCGGACGAGTACCCGCAAGGTGCCGTCGGGCACCTTGATCATCTTGTCGACAATCGCAGCCGTTCCGACCTCGTAGAGATCGCTCCAGGCCGGCTCCTCGGCCTCTTCGTTCTTGACGGTGACGAGCGCGACGATTGCCTCGTCCCCCGAGACGACGTCGTCGATGAGCTTGACCGAGCGTTCCTGGCCGACCGCAAGCGGCGTCAGCGCGCCCGGGAAGACGACGGTCTCCTTCAGCGGCAGCACCGGAAGCGCTTCCGGGACCTCGATCTCGTCGGCGCTTGCTTCCTGCTCGAAAATGGCTTCTGTCATCGTCCTCGGTGGATCACGATCGCCACCTTGGGCGCATGCTCCCTCGCCGCCGCGATCGGGAAGACGACCCTCAAGAGGCCGTGCTCGTAGGTTGCGGTCGCCCCGGCCTCGTCGATGTTCTCGGGAAGTGGGATCTGGCGCTCGAAGCGGCCGTAGTCGATCTCCATCCGGTAGTACGCGTGTCCGCCTTCGCCCGCTCGCGGCCGCCCTCGCATGCCGGCGATCCAGAGCGACCCTTCGGCCGCGGTGACCGCGATCTGCTCGGGATCGACCCCCGCCAGCTCGACGAGAACGACGAACTGAGCCGGATCGGAAGTGTGAAAGCAGTCGACGGCGGGCCGGAAGCAGCGCCGGGAGGAAAATCTCGGAGAGCGCCACGCGTCGTCGAAGAGCTCCTCGAGCTCGCTCCTCAGGCGATCGATGTCTCTGCGCGGACCCACACGGAAATCGTAGCCTGGGGGGGTGGGCAGCTGGACCCGCCTGATCATCAGGCGCCGATGGCTCGTCGTCGGCGTTTGGCTGGTGGTGCTCGTGGCAGGAGGCTTTTCGAGCACGAAGCTCAGCAAGCTGCTTGCGAACACCTTCAGCGTTCCCGGGACGGACTCGGAGAGCGTCCGGAACGTCCTCCAGCAGCGGTTCGGCGACCGCAGCGACGGGAGCTTCACGATCGTCTTCCAAGTTCGAGACTCCGCCGACCCCGCGCTGCGGGTGCGGCTGCAGAAAGTCGTCGACCGCGCGGCGCGGGTCGTGCCGACCGGGCACGGAACCGCGCTGCGTCCCGGAGGCCCTCATCTGATCTACGGCGACATCGTCACCACTCTTCGTCTAGCGGACGCGAAAGGGCACACGAAGGATCTGCTCAAGGCGGTCGGGCAGCCGCCGGGCACGCACGCCTACGTCACGGGGTCGGCGGCGATTCAGTCCGCGCTCGACCCCATCTTCAGCTCCGACCTTGCGCGCGGCGAGTCGATCGCGATCCCGATAGCCCTGCTCGTCCTGCTGACCGTCTTCGGCCTTTCCTGGGCGGTCACGATCCCGTTCCTCTTCGCCGGCTGCACGATCACGGGCACGCTCGGCATCGTCTTCCTCGTCGCTCACGAGGTGACGATGGCGACCTACGTGACGAACCTCGTCCAGTTGATCGGCCTCGCGATCGCCGTCGACTACTCCCTGCTGATCGTCTACCGGTTCCGTGAGGAGCTCGAGCGCACCGAATCGACCGACGACGCGATCGTGCGGACGATGCAGACGGCAGGCAGGGCAGTGATCTTCTCCGGAACGGCGGTCGCGATCGGCCTCGCCTTACTCCTGGCGATGCCGGTCCCGTTCATGCGCTCGATGGGGATCGGCGGCTTCCTGATCCCGCTCGTTTCGATCGCCGCCGCGGGAACGCTTCAGCCGGCTCTCCTCTCGCTCTTCGGCCGGCGGGGGACGAAGCGGGTGCACGTGGCCGACTTCATCCGCCGGAGCCTGAGGGTGCCGCTTCCGACTCTGCCCGGCACGAGGGATCCCGAGCGCACGTTCTGGGCGCGCATCGCCCGCTCGATCATGCGCCGCCCGATCGCTTTTCTTGCGGTCGGTGTCACCCTGCTGGTGGGGGCCGCGGTCCCGGTCTTCGGGCTCCAGCTCACACCGGGCTCGGTTCAGGGCATCCCGCGCTATCCGCAGGCCGTCCACGGCTTCGATGTGCTCACCAAGGCGGTTGGTCCGGGCGCGATCTCCCCCTCGCAGGTTCTCATCGACGCCGGGCCCGGCGGCAACGTGCGCGCGCCCCAGGTCCAGATCGCGATCGGGCGGCTGGTTCGCGACGTGGAGCGCGACCGAGAGACGGCCGCCGTCTACTACCGCCCGCAGGGAAGGTTCGTCGATTCGAGCGGCCGCTATGCGCAGGTGATCGTCGCCGGGCGCCACGAGTACGGCGAGAAACCCACGCAGCGGTTCGTCGACAGGCTGCGGAAGACCATCGTTCCCTCCGTGCACTGGCCTCCGGGCGTGGTCGCCAAGGTCGGCGGAGCGCCTCCGCAGGGCGTCGACTTCCTGACCCGCTCGTACCGCGTGTTTCCCTGGCTCGTCCTGGCCGTGCTCGTGCTCACCTACTTCCTGCTCATGCGGTTGTTCCGGTCGCTGATCCTGCCGCTGAAGGCGGTGCTGCTGAACGTGCTCTCGGTCGGCGCTGCCTACGGCGTGCTCGTGCTCGTCTTTCGCTACGGAGCCGGCGAGGCCATCGGGCTCTACCAGTACGCGCAGATCGAGGGCTGGATCCCGATCTTCCTGTTCGCGATGCTGTTCGGTCTCTCGATGGACTACGAGGTCTTCCTCGTCACCCGCATGCGGGAAGCCTGGGACGAAGGCCGCGACAACGTCCAGGCGGTCGCGGAGGGGCTCGAGCGAACGGGCCGGATCGTGACTGCGGCCGCGATCGTGATGGTGGCGGCCTTCTCCGGGTTCATCGCCGGGAGAGTGCTCGGGCTGCAGGAGTTCGGCATCGGGCTCGCCGTCGCGATCTTCCTCGACGCGACCATCGTCCGGGCCGTGCTCGTACCGTCGCTCATGGCGCTCTTCGGCCGCTGGAACTGGTGGCTGCCCGAGCGCGCTGCGCGGCTCGTCCGCGTTGAGCCCTCGCCGCTGGCGGCAGCTAGCGAATGACGGCCCAGAGCACGATCCCGACCGTGACCGCGATCGGGATGAACGCGAGCAGCATCACATGGAAAGCCCGGCGCTCCCCCGGCCGCGGCCCCGGCTCGGGGATGTAGGGATCGCGCGGCATCACCGGCTGCCGCGGCACCTGATCTTCACCCTCGATCACCTGCGGCTCATGCTGGATTTCGCGCTCTTCGGGCACAGTAGGAGGGTACCCGCGCACTGCCCCGAGAGTCGAAGGAGGTCACCGGCGATCGAGCCTGAGTAGCATCTCGACCTATGGAGCTGAAGGGCCTCATTCTCGCCGGCGGCGCCGGCACTCGGCTGCGCCCGCTCACCCACACGAGCGCGAAGCAGCTCGTCCCGGTCGCCAACAAGCCCGTTCTCTTCTACGGGCTCGAGGCCATGCGCGATGCGGGAATCGAGGACATCACGATCGTCGTCTCACCGGGCCAGGCCGGGGAGGAGATCCGCGAGCGCACGGGCGACGGTTCCCGTTGGGACGTTCGGATCCGCTACGTCGAGCAGGGTCAGCCCCTCGGGCTCGCTCACGCCGTGCTGACTGCGGAAGAGGCGATGGGGGGCTCGCCGTTCGTCGTCTACTTGGGAGACAACCTGCTTCGAGACGGGATCGTCGAGATGGTGGATGAGTTCCGCAGCTCGAAGCCCGAGGCGCTGATCCTGCTCACGCACGTGCCGAACCCCTCCGCCTTCGGCGTCGCCGAGCTCGACGACGGGCGGGTGGTTCAGCTGACCGAGAAGCCGGCAGAGCCCGCCTCCGATCTGGCGCTCGTGGGCGTCTACATGTTCCAGCCCCTGATCTTCGACGCCTGCCGCTCGCTCGAGCCCTCCGGCCGCGGAGAGTACGAGATCACGGAAGCGATCCAGGCGCTGATCGACCAGGGCAAGCGGGTCGAGCCCCACATCGTCACTGGGTGGTGGAAGGACACCGGCAACTGGGAGGACATGCTCGAGACGAATCGCCTGCTGCTCGACGTGATCGAGCCGCGCGTCGACGGCGAGCTGGTCGACTCGCGCATCGAGGGACGCGTCTCGGTCGGGGATGGCTCGCGGCTCGAGGGCTGTCAGGTACGCGGGCCGGCGGCGATAGGAGCCGGCGCAACCCTGAAAGACGCCTACATCGGCCCCTACACGGCGGTTGCCGACGGATGCCGGATCGAGCGGGCCGAGATCGAGAACTCGATCGTGCTCGAGGACTCGACGATCACCGACCTCGATCACCGGCTCGAGGGCTCCCTGATCGGGCGCAACGTCGTCATCGGCGGCAAGAACTCGAAGCCGAGCGGATACCGGATCCTCGTCGGCGACGACTCGCAGATCGGAATCTTGTGATCGAGGGCGTCGAGGTCATCCCGCTCCGGCGCCACGAGGACGGCCGCGGCTGGTTCATGGAGATCCGGCGCGAGAGCGAGTTGCCCAAGCCGTCGCGTCAGACGAACATTGCCTTCACCCGCAAGGGCGTGATCAAGGGCCTCCACTACCACGAGCGCGGACAGGACGACCTCTTCGTCTGTCTGCAGGGCATGATTCGCGTCGTCCTCCTCGACCGCAAGTCGGGCGAGACCTTCACCATGGACATCGGTGATGACAATCCCGTCGCGATCTACGTCCCCGGGCAGCTCGCGCACGGCTACGAGGCGCTGACCGACGTGCTCTTCTGCTACGAGGTGACCGAGGAGTACGACCCGGATAATCCCGACGAGCACGGGATCCCATGGAACGATCCGCGCGTGAAGCAGCTCTGGAGCACGCAATCGCCGATCCTGTCGGAACGGGACACCGCCGTCTCCTCCTAACGGGCGCCGGCGGCCAGCTCGGCACCGCGCTGGTCGTGGTCTTCCCGGACGCTCGCGCGCTCACGCGCGCCGAGTGGGATGTGACGCAGCCGGCTCCGGCAGGGCTCGATCCCGACCTCGTCCTCCATGCTGCGGCCTGGACGGACGTGGACGGCGCCGAAGAGGACCCTGAAGGGGCGCTTGCCGTCAATGCGGACGGAACGCGAAACGCGGCCGCGCTGGGCGCACCCCTCGTCTACTACTCGACCGACTACGTCTTCGACGGTCGCAAGACCGAGCCGTACGTGGAGTCGGACGAGCCCAGCCCTGTCTCTGCCTACGGCCGCTCGAAGCTCGCGGGGGAGAGGGAGGTCGAGCGCGGGTGGACCATCCGCAGCTCGTGGCTCTTCGGCTGGACCGGGCGCAACTTCGTACGCACAATGCTGGAGCTCGGCGCCGAGCGTGAAGAGGTGGCGGTGGTCGACGACCAGCGCGGCTGCCCCACCTATGTCGGGCACCTGGCTGAGGCAACCCGAACGATCGCGGAGCTGCCCGAGGGTGTCTGGCACCTCGCCGCCGAGGGGGACTGCACCTGGGCAGAGCTCGCCGAGGCGATCTTCGAGGAGGCCGGGCTGGATTGCCGCGTGCGGCGGATCTCGACCGCCGAGCTAGGCAGGCCCGCGGCCCGGCCGGCCTACTCGGTGCTGAGGAGCGAGCGGCCGGAGGCTCCTCGCCTGCCGCACTGGCGGGAGGGCCTCCGCGAGTGCCTGTCCCATCTAGGCTTGAAGGCGTGAACCTCCTCGTCACCGGCGGCGCCGGTTTCATCGGCTCCAACTTCGTCCACTACTGGCTCGACGCCCATCCCGGCGACAATGTCGTCGCCTACGACCTCCTGACCTACGCCGGTGTCCGGGAGAACGTCCCCGAGCAGGTGCCGTTCGTCCAAGGGGACATCGCCGATCTCGACCTCGCCGAGCAGACCCTCGCCGAGCATCAGATCGACACGATCGTCAACTTCGCCGCGGAGTCGCACAACAGCCTCGCCGTTCAGGATCCTGGGTTGTTCGCGCGGACGAACGTGCTCGGGACGCAGATGCTGCTCGAAGCCGCCCGCCGCCACGGCGTACGCCGCTTCCACCACATCTCCACCTGCGAGGTCTACGGCGACCTGCCGCTGGAGGGCGGCGAGGCGTTCACGGAGGAGTCGCCGTACCGCCCGCGCACGCCCTACAACGCGTCGAAGGCTGCCGCTGACCACTACGTCCGCTCCTATCACGAGACGTTTGACCTCCCCGTCACGATCACGAACTGCTCGAATAACTACGGGCCGTTTCAGTTTCCCGAGAAGGTGATTCCGCTCTTTCTCACGAATGCCCTCGACGAAAAACCGCTTCCGCTCTACAGCTCGACACAGAACCGGCGGGAGTGGCTCCACGTCGCCGATCACTGCAGCGCGGTTGATCTGGTACTCACCGCCGGGCGCGACGGCGAGACGTACAACGTCGGCTCGGGAGTCGAGGCCTCGATCGAGGAGCTTGCCGACCGGATCCTCGAGCTCACAGGCAAGCCCGCCTCGCTCAAGACAATCGTGCCCGACCGGCCGGGGCACGACCGCCGCTATCTGCTCGACTCGACGAAGATCCGCGAGGAGCTCGGATGGGCGCCGGTGCGGGACTTCGCGTCAGGGCTCGCGGAAGCGGTCGATTGGTACCGAACTCACCGGGATTGGTGGGAGCCGCTCAAGGAGCGTGCGTTGGTCGTCGAGACCGCCTGGTGACCGGAGGCGCTGGCAAAGCCGGCACCTCCTTTGTCAAGGGGGAACCCGGATGGTTCCCCCTTGAGACCCCCTCCTCCGACTCTCCGCGAGCCCCTAGACCGTTCTGGTCCTAATTCGGTAAGGAGATCGGCCCAAAGGAAGAGAACGGCGTTCCGGCGCGTAACCTAAAGGTGTGGTGCGCATCGCGCTCGTCCTTGGTCTGCTCGGAATTCTGGCCGGATCGGCCGGGTCGGCCCCTGCCGGGATGCCCGAGAAGAAGGCCACCCCGCCGACGTTCGTGATCACCGGCCGCGGCTGGGGCCACGGCGTCGGCATGAGCCAGTACGGAGCTCTGGGCTACGCGCGCCACGGCTGGTCGTACGCCAAGATCCTCGGCCACTTCTATCCCAGCACGACGCGCGCCCAGACGAGCGTCGCGCAGGTCCGCGTGCTGCTGGCGGACGCGCGCACGAGCCTTTCCATCTACTCGCAGGCGCAATTTCGCGTCCGTGACGCCGACGGCATCAGCTACAAGCTCGCCGCCGGCCAATACCGGATCGGCCCCTCCCTGAAGATCAAGGTCGATGGCTCGAACACCCCGAAGGCGCTGCCGGGGCCGATCACTTTCACGCCCGGGCGCGTTCCCATCGTTCTCGATCGTCCGTACCGCGGCTCGTTACGCGTGACATCGAAGAGCGGGCGCCTGCAGGCGGTCAACGTCGTCGGCCTCGAGGACTACACGAAGGCCGTCATTCCCGAGGAGGTTTCCGAGGACTGGCCGGCCGAGGCGCTGAAGGCGCAGGCGGTCGCAACCCGTACCTACGCCGTCGCCACGCGCAAGCCGGACGGAGCGTTCGACGTCTACCCAGACACGCGCAGCCAGGTCTACGGCGGAGTCAACGCCGAGAAGTTCTCCACCAGCGCCGCGGCCGACGCGACGGCCGGCGTCGTGCTCTCGTTCCGCGGCAAGCCCGCAGTCACCTACTTCTTCGCCTCGTCGGGCGGACGGACGGCGTCGATTCAGGATGCCTGGCCGGGCTCGCATCCGGTGCCGTACCTCGTCTCGGTGCCGGACCCGTACGACGTCCTCTCGCCGTTTCACCGCTGGGGGCCCTACGTGTTCTCGGCAGAGGCTCTCGCCCAGAGGCTGGGCGTCTCTGGAACGCTCCTGGATGCAACCGCACGCCGGAATCGCTCCAAGCGCGTGACCAAGGTCGCGCTCACGATGGCGAGCCGCGAGCTGACGCTCTCGGGCCCAGACGTCCGGAACATCCTCGGTCTTCGCTCCTCCTGGTTTGAGATCGGCGCGCTCTCGATCGACCGGCCGGTGGCTCCGCTCTCATACGGGGTGAAGGCGACGCTGACGGGACTTGCACGGGGTGTTCCGCGTGTCCGGCTCGAGCAGCGCGCCGGCGGGGCGTGGGTGCAGGTCGTGCCTCTCGAGGCAGCGGGCGACGGAACTTTTGCGGCTGCTGTCAAGCCCGACTCGACACGGTTGTACCGGCTTTCGAATGGAAGCGTGGCAAGCACGCCTGTCCAGATTCAGGTGGCGCCGGTCGTCCGGCTTGATCCGGCTTCGAGCCAGTCCTTCCTGACAGGCAGCGTGCGGCCCGCGCTCTCGGGCAAGAAGGTGGCGATCCAGCGCCTGCGCACTGTGGGCTGGAGCAACGTCGCCCGGGCGACGGTCGACGAGCAAGGCAAGTTCACTGCGACGCTGACGCTCCACCCGGGGACGTACCGCGCGCGATTTGCCCCCGGCGGCGGCCTCGTGCCCGGGATCTCGCCGATCCTTCGCATCGTCTCGACATGAGGAGATTGCTCCTCACACTCGGCGGCGCTGCTGCGCTCGCCGTGCCGGCGGCTGCCGCGGCGGCGTCCCACCAGACCGCGTTCATTCCGAACGACCCCTTGCTTTCGCACCAGTGGTATCTGGCCCAGACGAAGGCGTTCGACTTCTGGCCCCAGATCCCGGCGCTGCCCACAGTTCGCGTTGCCGTCGTCGACTCCGGTCTCGACGGCGGTCATCCCGAGTTCGCCCACAGGGTTCTTGCCTCCAAGAGCTTCGTCGGCGGCTCGCCCCTCTCCGATTCCAAGGGCCACGGGACGTTCGTGGCCGGCGAGATCGCGGCTGCGGCCAACAACGGACAAGGGATCGCGGGCATCGCCTTCCCGGCCCAGCTCCTCATCGCCAAGGTCGTCGGCAGCGATGGGAGCATCCCGCTCACGGCCGAGGCGAACGCAATCAGGTGGGCTGCCGACCGGGGAGCGCGCGTGATCAACCTCAGCCTGGCGGGGCTGCGCGATCCGCTGAATCCACGGCGTGACTCGTACTCATCGCTGGAGGCGGCTGCGATCCGGTACGCGTACCGGAAGGGCACGCTCGTCGTCGCGGCCGCCGGAAACGCCGATCAGGCGCCCCGCACGCCCTGGAACTTCGCAGGCTATCCAGCGGCCCTTCCGCATGTCCTCGGCGTGAGTGCCCTGACCATCGCAGGCGACGTCCCTTCCTTTTCGAACCGGGACGTTCTGTACGACGACATCTCGGCTCCCGGCTCGGAGATCTTCTCGGCGCTGCCCCGGGCGCTTACTGCCTCAAGGCCGTCCTGTCCCGACCAGGGCTACTCGAATTGCGGTTCCACCGAGTTTCGCCATGCCGAGGGAACGTCGTTCTCGGCACCGATGGTCACCGCCGCCGCGGCGCTCGTCCTCGCTTACAAGCCGGCGCTTCATCCTGATCAGGTGGCCTGGATCCTCGAGCGCGCGGCCACGGACATGACCGGAGCGACCGGCTGCCGTGCCTGTCCTACCGGCCGCGATCGTTTGAGCGGTTGGGGACGGCTGGACGTCAACGCTGCCTTGATCAAGGCCACCGCGGGGCCTATACCGAGGGGGGACACCCGGGAGCCGGACGACGACGCAGGTTGGGAGGCCTCGAGGGCCCTGGGGGCGAGAGGCCGAGTTCTTGCGACCATCGACTACTGGGACGATCCCGTTGACGTCTACGGGCTTCACCTCCGGCGGGGGCAGCGGCTGTCCGTCAGCGTCAGCAGCGCGGAGGGCGTGAGCTCCAACCTGCTGCTCTGGAAGCCCGGGACGATCCGGGTCGGAGATCAGTCTCCGGAGAACCTGCGCCGGCGCGTCGCGCAGTCGGCGCATTCAGGCCCGGTGCAGAACATCCGCGGCTACGAGGCGCCGGTCGAGGGCTGGTACTTCGTCGAGGTGAAGGCCGACTCGAAGTCCTCCGGGCCGTACTCGCTCCGCTACCGGAAGTCCCGCTAGTCCAGTAGCTCCTCCGGGGGAACCTCGCGGATCTCGCGCGCGGGGTTGCCGACGACGACTGCGCGCGGCGGTACGTTCCCGAGGACGACCGCGCCGGCGCCGACGAAGGCCTCCTCGCCGATCTCGATTCCCGGTAGGAGCACGGCTCCGCCGCCGATGCGTGCCCCGCGCCTGATCGTCGGGCCCTTCCGCAGGGCGTGCCGCTGCTCGGTGCGGCCCATGAAATTGTCGTTGGTGGTGACGACGCAGGGGGCGACGAAGACGCTGTCCTCGAGCGTCGAGTACGCCGTGATGTAGGCGTTCGCCTGGATCTTCGTCATGGCTCCGATCGTCGTGTCGTTCTCGACCAGCGCTCCGCGGCCGATCACCACGTCGTCTCCGACGACGCAGCGCTCGCGCACGCAGGCCTGGTCGCCGACGATCACCCGGGCACCGATCGACGTCCCCGCGAAGACGACTGCGCCGGTGGAGACGACCGTCCCGGGGCCGAGCTCGAGCGGGGACAGCTCTTCCGCGGTCGTCGTCGAGCGCGGCGAGAGCACCGGCTGTTTCCCGACGACTGCATAGTCGAGAATCGTGCAGCCCTCCCCGATCTTCGTCCCGGGATACACGGCCGCCGTAGAGGCGATCTCGCTCACGCCGGGACCGTCTCGAGCGACCCTTGAAGTTGCTCGAGCGCGCGGACGACCGCGAGCCCGTCTCGCGCGCCCTGGCGACGGTCTCCCTCGCCGGCGACGAGGCCGAGGAAGTGCAGGCACTCGAGCCGAAGCGGCTCGTCGTTCGGAATCTTCGGACACCAGATGTCGCCCGTCCTCGTCCGCCACTCGCCGTACGAGTGGACGGGCTGCTCGGGCGCCTTCTCGTAGACCGTCATCTTGCGCTCGAGCTCCATGTCGTCGAAGACCGCCATCTTCTCGCTGCCGACGACCGTGATCTTCCGCATCTTGTGCGGGTCGAGCCAGGAGAGGTGCATGTGGGCGATCTTCCCCGAGGGAAAACGCAGGTAGCAGAAGACGACGTCCTCGACTCCGGGTGTCAAGAAGGCGTTTCCGTGCGCCCACATCTCCGAGGGCTCCTCGCCGACGAGGTAGAGGATCACGGACAGGTCGTGGACCCCGAGCGACCAGAGCGCGTTCTCGTCCTTGCGGATCTTGCCGAGGTTCTGGCGGTTCCCGTACAGGCACAGGACGTCCCCGAGCTGCCCGGTCTCGACCAGCTCGTGCAGCTTCTGGACACCCGGGTGGTAGAGGAGAAGGTGGCCGGGGAGCAAGACGAGGTCCCGCTCTTCGGCCAGGGCGCACAGCTCCTCGGCCTCCGAGGCGATGAGCGCCGGCGGCTTCTCGACCAGGACGTGTTTGCCGGCCGCGAGGGCCTGTCGTGCGAGCTCGTAGTGCGTCGGCACAGGTGTTGCGATGACGACGGCCTCCAGCTCGGGGTCGGCGAGCACATCGTCGAAATTCGTGGTCGTGCGGGCCTCGGGGAAGCGGGCCGCCTGCCGCTCGAGGTGCTCCGGAGACGCGTCGCAGAGCCAGGTCAGGCGCGCGAGGTCGCCGAAGTTTCGCGCGAGGTTCGGCCCCCAGTAGCCGAGCCCGGCAACGGCGACGGTCGTCTCAGCCGGAATCTGCACCGTCGGACAAGCGTATAGCGATCCGCTCGGAGGCTTGCCCGTCCCCGTAGAGCTGTGGACGATCCTCCGGCATCCGGGCGGCGGCCACAGCCTCGACGATCCGGTCGGGATCGTCGTCGACGAGTGTGTTGGCTCCGGCCTCGATCGTGTCGACCCATTCCGTCGAGGGACGGAGGGTCACGCAGGGCACGCCGTACCAATAGGCCTCTTTCTGCAGCCCTCCCGAGTCGGTGAGGATCACACGCGCGCGCGAAGCCAGCGCCGCGAAGTCCAGGTAGCCGAGGGGTGGGAGCAGCCGGATGTGAGACGCGAGCTCCAGCCCGGACGCCGCGATCGCCGCCTTCGTGCGGGGATGGGCGGGGAACACGACGGGCTCCTCGAGCCTGCCGAAGGCCTCGACGATGCGGCGAAGCCGCCACTCGTGCGAGACGTTCGCCTCCCGGTGGACCGTGACGACCAGGTAGCCGCCGGGCTCGAGCCCCAGCTTCGAGAGCACGTTCGATCGCTCCTGCGCCACCGGGGCGAGCTGCATCGACGCGTCCGCCATCACGTCCCCGACGACCTCGATCCGGCCGGCGACGACCTCGTCCGCGAGGATGCGAGCCGAGCGCTCGTCGGGGCAGAAGAGGATGCTCGACAGCCGGTCGACCTCGGTCCGGATGTGCTCTTCGGGCATCGTCCAGTCGCCGCTGCGCATGCCGGCCTCCACATGTGCGAGCGGCGTGCCGGTTTCAGCCGCGGCCCGCGCTCCCGAGAGGGTCGAGGTCGTGTCCCCGTAGACCAGCACCCAGCCGGGCTGCTCCGTCGCAATCGCCTTCACGATCTCCGGCTGCATCCGCGCCACCATCTCGTCCTGGGGAAGCCCGCCGATTCCGAGCAGGTGGCCGGGCTTGGGCAGCCCGAGCTCCTCGAAGAACACGTGCGAGAGCTCCCGATCGTAGTGCTGGCCGGTGTGGAGCGTGACCTCCTCGATCCCGTGTTCGAGAAGCGCGAGGGAGAGAGGCGCAGACTTGATGAACTGCGGCCGGTTCCCGACGACCGAGAGGACCTTCACGCCGAGACACTATGCGGCAGCGTCAATGGGCCGTGAAGGATTCGAACCTTCGACCTTGGGATTAAGAGTCCCCTGCTCTACCAACTGAGCTAACGGCCCGGGCCGCGTACTGTAGCGAGCAAGAGCACTTTCCTTGGCTGGGGGAACCGGGGTTCCCCCAGCGCTCATCCGCCCTTCAGCCGACGTGGACGGTCAGGCGAAGGACGTTGTCCTTGCCCTTCGTCGGGATGTGCTTCATGTTCTTGTAGTCCTCGCCGACCTTCGTCTTGAAGACATATGTGCCGGCGTGCGTGAACTTGATCGTCGCCGTGGCACTCATGTGGGCCATCGCGGCGTGCCGGATGACGACAGCAGGGCCTTGGAGCTTGACGAGCTTGTGCGGCATCACGTCGTTGTTCATGAACATGATCGAGCCACCACGCTTGATCTGCGCGACCTGACTCGCCTTGTACGGGCCGGCGTTCACCGACCACGCATGGCAGCCGCGTACCTTATGCTGAATGACGACGCTCGCGCCCGAGCCAGCCTGCGCCGGCATGGCCAGGAGTGCTGCGCCGACAATCGTTGCGAAGAGAATCCGTTTCATTTAAGAGCCTCCTTTCTGTCCCCGAGCATGCCTTTTGGGCAGGGCGTGTGCCATGGGCGCAATCCCGGAGACGTGCTCCGTAGTTATCCTCGGCTGTCCGAGCTCGTCCCCGCGCGCGCACCGAGTGCCGAGACGTGGTAAGAGGCCCTGTGCGCGGCGCCACGATTCTCGAGTTGACCAACCTGCTGGGCAGGAAGGTCGTCGCAGGCGAGGAGATTGCATCTGAGCTCGAGGGCGAGTTGCTCCTCCGGGAGGACGTCCTCGACTGCCAGATCTTCGACTTCGGAGAGAAACGGTTAACGCGGGTAGGTGACGTGGCGCTTGCGCAGGAGAGCGGAGGGCTCAGGGCCTGCGCAGTCGAGATCGGAGCGGCGCCGATCCTGCGGCGCCTCGGCCTGCGCGGCCTGGCCCGCAGAGCGAGGGCGCAGGCCCTCGACTCGGAGGCGGTGCATCTCGCGTCGGCTCGCGGCCATGCCCTTCAGCTCGACAAGCCGACCGCTGCCGTCGCCTAGCCATCTTTGTCCCGGCCGGCGCAGACCACCGATTTACGGGCTACGAGCAGCTGAGCGTCCTGGTTGTGTTCGCCGGTGCTTCTACCCCGGCGGCTAGCTCCTAGGGCGCGTAGAGGTCGCCGCCCTCGCTGTCCCCCGGGCCAGGCGTGGGCTCGAAGGACAGGCCCCCCTCGGGGATCTCGGGTGGGCGCTCCTCGGGGATCTCGGACGGGCTCTCAGAGTCGGGACCCTCGGGGCCCCTCGTCCACGCATAGGAGGGTTCCGCGATCCGAGGCGCTCCCGCGACGAAAGGACGCCAGGCGACCGCCGATGCCCAGACGTTTGCTTCGGCCATTATCAGCTCGAGGCTCAGAGTCGTCCCGGACTCGAACAGAAAGATCGCCTCGCGATCGGTGAGGAACGTGAGATGGCGCTCGAGCCCCACTTCCCCGGGCTCGAACGGCGGTCCCCTTTCGAGCAGCTCTGCCACTTGCCCGCGCACGCCCTTCTTGAGCGGCACTACGACCATCAGCCGACTTTCGGCCGGCCCCGTGCCGACCTGATGAGACGCGAGCTGCTCCGCCACCTCCGAGATGATGCTTGATGCGACCACGCTCGCGATCCGGACCGGATTACTTCCGCGCCGGTAGAGGAGGAGCGTCGGCCGGCCGGTTATGCGCTCGCCGCTCCGCGCGACGCTCATTCCCAGCAGCTTCCCGTACGGAACGACGAGACGCCCGGCTCCGTTGTTGCCGGCGCCTCCCTCGAGACTCAGCCCGGAGTCATTCATCTCGAGCTTGCCCGAATGAGCCGCGTCTCCGTTCTCCTGCCAGGTGACTGCATAGCTCCGCTGCATAAGACCAGGATGCCCCGAGTACACCCTAGGTGCATCGGTCCCGACACCTAACTCCGTTGCGGGAAACCCGCAGGCAGTTCAAGACCCGGCACGGCAGCGCCAGCCGAGGTGATCTGCGCAGCCACCCGCATGCACAAGGCGCGGATGATCGTGGTCGGCTCGAGCGGATGGAGCACGCTTACCAGGGCTCTTCTCGGAAGCGTCTCGGTGCAAGTCCTACACGACCCTCCGTGCCCGGTCCTCGTCGTGGGTGCTGCCGGGGCCGGCGGCGACTAGCGCAGCCCCTCCCGTGACTGGTTTCGAGCGACATCACGGTTCGTGCCGGGTGACGTGGCCCTGCTGTACTCAGCTCGGAGGGATCGAGCGGAGTCGGAGGATTTCCCACTCCGGCCTGATCTCGTCGAGCTCGTTCAGCGGGACGATCACGAGCCGCGTCTGGAAGCGTCCGGTCCGGACGGCGAGAGCCTGCGGCTCGTTCTCCTCCGAGAACAGCACTCTCTCCACGAAGCCGAGCGGACCGGCTGGAGTATCGACCCGATAGCCCTCACAGTGCGCGAGCAAGTACTCAGTCGACCACGTCTCGGCGAGTTCCGGAAATTCATGCACGACTGTCATGCCCGGATGATCGATGCTCGAAGCTGCGCCGCCATCGGTATTGCCGCTGAGCTCGACTGCGGCTTTTCCACCGACCGCACGAAGAAGGCCGTCGCCTCCGGGTTCGGGGAGCAGGGGCGCCCGCACAGCGGCGATTCCGCGGAAAGTACGGACCACAATTCCGCGAACGCGCCGATGGGCGCGACCCTCTCTTGCAGCATCGTGTTCCTCAGACGCAAGACCACTTAGAGAGGAGCCCAGCGATGAGAAAGGTGTTTGTAATAGGCGGAATCGCCGCCAGCATCATCTTGATCGCGTTCGGCATCGGCTCGATTGTCGTGGGCGCCAACGGGCGCAGCGAGGTTCGCAGTGACGTGAAGCGTGAGCAGATCGTCGGCTCGCCCGACATGACTCCCGCGGCTATCACAGCCGAGGCCAAGAAGGCAGGACTGAGCCTGAGCAAGATCCAGGTCCCGAGCAAGAGCGTCGCCAACTTGCCGATCAGCAGTGGTGACAGGGCGAAGACCTTCGCCCAGTACATGCGCATCCACACGCTCGAGGCCACCGGCGGGTACACGTACTCGCAGATGGGCCGCTTCCAGGCGAAGCCGGGAGCGCCGGCCGCGCAGCTCGCACAGGGCGGCGGCACGGACAATCCGGTCTTTGCCGTTATCGACCCGAAGACGAAGCAGCCGGTCGCCAACGGAGTCCGCGAGATCTGGGTGACCGAGACGGCGCTGACAACCGCGCTGAACACCTCGTTCTTCGCGGAGCAGGTGGCAGGATTCTCGGTGGTGATGGGAATCGCGCTGCTGCTCACCGGACTCGGATTCCTGGTGCTCACGCTCGGGGCCCTGTATCAGGAGGGCCTCGCGACGCTGACCTCGCGCCTCGCACGACGGAAGCGGCACGGCAAGACCGAGCTGACCACGTAGCGAACACGAGAGCAGTCGCCGAACGCACGGATCTGCCCTCTCGAAAGGGCGGATCCGTGTTCGCCTGCAGGCCCGAAAGCCCCCGCTGGCGAGCGGGCCAACTGCGGAAAAACCCGCAGCAACTCTGCGGCGGAGCCGGGATGGCGACTGGCCGGGCGGTCTTCTACCGTTGCCCGAAACGGCCTACTTGGGAGGAGATTCGAAGTGACGACCACGCCGTATGCACCGCCCGCAGCCGTCCGCACACAGCAGCCGCAGCCCGGCTCGAGCCCGCTTGTCGGCGTCGCCGCCGTGCTGCTCGGCGTGCTCGTCGCCGTGCTCGGATTTCTCGCGCTGCTCATGTGGGCGGACAGCCACGATGCGCGCAACGCGCGGCCGATCGCGCTGCGGCGCGGGCGACGGCTGCCACGCACGGCATGCCCGCCGCGCCGGCGACCGCCCAGCTCGGCGAGCTGACGAGCTACGCCGGGACCGCTCCCTCGAATGCAGCGGAGCTGGCCGCCCGTCACGTGCCCTATCCGGCGGCGATGCCGGCGCTACAGGCGGGGACCGTCGCGCACTTCGATCTCGTCCTCAAGGACGTGAGGATGCAGATCGCGCCCGGCATCAAGTACTCCGCTTGGGCCTGGGCAGGCGGCGCCCCTGGCCCGGTGATCCACGTCCGGCAAGGGCAGACGGTCGACATCACGCTGCGAAACGACGGCGCGATTCCCCACTCCGTCGATTTCCATGCGGCCCGCGTGGCGCCCAACGTGTATTTCAAGGACGTCAATCCTGGCCACTCGTACCACTTCCGCTTCAAGGCCAACGACCCCGGCGTCTTCATGTACCACTGTGGCACGAAGCCGGTGCTCATGCACATCGCGAACGGGATGTACGGCGCGATCGTCGTGGAGCCGCGGAGGGCTGTGCTTCCGCACGCAGACCGGAACTACGTCCTCGTTGCGAGCGAGTGGTATCTCGGCTCCGACGGGCTCTCGAAGCCGGCCCAGTTCAACATGACCAAGGCCCACGCCCGCCAGCCGGACTGGATGACGTTCAACGGGTATGCGGGGCAGTACGTCGCCCATCCGCTGACCGCGAAGCCCGGAGAGACGGTCCGTTTCTGGGTTGTGGACGCGGGCCCGTCGATCGACACCGACTTTCACATCGTCGGGACGATCCTCAACCGGGCGTGGGTGGATGCAGGGCTCGGCTCTAAGCCGCTCGCGAACGTGCAGACGGTAGGTGTTCCCGCGGGCGGCGGAGGAGTCTTCGACGTGAAGATTGACAAGCCCGGGCTCTATCCCTTCGTGTCTCATGCGTTTGCGGCCGTCGACCAGGGCCAGGTCGGCCTGCTCAAGGTCGGCCACGTCTCGGGGACGATGTCCCACTAGGAGGAGCTAGGAGGTCCTGCAATCTCCTAGTCCCCTGCCGGCGGCTCCTCGAGCAGTCCCTGCTCGATCGCGTGGCGGACGAG
>WNGF01002537.1_pt1 | contig 25441 bp, 14 predicted proteins | sample 5400641 | NCBI WGS metagenome assembly WNGF01 (sample SAMN13153371, study PRJNA577476) | soil metagenome | isolation source: 80 cm soil or saprolite under grassland replicate 2 | place: USA:California | collected 2016-06-15 | reverse complement strand
CGCACGCACCCAGATCTCATGGCCGAATACGATCGCGTGCTGCCCGGGTGGACGCCTGACGACGTGCCGGGTTCGCCGTACTGCATCCAGGCATACGAGCCCGACGAGCGGATGGGCGGATGGCGAGGCCTCGACGCGGCGCGGCGCGCGCTGGGCGACCGCGGCATCAGACTGATCCTCGACTTCGTGCCGAACCACACCGCTTTCGATCACGACTGGATCCGCGAATATCCGGATCGGTATGTGACAGGGACGGAGGACGAATTCCGGCGTGCTCCATCGGAATTCCGGAAGGTGGAGACGCGCACAGGCGCGAGGTTCGTCGCGTGCGGCCGCGATCCGTACTTCGCCCCGTGGACCGACGTTGCGCAGCTCAATTACTTCAATCCCGAGACGCGCGCGGCCATGCAGCAGACCCTCGCGGCGATTGCGGAGCACGGCGACGGCGTGCGCTGCGACATGGCGATGCTCGTGCTCAACGACGTCTTCGAAGGTACATGGCGACGCGTTCTTCGCGATGGCTGGCCGCGGCCGGCGTCCGAGTTCTGGGCCGGCGCCACTCGAGGCGTGCCGCAGCTCGGCTACCTCGCGGAGGTCTACTGGCGTCTCGAGGAGCGGCTGCTGGACCAGGGATTCACGTTCGCCTATGACAAGCGGCTGCTCGACGCGCTCCACGCGCGCGACGCGGCGTCGACCGTGCATGACGTCCTCGCCGCGTGGCCACCCGATCCGTCGCGCCTCGCGAGATTCATCGAGAACCACGACGAGCCGAGAAGCGCGGCGACGCTGTCGCGATGCCTCCCCGCCGCGGCGGCGATTGTCGCGACGAGCCCGGGCATGCGGTTCTTCTACGACGGGCAGCTGGAGGGACGGAGGGTCAAGTCACCCGTGCAGCTGGGACGATGGCCGGACGAGCCTCCTGATGGAGACATCCGCAGGATGTACGAGCGGACACTTCGCTTCGCGCGCGCGCCGCTGCTGCACGACGGCGACTGGCAGCTGCTGCACGTGAGCGCCGCCGGCGACCACTCCTTCAACGACATCGTCGCGTATCGCTGGCGATCGCATGACGCGCTCGCTGTCGTGGCCGTCAATCTCGGCGCATCGCCGTCAGAAGCGCATGTGCGCCTTGCGGATGATTTGCCCGACGGAGATGAGTTCGACTTTATCGACGCGCTCACGGATGCGCGCTATCGGTGGACGCGCGAGTCATTGCTCGCGCCGGGTCTCTACGTGAGGCTCGACGCGGGCGGCGCCCACCTGTTTGCTGTGGAACCGATCGGCGGAGTCTAACCGTCTCCGCCAAGCTGCGGCGAGTCGGCCGACGCTGATGCGTGTCGTATTGCAAATCCTTTGTTGTGCGCGTCGGGGCTCTACGTGCGCCTCGAGGCAGGTGCGGCGCACCTGTTCACGGTTCTCCGCGGCCTCCGCGTGAAACCCGTGATCTCTGCGCGAGATCCGTGTCCGCGATCTACCGGATGGCGGCGTCAATTTTCCGCAGCTGCGCGACGAACCGCCGCGGATCGTACGAGCTCGGCGACTGGAACTGCTGAAAGAGCTCGTCGAACGCGGAGCGGACCGTGGCTGATTCGGTGTTGCCACCCAACGAGCTGGTGTAGAGCGTCTCGAGGGCCATCCCTGCCTGCTCGGCGGCGCGCTCGCCTCGCGGCGCGATTTCCTCGGCCTCACCGGCAATCGCATGGAACAGGCGCGTCGCAATCGCCGCATCCGGTTGTGCCGTCAGCGCACGGTTAATCGCGCGGTCGAGAACGGCGCGCGCATCGCCGACCAGCGACGCAATCTGGTTCGCATCGGTGCGCAGACGGCTTGACTCGAGCGCGATCTTTGTCATGAGGACGTCGAGCTCATTCGAGGCCTGCTGATCGTACGCGGCGAGCACGCGGCGTCCTGTCGTCCATCGCGCCTGGTTCAATGGCGGGTTTCCGGGACGCCGGTTGTCGTACCCCTGCGCCTGCCGCCAGCTGTCTTCCGGACGCGTCAGGCTGTGGTGGCAGGCGAAGCAATCGAGCTCGGCGTACTCCGGCCATACAGGGCCCTTGGCACGGCGCGCGAGCCGCTCCAGGGCGCTGCGCACCTGCACGAGCTGCCCGACGCTGAACGATCGGACCGGCGCGAACGGATCGGTGTCGGTGGGCACGCGCCAGTGGCGCGGCATTGCGGCGCTGAAGGCCTCGAGATCGAACACGAGATCGGGATGACCCGCCGCGATCATCTCGTGATCGACGTACTTGTCGCCGGTGCCGAGATGGCACGTCAGGCAGCGCTCGGTGCGCTTCACCAGGTCCTTGGTGTCGTGCATGCCGAGCTGCACCGACTGCGCGTGCGTCCATCCGCGCGTCGTGTGCGGTCCGAGCCACGCGCTTGCCGGGCCGTGGCACGCCTCGCAGCTGACGCCTTCGTTCGCAAACGTGCGCGCCTGCCGCCCTTCCGGCACGTCGAGACTGTGGCAGGTCAGGCACCTCGGCGCGGTGTTCGGAGTACCGATGCCGAGGATGCGTCCGATACGGACGGATACCGGATTCGACAGCACTTCGGTCGCATGCGCGTGCCGATCCTGCGCGATCCAGGTGCCGTATTCGGTCTGCAGGATCCGGCTCCCGGCGACCGGCCGGATGGATCCATGACAGGCCACCGCGGCGCACGATCCGGGTCCGACATAACTTGGTACGTTCGCCGCCGGCGGCTGCGCCGTCGTCGACGCGCGTTGTCCGTCGCGGGCGTCAGCGCCCGCCGGTAACGAAATCGTCAGCGCGAGGATCAGCAGGAGAGAGAAGCCCCGAAGCCGCATCAGGCATGTTTATACACGCCAACGTCGACGAAGCAAAGCGGACGACGCATAACGGACAGCGAAGTCGCCAACGGACAGCGAAGCCGCGACGAACGGCGAAGACGCACAACGGACAGCTAACCCGGCAGCGAAGCCGAAGACAGTGTATAAAACATGCGGTGGATCACGTCGTCACGCACTCTCCCGTCTTCGACGAACTTCGAGCAATCCAGCGCATACACGGGTACCTGCCCGAGGCGGAGATGCGCGCGCTTGCCGATCGTCTCGATCTGCCGCTTTATCGCCTGCAGTCGGTCGCGAGCTTTTACCCGCACTTCTTTCTGAAGCCGCCCGCCCGTGTCGAGGCGCGCGTCTGCGGCGACATGTCGTGCCATCGATATGGCGCGAACACGCTGCGCCAGGCGCTCGAGCTGAAGTTCCTGGGGCAGGACGTCAACATTCAGCACGTGTCGTGCCTGGGCCGCTGCGATCTTGCGCCGGCGATTGCGATCAACGATCGGATCTTCGAGCAGGTGACCGAGGCGAGCGCGACATCGTTGATCCAGGCGCGACTCACCGGCCAGCCCGTGTCGCTCGAGAACGTCCCCCACGCGCGTCCCGGCGTCGTCAAGTGCGATCCCTATCCGGAGGACGCGCGTTACGGTGTGCTGCAGCGCTACGTCGAATCGCGCGACTGGACCGGTCTCATCGCGAAGCTGAAGGAGAGCGGCCTTCGCGGCCTCGGCGGCGCGGGGTTTCCGACCGGCATGAAGTGGGAGATCGTGCGCGGGCAGACGGACCCCGACAAGTTCGTCGTGTGCAACGCCGATGAAAGCGAGCCCGGCACGATCAAGGACCGCTTCATCATGACGCACGCGCCGCACCTCGTCATCGAAGGCATGATCCTTTGCGGCCTCGTCGTGGGCGCGCGCCACGGCATCTTCTATATCCGCCACGAATACACGCAGCAGGAACACATCATTGCGGAGGAAATCCGCCGATGCTACCGGGAGCGGCTCCTTGGCTCCGGGATCCTTGGATCGGATTTGACATTTCACCTGGAGGTGTTCGTCAGTCCCGGTGGCTACATCTGCGGAGAAGAAAGCGCGCTGCTCGAGGCGATCGAAGGGAAGCGCGCCGAGCCGAGGAACAAGCCGCCGTTTCCCGGGCAGCAAGGGCTCTGGCAGAATCCGACCGTCATCAACAACGTCGAGACATTTTTCTTCGTCCCGGTGATTCTCGATCGCGGCACCGAGTGGCTGAAGGCGCAGGGCAGGGACGGATCGGTTGGTGTGAAGTTCGTGGGCATCAGCGGCGACGTGCAGCGTCCCGGCGTCTACGAGGTGCCGATGGGCACGCCGTACCGCGAGCTGATCGAACAATACGCCGGCGGCGTGGCGCCCGGGCGCGCGCTCAAATCCTTTGCCCCCTCGGGTCCGGCGGGCGGCTACCTGCCGGCGTCGATGCTCGATCTTCCGCTCGACTGGAACGCGATGACAAAGGCGGGCGCCACCGTCGGATCCGGTGCGATCGTGGTCTGCGACGATCGCGCGTGCATGCTCGACATGGCGCTGAACTCCGTCCGGTTCTTCCGGAACGAGTCCTGCGGCAAATGCGTGCCGTGCCGCACGGGATCGCAGAAGCTCGTCGACATGCTGACGGCATGGACGAAGGGGCAGGCGGCCTCCGGCGACATGGCGCTGTTCGAGGAGCTGTCGCATGCGCTGCGGCTCACCTCGATCTGCGGTCTCGGCCAGGTCGTGCCAGTCCCGATCGCCTCGGTCCTGAAACATTTCGCCGAAGAAGTGCAATCGCACGTGCGCGATCACGTGTGTCCCGCAGGTGTTTGCGCTTTGACTTCGCCCGGACTTGTCGCTGCGGCTCCGCTCAGGGCGCGACATGACTGACCTGATCGCGCTGACCATTGACGGCCGCGAGGTATCTGTCCCGCGCGGCACGACGATCTTCGATGCGGCGCGCCTGAACGGGATTCCGATCCCGACCCTCTGTCACCAGCAGAACCAGCGCCCTGTCGGCGTATGCCGCGTCTGCGTCGTCGACGTCGGCGCGCGCGTCTACGCGGCGGCGTGCATCCGCGAATGCGATCCGGGCATGGTCGTCAAGACCGATGTCGAGCCGGTGAAGCAGGCGAGACGCACGCTCGTCGAACTGTTGATGTCGGATCATCCGTCGCCATGCGCGCGGCAGCAGGCGAGCGGGGATTGCGAGCTCGAGTCAATGGCGCTCGCGACCGGCGCCGTGCCCGCCGGCGCGCAGCCGAGATTTGCGCGGAGACTCTCGCCGCGTGGCCGCGACGACTCGTCGCTCAGCATTGCCGTCGATCACGAGGCGTGCATTCTCTGCGATCGATGCATCCGCGGCTGCGACGAGGTCAAGAAGAACGATGTCATCGGCCGGACGGGTAAGGGGTATTTCGCGGGCGTCGCGTTCGATCTCAACACGCCGATGGGGAGCTCGACGTGCGTCTCGTGCGGCGAATGCATGGTGTCCTGCCCGACAGGCGCACTGACGAACAAGCGGGTTGTCGCCACGGAGCTCGGCGGCGGCGAGATGCTCGATCCCGAATGGATCCTGCAGCTGCCGGTGTTCAAGGGGGTCTCGGGCACATTCCTCGAGCTCAATTGCGGCGCCGTCGTCAAGCGGCGCTACAAGACCGGTGACGTGATCTGCCGCGAAGGGGAGTTCGGGTCCACGGCGTTCTACATCCTCGAGGGCACCGTCGACGTCTTCATCGGCACGCCGATCGCGCACGTGAAGCAGGAGGACGCGAGCGCCGGCTGGCTGTCGAAGATCCGCAGCGTGCTCGCGAGCCGCGAGCAGCACGTGCGCCAGGAAGAGAACACGCGGCGCTGGATCCCGGTGGATGCGCCAATCGATCTGCCGTACGACAATCCGATCGCGCAGCTTGGCGCGGGGGAACTGTTCGGCGAGATGACGTGCATGAGCTTTCATCCACGCTCCGCCACCGTCCGCGCAAAGACCGACGTCGTCGTCCTCGAAATGCTGCGGAACGTGCTCGACATTCTCCAGAAGAACAAGACCTTCCGAGCCGAGCTCGATCGCAAATATCGCCAGCGCGCGCTCGAAACGCACCTCAAAAGCGTTCCGGTGTTTTCGACGATGCCGGCGGAGTTCATTGAGTACTTGAGGGACCGCGTGGAGCTGCAGCGGTTTTCCCCTGGCGAAGTGATTGTGCGGCAGGGGGACGTTGCGGATGCTTTCTACCTGGTTCGGCTCGGGTTCGTGAAAGTGTCCGAGCACCATCCGGGCGGCGAGATCGTCCTGACATATCTCGGCCGCGGCGGCTACTTCGGCGAGATGGGGCTGCTCGGCGGGGGTGTGCGGACCGCCACGTGCACCGCGCTCGATCACGTCGATGTCGTGAAGATTCGCGGCGAAGACTTCCACCTGATGCTCGAGCGGTTCCCGGCGATCCGGGCGAGCCTCGAGCAGGTGGCGCTCGAGCGTGCCGAGATGAACCGCGTGCGGGTGCGGTCGGCAGAGGTGACGCCGGTCCAGGACTTCCTGACGCAAGGGCTCATGGAAGCGCAGAGCCTGCTGCTGCTCGACCTCGAAAAGTGCACGCGCTGCGACGAGTGCGTGCGTGCGTGCGCGGACGCGCATGACGGCGTCACGCGGCTGGTCCGCGAGGGACTGCGGTTCGACAAATATCTCGTCGCGACGTCCTGCCGTCAGTGCCGGGATCCCTTGTGCATGGTCGGCTGTCCGGTCGGCTCGATCCGGCGAAGGAACTCGCTCGAGATCATCATCGAGGACTGGTGCATCGGCTGCGGGCTGTGCGCAAGCAACTGTCCGTATGGCAACCTGAACATGCACCCGTTCAGCGTCAACGTGCCCGATCCGGCGCAGCCGGCGCGCCAGATCGCGGCCGTGAAACGCAAAGCGACCGGCTGCGATCTGTGCATGGAGCACGCGGAGCCCAGCTGCGTCTATGCGTGTCCGCACGACGCCGCGCATCGCGTTGAGCCACTGACGTTTTTCGCCAGCATGCGCGGAGCAAAGGCGATGGGAGATCAGTCGCGCCGGTTGCCCGGCGCGCCGACGGAGAGCACGAGTAAGTGACATCCGTAGTGTCCGCCTTCAGGCGGACCGGACTATGCGCATCGATAAGACACACCGCAAGTGGGCAATAGCCACGTTGGCGATCTGTGTCGCCGCGGTCGTGTTGTACGTGCCCTATGCGCTGCGGCCGGAAACACCAAGCGGCGGATCCTGGCCAGGGCTTGTTTACGGCATCGCGGGGTTCGGCATGATGGTGTACGCCGGCGTGCTGGGCGCGCGGAAGAAGGTTCGCGTGTGGCGGCTCGGGCGCGCGCAGACGTGGATGCGTGGGCATCTCTGGCTCGGACTTCTGAGCCTGCCGCTCATCATGTTGCACGCCGGCCTGACTTTTGGCGTTGGGCTGACAGCGGTGCTGATGTGGTTGTTCGTCGTGGTGGTCGTCAGCGGCGTGGCGGGCGCGTGGCTGCAGCACACGATGCCGTCGCGCCTTCTGCGCGAAGTCCCGATGGAGACGATCTACGACCAGATTGCGCACGTGCGCGCGCAGCTTCTCGACGAAGCGGACACCGTCGTTGCCGAGGCGTGCGGCAAGCTGGAGCTCGAGGCGGTGGCGCCCGCGGCGCGTGACGCGTACGACCGAACCGCCGGTGGTGCGGTCGCGGAGACCGCCACGGCCGCGGCCGCGGCGCTCGCGACGACGTCGAGGATCGACGCTGAAGAGTCGGCGCCGCTGCGCGAGTTCTACATGCAGGAGATGCGGGCGTTCGTGAAACAGGCGACCGCGGCGCATCCCCTCGCGGACGCGCGCACAGCGGCGGCGAGGTTCGAGAAGGTAAGGGCGCTGGTCCCGGCAGATTTTCAGGCGGCGATTGCCGACCTCGAGAACATCTGCGAGGAAGAGCGGCAGTTGATCCGCCAGTCCCGTCTGCACCGCGTGCTGCACGGCTGGCTGCTGGTGCACGTGCCGCTATCGATCGCGCTCCTGGTGCTCGCGGTCGTCCACATCGTGATGGCGTTGAGGTATTAGGCGCCGGGATGCGGGATGCGGGATCCGGGATGCGGGATCTGTGCCGCGATTCGCGATTCGCGATTCAACGGTTCTGCGATTCGACGGTTCTGCGATTCGACGATTCGACGATTCAGCGATTCAGCGATTCAGCGATTCGGCGATTCGGTGATTCGGCGATTCGGTGATTCGCGATCAGGGATTGACGATTAGGGATTAGGGATTCGTTTTTAGGCATGCGTACTCGTAGCGCGAAGAAACTCGCGCAGCGGATCGATCTCTACTACTTCAAGCACGCAGCCCCGCTGCGGCGCTGGCGGACGATTCTGTCCATCGCGGCGCCGATCCTCGGGCTCCTCTGGCTCGGCGGAATGGCGGCCGCGGGAAGCCGCGCGGCGTTCAGCAGCGGCCCGGTCGCCGGTGCGCACGCGTTCGCGGAATCGAAGTGCGAGGTCTGCCACGTGCGCGACACCAGCTTCCGGGCGCACGTGTCGGACAGGGCGTGCCTGACGTGTCACGATGCGCCGGCGCACGCCGGCAGCAAGGAGCCCGCGCCTTCGTGCGCGACCTGTCATCGCGAGCACCAGGGGCGCGTCGCGCTCGCGCACACGTCCGACGATTTCTGCGTTCGGTGTCACGGCGACCTCGCTGGCCATGCGGCGGCGGGATCCGCGGTGCGGGATGCGGGATCCGCGATGCGGGATCCGAAAGTTGCGCGGATCGCGACGACCGTCGAGGGATTCCCGGAAGGACATCCGGAGTTTCGCGCCGCGCAGGATCCCGGCACGCTCAAGTTCAACCACCAGGTCCACTTGAAGAAGGATCTGCGCGGGCCGAAAGGTTCGGAGCAACTCGAGTGCCGACATTGCCACGCACCGCAGCTCGCTTCTGCCAGTCGCGAACCAGCGCGGATGTGGATGCCATCCTCCAACTATCAGACGCAGTGTGCGCGTTGCCACCCGCTGTTTTTTGACGAGCGATTGGACGTGCAGGCGCCGCACAGGGAGAGTGACGTCGTATACCAGTTCGTCGAGCAGGCGCTTCGCGACTACATCCGGACGCATCCGTCGGAGATTTCCAAGCCGGATCCGCCACCGCGACGTCTCCCGCTGAATTTTGCCGTGCCTCCGGCTCCGCCAACGCGGAACGTTGACGAGTGGATCGCGCGGCGGCTCGCCCGCGCGGACATCGTGTTGCGCGTGGCGATCTGCGCGACCTGCCATTCCGTCGGGGCGAGGCTCGCAGTCGCCGCCGGACCGATACGCGGCCGCGAGGCGCAAGGTCCGACGTTCAGCGTCGGCAAAATGGTTGCATCACCCGTCTGGACGCCGCATGCAAAGTTCGATCACAAGCCGCATCTGATGGTGGACTGCACGTCGTGCCATGACGCCGTGAAGAGCACGAAGACGAGTGACGTCATCATGCCGGGCAAGGAGAACTGCGCGACATGTCACGCGCCGGGAAGAGGGGCCGAGTCACGGTGCTTCGAGTGCCACGCGTATCACGAATGGAGCAAGGAGCATCCGGTGACGCCGCGATTCAAAGCGGGAGATTTTCAATAGGAGTCATGCAATGAAGGCCATTGTTGTCAAGCCGGGTGTCCAGGGCAGCATTCACATGCGGGACATGCCCGACCCGCAGCTCAAGCCGACGGACGTTGCAGTGAAGATGCTGCGCGTCGGTCTCTGCGGCACGGATGCGGAGATCAACCACGGTCTCTACGGAAAGCCGCCGGCGGGAGACGAGTTCCTGATCCTCGGCCACGAGAACCTCGGCGTCGTCGAAGAAGTCGGCAAGAAGGTGAAGGGCTGGAAGGCGGGCGATCTCGTGGTGTCGACCGTTCGCCGGCCGTGCGGCGTCTGCGCGAACTGCAAGGCCGGCCAGAACGATCTCTGCAGCAGCGGCCGGTACACCGAGCGCGGCATCATGCGCCGCCATGGCTTCATGGCGGAGTACTACGTCGAGGCGCCGCAGTTCCTCCACAAGATCCCGAAGGCCGTCCGCGATTTCGCGGTGCTGCTCGAGCCGATGTCGGTCGTCGAGAAGGGGATCGATCATGCGTTCCTGATTCAGCGGCGCTTGATCTGGAAGCCGAAACTCGGGGTCGTGCTCGGCGGCGGTCCGGTCGGCCTGCTCGCAGCCGCGGTGCTTCGCGTGCGCGGCCTGCGCACCGTTGTCGTCGGCCGCGAGCCCGAGACCGACGTTCGCGCGCGCATCGCGAAGCAGCTCGGAGCGGAGTACGTCAGCGTCGCGAATTCGTCCCTTCTCGATCTGCCGAAGCTGATCGGCCCGCCGGATCTCGTGATCGAAGCGACCGGCAGCGCTCGCGTCGTGTTCGATGCGATGGAGATTCTTGGCCCCAACGGCGTGCTCTGCCTCCTGAGCGTCACCGGCGGCGGCGGGATGAACGAAGAGCCGATCGAACGCATCAACCAGCTCATCGTCCTTGGGAATCAGGTCGTGTTCGGCAGCGTGAACGCGAACCCGCGGCACTTCGCGATGGGCGTGAAGGATTTTGTGGCGATCGAAAGGAAGTGGCCGGGTGTGCTCTCGCAGCTCCTGACGAATCGGATTCCATGGCAGCAGCACAAGACGTGGTTCACCGAGCGCGGCAGCGGAATCAAGTCGACGCTGGAGATCGGCGGGGTCTGACCGCCCGCCCTCCGGTAGGGCGCGGTCTTCAGACCGCGCCAACCGCACGGTCCAGTCCGTAAACGCCGCATCTTCGGTATCATCAGATGATGCGGCGCGCTAACGGCCTTCACCACATCACCGCGATCGCCGGGCCCGCGCAGGAGAACCTCGACTTTTACGCGGGCGTGCTTGGGATGCGGCTCGTCAAGAAGAGCGTCAACCAGGACGATCCCGGCACGTACCACCTGTTCTACGCCGACGCCGAAGGGCGCCCCGGCACGGACCTCACCTTCTTCCCCTGGGCGCAGCTCGCGCCGCCGCGCATCGGCTACGGCCTCGCTGTCGAAGTCGGCCTCGAAGTGCCGTTCAACAGCCTGCGGTTCTGGGCATCACGACTCGAACGGTACGGCGCGAAGATCGAGGCGGCCGACATCCGGTTCGGCAAGAACGTGCTGCCGGTGACCGATCCGCATGGGTTGAGGCTGGCGCTCGTCGAAGCGGGCCGGGACTCGAAGCGTCCGTTCACGCCGTGGGATCAGAGCACCGTGCCGGGCGAGTGCCAGGTGCGCGGACTGCATAGCGGCCGGCTGTGGGAACGCGACGAGAAAACGACGGTGCGGTTCCTGACGGGCGTGCTCGGATTCGAGGCGCTCGGGACCGAGGACGGCTGGACGCGCTACGGCTTCAAGGACGGCTCGGGCGTCGTCGACCTCCGCGAACGCCGTGACGTGCAGCGCGGGGCGTGGGGTGTGGGCTCGGTGCATCATCTCGCGTGGCGTGTCGATGACGACGAGCATCAGCTCGCGATGAGGAAGCAGATCGAGGACGCGGGCACCGGCGCGACGCCGGTCATCGATCGCTTCTGGTTCAAGTCTGTCTACTTCCGTGAGCCTGGCGGTGTGCTCTTCGAGCTCGCGACCGATGGGCCGGGGTTTGCGGCCGATGAGAATCCAGCGCATCTCGGAGAATCGCTCGTGCTGCCGCCGTGGCTCGAGCAGTCGCGGAAGCGAATCGAGGAGGTGCTGCCGCCGCTCCGCGCTCCCAAGATGGATTGAATCAGGCCAGCACTACCGAAGCGTTTACCGGCGTGGCTGCGAGGGCGGATTGTTCGTGACGGCGTAGACCTTCCCGTCGCGAAGGAACAGCTTTGCCGCTTCGACCGCGTTCAGCGGCCGCGCGCCGCGGCGGCCGAAGACGGCGAGCTGGTTCCCGCCCTCGTCGACCGCCCGGTCGCGATCGATCCCCTCGGACACCATCAGCGCGCCACCTTTGATTGGATAGGTCGCGATCAGCGATGGTGCCGGCCGCGGGCTGAACCCGTAGTGGTCCGGGTTGTCTTCCGGCGAGAAGAGCTGGACGACCTGCAGCCCTGTGCGGCCGTCCGCGATGTATGCGAAGAGGCTCTCGTTGGTCATGCCGATCTTGACGTCGTTTGTCTCCGCGAGCTTTCCGGCCGCGTTGAACATGCGATCCAGCTTCGGCTGCTCGGGTTTGCTGATGTCGACGATGCCGAGGCCGTCGCGGCCGGCAGCGACGTAGGCATACGTGCGTGCGAGATATACGTTGCGCGCGTCGGCGAACGGCACGCGGGCGCCGCGAACGAGACGCGGCGCCGCGAGGTTCGTGACGTCCAGCACTTTCAACCCGTCGCGATCGAGCACGAAGCCGTAGCGGAACTGGACCGCGATGCCGCGCGCATCGGCGATGTCGGGTGCGCCGATGTGCGCGACGACTTTCGGGTGCAGCGGATCATCGAGGCTGACGACGACGAGCCCCTTGTCCGCGAGGATGTATGCGTAGACCCCGGCAATCGTGATGCGGTGGGCGCCCGTCAGGATGCCGTCCGGATTGAACGTCACGGCGCGATCGAAAAAATTGTTCGACGGGTTGCCGTCGAGCAACGTGCCAACCCCGACGAGATTTCGGCTCTTCGGATCGCGATTGCCGACTACGATGAGCCCCTCTTCGCGATCCGCGACGTAGAGGAAGCCGTACATCAGGTGAATCGGACCTTCCTCGTTTTCAGGGAAACGCTTTCGCAGCGGATCGACGCCAAGCGTCGTCGGCGTCGCAACGGCCGCGGCGTTCTTCGTCCTCACATAGAGCCGCTGGCCGAGCGGCGACACCGGCGCGGTGACGATGCGCTCGCTGAAATCCTTGTTGTCGATGTTCGCGATGTCGTAGATGCGGAAGCCCCCTTTCCCGAGCGCCGCATAGACGTATTCGCCGCGCTGCTGCACGTCGAGCACGTTCTCGCCCGGATGATGATGCGCGTGCGCAAGCTTCATGCCTCCCGCGACGTGCTTCTTGTAGGCTTCGGGATACGCGAGCTTCTGCAGGTGACTGCCGATGATCGCGGGTGGCTCGTCCCGCTCCGCGACGGTCACGCCTTCGAACCCGTCCTCGCCTGCCGCCACCCACACGTTGTGCCCCATGAAATTCATGAAGTTCGTGCCCTGGAGCAGCAGGTTGGCCATCCAGGCGTTGTTGTCGCCGGCGGCTGAGACGTGGCAGTCGATGCACTGCTTCGTCTCCGTCGCGCGGACGGTGTGCGGGACGAACGTGCTGAACGCCTGTCCACTGAACCCCTCCGCCGACACCGTCTGCTGCATGTAATAGAGCCACGAGCGCGACTGCGACTGCGAGCTGACGAGCACGGCGCACGCCGAGCGGACGGGCGCGATGCGATTGCCGGTGACGGTGCCGTCACGGCCGAGGAAGAACGAATCGTCGCGCAGCACCTGGAAGTTGTAGCCGGTCCAGTTGCGCGTCTGGAGCCCTTCGTTGTGGAGCATCGGCATCTTGCGGTTCGCCGTCATGGACAGGTGGCAGCCGAAGCAGGTCGGCGCCCACGACGTGTGGCACGCGTAGCACGTCATCCGATCGTTCGCGTGCGCGAGCGTCGACGGCGCGGCCGTCGCGGAGCCCCACGTGCGGCCGTCGCGCTGGATGGTTTTTGCGAGGCGCGACTTCTCGTTGTACTTCGCGTTCCCCGGCGTCAGCGTGTCGACGACCTGCGTGATCTCCCAGGCGAGATCCGGGTTCATCATCGATCGCTGGAAGAGGCGATCGCCGTCCCAGTAGAACCGCCGCTCGCGCGACGGCGTGCGCAGCGCGGCGAGCGCCGTGCCGTTCTGCGGCGAGGCCGGGCCGCTGGTCATCAGCGTCGCGCGGCGTGCCACGGTCCCGTGGCAGTCCACGCAGTCAATCTCCACCGCGTTGCGTGTCTCTCCGTACAGTTTCCCGTTGCCGTGGTTGTCCTGCCCGAAGTGGCAGTCGATGCACTGCATCCCCTTCTCGAGGTGGATGTCCTTCAAGTGCACTGCCTTGCCGAACTTCTCCGGGTCGTCATGCGCCACGATGCGGCCTTCGCGATCGAGCAGGTTGCCCTGGCGGTCGCGCTTGAACACCGCGCGGTACACCCAGCCGTGGCCATGGAAATCGGCGAACTGCGTGTGCTTCAGATCCTTGTTGAACTCCGGCGTGCCGATCTGCGACAGGAAATCGACATCGCCCCAGCGTCCACGCTGCGCGGCTCCCTCCGGGTTGCGCACGCGCACCTTGTAGCGTGCGCCTTCGCCGGGGTCCTGCGCGCCGGGTGAGTACATCTTCTCGCCGTCCGTCTCGTTGTCCCACCACGTGTAACCGTAATAGGTCGTCACCATGTTCGTGCCCGGATGCATGTGGCACGTCATGCACTGGCTGGACGGAATGGAACGCGTGAACGTGTGGCGGATCGGATGGCCGGGTTCTTTCCGGGAGGGATCGATCGTCGGATCGGCAGTTGCCGTGCGCCCCGCGTTTCCGAATTGCGCGTACTGTGCTGAATGATCCGCCGAGCGATCGTTCGCGTAAACGACGTGGCACGCGGTGCAGCCGCTGCCGCGGTAGTCACCAGGTTGATCGTTCGTGCCGGGAAACGACAGCAGCGGATCGAGCAGGCGCGTCTTCTGCAGTCCAAGGAACACCGGATCCGTGCGCAGCAGCGTGCCGAAGCCGCGCTCGCTCAACTTCGCTTCAGGCCGTCCCGGATCTTCCTCGCGCGCGGGGTTTCCGATCTCGCCTTTCTTCCGGCCGCCGCGCTCGAACACGCGGAGCACGTTGCCAGGCTGCGAGAGCTCCCATCGCGGCAGCGGGTTCAGAAACGGCAGCACCCCTTTCGTGCGCATGTCGTCTTCCGTCGGCGCCGGATAGGTCTGCAGCCGCTGCGGCGTGCCGTCGGGCGCATAGCTCTCCCCGTATCGGGGCGTTTTGAACGGGACTGCACCATTGTTGTAGAGCGCCGCGCCCCAGAGCATCGCGCCGTGGGTCATCATGCTCGTTCGCGCGGTGCGCACTTCCGCCGCGTGGCACGTCGCGCACGTGCGATCGACGACGCGGAGGTCGCCGGGGTTGACGAACTGGATGTACTGCTGCGACTCGCGCAGCCAGTCGGTGTAGGCGCGCTCCGGGTTCGCCGCGCTCTTCCACATCACCGGATTCTTCGGCTGCGGGTGCGCTTTCTTCTTCGCCGTCTCGTACGACGGCGATCCCGGTGCGTCAGCGCTGGTCACGCGGATGGAGGGATTTCCGCCGTGGCAGTCCACGCACCCAAGCTTCACCGTGCCGCTCGGATGCATCGTTGGCTCGTCGGTCTGGGTGTGACAGGTGAGGCAGCCGATGGATTGATCATCGGTGGTGCTGACCTTTAGGTCAGCCGAGTTGGAGGCTGGCCTGAAGGCCAGCGCCACCGAAGAGGCTGGCCTGAAGGCCAGCGCCACCGAAGAGGCTGGCCTAAAGGCCAGCACCACCGACAGGACCCACAGAACTACCGCACTTGCTACGATCCGATTCGCCGTGTTCATCAGAAGACCAGCCGCGCGTTGAGGAACATCGTGAGCAGGTGATCGCGCGAGTAAATGTCCTTCAGCCCCTGCGCAAGCTTCAGCCCGGCAAAGCCGCCGACGAGGATCACATTCTCGCTGAGCGGCGGGCGATACTGGAAGCCGCCACCGTAATCGAGGCCGATGTTCGGCCTCACCTTGTTCTGGAACAGCAGCGCCTCCATCGACGCGGGATGCACGAACCGCAGGACGCTGACGTTCGCGAACCCGCGCAGCTTCGTCGTCACTTCGACGTCGACCCCGCCGTTCACGAGGAAGACGCCAGGGTTGACGAAGTTCGCCATCCCTTCATCCTTGTTCGTGCGCAGGCTTGGCAGCAGGCTCGAGGGCGACACCAGACCGGTGCCGGTCTGCGCGAGGCGCAGTCCCTGCCGGTTCCACAGGCTGAACGGTCCACCGGCGAACACAGGGATGTCGAGAATCGCATCGAACCCGCGCGCGCGATCGTCGTTCGGGTCGTCGTCTCCCGACGCGAAGAGCGCGGCGCCCTTGATCCGCAGCCAGTCCTTGTCGAGCGACACTTCAGCGGCCGCCATCTGCGCGTTGATGTCGACGCGCTGCGCGGCAATCGGGTTGAAGGTCTCGTGCCCGAGCGCCTGATAGAACGCGTGGCTCACGTTGAACCGGCCCACGTGGCCATTGCCCGCCCACCCGAGATAGTACGCGTCAACTTCGTTGTCATTGATGACGCCGATCGGCGCGGGCCGCACGAGAAAGCCGTTCGTGTCGTAGTGCAGCTCTCCGCGATCGTGGTTGCGATGCACGCTGAACTCGGTCGTGTAGCCGGCGACGATGAAGTCCTGGACGTACACGTTTCCGATCCAGACCTGCTGCTTGCGGCGTTCCCATTCGTTGAATCCGCTGTTCGTGTCCTTCTCGAGCAGGTCGAAGAGCGCGGCGTTGTATTCGATGCGGCTCGAATGCACCGTGCCGAACACGCGTACCCCCGGCGCCTCGAGCACGGAGAGGAAGCCACGGAAGTCGCTGCTGAATTCCTGGATCCCGGCGCGGACCGAGATGAAGTCGTAATTGGTGCTGAGATCCGCCAGCTTGGCCTCGCCGAACGCCTCCTGCAGGCCGACGTGGCCGTCCAGCCGGTTCGACCGGCGCCGCACGTCCGCGTTGATTGCGCCGTATTCCGCGGTGTTGATGAAGTTCAGGCTGAACGCGGGCTGCACGCGGACGCGCCAGTCGATCGGACGGAACGCCGTGTCGCCGTGGAACAGGTCGAACGAGGTCCGGACCACCGTGACCGGAAAGTACTGCCCGCCGCGGCCGAAGAACGCCTCGCTGTCGGGTCGCGCGGTGGACACGCCGCTCGGCGTCGGCAGGTTGCGCCCTTCGAGCAGCGAGTCGCTGACGCCGGTGAATGTGAAGAAGGTGCGCGAGCCCAACACCGGCGCGTCCCCCTTCAACACGTTCTGGTTGTAGGGATCCCACCACTTGCCCGCGACATAGGGGTAGTCGCCGCGTATGCCGTAGCGGTCCCAGTCCGGCATCGGCAGGTTCCATCGATCGGGCACGGGGAGGAACACTCGTTCGCCCGGCGGAAGCGGCGGCGCTGGCTGCGTTGCGACGTCGCCGCGCCGGCGGGGAAGGTTTCCGTAGGGCGTTGCCGGGGCAGGTTCCACCGGTGGTTTTGGTGTCGCGACATCGACATGCGTCATCGTCAACTCGATCGACACCAGTTCAGATCGGCCGATGCGAAGATCGTTGCGCGTCAGCGGCGCGTACCCTTCGCGTGTGAGCGCGATGCCGTAGTCGCCCGCATCAAGGTCGAGGAACCGGAACACGCCGTCAGCGCTCGTGGTCGTGCGCCGAGTGCCCGGCAGTGCCACGGCGCGTCCGCTCTCCGACCGCCGCCGCAGCTCGACCTCAACGCCCGGAATTCCGCGTCCACGCTCGTCAATGACCCGTCCCTGGATCGCCGCGGGGCGCACGCGCTGTCCTGGAATGCGCTGTGCGAACGCGGGAGTGGAGAGCGCGCACGCAACGAGGGCGATCGCGATCTTCCGCCTGAAGGCGGAAGCCACGGGCGTCATCTGCGCCACGGGTGTCATCTGCGCGAGGCTTCTTGAATCCTGTGTGGCTTCCGGCTTCAGGCGGAAGACGGATGCTAGCGCCGCCACGGGTGTCATCTGCGCGAGGCATCTTGAATCCTGTGTGGCTTCCGCCTTCAGGCGGAAGACGGATGCTAGCGCCGCCATTCGTCGATCAGATTTGCCACGAGTCCCGTCCACCCCGTCTGGTGATTGGCCCCGAGGCCCGCACCGTTATCGCCGTGGAAGTACTCGTTGAACAGCAGGCAGTCGCGCCACAGCGGATCCTGCTGGAACTTCGCCGTGCCGCCGTAGATCGGCCGCCGGTCATCGGCGCCGCGCGTGAAGAGGCCGATCATCCGGTCGGCGATCTCGCGCGCCATCTGGGACGGGCTGATGGCGACGCCATCGCTCGCGGGCGTCTCCACCTTGAAGTCCGGCCCGTGCGCCTCGGCGAACTTCACGAGCGACTCGATCAGCAGGTACGACGTTGGGAACCAGATGGGGCCGCGCCAGTTGGAGTTGCCACCCTTAATCTTGACGTCCGCTTCCGCGGGCTCGTAGCGCACCGTGCCGGCGCCGAACGTGAACGGATGCTGCTCGTGATACTTCGAAAGGCTTCGAATCCCGCCGGGCGACAGGAATTCCGTCTCGTCCCACAGCCGCTGGAGCAGCCGCGTGAGCTGGTGGCGATCGACAATCGACAGCACTTCCAGCGTGCGGCCGTCGCGGTGCGCGCGATAACACGCCTGCCCGACCAGGTCGGCCCGATTCTTCATGAACCAGTGCACGTCGTCCAGGAAGATCGGCAGCTCGTGAATCTTCGACGGGTCGAGCACTTCGATTGCATACAGCGGGATCAGCCCCACGAGCGATCGCACGCGGAACTTGTGAAAGCTGCCGTCGGGATACCGCAGCACGTCGTAGAAGAACCCGTCGTCTTCATCCCACAACTGGTAGCCGCGGCCCCCCATCTTCTTCATCGCGCCGCCGATGTAGGTGAAGTGCTCGAAGAACTTGGTGGCGAGCGTCTCGTAGACGCGGTTGGCCTCCGCGAGCTCCAGCGCGATGCGCATCATGTGGAGACAGAAGAACCCCATCCACCCCGTGGCGTCCGACTGTTCGAGAATCGCGCCGTGGGGCAGCTTCTCGCTGCGATCGACGACCGTGATGTTGTCGAGGCCGAGGAACCCGCCTTCGAAGACGTTCAGCCCCTGGCTGTCGACCTTGTTCACCCACCACGCGAAATTGATCAGGAGCTTGTGGAAGCACTTCTCGAGGAATGCGATGTCGCCGGTGCCGGCGCGCTCCTTCTCCTTGAGGTACACGCGCCAGCACGCCCAGGCGTGCACGGGCGGATTGAGGTCCGAGAACTCCCACTCGTACGCGGGTATCTGGCCGTTCGGGTGCTGGAACTGCTCGAACAGCAGCAGCCACAGGTTTTCCTTCGCGAACGCCGGATCCACGAGCGACAGCGCGACGCAGTGGAACGCGAGGTCCCACGCGGCAAACCACGGATACTCCCACTTGTCCGGCATCGACAGGATCCGCATCGAGTTCAGGTGACGCCAATGCCTGTTGCGGACGTTTCTTCGTGACGGCGAGGGAGGATTGCGCGGGTCGTCGCCCTCGAGCCAGAGCCCGACGTCGAACAGGTAGATCTGTTTCGTCCACAGCATTCCCGCCAGCGCCTGGCGCTGCACGAGCTTCTCGTCGTCGGTGGCCTTCGGCGGATGAATGTCGGCGTAGAACGCGTCCGCCTCGGCGCGTCGCTCGCCCACAATCGCATCGACATCCGCGAGCGGATCCGTCATCGCGGTGGGTGTCAGCCGCAGCTCCCATACGGTCGATCCTCTGCCGGGCACCGACACCTTGTAATGGAGGCACGCCTTCGTGCCCGTGCCCTCCGGATTCACACATGCTTCGCCGTTGACGATCTGGCGATGGAACGCGTCCTTCGTGAACGTGCTCGCGGAAACCGCGCCCTGGCCGTAGACGGCGGCGGAGTTCGTTTCGTTATCGGTGAACAGCGGCGCCCCGCCCGGCGGCGCGTAGAGATGCCGCGGCCCCAAACGGTATTCGAACATCAGGTTCGGCAGCGGGTCGGCGGCAGAATCATCGGCGACAAGCTCCTGCCATCCCGCCTTGCTGGTGCCGCGCATGATCTGCGGCTCACGCGCACGCTCGGGTCCCCAACCCCACGTATTCCGAAACCACAACTGCGGGATGAAGTGAAACTCGGCGTCGTCGCGCCCGCGGTTGAACGCTTCGACGCGGATGCAGATGTCCTCGTCGTCCGCCTTCGCGTACTCGATGACGACGTCGAAATAGCGGTCGTCGTCGAAGATGCCGGTGTCGAGCAGCTCGAACTCCATGCCGCCGCCGGCGCGCCCGCGGTTCTCGTCAATCAATCGCGCGTACGGGTATTCCGCCTGCGGATATTTGTAGAGCAGCTTCATGTAGCTGGCGGTCGGCGTCGCGTCGAGGTAGAAGTAGTACTCCTTGACGTCTTCTCCGCGGTTGCCCTCGTTGCACGTCAGGCCGAACATCCGCTCCTTCAGGATCGGGTCGCGACCGTTCCAGAACGCCGGCGCGAAGACGAGGAGCTGATAGCGATCGCAAAGTGCGGCGATCCCGTCTTCTCCCCACCGGTATGCCTTGCTGCGCGCTTTGTCGTGCGGCAGGTCATTCCATGCGTCACCGTTCGGGCTGTAGTCCTCGCGGACCGTGCCCCACGCGCGCTCCGTCACGTAGCAGCCCCACTTCCGCCACCGCGGCACGATCCCGGTCGGTGGTTCCGCAAGGCGGCGATGTTCGGCGCTTGGCATAAGTGCGTTATTATCCGCGGGCTGACGATGCGCCGCAATCTTTCGATGTACGCATGCGAGCTCGCGGGAACGGCGCTCATGCTGTTCTGGGGAATCTCGGCAATCGCACTGATGTGGGGCAGCGGATCGCCAATGCCCGTCATGCCGGTGCCCGCGCTGCGGCGCTTGGTCACAGGGTTGTTATTTGCCGGCGGCGCTACCGCGGTCGTGTACTCACCGCTTGGGAAGCGAAGCGGCGCGCACATCAATCCCGCCGTCACGCTGGCGTTCTGGATGCTGGGCAAGCTGCCGGGGCGGGATGTCGCCGGGTACATCATCGCGCAGGTCCTCGGGGCGATCGCCGGCACCGCGGCGGCGGCGTTCATGTGGCCCGGTCTCGTGCGCAGCATCCAATACGCCGCGACGGCTCCGGGCGATGGGTGGACGTGGGTCGGCGCGCTGATTGCCGAAGTGCTGTCGACGTTCGCGCTCGTGTTCCTGATATTCGTCTGCGTCAACAAGCCTTCGATTGCCGCGCGGACGGGGCTGATTGCCGGCGCGTTCGTCACGGTGCTCGTGGTCATCGAAGCGCCGGTGTCCGGAACGAGCGTCAATCCAGCCCGCAGCCTGGCGCCCGCGCTCCTCGCGCCGATCTACAAAGATCAATGGATCTACGTGGTCGGCCCGATCGCGGGGGCGCTGCTCGCCGCGGTCGCCTACCAGCATGGCTGCGGAGGATCGACCGTCTGCGCAAAGCTGTACCACACGGCCGAGTACCGGTGCCCATTTCCGACGTGCGGCTATCGGCTCGTCGCGGGGGGGGAGATCGTAATGCGCGAAGGCGAAGTGGGCGACGAAGCGTATCTCCTCGAGCGCGGCGCACTGCGCGTGACGCGCGGCGGGGTCGAGCTCGGGCAGCTCGGTCGTGGCGACTGGGTTGGCGAGATGAGTCTGCTGCTCGACGAGCCGCGCTCCGCCACGGTCGTGGCCCTGACGGACGCACAGCTGCGCCGCGTCACGCGCGATTCGTTCGGCCGCGTGCTCGCGGCACATCCAGATCGGACGCAGGAGCTGCTACGCCAACTGGCGCGACGCGTTCGTGAGGCGAACGGCCGGCTTGCCGCCGGTATAGGTGAAGGGCGGTAATGATGCAGGTGCGATTCTGGGGCGTCCGTGGCTCGGTCCCATGGGCCATCCCGGCGGCGATCGGCCACGGCTGCAACACGCCCTGCCTTCAGATCACCGACGAGCATACCGGACAGACCGTCATCTTCGATGCGGGCTCCGGCATCGTCGGACTGGGCCCGAAGATCCCGGGGCCGCCCGGCGATCTGCCGATCGTGCTCACCCACTACCACTGGGATCACATCCAGGGCCTTCCGTTCCTCGCGCAGCTGTATGAGCCCGGATGGATGCCGCGGATCTTTGCGCCCGCGTTCGAGTCGCGCGACACCGCGTGGGTCAACACGATTTTCGAATCGCCGTTCTTCCCCGTGCCCTACGAGCACCTGCCGAATCCACCGGATGTCGAGCTGATCGAAGAGGGTGAACTGCGCCTGGCCGGCATGGAGATCACGGCGATCGGCCTGAACCATCCGGGTGGTGCGCTCGCGTACCGCGTCCGCGGCACGACCGGCGATGTCGTCTACGCAACCGATCACGAGTTCGGCGATCCGGATTTCGACGACCCGCTGGCCCAGTTCGCGCGCGGCGCCGCCGCGCTGATCATGGATTCGCACTTCACGCCGGCGGAGATGCCGAAGTTCAAGGGCTGGGGACACAGCGACTGGAAACAGTGCGCGGAGTTCGCCGCCCGGAACGACATCGCCGGCCTCTGGCTGTTCCACCACAAGCCGGGCCGGACCGATGAGGAGCTCGTGCGGATACGGACGGACGCGCAGCGGATCTTCAGAGCGACGGAGACCGCGTCTGAGGGAGAGGCGTTCCAGTTGTAGGGGAGTGACCGGAGGCGGGGGAAGCGAGCTGAGCCTTCCTCCTTTATCTCCGCCCCCTCCGCTATCTCTGGATCTCCGGGTTGCGCGGCAGCTTCAAATACGGCAGCCTGACCGCGTTGCCGCGATCGTCGCGGATGTACGACCGATCGACGCGAAGGGTGCTTGGCGGATGAAATCCCTCGCTGCCCATCAGTGAGACGTAGTCGTCCTGCTCGACGCCGTCGCCGCTCACCCCGAGTCCGCCAATCACCCGGTCGCCACGATAGAGCGGCGCGCTGCCGGGGAACCACACGATTCCGCTCTGATTCAGATACGACCGGTCGCCGCCGCGTGACGCGCCCGGCCCTTCCGTGCACGGGTTCTTCGCGTCGTAGACGAACAGCGGGAAAAACGGCCCTGGCACCGCGGGGCGATCGAGATCGATGCCCGGCGGAAAGATCGGCTGGCCGCCGTAGCTGAGCGTGCGCGCGGTCAACGCCCATCCCTTGCCCGCGGGAGGCGAAGGCTCCCAGCTGTAGTGCGCATACGGGTTGGTCTCGACGATCGTGCGCAGCACATCGTACCCTTCGCGCGTGCTGAAGTAGTACGCGTTTCGTGCTTTCGTCATGGCGACGTCGGACGAGAACACCGTCCCGTCGGGCATCCGGTAGAGCGCGAGGAGCTCGCCGGCTTCATCCGAGACGCTGATGGTCATGCGCGCGGGCTGGTTGATCGGCAGGCGGATCATCGCGCGCGTCCGAAATGACGTCGCCACGGATTGATCGACGATCTGCTGCACTTCCGCGGCTGTCAGTCCTCCCGCGACCGCACTCGCACGCGGTCCGAGCACATATCCTTCCGGCGCCTGGAGCCCATCACGCGGCTGCACGACATACGCGCCGTCACTGAAGGCGCCAGGCGACGCTCCGGCGGGACGCGTCATCAAGGATGCCCGGATGCACGCGATCGTCGTGCACGTGCCGAAGAACGGCAGCCGGATGCCGTCGATGTAGACCGCGCCGGGCCTGCCGAGCGGTTCCGAGAAATCCATTCCGTGTCCGGCGCCCGCGGCCGCGAGGGTGGCGGCGTATTCCGCGAACGCGGATGGCACGCCCGCGACGCCGACAGCGCCGATCACTTTTCCCGCGCGATAGATTGGAATGCCGCCGGGATTGACCGGGACCGTCGCAGGATTGTCCTGACCGGTGTCGAAGACGTCAGCTTTCCCCGTCGTGATGCCGACCGATGTCAGCGGTTGTCCGCGATCGTCGAGGATCGGACCCCCTTTCGCGCAGCCGGTCGTGTCGGACGGTTCGCACGCCAGCGGCAGCGTGCCCGCGCCGCTTCCGAACGTGCCGGCAATCGACTTCGGGCGTGGGAACGGCGCGTTGAAGATCGCGTCTCCCTGGTCGTCCACCCTGCAGCCACGGTTGATGTTCTCGACGCCATACAGCGCGGCATTGCCCGTGTTCCGGATGCCCGGCGGGAAGTGCGTCCCGCTGATGAACCTGACCGTGCGCGAGGAGAGCGGCGCCTGATCGTTGGCGAACATCGCGCCAGCGCGGGCCACTGTCACCGCGACATCAGGAGCCACGGGATCGGTGCCGGGCCGCGCGTAGACACCGACGATGGAGCCCGTGCGGTCGACGACAGCGACCGCGAGCGTCTGATTGGATAACGCTGATGCTGCGACGTTGATCACAGCCGCGACGTCGCCCGCGGTCAGGATGTGCGCGGGACCGCCGGCGCGATCTGAAGGCGTGTTCTGCGACCGCAGGACCGAGGTCGCGAGCAGCGTAGCCGCTGCGATACACCCACAACTCCGAAGCACGTTGTTCACCGTCAGTCGGTCAGTCTACAGCAACGCATGCGCCGGCGATGGCGGTGTCCTGGAATCCGACGCCCGTCAGATCTGCAATCGTGATCTGATCGCCGCTGGTCCTGCCCGTGGCCCGCCCGGCGACGATCGCGCCAAGTTCGATGACGCCGCTCTGATCGATCAGACCTGCGCGCACGCCGTGGCCCAGTTCGCCAAATGCCGCGCATTGCGACACGCGGTCCACCACCACGACATCGGCGCGGCGCAGGCACGCGGCGTCGAGTTCCTGCTTCCCGGGCGAGTCCGATCCGACGGCGGTCACGTGTGTGCCCGCGCGCAGCCACTCGGCGCGGACGAGCGGCTGCCGTGACGGAGTCGCCGTAATCAGCACGTCCGCGGCCGTGCACACCTCCTCGACGCTCGCGGCGGCGCGCACGTCATATCCATCCGCGCGCATCTCGTCGCAGTAGCTGTGGAGCCGCTCCGCCGTCGGACTCCACGCGACGATGTGGCGGAAGGTGCGGACGATGCGCAGGCAGCGGACCTGGTGGCGTGCCTGGATCCCTGAACCGATGACGCCGACGGTGTCGATGTGGCTGCGCGCGAGCACGTCGGCCGCCACGGCGCCGGCTGCCCCGGTGCGGAGATCCGTCAGGAATCCGTTGTCGAGAAGCAGCGCGACGGGGAGTCCCGTCGTCGCATCGAAGACCGCCATCAACCCGGATCCGCTGGGCAGGCCGCGCGCGACGTTGTCGTAGAAGCCTGACGCAATCTTGACGGCGATGTGCGGCACGCCTTCGATGTAGGCGGTCTTGATGTGGAACTCGCCGTGCTGCTCCGGAAGGTCGAGGTTGATGACCGGCGGCACGCGCGTGCGCCCCTCGCCGTCTGCGCGGAACGCCTCGCGAATCACGCCGACGGCCCGCGCCGGTGTGACCGCACGCCGCAGCGCCGCCTCATCGACTATTCTCAGCGTCGAAGAACTCAATCCCTAATCCCTTATCGCAAATCGCTAATCGACGGATCCGTGGATCGTAGAATCCTCGAATCCTGGATCTCGAATCCTCGAATCATCCCATCCGCGAGTCGTCGAATCATCGAATCGTCAACCCGTCAATCCTCCTTGTCGAACGGACCGCCCTCGATCGTTAGCGATCGTCGCGTCAAGCCGCCGATTCGGCGATTCAGCGATTCGGATTCGGCGATTCGGCGATTCGGATTCGGCGATTCGGCGATTCGGCGATTCAGCGATTCAGCGATTCAGCGATTCAGCGATTCGGCGATTCGGCGATTCGGTGATTCAGCGATTCAGCGATTCAGCGATTCTGCGATTCTGCGATTCGGCGATCAGGGATTCCCGACGAGGGATTAGGGATTGATCTCTAGCCGATCACCGGATCCCCCGACTCGCGGAGCAGCTGTTCGACATCAGCAATTGCCGGGATCGCGGACATCGCGCCGAGGCGCGTGCAGCTGACGGCGGCGGC
>WNGF01007883.1_pt1 | contig 25455 bp, 21 predicted proteins | sample 5400641 | NCBI WGS metagenome assembly WNGF01 (sample SAMN13153371, study PRJNA577476) | soil metagenome | isolation source: 80 cm soil or saprolite under grassland replicate 2 | place: USA:California | collected 2016-06-15 | reverse complement strand
CTCATCCCGAGTGCGAATGCCAGAAGGATGACAACCGTCAACGGTCTAAACGTATTCATTTCCTCTTCGGGTTTCACTGAGATCTCATCATGAAATCTGTAGAGGCGCGACGGCCCAAATACTGTTGCCGCATTCGCCAGCGCTCAACGACGGAAGCAAGGAGCTTATCCACGACTGTCATCGCCATGACCATTACCATTACCCAGAAAGCGTAGCGAAGTCTGTAAAGCGCGCCGACATTCGGAACTACAAGAGCCAACGCCGTAACTCCCAAAGTCGCAATAGCAAGCAGGAACCAAAGCGCCAGCCGGCGTGGCTCGCGCATGACAGTCCAAACTGCCAGCACTTGACAAAGATAAATGAAAAAAGTTTCCGCGCCGGCTAACAGTTTTCCAGCGTTGCCCACGCGTCGCCCGGCTGAAATCCATGAGTTAGGGAAAGGCGCCCATAAACCAATCTCCGTCGCGCGCGGTATGTAGGTGAGCAGATCATTCACACTCTTGAAGTCTCGGTCGCTGTCGAGGAACGAGCCAGCGTCAGGATAGGCAGCGGCAAAGCCCAATCTCATGCTGCCGACTCGCTTCGCTAAAGTATCTGCCCGCCGGCGCAAGCGTGCAGCAAAGGTGCTCGGTGACTTGGGCGCTGAGGTGGCCCGCACAATTAGGCTCGGTACTTGTAAAGCAGTGCTCGCAGTGATCTTCGATGGGCCAATCTGATCAGCTGGGAATTGTTTCATCCTTTCGTCGGTTTGTGACCAGGGAAGAAGAAAATAAAGCGGAAAAGCCATTGCTAACAAGATGGGCAGGGGTAAAATCATATTCCAAAGCAGGAACCGCCGTTCTAGTAACTGACGCATTACGAGCAGCGTCAGACCTAACAACGCCGTGGCGAAAAAAAAGATAACCAGATTGGCACGCGCAAAGAACAGCAACAGCGTGATGAGCATCGTGAGAACGGCGGCGATGGCGGCGGATTTTGCGCTGTAAGTGCGCGTTAACCAGGTCGTCACACCCAGGACAAACGCTAACGAGGCGGCGACGACAAGCGGATCTTTCAAGAGTTGCATCGTGTGCAATAGAAAGCTGGGGTAGACTGCAACAACCGCACCGGCCAGCAGCCCAACACGGTGGCTACCAACCTCGCGTCCCATCGTGAAGACTAAAGCAATAACTGTCGCATAGAAGAGCAGGTTGTAAGGTTCGGCGCTAAGCGTGCCGTATCCGAACAGCGGCCCGAATATCGCAAACGGAATTGCCAGGATCTTGACGTGCATCGGCTGCGCGGCGGTCACCCAATCCGCAACCTTTCCGCTCTCCAGAACTTTCGCCAGTTGGATCGCGTTGCGCTGATATTCGTAACTATCATGAGCAAACCAGCCCATGATTCCGTCCTGATCAATAGCAGTTGGAGCGATTTTCGTTCGACCGGCTACGAAGAGAGCGACTGCGAGCGCCACATGCAATGCCGCTGCGGTGGCAACCAGCCGGCGGCCATTCCACGAGACCAGGGAGAATCGTGTTCTAAGACGACGTATTCCCTCGCTTATATGGCTGGATTTTGTCGGACTCGACATGTCTTACTGGTTAGTCCATTCAGATGTTGCAAAGGTACTGGTCTCAATTTAGCTTGTGAATGAATTGAGAACAAGTTTACTTCGTAAAGTAGCGAGCGGGTTTAATTTACTAGCGCGATTTCCGTAACTGTGGCTTTGCCCACCTATTGAATGTCCAAACCAGGTTTTGCCAGGTACCAGCAAATGCAAAACCAACGCTGACGAGCACGAGTACTAATAAGATGATCTTGTTTTCGAGGCCGGCGAGGGAAACCCTCACAACCTTCAACCTTACGTGGCGCCATCAGATTTTATGCCGCTTTAGATTCTTATGCATGCAAACGCATGAACGTTCAGTTTTCGCGAGCAGATTGCCATGCTCAATAAGAAAGACACACCGTCCCCCTAACGTCCCCCAGCGACACGCAAATCAGGCAATGCATGCACGGTATGCAGTGCATGCAGGAACATTTTTTCTGAGCGATTTTGTAAGTATTGAAAATAAAGGATCGAAAATTTAGATTCCCAAGCTGGTAATACGGGTTCGATTCCCGTCGCCCGCTCCATTTTTCCTAAGTAAACTGCAAAATCGAATTTAGAGAATCGTCGAAAAAGTCGATTTGTCCCACAGATGTCCCACAAGTGCTTTTCATTTTGTGCTTTGGCGACTGTCAGGCTCCAGGGATGACACTCGCAACGGATGTTAAGTCCTAAACCACTCTGACATGTTCCACACCTCCCAGAGAAAAAAGTTTCAGTTCGGAACATGCTTCGCCTGGCTCTCGAAGCTGTTATAGTAGAGTCGTCTTGGCTGACTACAACTGAATATTCGTTAGGGAGTCAAGGCAGCTCGCGGGTGTGCGAAATAGTTCGGTTAAGCGTCGGCGGAGAGCAAGGTGCGATCTCTTCGCGAAGGGTCAAAGCTTCGACGAATTAAATCAGCACGAGGTTCTTCGCTACCGCTAATCGTTGGAAATTCGTCACACCCGCGCGCATGTTCCTTCCGCTCCTCAGCCTAGGCCGCCTTTTTCCTGCTGTCATGCTGAGATGCGGAACCGAGAACTTGCTGACCTACAACGAAATCGTTGGACGCGAGCGGCGGGAGCGGGTTTCGCAAAATAATTCGTCCGGCGATGCTTGATTGAATTCGCCAAGTGAGATAGCAACAGCTTATCTCACTTGGTCAACTCCACCGTTCGACGCGAGAAATAGACGACATTGTTCCATGAGACGAGCGTTACTATCGGTCTGAAGTCAAAACGCAATCACAAAAGCAAGGAGTATGCAGCATGGCCTGGGTTAGGATCATTCAAACAGAAGAAGCCACTGGTGTGCTCAAGGATGTCTATCAGGCCGCTCACAAGCGAGCGGGATACGTGCCTCAGGTCACCAAGGTGCAAAGTCTGCGCCCTGAGACGTTGCAATGCAGTCTTTCTCTCTATCGACAACTCATGGACGCACCGACGGGTATCAGCTTTCGACAGCGGGTGCTCATTGCCACCGTGGTGTCATTCAGAAAGATTACCGCAGTGCAGGTCTGACGCAACAGGAAGTGACACTGCTCGATTACGCCGTCAAGCTGACTCACGCACCTTCGTCCATTACGGAGGAAGATGTCGGAGTCCTTCGACAGCACGGCTTCTCCGACGAAGACATTGTCGACGCCGTGCATTGCATCGCCTACTTTAATTTCATCAACCGTGTCCTGGACGGTCTTGGCGTCGATCCGGAGTCCTTCATGCGCTATCCGCGGGAAACCCTCTGAACTGCAAGGATAAAGCATCAAGGCGGAAGGATGAATTGAAATTGCGCCGCCGCGTCAACTTCTATGAAGCGGGTCGGGTCAAGAGCTAAATTCGGGTTGATTGGTTCACCCTTCTATTCGAGTTTCCACGAGCTATTGGATTGACGGCTTTCGTGGTCTCATTCAACGGTGCGACGAAGCTCATTCTCAGCCACGAGTTTTTATCTCACCACTCACGCTGGTCAGTTGATTCACGCGGGGTGAGTCTTAACTCAAGTTGACGCCCGAGCTGTCTCTGATGTTCCGCGCTCGCTAACTTTTCAGACATGAATTCCTGCGAGATCGACAAGGATGAAATTGAATCAGATCGACATTTCGGAGAGGCAGGCAACAATCCACACTTTGTTGCACCCAGCCCGATTCCGTAATACTGTTACTGCGAAAACTGAAAAGGCGGCCCGCTCAGCAAAACTCGCAGGAGAGCGTTAGGATGAACCCTATGGATTTCAGAATCTTTGGAGCAATCACGTTACTGATTGGAAGTATAGCGTGCGCCAAACTTAGCTCATCGTCACCCGGAGATCTTAAGCCTCGCGATTCGCCGGTAGCGGTCGGCGAAATCGCTCCTGACTTCACGCTGGACGATCAAAACAACCAAAAAGTTACCCTGTCGTCGGCGCGAGGCGGCATGCCCACAGTGCTTGTCTTTTACCGAGGCTACTGGTGACCCTATTGTACTCGGCAGTTAGCCGAGTTGCGCTCGCTCGTCAAACGTGAAGGCCAGATTCGCGTCTATGCAATCAGCGTTGATGGTCCCGCGCAAAGCAAGCAGTTTGCTGAAAAAATTTCTGCCGATGGAAAAGGAGAAGTCAACTTTCCCATGCTGTCCGACACAGGCCATCGAGTCATCGATGCCTACGGGATTCGCGATCCGGATTATAACGGACAAAAATTTGAAGGCATTCCGCACCCCGCCGTTTACGTGATTGATAAGACTGGAAAAGTGGCCTGGGCCAAGATTGAAACTGACTATAAAGAGCGACCGGCCAGCGACGAGGTGGAAGCGGCTCTAAAGAATTTAAGAGGCCAATAAAATAAGTTTCCTCGGCCGCTTAATAAAAATTACTGATCAGGACGACGTCGCTCGCCACGAGGCCGCGGGCCACCAGCAATTGCTTGTCTCCGCGCGACCACTCAAACGAGAAAATGCGATCGGACTTAAACGTGGTCAATTGTCTGGGAGCGTCACCGTTGATTGGTTGCAGCCAGACGTTTGAGACACCGGCATTGGTCACCACGTATGTCAGCGCCCGGCCGTCGGCGGTCCATCGTGGCGGCGGAACTCGCGACCCGTCTCCGGTAAAAATGGCCGCGTCAAAGACCCGCGTGGGCTGGCCTCCGGCGAGCGGAAAGATTGCCAACTTGAGCGGCGAGTTCGGTTGATCTTCGCGATAGAGGCAAGCCACGGATTTACCATCCGGCGCAAAAGTCCCGGTGTCCGTGTACTTATCGGTTAGTTGCTGCGACGCTCCACCATCGATAGAAACGCGCCAAAGTGTTGGCTTACCTGCGCCGAGCAGTGTGTAGACAACCCACTGCCCATCCGCCGAACATTGCGGGTAATCTTCGCCGCTGCCGCTACTTAGTTGTTTTGCATCGCTGCCATCGGTGCCCATCCGCCAGATGTTGGAGGTGCCGGCGCGATCCGAAGTGAACACAATATATCGGCCATCCCCGCAAACTGCCGGGTGATTATTGATGAGTGAATTCTGCGTCAACTGTTTTTGGCTGCTGCCGTCACCATTCATTGTCCAGAGATCCAAATTGCCGCTGGCATTTGACGCATAGACGATCTTGCCATCGGGAGTCCATGCGAGACCGTCGCGGCCATCAATCTGACTCGCGCCAGAAGTAATTCGGCTCGCTCGAATCGCATCACCATTGGGTGCTGACCAAATGCTGGAAGTCGTCTGGGACTGGACGGTCACTAATCGATTAGAGTCTGCGGTTAAACTGACTCCTGTGTAATTGTTCAAGTCGTTTGTGAGCCGTCGCGTTTCGCCCTCAGGATAAGACACATACCATATCTGTTGCGCTTCATAAGTGCCTGCTTCGTTTTCCGTTGCACTGACAATCAGGCCCCGGCCGTCATGCACCCAATCCAACTGACCGATGAATCTCCAGGTTTGGCTTCCAATCTGTTTCTCCCTGCCGCTTTCAATCGGTACCTCGACAACATACGTGTTGTACCGGGGGACAAAACTGCCGGCGCCGCAGGCAACTTTTTTTCCGTCAGGCGACCACGCGACCGAGCGAAAGAAGTTTGGCAATTTGCGGACAGCGAGTTTACGCTCACCTCCACCATTTGCATCGGCAATCATCAGCAAGTCCTCTCCGGCGTCCGGAGAATTTCGAATGAACGCCAACTGCTGCCCGTCCGTAGAAAACGCGACGGCCGTTCCCACATTGGCAATCAAGCGGCGGGGATTTCCGCCCAGACCAGGAATTTGATAGAGATTTGACCTGGAACTATTCTTTTCTGACGCCACATAGTTAATGAAATCCCCATCATGGGAAAAAGTCAGCCCGGCATACTGCACGTCAGAGGGCGCCACGATTTGCACATCACTATTGGTGCTGACCTGACGTACGCGCAAACTTTGCTGTCCATTCTCACTGGTTACGTGGACCAGGTACTTGCCGTCAGGCGAGATGGCCGCTTTGTCGGCATTGCCGGTGCTGGTCACGCGAGCGATCCTCATGTTTCGTGAGGATGCGGATAAGTTGTTCGACGAACGGCGCGTCGTGACCCAGCGGTAAGTCACGAGCAGCACGATTGTTAGCGCGACCAAACCAATAACGCCCATCCCCAGCGCGAGAGCACCAGCATGAGATTTAATTTCGCCCACCACATATTCGGCAGCCGAATGGGACCTCTGGATATTAGCTTCACCGGTGGCCGATGTAAGAATGGATTTTCTGGTGGTCGTACCCGAGTTCATCGGTGACGTCTGTAATACCGGCTGACTGGGTTGTTGAGAAAGTTCGATTTCAGCATTGAGTTCCAGCTCCCGGCGGAGATCTTTCAAATCGAGGCCCAATTCTTTGACCAACTGGTATCGCTCCTCGCGATCCTTACGCAAGGCCTTGCGCACGATCCGCTGCAGCGTGGAGGGAATATCGGGCGTATGTCGTCGCAATGGCAAGGGCTCGGTTTTTAATATGGCCGCCAAAACGTCGCTGCCGGTTTGTCCCGGGAAGGGGACCATGGCCGTCGCCATTTCATAAAGCACTACGCCCAAACTCCAGATATCAGTTTGCTCGTTGATTTCCTGGCCGCGCGCTTGTTCCGGTGACATGTAGTGGGCGGTTCCCACGACCCTTCCAGGATCAGTTTTGACCACTTGCATGGTCGCCGCTTCGGGATTGCTGCGCCCGCCCTGATGCTCAGTCAACTTGGCCAGGCCAAAATCCAGAACCTTTACGTATCCGTCGTGCCGCACCATTACATTTTCCGGCTTGATGTCTCGGTGCACGATGCCGGCAGCATGAGCGGCGGCGAGTGCGGAAGCGATCTGGCTGCCGATGTCCAGCACCTGTGCAATCGTCATCGGCTGGCGCACCATCAGCTCGCGCAGCGAACGGCCGTCGATAAATTCCGTCGCGATAAATTCGATGTCGCCCTCTAATCCGATTTCGTAAATAGTGAGAATGTTCGGGTGATTCAAAGCAGAGGCGGCAAAGGCTTCCTGCTTGAACCGACGCAGCCCTTCCTCGTCGCGTGTGAATTCCGGTAGCAGTAGCTTCAGCGCCACTGGGCGGTGCAATTGGTCATCGTGGGCCAGATATACCTCGCCCATGCCACCCGCGCCGAGCATGGAGCGAACCTCATAACGGCCGAGTTTTGTGCCCGGTGCTATGCTCATCGAACTATGTAAACGCCGCGCGGCGTATCAACTCCTCCTCCGAAGAATTTACTGATGCGGGCCGACTCAGCTTCGACCAGCTCATTCGGGATCGCAGCCGTGCTAGAAACCATCAGCCGGCGTCCTTGGAACCTAGACACGAAGTATCGTGAATATCAGGCCAATTGTCTAGAATTTGATCCGTCAAGGCTGCGGGACTATTTTAGATGCCGGGCTCAATGCTTCTCCAACATAGAAAGGACATGTACCCATGAGCGCACAAGAACCGGAACTTTCAAAATATGGATTTAGCAAGACAGTTGATCTTCCTTACGCGGAGGCGGTCGAAAAGACGCGTGCCGCGCTCCAACAGGAAGGGTTCGGGGTGCTCTGTGAAATCGACATCAAGGAAAAGTTAAAGGAAAAGCTCGGGGTTGATTTTCGTAATTATGTCATTCTCTGCGCTTGCAATCCTCCGCTGGCTTACGAAACCTTACAGCAGGAGATCAATATCGGCTTATTGCTTCCGTGCAATGTGATTGTTTATGAACAGGATGGCCGCACCGTTGTGTCCGCAGTAGATGCCGCGAAGCTGCTGTCAATAGTCGCTAACCCTAAGTTAGAGTCTACTGCCAGCGAGGCTAATGAGAGACTGCGCAGGGTAGTCAACAGTATCTGACCGTAACGCCCAGGGTCAGAACGAAATGAAAAGCGTTCCAGGCAGCGCTACTGCGCGCGAAAGGCGGGAGCGGCGCATTTCAGGATGCGCACCTTAAAGTAAGATATAACGTGCTTAAGATTCATATCGCGAAGCTCCACTGTGCGGTACACCTTGGTCGTCTCTGATCCATCTTAAAACGAGTCGTGTACGCACGCTCTATATCTTCTTGATTGCGAAAATACCTCCTCTTTCGCGAGCGTTTTCTATATCGAAGCGGCCTTCGCTGTCCAGCACCATGTCCATATTAACGGTGGCCAGGAATACCTAAGACTTGGCGGGCCCCGAGCAGTCGTCTGAACTGCGTCAGGGCTGGCATGGGGTTAATCTGGGCGGACAGCTCTCTGATCTTGGTCTTCACTCTGGGGTCGCGGAGCTAACTGGCTGTGATTGATAGATACCGACCTGCGGAGTCTGCGCCCGTGATTCTCGATGGAAGGCGCTTATGCGAAAGTTAGAGACTCGAATTAGAAGCACTTAAAGGTGTGGAAACTTTGGAGTCACATCTGAGTCACAAAATAATCCGGTTAGTACGAACGGTGTGAATAGTGCGATGACGCAAAGTGTCAGAATACTGAGGAGAATCAAAAAGACCCGAAAAAGCGGCGTAAACCAGCAGGGTTTGTGAGTCCCCCCTTCGGCAAATCAAATAAATCTAAGTGTTGAGTCTACGGCGTTTAGAGCGGCGACAGACGTCGTTGTAGCACAGCAGAGTCACAGAATTCCGTTGATAAGCTCACCTCTAAGAACAACCGATTTCACAAACAATTCGTTTCTTGCCAATTATCAGAACGGATCGCATTGCACAGCAGATGATGAAACAAAATTCAACAAGTCTCATCCGCCGGCGAAGTTCGTCAACTGTTTGGATTGTCCGTTCGCAATTGTCAGCCGCCAGATGTTTGAAACTCCGCTCTTTCGGTAAAGATACATCAACGCTTTCCCGTCACTGGTCAAGTCGCGCAGCCGCAAACAAATGCGCGCCGTGATCGATCAGGCGATGAAGAATTTCGAGCAGAACAGCGGAGACGTACGAGCTATAACTCTCGAAATCGATCCGGTGAGTATGATGTGATGCGACTACCTGAAGTGATCGATGAGCACGACGTCGCTTACCGTTGTGCCGCGTGCTATAGCAAGTCTTCCATCGTGCGACCAGTCGAACCAAAAGACTTGCCCTGACTTGAAGTTGGTTAACTGTTTGGCCGGGTCACCATTGAGGGGCAAAGCCAAGATATTTGAAGCTCCCACTGGAACTAACCCAATTGCGCTTCCGTCTGTAGACCACCGGTTAGGAAAGCCCGCAAGTTCAGAAATTTTGCTAATCGATCCGCCATTGAACGGGACGAGTCCGGTTGCCAGCTTTGGGTTTGCTCCTAGCGCTTCAAAGTAATAGCACGCCACCTGCTTGCCATCAGGAGAAACACTGGGCATTACAGCCCACGCGTCAGTCAATTGCACGGGCGCCCCTCCGTCAATTGTCACTCTCCACAGCGTCGTAGGGGTCGAAGTACTCGGAGAATTGTAGATAACCCATTTGGAATCGGGTGAACAACTTGGAAAGTGATCGTTTCGTCCCGTCGTGAGGCGAAGCGGGTTGCTTCCGTCGATATTTATGCGCCAGAGGTTTCGACTACCGGCGCGGTCTGAGACAAAAACGATATAGCGGCCATCACGTGTGACCGCCGGATCGTAGTTCTGGCCCGCGTTCGCGGTAAGTTGCTTTGGAACTCCACTACCGCCGCCATCGATCATCCAGAGGTCTAAATTGCCGCTCGCGTTCGAAGCGCAAATCAACTTGTCATCTGGAGTCCATGCTAAGCCCTGACTTCCGTAGTCCTTCCCTGCCTCTGATGTGATAGCGCGCGCCTCGCTGGCAGTAAGGGCTGGAGATACCCAAATGTCGGATTGGACTGCGCGTTGAACGACGGCCATCGTGTGGGAGTCCGCTGTCAGGCTCACGCTTGTATAGAAATTCAGGTCGTTAGTTACGCGGCGGACCTCTCCTGAAGGGTATGCGACCTGCCAGACCTGCGTCTGTCCCGACGATTGATTCCGGGCGGTCAGCATCAGAGCGCTGCCGTCCGAGAGCCAGGCGACCTGTTGGATTTGACTCCATTGCTGGGAACTGATGCGCTTTTCCTGTTTGGTCTCGACCTGCATCTCGATTAAGGAGAATGGGCCTGTGCCAATTCCGGAAAGACAGGCCAGGACTTTGCCATCAGGCGACCAAGCCGGGCTAAACAGTGCGTTGGGAAGTTCGCGCGTGCTGACAACTCGCTCATCAGTGCCGTCCACATTCGTAGTCAGCAGATTGCCCTGCCCGACAACAGGATTGTTGTTGCGAGTAAAAGCCAGACGCTTACCATCCGGGGAAAAGGTGACGGGACTGTCAATATCGACGATCAGCTTTTCAGCATCACCACCCGACGCTGGAATTCTGTAGAGGTCGTTGCGAGTGGTTTTGGTATCAATCACGCGATAGTAAATATAGTTTCCATCAGGCGAAAAGGTCGGGTCAGTGTCAAGCGCTAAGCCCGGCCCGACGATTCTGATGTTGCTGGCTCCCGCAACTTCGCGTGTCCAGAGGCTCTGTTGCCCGGCGTCGTTAGCCACATACGCTATATGACTCCCGTCTGGTGAAATGGCCGCGCCAATGACATTGCCTGCGGTCGCGAGTCTTCGCAAAGTCATGCTGGGCGCAGAAGAACGGGACGGATTTCGCTGGAATACCCTGAACGTTAGCAACGGCACGCCAACCGCCACAACAACAGCCATCGCTAACAAGACAGCCCATCGTTTATGTGTGATCTCCCTAACGTGGCCAATGCTTATTGCCGTTGCAGTTTGTTGAGTTAGTCTCGGTTCGTTTGTCAATGAGCTGACTTTGGGCTGAGCCGAATCCTGTAAGTGATATCTCAGTGGTTTTAGATCATCGAGCAGCTCTTCCGCCGTTTGATAGCGGTTTCCTTTGTCCTTAGCCAAGGCCTTACAAAGAATGCGCTGCAAGCCTTCCGGCGCATCAGGTACGCGTTCCATCAACGATGGAGGGTCATTATTTAGAATCGCGCAGACGACTTCCGCGGCGTTCTTGCCTTGGTACGGCAACTCACCCGTCCGCATCTCGTAAAGGACCACGCCCAGGCTGAAAATATCGCTGCGCGCGTCTACCGATTTTCCTTGCGCCTGCTCAGGCGACATGTACTTGATTGTGCCCATCACGAGCCCAGATGAAATCCCGGCATCCGTAACGTCCTCTGGTTTCATCCTGGGTTCAGCTGTTTCAGTCAGTTTTGCCAGGCCAAAATCGACGACTTTTACATAGCCGTCTGGCCGCAGCATGATGTTCTCAGGCTTGATGTCCCGATGAATGATCCCCGCGCTGTGCGCTGCCGCGAGGGCTCCGCCGATCTGCATCGCAATGTCCATCGCATCCTCTGAACTCAGACGACTGCGCTTCAGCCGTTCACGCAGAGTTTCGCCTTCGACAAACTCGGTGGCGATAAACTGCTGATCGTCGATCTGTCCTATTTCATAAATAGTCAGGATATTCGGATGATTCAGCGCTGAAGCAGCCTGCGCCTCCTGCTCAAACCGTCGGAGCCGTTCAGGCTGTTGCAGATAACCAGCCGGCAACAGCTTAAGCGCTATCTTGCGATTTAGTCTTTTGTCCCTGGCGAGATAGACTTCGCCCATGCCGCCACGTCCGATTAAATGAATGATCTGGTAATGGCCGATTTGCTGTTCAGCAGTGAGCTGAAGCCGGTCAGATGCCAGTACGGGCGCACCAACTTCCAACGCGGGATGTTCGATCAAGTCCCAGCCGCTATCGTCTGAGGCCAGCATGGCGGATACCCTGCCGTGAACAATCTGATCCGCGCCGCATGCTTTCTGCAAAAAGGCTGAACGCTCAGAGGGTTCCAACGCCACCGCCGCCTGAAACACTTCATCGATTCGCTGCCATGTCTCGGGCGTCATCACGTACGTCGGTTGAACCTTACGGTTCAGTATCTCCTCAATTTATCTAGCGACGATTATTTACTGCGAGTATCATCGCGCGTTTTTGTTGCCAACCTCAGTATGAAGCCAGGCTTTGGCCGACCGCCATTCGCGCTTAATGGTAATAGGAGAGAGACCCATAACCTCGGCTGTTTCTTCGACGGTTAACCCACCGAAAAACCGTAATTCCACGATTTGACTCTTACGAGCATCGACTGCCGCCAAGCTCTTCAGGGCTTCATCGAGCGCGATGATTTCCGCTGCCCGTTCTTTCGCCAGTGCTTCGGCTTCGTCTAACGGAACATGGGGTGCCCCTGCGCCACGTTTACTGCGGGAGTGACCGCGCGCATGGTCTGTAAGTATGTGCCGCATTATGGTGGCGGCGACGGCGAAAAAATGGCTGCGATCCTGCCATTGGATGTCCTGTTGATCTACCAGACGCAGATAAGCCTCGTTAATAAGCGCAGAGGTTTGCAAAGTGTGCCCCGGGTTCTCGCGGCGCATATGCGAGCGGGCCAGCCGCTTCAACTCTGGATATACCAGCGGAATCAGTTCCTCAAAGGCGGCCTCGTCGCCTTTTTTCCAATTCAACAAGAGTTGTGTGATTTCAGCAGAGAACGCGGGCATGAGCGGCGACCATTATCACGAAAGTACCAACCGACCGAACCCTTCAAAAAAAGTTCCGCCGGATGATACCACTCGCGACAAAAACGTCGCTATACAAGTTGAAGCCCCATTTTGGTTTCAGGAGAACTCAATGACTAAACCCTTTCGTCTCATTACCATCGCTGTTTTGGCCCTCTGTTTTGTTTCGCACTCAGAAATCCTCGCGCAGCGTCCAGTGAACTACCGGTTTCAGAGCGATTTATTCGGCCCATATCGGGACGGAATCGACTCAGTTCAGTCGGTGATTCAGTCGGGAGGTGACTGGCGCTTAGACGCGTCCACCTCGCCCATCCGGACGATGTTGCTTGATTTTCGCGATGCGGTAGCCGGCAGCAACGCGACCCCGCCTTTCCTGACCGCAAACGTTGCCGCCATGACCGAAACCAAGAGCTACCTGCTGTATGGAACCGGCAAGGTTGCCGGGATGACCGGATTAAACTCCACCCTGCTTACGCCGTTCGTCCTCAGATTCGCCTTCAACGGAATCACGTATCACGTCTGGATGAGTTCGTCGCAATATGCTGAGACCAACTATGCTCTGGTCAGATGTATCGGCGTGGTCTCGGCCACGAATTCACAATGTAATCACTGGACGATCGAGCCCAGCGTGACGCAACCCGACGGCCAACTGAAAAATATCGCCAAGCTGGCGCGTTTATCTACTTCAAGATACAAAACGATCGAGGTCGATCAGGGCGATTTCTACCTGTCGTTCTCGATTGATATCACGAATCCTTGAACGCTGCCTGGCGACACAGTAAGAGAGCAATCTGCCCGGCTCAATCAACCCTCCAGGTAATTCTTCGAAGGAGTCACCAATGCCACGAAACCAGATAACCCGTGTCCCTCATACTTGCCTGCTGATCTCGGTAATCTCGATCACAATTGGGTTATGCACCTATCATTCGTCTGCGTCTAACACCGCAGATCCCGTTACAAAGTTGACCGGCGAATTTGTGGTCGCCGACTCGGTGGGGAGCAACCACCTTTTACTGGCCGGGGGCGCTGCGCTGGTACCCGGTGGAAAGATCGGGTCGGCCTTTAGCTTTGACGGTATCAGCGGTTACGCTAAGGCGGGTTCCCAAATTTACTCTCTGTCTGGAGGCACCGTAAGTCTCTGGTTCGCTAGCAGGGAGCAGCAACCGGGTACTAACGTTATTACCGGCAGTTACGATGGCGGCGATCGGCGCACTCCTACTTTCTTTCTCGATAACGGAGACTTGCGGTGGGAATTTGCAAATGTCTATTTCCAACCCGCTCTGACGCACATAACTCAGGACCAGTGGTATCACGTCGCCATGACTTATGACAGCAGCTTCAACGTCAAGGTCTACGTCAATGGCGTTCTTGCCGGGCAGGGACAGGCCAGCGATCCGGGGGGATTTCCGGAAATGTTTGCAATTGGCGCATATGGTTCCCCATCAGGCGCGGGTCAATTCTTCAATGGTCTCGTGGATGAGGTTAGCGTCTACAGCCGACCGCTATCTGCCGCAGAGATAGATGCCACTTACCATGGGCAGGATATTACCCCTGGTTTGTTAAGTTTGTTTCGTGGGAACCTCGCTGCGAAGGATTGTCTGGTCGCAGGATCCTGCACCTTGGAAAATGGTGTGACTAGTGCCTCCGGAGTTTTCAACGACGCGTTCAAATTCGACGGAATAGACGACCAAATATTAGTACCGGATTCGACTGCGTTGAGTAGTATCAACGCCGCCATGTCCATCAAAGCATGGATCAGAACTACCGACTCGAACACAGCGCCGCGAATCGCAACCAAACTCACTCCCGGCTCTCCCGGCGGCTTTGATCTTCACCTTTCGAGCGGCAAACTCCAAATGAAGATATCTGATGCTCAGAGCCAGGTAACGGCAACCTCCGTTAACTCAGTTAATGATGGCAACTGGCATTATGTAGCCGGCGTCTATGACGGCAACAGCTTATCTCTTTATATTGACGGCGACGTGGACGTTCAAGTTTCCGGCTCAATAACAATTGCCGCTAATAACGGACAACCGCTTACAGTCGGAGCCTGGCAGGGAGCCTTTCCATACGCGGGGCTTATTGACGAATTGGAAATATATGACCGGGCGCTGTCAGACGTAGAAGTTAACAATGGGTATGGGCCTGTTAGTAAATGGTCGGGCGACGGTAATGCCGACGACAGCATAGCTGACAATGACTTTACGCTATTCGGCGGAGCGACATTCGATCCCGCCGGCAAAGTCGGCCAGGCGTTCAGTTTTGACGGCGTCACCGGTTACGGTAGAACCAGCGCCTCTACTTATTCCTTGTCGGGCGGAACTGTTGCATTGTGGTTTAAGAGTAAAGATTCCCAGCCTCCTCAACTCAGCGTCATCACGGGCAGCTATGGTGGCGACGATCGGCGCACTCCTACTTTCTTCCTCAATAACGGGGATTTACGGTGGGAATTCGGAGATGTTTACGACCAACCCGTTTTGACGCATGTAACTCACGAGCAGTGGTATCACGTCGCCATGACCTACGACAGCAACTTCAACGTTAAAGTCTATCTCAACGGCGCACTCGCCGCTCAAGGCAAGTCTGTCAACCCGGGAGAATTCCAACCCTTTGTCGGCATCGGCGTATACGTCTACTCTGACAAACAAGATGGGTTCTTTAATGGCCTCATTGATGAGATAGTGATCTATAAACGTCCTCTCGCCGCCGAAGAAATACGAGCCATGGTCCCGAATGCTGAAACTGCAGCGGGAACTAATGTGACGACGCAAGTCGGCCAAACTCTGCTCACGTTTTCTGACGCAACTACGAGCGGTATGACGACGGTTACGCCGATTGATCCAGCGTCGGTCGGACAGGTGGCCGGAGGCTTCGCCATCTCAGACTCTGTAGCCTACGAAATCAGCACTACCGCCACCTTCACGGGCTCTGTCACACTCGCTTTCAAAGTGCCGGGTCCGATTGCCGAGCAAGACTTCAATAGCCTGGCCATCCTGCACAACGTCAACGGTACGCTGGTGGATGTAACTGCCTCAACCCCGGCGCGCGACTACGCAAGTCTCACCATCTACGCCACAACTACTTCTTTCAGTCCGTTCTACTTGGCGCGCAGAGGGACGCATATCAAGACCCTGTTTGACCAAACAAGGGCCTATAAGCGTGGTAGTACGATTCCGTTAAAGCTACAGCTGCAGAATGCAAGCAATGTGAATATCTCGTTTGCAAACACTTCACTCGTCACCCGCGACCTCCGACGAATGAGTGGAAACACTTTGGCCTCAATTGAGGATTCAGGCAATTCCAACCCTGATTACACCTTCCGTTACGATCCGACGCTCGGCGGAACCGGCGGCGGCTACATTTTTAATCTGAGCACCAAGGGCCTGACGTCGGGTCAATACGTGCTGAGTTTCTATGTCGGCAGTGATCGCTCGTTCTTTTACACGGTGAAGTTCGAGGTGAAGTGAAAAGTGAACCGTGAGCAGAAAGCAGACTCTAGTCGCGAGCGCCACTTTCGAACTTCTCTGCTCAACATGATGCTTCGACCAGGCGCATGCGGTAAACTGCCGCAACTATGAAACTGCGGAATTGGCACGCTGACGGGCGCACACCTTAAATCCAGCGACGGCGACATCGAGATCACCTGCGCGGCCGGCTTGGAGCAAGCGGAACGAGGCCACGTCACCTTTCTTTCGAATCCTCGTTACACGCCAAAAATTGCAACCACCGGAGCATCAGCGATCTTCGTTGCAGACGATGTTGAAGTTCCCCGCTTCGATCTCGCAGTTCTCCGCGCGAAGGATCTTCGATTCATGCGTGCAGAAGCAGCCATCAGCCGATCGAGCGACGGCCTGTAACGTGATGTCGTCTTTCATCAGCGAGACTCAGGCACAAACGAAGAAATCATTGACTGCAAGCCAAGCCAACCAACTGATTGCGGCCGCCAATCAGGTGAAGGTCGTGCTTGGTTGCCGTTAACGCACACGTCATTTCAAGACAAAGACAGAACGCACGGCCCGGCTTGCGTCGCGGCGCGCGTGAGGTCGCGAGTTCGAATCCTGCCGTCCCGAGCGTTAACATCAGTCATAAACGGTGGCGAAGAGAAATCCGAAGTCACATCTAAGTCACAAAATAATGCGAATGGTGCGAGCTATGTAAATAGTGCGACGCGAGAAATTGTCAGAATACTGAGGAAAATCAAAAAAGACCTGGAAAGCGGCGTAAACCAGCAGGGTTTGTGAGTCCCCCCCTTCGGCAAATCAACTTCATAACCTCAACCAATTCAGCAACTTACACGGAGTACCGAACCTCGGGCTCGGCACTCACGCAGCATATAGACACCAAAAGCCTTACACCTACAAGATACTGATGGGACCATGTCCTATTCGGTGGTGTCGGTTTTTGTTTATCTGCGTAACCCATCGCGAACGGTTTTTAGTTTGGTCGATTGAGTTCTAATCCAATGACTTATTGATTAATGCAACCCTTGCGCGGTCGGAGGCGAGCGTAATTGTTTACTTAACCTGGCGCATGTGTCTGGCGTAGCTGTCGCCGGTTTACGTCTGTTGCTCGAATTGCGGGAGCAGACACGGTCAAAGGGAATTGACTTATTCTGATTAACGTGAGAAGCGGAGACAGTCTCAACCGCAGTTCAAGATGTCACGGGTCACCGTGCCCGTTCTTTCTCGACTTTCGCACATGACTACAAACAGGCGTTCTTACCGTGAGGAAATCATAAGTGAATCAGTCTGGTACCGTGGCACATAATCGCCATGTGGTCAGCGTCGGTTCTTCGCTGCTGTCACGGCCCTGGCTAATGAAGGCTTCAATGAACTATCCAATTCAAGACAGCGGGCAAAGTCACGCTCGGCTTCCTTCTCCTTTCCAAGTAACAAGTAGGCGATGCCGCGATTCTGATAGACAGCCGCCATGGTGGGATTGATGCTGATCGCTCGATCGTAATCAGTGAGCGCAGCAGCAAAATTCCCTTGTGCCACACGAACACTGCCACGATTGACGTAGGCCATTGCCAGTGAAGGTGCATTCTCGATCGCGCTGTTAAAGTCAGTTAGAGCTAGCTTCAGCCCCTTCTGATTTAAAAAGAAGACGCCGCGATTAAAATAAGCAGTTGCCAGATGAGGATTAAGTCTGATTGCCTTATTATGGTCCGCCAGCGCGCCCGCAAGGTCGCCCTTTGTACTGCGTACAACCCCTCGATTCGTATAAGCACCGGCATGGCGCGAGTCTATCTCGATCGCCCGATTACAATCTGAAAGCGCCGCATCAACTCGCCCTTGAGCATAATAGATACCAGCGCGGTTGGAATAGGCAGAAGCGTAGCGCGGCTTGATTTCAATCGCTTTGTTGTAGTCTGCAAGCGCCTTTTCCCATTCTCCCGCCACCTGCAAGAGGACAGCCCGGTTGTAGTAAGCAGTTGCGGAATTAGGGTGAAAGACAATTGCAATATCGTAGTCCTTGAGGGCTCTTTGAAAGTCGTGATCAAGAAACCATGAATTGCCGCGATTGACGGGAGAAGTGGCTTCTTCCTTCTTAGGTGTCTGCGCACTTGTAGTTGCAGCATTTAGGATGGTCAAGCAGATTGCCAACACGGGCACGAGTCGAGACAAAAACTTCCTTTCCATAATCACTCCTTGTGTTGTAATTAGTGATCAGGAATAACAGGCTACCGCGCAGGATGTCCTGAACTATGGCCTGAAATTTAAGGTTTCAGGCTGGCACCATTGCCGCCTTCACGTCCTAACGCGCCGGTCGCGGGAAAACGGGGTCAAATAGTCGCTACCACTCGCACTTCACCGGCTGTCGAAAGCTAACTGTTGACCGCTCCTTGAAAATGATCCTATGCTTCGCTGCCCTTGTCGGGCGTTACCTATTGGAGATCTCATGCCGTACGCTAAGCAGAATGTCACAGACCTGCTGAACGCATGGGGCGCCGGCGACAAAGAGGCATTCGACGAACTGGTGGCGCTGGTTTATGAGGAATTGCGCCGACAGGCCTCACGGTACTTACGACGCGAAGCTCCCGGACAAACGCTGCAAACTACAGACTTGATTCATGAGGCCTTTCTCCGCTTGGTCGATCAGAGGAATCCTCACTGGCAGAACCGGGCGCAATTTTTTGGCATCAACGACATTCCGCCGATGAAGCATCCGGTCTTTTGTTTCATAGCATCCTCCTGTGAGAAGGAGCTATAGTGGCCGCTGATTTCTCTGCGATTACCCTATCGCCTGCGTCAGAGACTGTTACGTAGCGATGAAGTCAGTCTTGTATGACCTAGTCAAACTTGCCAGGCTCTGGCTCAACCAGCAGAAGATCGCCTTCGGACAAAAGATTTGGCGAGACGGAGCGACCATCAGCGCCGGGCGAGTTGTCGCTCCGTGCCGTCTCAAGGTTCAGTTGGGGGAAATGCGCTCTCCGACTACCGTTCCCGGAACCTCAGCGACGAGATTGCCGGCTGGATCATAGATATCCAGCGTGAACGTACCGCTGTGGGTGTTGCCCTTATCGCTAAGAATTAGCGTTTCGGACAGACTACCCGTTCCCTGAAAATTTCCGCTTACATCGTAGAACCATACTCGGTGAGCAAGCTTGAAAGTCTGCGGCGCCGCCTCCTTCCACGCCCCGAGGCAGATGTTTCCTTGCCTGGGATCGACGTTCGGGTTGTGAACTTCGGTTCCGCCGGCATTCCAGATCTGGAACGCCTCCTGGATCTGCTGATCCCCAACCAGAAAGCGGATATGCCAAAGTCCAACGATGGAGGTGTTGACCGCGTTATCGCTCGTGGCGGCAGATCCATTTTGGACGAACGATTGTGTTGGCTGCGATTGGTTTCGGATGGAAGCCGCGGCTGTCGCCATTGCGCTGAACGAAGCACCGCATTGGGCCGTCGCGGTCGCGCTGAATACGATCAACAACACCGACAGAGCCGCAATCCTCACGAACGTGATGTTGTGGATCATTCTCACTATCCTGCTGCTCCCATTATTACCCGCCATTTTCTTGTTCATACCATTCCTCCTGCGCGACGAAATTTGTGATTTGATAAACCACTTCTCTACGTCTGTCGCGATCAATTGGTGGCCGTAGTGGTTGCATGCACGCACGCCCGGCCACGTCTGGCGCGCACGCTGCGATTGCTGGTATTCTTTGCTCTAACTACTAATGCGCAAATCGCGCAGGAAACCTCTAATGACAATCGCGCTGCATCAGGTCACAAGGCTGTTGAAGAAATGGAGTGACGGCGACGAGACTGCGCTGGAGCAATTGATACCGCTGGTTCACGACGAACTCCACCGCCTGGCGCATCAGCACATGCTTCGTGAAGGGCCGGGACATATTTTGCAAACCTCCGCTCTCATCAACGAGGCGTATCTTCGTTTGGTGGACCAGCCGCAGATACGTTGGGAGAATCGGAGCCATTTCTTTGGGATTGCGGCCAGGTTAATGCGCCGAATTCTGGTGGATGACGCGCGCAAGCGAAACGCTGCCAAACGCGGCGGCAGCCTGATCCAGGTTCCACTCGATGAAGCGACTAGTTTGGCGGACGGGCAGTCGGCTAACGTGGCTGCGCTTGATGACGCGCTCAAGATGCTGGAGACGATCGATGCGCGCCAGGGGCAGATTGTCGAATTGAGGTTTTTTGGCGGACTAAGCATTGAAGAAACCGCCAATGTCTTGCAGGTCTCGCACGGAACTGTGATGCGCGATTGGACGTTTGCGCGTGCATGGTTGCGAAACGAGATGACGAGCACGTAGGACTTAGGTTTACACGCCAACTTATGCCCGATTCATATTGGGAAAATTTGAAAGAGATCTTTCACGCAGCATTGGCGTTGGCGCCACCTGACCGCGCAGCCTATCTCGACCAGGCCTCTAACGGTGACATCTCTTTGCGCCGCGCGGTCGAGTCGCTGCTGAAGTCTCATGAAGAGACCGGTAACTTTGTGGATGCGCCTGCATATAAAGCTGCGGCTGAGATGTTGGTTGATGGCGTTGATCTCAAAGCAGGAAAAAATATTGCTCATTACCGGATCATTCGGTTGATCGGCGAAGGTGGAATGGGCAAGGTCTACCTCGCCGAAGACGCTAAGCTCCATCGAAGAATATCGCTTAAATTCCTCTCAACGAACTTCACGCAGGATCGTGAACGCCTGCGTCGCTTTGAACAGGAAGCGCGCGCTGCGTCCGCTCTTAACCATCCGAACATTTTAACGATACACGAGATTGGCGAAGTCGACAGTCACCGGTTTATCGCCGCCGAATTCATAGAAGGTCAGACGCTGCGCGAACATTTGCAGGCGGGAATTGAGATTCAGGACGCCATCGAAATCGCAATTCAGATAGCCTCGGCTTTGGTGGCCGCACATCGAGTGAACATCGTTCATCGCGACATCAAGCCAGAGAACATCATGATTCGCCGTGATGACGGATTGGTAAAGGTACTCGACTTTGGTCTGGCGAAAATGTCAGCACCGCCGCCCGGCGGGAAAATGTCGGAACCGCCTGAAGCAGTTGGAGGACTCAACGTCGATATAGAGGCGCCGACACAACTCAAGACAGGTCCCGGTGTCGTCATGGGCACGGTTGCTTACATGTCGCCGGAACAGGTGCGCGGATTAGAGGTTGATGCACGCACCGATATCTGGAGCCTGGGCGTAGTACTTTACGAGATGGTTACGGGTCGCACGCCATTTACCGGGGAGACCACCAGCCACGTTGCGGTCGCGATTCTAGAAGACGAACCCGTACCGGTTTCTCGGTTAGCACCGAACGCGCCTTCGGAATTGCAGCGCATCGTGCGCAAGAGTCTGGCGAAAGATCGTGAGGAACGCTATCAAAGCGCGAGGGATCTGCTTATCGATCTGAAAAGCTTGAAGCAGGAATTTGAAGGAACGGCCAGGCTCGACCGATCCGCGCCTGCGGAGTTAAGCGACGAGCGGAACCCTGTGGTCGCGCGAGTGACTGGCGGTACGGCTGACGACACGCCTAAGCGGATCGGCGGATTTCAAGCGGCCCACTCAACGCCAAGCATAGGCCAGTCGATTCGTAAGTTTTTCTTGGCCGCCGGTGTGTTGGTTTGCTTCATGCTCATCGCGCTGGCGGCGTGGTACTTCGTCAGACCCTGGGTGAACGAAAGACAACATGGCGACTTGCCGATAACAGGTCCGGCATTCATTGCCAGTCCACTCACAACAGATCCGGGATTCGAGGGTATGCCGTCGCTTTCGCCGGACGGGAATTATGTGGCGTTCATAGCTGGCGGTGGCGAGCAGCAGAAAGATTTCGACCTCTACATTAAGCAGATCGGTACCGGTGGGCAGCCGTTGCGTCTCACGTCGGGTCCCGCGGTTGAAGAATTCCCGGCCTGGTCACCAGACGGTCGCTCCATAGCATTTGTCAGACCAAAGGGCCAAAGACTGGAGGTTTTCCTTATCCCTCCGCTTGGCGGGCCGGAGCGGAAAGTCGCCGAGACGATACCCTCCAGGTCAAGCGGTGAACTTGACTGGAATGCAAACTACCTTTCCTGGTCTCCTGATAGTAAGTACCTCGTGATGGCTGACCAAGCATCCCCGGAGGAGCCTTTCAGTCTTTTCGTTTTCTCTGTCACGACAGGAGAAAGACGACGGTTGACAACTCCACCAGCAGCAGCGAGTGCCGACGGTGATCCTGCCATCTCGCCAGATGGACACGTCTTGGCATTTGTGAGAGTTATCTCCGATGGTAATCCTCAACTCCACCTGCTCCCACTTTCAGAAGACTACGGGCCAGCTGGTGAAGCCAGGCGTCTAGATCTTCCCCAGTCGTTTATTACAGGTCCCGCCTGGACCTCTGACGGGCAAGAAATCATCTATTCGGCAAGCCAGCCGTGGGGAACAGGAGAGACAAGGTTGTGGAGAGTTCCGATGTCAGGTTCAGCCAAACCGCAAGCCCTTGCCTCGGTTGGCGAAAACGGCTCACACGCATCAATTTCCCGGCAGGGAAGTCGGCTCGTTTATGCTGATTGGAAATTGGACACTGACATCTGGAGAGTAGAAGTGTCCCGCGGCAAACCGGCCGGTCCAGGCGTGAAGCTGATCGCCTCGACTCACCTCGACGACAGCCCTCAATACTCTTTGGATGGTTCGAGAATCGCGTTTACCTCAGATCGTTCAGGGCATTCTGAGATCTGGGTGTGTAACAGCGATGGCTCGAGCCCAGTGCAATTGACATCACTGGGCGGCTCTGCGGGGTCACCGCGATGGTTTCCGGATGGCCACCGGTTAGTGTTCGACCTCCACAAGGAAGGGCACGCAGATAGTTATTCTATTGACGCGGACAGTCGGATCCCGGCGCGCCTCACCAATGATTTGAGCGACAACGTCACGCCTAGCGTTTCGCATGACGGGAAGTGGATCTATTTCGCGTCGAAACGTACAGGCAGAATGGAAATCTGGCGTCTGCCAGTCGAAGGCGGCGAGGCAGTTCAGGTGACCCACAACGGTGGAGTTGAGCCGATCGAGTCCGTAGACGGGAAAGTAATTTACTATGCGAAAGTAGTTGGCGAAACTGATGTGTGGAAAGTTCCGGTGTCGGGTGGTGATGAGACAAGAGTACTCGGACCAGTCTGGGTTTTTTGGTTCACGGTCGTTGCGGAAGGAATCTATTTTATTGACGGTGGCAATCAAGCATATGCGGCGTCTTCCAGAGAAAACTCTTTAAAGTTTTACCGCTTTGCCACGGCCACTACTGAAAAAGTTGCCGACATCAAATTAAATCCGAACGGAGGCCTAAGTGTTTCACCAGACGGTCGCTATGCTTTGATGGCGCTCGGAGATTGGGAGGTTTGCGATCTGAAATTGGTGGAAAACTTTCGGTGAGTCGGAGCCGATAAGGAAAGCCTTACGACCCGTTCACGTCTAATGTCTTAATCCACGAACGCTATTGTAGCTCATCGCCTCCGCGCCAAACTACTACCGGCGATATCGGTCCGCGGCGGGCCCATGGCCCGACCTCGACATGCTACCTTAGTTTTCGTACGCAGCCTCTAGATTGGGTGACGCGGCTGGCCCTGTCACTGCACGCATAGCAGAATGCGCGAGTCGACCATGTCGAAGACGGGAATTGAAAACATCACGCTCGAGTGAGTTTCTTTCTGCAGCGTGGTCCAGCCTCGTCGCCCTACAAAACGAACGAGATTGTGCTGCCCTTGATTTTTGGTGTCTGTTTGGTGTCTATGATCAGCGAGCACGAGTGAGACTAAAGAGAATCGTGAGCACCAAAGAGACAAGTTCTAAATTCTTAACCTCAAAGTGTTAGTAGTAACCTGTTGAATTCCCATAAGTTATCTGGCGCGTTCAGATCGAGTCCCCCTTCGGCATATCAGCTAAGTCTTTGCTTTTCAATAGCTTACAGGTCAGCGGGGGTTCGAAGTCCCCTCTCGGCATCTTCCGTAATAAGTTCAAATAGGACAGATATCCCACGTGCCTAAATACCTCCGAATTTGCGCGTAGCTCAGTTGGCAGAGCGCTGCCTTGACACGGCAGGGGTCTGGGGTTCAAATCCCCACGCGCCTACCAATTTCCTCAGTAAAAACCCCACTTCTTAGCCATTCTTCGCCGCGAACCGTAGATTTCTCCATAGTGCCCAAACCATCCATCATAATCAATTAAGCAACGGGTGAATTGCGTTGAGATCCCTCAGAGCTTTCCTAAACGTTGTTGGAAGGTTAGTCAGAAATAGTTCTGAGGAACGGGACAAAGAGTGACCTCCTCCGCGTCACTTACTAGAAGACTAGGCGCGGTAAAATGGGATCCGATCTCCTCCAGCCAGAGGCAGTGCCTTTGAAGCCATCTGAGCAACGTCGTTTACGAAATTACTTAATGTTGTGTACACCAAACTGCCGCGACCCGATGGAAAGAAAAAGCTCTTTACATCCGTTCGCCGCAACTCAAGGCCGGTTTTGAATGAGTGGTTTCCGTTAAGAATAGAGATTGCGTCAGTTAACTGATAAGTGTCATTGATTTTGCCCTGCGGCAGATTAGTTGCGAGCCCGAAACCGGTTCTGGTCGCTACAGCAGCACTGCCCGTCATACCGAGGTCGTTGATCTGAATTGACGGAATGGTTTTGGATTGTGGATCTTCACCATCTCTATCGATGTCAAACCTCGTCCAGGCAATTCTCGCTTCGTTCGTTACACTAGACGACAGCAAAGATGCCCAAACAATAGTTGCAGCCTTGGTTTTGCGGTCATCTAACGTACCCAGTCCTGGCGGTGTAACCTGCTCAGAGCCCGCGGATGACTCTTTACTGGATCTGTATCGCCCCCAAAAGAAATCGGCTTTATTAAGAGCGATGATCTATGCGAATAGATCCCTGATGACTGTCGAATCTGAAAGCTGATGAGCCGGTAAGATCGCCAAGCTCCACGTCGAAGGTCGGGCCACCATCGATAGTCACCGACCCTGTTTGTCCAGTCGGAGTTCCGGCCGGCATGAATCGAAGAAGAGCCTGGACTTGGGGACGTTGACCAGCGAAGGTCTGCAATGCCGCACGACCGGCGACTGTCGGAGCACCGTTTAGCGTGAAGCCTGAGCTCAACTGACGATCAGACCAATGCTGATAGTCGGTAAAGAAAAACGTTTTGTTCTTTCCGTTATAAAAGTGAGAGCCTCCCTCGCCAAAGCTAGGAAATATGACTGGCCCTCCAATCGTGAAACCCATCTGGTTCTCGAGACGACGAGGCGCGTTTCGTTTGGACCTATCTGATGAGTTCGCATCGCAAAATCCCGCACGTTTATCCAGATTGCTGCATGCATTCAAATACTGATCATTGTGGAACCAAAAAACAGAGCCATGAACGTCGTTGGTTCCAGATTTGCCGACAAAATTTACAA
>WNGF01007663.1_pt1 | contig 25475 bp, 18 predicted proteins | sample 5400641 | NCBI WGS metagenome assembly WNGF01 (sample SAMN13153371, study PRJNA577476) | soil metagenome | isolation source: 80 cm soil or saprolite under grassland replicate 2 | place: USA:California | collected 2016-06-15 | reverse complement strand
ATCCGCCCCGAGCTGGCCGCCAACCCCGACTATCTGGCCCGCTTCCGGCTCGAGGTCGAGCTGGGCCGCAAGGTGAACGGCCCCTTCGTCGCCGAGGTGCTCGACGCGGGCTTCGACTCCGAGCGGCCATACCTGGTCACCGCCTACATCGAGGGCACAACCCTGCAGGCGAGCGTGCGCGAGCGTGGCCCGATGCCACCGTCGGAGGTGGCGCACCTGGCGGTCGGCATGGCGGCGGCGCTGTCGGCGATCCACGCTGCCGGGCTGGTGCACCGCGACCTCAAGCCCGGCAACGTGCTGCTCTCGGCGGAGGGCCCGCGGGTGATCGACTTCGGCGTCGCCCGCGCGGTCCGTGACCGCTCGGGGTCCCTGCCGGGCCCCGTCCGGCCGGGGACCGCGGAGTTCATGGCGCCGGAGCAGTTCGAAGATGTGGAGGTGGGTCCGGCGGTGGACGTGTTCGCCTGGGGCGGCCTGCTGGTCTATGCGAGCACCGGCCTGCCTCCCTTCGGGGACAAGGCCGGCGAGGGCGGCGTGGACGCGCTCGAGCGGCGGGTGCGCTACCACCAGCCCGACCTCGGAGCGTTGGAACACCCGCTCCGCGAGCTGGTCGGGGCCGCGATGGCCAAGCTCCCCTCCGGCCGCCCAACCGCCCAGGCGCTGGTGAGCCGCCTCCTCGCCAGCGCGCCCTTGCCCAGGGACCATCAAGCCGCGCCCGGGGAACGCGGGGCGGCGACCAGGGGCCTCCGAGCCGCTGTCACCGGGTGGGCGAGGTGGCGCGGGGTCGCGGCGGTGCGGGATGCCAGGCCGCCGGTGATCCTGGTGGCCGGACTGGTCGCGGTGGCGGTCGCGCTGGCCTGGTGGATGCCGCGCGGGGCCGCCGCGCACCTCGGCGCGATCTTGCTGGTCGGGCTGGTGGGCGTGCTGGCGGTCGCCGGAATGCTCGGCGGCGGCTGGGCGCTCGGCAGGGTGGCCAGGCGTCGGCTCGATCTCGCCATGGCGCTCGGCGTGGGGCTGCTGGTGGTGACCGTCGCGCTGCCGGTGTCGGCCTACCGGGGCCTCAACGACCGCTGGTGGGTGGCGTTCGACGGCCGGGGGCTGAGCTTGCTGAAGGGAGCCGGGCCAGGCGGCTATGGCCCATTCCACCTCCACAACGCCTCCGCGGTCGAGCGGTTCCCGACCGATCGCGAGGACCTTCCTGGCCTGGTCGCCGGCATGCTCGAGCGGGGCGTGGCGGTCGGCGGCCGGTCCGAGGGGCGCCGGGTGGCCCGCTGCCTGCCGCTGCTGTTCACCCCGGCGCCGAACGCTCCACCCTCCGGCGGCGACCCGCCGCGGTGCGACGGCCGGCTGCTCGACGACCCGCCGAGGGTCGCGGTCCCGTGGCGGGTCACGCTACCGCTGGCTACCGAGCACCCGCCGGCTCTGCTGGCGGCGGGCGGCCGGTTACTGCTGGCCTGGACGGGCGCCGACGACCGGCGCGTCCACCTGCAATCTTCGACCGACGGGACGCACTTCGGCGGCACGGTCACCCTGCCGGCGACCACCACGAGCTCGCCGGCGCTGGCCAGCGACGGCGCGCGGGTCTGGGTCGCGTGGACCGGGGACGGCTGCGGTCTGGAGATCGCCTCGTCGGTCGACGGCGAGCGCTTCGGCGGCGCGACCCGGCTCGACCGGACCAGCGGCGGCGTGCCGGCGCTGGCCTACGGCGACGGCAGGCTGCTGCTCGCCTGGCGGGACCCGGACTCCAACCACCTGCACCTGGCGGCCTCGCCCGACGGCGCCCGCTTCGGGGAGGAGATCACCCTCGACGAGACCAGCGACCTCGGCCCGAGCCTTTGGTTCGCCGATCACACCTGGGTGCTGTCGTGGATCGGCAGAGGCGGCGACCGGGTGAACCTCCTCTCTTCCAGTGACGGCGAGCACTTCGGCACCAAGACCGTCCTGGAGGCGACCAGCGCCGATCCCCCGGCGGTGACCGGGGGCGACGTCTGGGTGCTCGCCTGGACCCGGAGCCGGGACGGCAGCACCGGGCTGCTCGTTTCCAGGGACGGCTCCACCCGGTTCGTCAACGAGCTGGCGCTGGACGAGCCGAGCGCTGGCCCGAGCCTGGCCACCTTCGAGGGTCACGTGCTGCTCGCGTGGAACCGGAGCGGGCGGCGCCCGGCAATCCACGTCGCCACGCTCGTCTAGCGGTCCGGACTACCCGCGCAGCAGGGCCTCGCCGATCTGCACGGCGTTCAGCGCCGCGCCCTTGCGGAGATTGTCGGCCACCGACCAGAACAGCAGCGCGTTGGGGTCGGCCAGGTCGGCGCGGATGCGGCCGACGAAGACGCCATCGGTGCCCACCAGCTCCAGTGGCGTGGGGTAGGCGGCGCTGGCCGGGTCGTCGAGCACGGTGACCCCCGGAGCGGCCGACAGCGCGGCGCGGAAGGCGTCCAGGTCGACGGCCCGATGGCAGACCGCCCGCACGGACACCGAGTGCCCCACCATCACCGGCACCCGCACGCAGGTCGGGTGGCTGGCCAGCCCCGGCAGGCCGAGGATCTTGCGTGGCTCGTTCTGGAGCTTCAGCTCCTCGACCGTGTAGCCGTCCTCGTCGAAGCCCATGCACTGCGGGACCACGTTGAAGGCAAGCGGGTGCGGGAAGACCTCGCCGGCCGGCAGCGCCTGGTCGCGGGCACCACCGCGCAGCAGCTCGCGGTCGCCGATCAGCTTGGCGGACTGCTCGGCCAGCTCGTCCATGCCCCGCTGCCCGGAGCCGCCGGCCGCCTGGAACGACGTCGGCGTGATGGCGGCCAGGCCGAACAGGTCCCGCAGCACCGCCAGCACCGGGGTAATGGTCAGCGTGGTGCAGTTGGGGTTGGCGACGATGCCGATCGGGTGCTCCGCGACCGCCTCGGCGTTGACGTCGGCGTCGACCAGCGGCACCTGCGGGTGCATGCGCCAGGCGCTGGAGTTGTCGACCACCACCGCGCCGCGCGCGGCCGCCACCGGCGCCCATTCGCGGGAGATGGCCCCGCCGGCCGAGAAGAACGCGATCGCGGCGCCGTCGAAGACCTCGGGCTCCAGCGGCCCGACCTCGACGTCGCGGCCCCGCAGGGGCACGCGCCGGCCGACCGAGCGGCTGGAGGCGACCAGGCGGACGTCGTCCACCGGCAGCTCGCGCTCTGCCACGATGCGGCGGAGGTCCTCGCCGACCGCGCCGGTCGCGCCGACGATCACCGCCGCCGTCATGGCCGCACCACCGGGATCTCGGCGGTGCCCTCGCCGTGCTCGTGACGGAACTCGGCCTCGTCGGAGAGGTGGAAGCGGTCGTGGATCGCCCGCACCGCGGTGGTCACATCGGCCGAGCGGACCACGCAGGAGATCCGGATCGTCGAGGTCGAGATCATCTCGATGTTCACGCCGGCGTCCGCCAGCGCCTCGAACATCCCGGCCGCCACGCCTGGGCTCGACTTCATGCCGGCCCCCACCAGCGAGACCTTGGCGATGTCCGAGTCGGCCACCACCTCGGCGGCGCCGACCTCGCTGGCCAGCTTGTCGAGCACGACCATGGCGCCGGCCAGGTCGCTCTTGGGCACGGTGAAGGAGATGTCGGTGGTGCCGTTGTGCGACACGTTCTGCACGATCATGTCCACGTTGACGCCGTGCTCGGCGATGCCCCGCATGATCCTCGCGGCGATCCCCGGGCGGTCCGGCACCCGGATGATGGTCACCTTGGCCTCCGAGGTGTCGTGGGGCACGCCGGAGATGATCGCCTTCTCCATTCGTTCGTCCTCCTCGCGCACCCAGGTGCCGGGCGCCCGGGTGAAGCTCGAGCGCACGTGGACCGGGATGCCGTAGCGGCGCGCGTACTCGACGCAGCGCAGCATCAGCACCCGGGCGCCACTGGCCGCCATCTCCAGCATCTCCTCGTAGGAGACGACGTGCAGCTTGCGCGCCTCGGGCACCAGGCGCGGGTCGGCGGTGTAGACGCCGTCGACGTCGGTGTAGATCTCGCAGCTCATGGCGCCAAGCGCGGCGGCCAGGGCCACGGCGGTCGTGTCCGAGCCGCCGCGCCCCAGGGTGGTGACGTCGTGGTCGGTGGAGACCCCCTGGAAGCCGGCCACGATCACGACGTGCCCCTGCGACAGCGCTTCGCTGATGCGGCCGGCGCGGACGTCCAGGATGCGCGCCTTGCCGTGCAGGGTGTCGGTGATGATGCCGGCCTGAGAGCCGGTGAACGACTTGGCGGTCACGCCGCGGTCGGCGATGGCCATCGCCAGCAGCGCCATGGAGATGCGCTCGCCAGCGGTCAGCAGCATGTCCAGCTCGCGGGGTGGCGGGTCGGTGGAGACGCGCCTGGCCAGCGCGATCAGGTCGTCGGTCGAGTCGCCCATCGCCGAGACCACCACCACCACGTCGTGGCCGGCCTGCTTGGTGGCCACCACCCGGTCGGCAACGTGCCTGATCCTCGGCGCGTCCGCCACCGAGGTGCCGCCATACTTCTGCACGATCAAGGCCATCGGCATCCGCTCACAGGGGGTCTGGTCGAGAGGTCGGGCCACGTCCGGACCGCGCTGCCCGGCAGGCTCTTCAGCCTATCAGGGCGGGCTGGGCGCCTCGCGCGGGGCCCCGGGCGCCCAGCGGGCGCTCAGACCCCCATGTCGCGTCGGCCGGCGAAGGCGCGGCCGAGGGTGATCTCGTCGGCGTACTCAAGGTCGCCGCCGACCGGCAGGCCGCTGGCCAGCCGCGTCACCCGCACCCCGAGCGGCGCCAGCAGCCGCGCCAGGTACATGGCGGTGGCCTCGCCCTCGACGTTGGGGTTGGTGGCGATGATCACCTCGCGGATCCCGTCCGGCTGGATCCGCGCGAGCAGCTCGCGGATGTGCAGGTCGTCCGGGCCGACGCCCTCGATGGGGCTGATCGCCCCACCGATGACGTGGTAGCGGCCGCGGAACTCGCGCGTCTTCTCGATCGCCACCAGGTCGCGCGGCTCCTCGACCACGCACACCAGGGTCGCGTCGCGGCGTGGGTCCTTGCAGATCCGGCAGGTGTCGCCTTCGGCGACGTTCCAGCAGTTGCGGCAGAAATGCACCCGGGCCTTGACCTCGTGGATGGCCATGGCCAGCCGCTCCGCGTCCGCCGCCTCGACCTTGAGCAGGTGGAAGGCGATCCGCTGGGCGCTCTTGGGCCCGACCCCGGGAAGCCTCCCGAGCTCGTCGATCAGATCCTGGACAGGGCCTTCATACACGTGGAGAAGGTTCCTCCCGCCGGCCTAGAGGCCGAGGCCAGGGGGCAGCGGCAGCCCCTGGGTGACGTTGTTCAGGCGCTCCGCGGCCAGGTCCTTGGCCTTGCGCAGGCCCTCGTTCACGGCGGCGGTCACCAGGTCGCCCAGCATCTCGGCGTCCTCGGGGTCGATGGCGTCGGGGTCGATCGAGATCGAGTCGACCATGCCGTCGCCCTTGACCTTGGCCGTGACGACCCCGCCGCCGGCGGTGCCCTCGACGACCTCCTCGGCCAACTGGTCCTGGGCGTCCTGCATCTGCTGCTGCATCTTCTGGATCTGCTTCAGCATCTGGTTCGGGTTGAACCCGCCGCGGCCCATGCTCACCGCTTGCCCCTTTCGCTCCGCTCCCTCGACTTGGGCGCCCTCGCCCGGCGGCCGCCGGAGGCCTTGTTGGGGTGCTCGTCGATCACCTGGCCGCCCAGCTCCCGGGCAGCCCAGTCTGCCACCGCCCGCGCGTCAGCGTCCGAGTCCAGCGGCTCGCTCTGGTCGTTGTCGGGGTCGATCTCGAACTCCTCGACCGCCGGCGGGTCAACCACCGGCGGGACCGCCGGGTCGGCGGGCGGCGCCGTGTTCTGGACGTCGGGCTCGGCGGCGTCGGCGGGCTCGCCGGCCGGCACCGAGTCCCCGACCACCACCCGCAGGCCGAGGCCGCCGCCGATGACCGCCTCCAGCGCGGCCTCGACGTGCTTGTCGCGGCTGTTTTTGGCGAGCGCCTCGGCGTGGAAGCGGTCGTCCGGGGAGAACTCGAGCAGCACCTGGCGGTTCTCGAGCCCGGCGAGCCTGCCGTGCTCGAGGAAGGTCGCGGTCACCCGGCTGGCCCGCTGCACCCGCTGCATCACCTCGCCCCAGGACCGGGCGACCAGGGCGAGGTCGACCGGCTCGGCGGGAGCGGGCGCCGGCGCCGCCCAATCGTCCTCAGCGGCCACGGCCGGCTCTGGCGCGGGCTGCGCCTTCCGGCCCTTCCCCGAAGGAGCCTTGGCCTTGGCGGCGGGCGCCTCACCGGCGGCGACCATACCGTCGGCGGGCGACCCGGCGGCGGAGGGCGACCCGGCGGCGGGCGCCTTGGCCGGCGGCGACCCTACCGGCGGCGACCCCGCCGAGGCGGGCGGCTTCGCGCGAGGCGACCCCGCGGGAGGCGACCCGCCCGAGGCGGGCGGCTTCGCGCGTGGCGGCGCGGGGGCGGGCCCCGGCTCCGGGGCGGCGGGCGCTCCGGGGTCGGCGGGGGCGATGGAGAGGCGGCGTTCGAGGCGCTCGATGCGGGCGAGCAGGGCCTCGGCGTCCAGGGATGCCTCTGGCATGGCGGCGCGGGCCATGCCGACCTCGAGCACGAGCCGCTGGTCGGTGGCAGTGCGCATGTCGAGGTAGACCTCGCCGAGGATGCGCAGCGCGCGGTTGAGCTCGCCCGGACCGAAGCGCTCGGCCTGGGAGGCGAGCCGGGCGCGCGTCTCGGGGGTGACGTCGACCAGGGAGCTCTCCTCCGGCGCGATGCGCGTCACGTAGAGGTCGCGCAGGTGCTCGAGCGCCTCTCTGGCGAACTGCTGGAGGTCGTGACCGGCGTCCACCACCCGCTGCACGCAGGCGAATACGTCGGGTACCCGCTGGCCGGCGATCGCCTCGGCCAGCTCGAAGCGCACCTCGGCCGGCAGCAGGCCCAGCGCCTGGGTCACCGACGACAGGGTGACCCGCCCGCGGGAGAAGGTGATCACCTGGTCGAGCCGGCTCTGGCCGTCACGGACCGATCCGTCGGCCGCGCGCGCCACCATCTCGATGGCGGCCGGTTCGATCTCGACGCCCTCGGCCGCGCAGATCTTGGCGAAGTACTCGGCGAGCACGGCGGTGCGCACGCGCCGGAAGTCGTGCCGCTGGCAGCGCGACCGGATCGCCTCGATCACCTTGTGGGGCTCGGTGGTGCAGAACACGAAGCGGACGTGCGCCGGCGGCTCCTCGAGCACCTTGAGCATCGCGTTGAAGCCCTGCGGCGTGACCATGTGGGCCTCGTCCACGATGTAGACCTTGAAGCGCGAGGCCGCCGGCGCGTAGTTGGCCTTCTCTCGGAGATCGCGCGCGTCGTCGACGGAGCCGTGGCTGGCGGCGTCGATCTCGACCACGTCGAGGCTGGTGCCGTCGGTGATCGTGCGGCACGCGTCGCAGACGTTGCACGGCTCCGGCGTGGGACCGCGCTCGCAGTTGAGCGCCTTGGCCAGGATCCTCGCCGTGGAGGTCTTGCCGGTCCCGCGCGTGCCGGTGAACAGCAGCGCATGGTGGACCTGGCCGGTCTGGATGGCGTTGACCAGCGTGCCGACGACGTGGTCCTGACCCACGACCTCGGCGAAGGTCTGCGGGCGCCACTTGCGGTAGAGGGAGACGTACGTCATGGGATGCGACTTCGAGAATACGGCAGGCCCGAACGGCTCGCCGGGACGAGAAAGGAGCGACGGAAGCCGGATGCAGCCGGCTGACCGAGGATATCACCCGCTCCCGACGCCCATCTTGAGCGTCGGCCGCAACCATGCCGCGGCTCAAGGAGGCGGCCGAGGGCCGTGGGCCGGGCGGCCTTGCCAGGCCGGTGGCTCGGGCCCGGCGCACCCGCGGCACCCGCCAGTGCTCACTTAGCGCTGCTTCCTCCCGGACCTGACGCGGTTCGCGAGGTGGCGTTGCGCGGGACCTGACCGTCAACACTCCGTACCTGGTGCTGACCTTCGCACACGGACCCTCGGGCAGGGATTCAGCCCCGCTGGAGCGGATTGCGGGTACAGGGCACCGCTAGCTCCCCACCTAGCACGGTCCGCGGCCAGCCTATCGGCTCCACCCCCGGACCGCCACTCCCCTTCGAACGGCCACCGGGCGGCACCGGCACAGTTGACATGGCTGTCGGCCAGGTCAGGACGGTGCCAACAACGCTCGGATCGTCTTGCTTCTGCGCCCACCACTGGCGGATAGTGCCACCAGCCAGATCATCAAGAGTGACTGCCGGTCGAGACACGAGCCTCCGCAACCACCTCTACTCCGATGGCCGACTCTTACGCCTCTCTCGATCGCCGAACGGCTACGTGTCGCGGACCGGGCAGATGTACTCTCCGATACCAGACAGGCGCGGCTCATGACCCGCTGATGCGGGAGGCGTATCTGGGCGAGTTGACCCGACCGTGTCATGCACGCCGCGTGAGTTGCGTGGCAAGGAATACGGCAATTGCTGATGAGCGGTCGCTGGGGCGCGGCCCGGCGACCCGGACGATAGGGGCGGAACATGTTGAGAAGCGCACGGAGATGGCGGCTGCTCGCCCTCGGCCTGGGCTTGACCTTCGTCGTGGCGGCGTGCGGCAGCAACAACAGCGGGGGCGGCAGCACCGCGACGACCAAGGCCTCAGGGGTCGACCAGGCGCTCGCCGCGAAGGTGCCGGCCGCGGTCAAGGCGGACGGCAAACTGCTCATCGGGACTGACTCGACCTACGCGCCGAGCGAGTTCCTCGACACCGACGGCAAGACGGTCATCGGCTTCGACGTCGACCTGTTCAACGCCGTCGCGGCCAAGCTCGGCCTGACCACCCAGTGGACGTCAGCCAAATTCGACGCGATCATCCCAGGTGTCGAATCCGGGAAGTACGAGGTCGGTGTCTCGTCGTTCACCATCAACGACGAGCGCAAGCAGCAGGTCAACATGATCAGCTACTTCAACGCGGGCACCCAGTGGGGGACCAAGAAGGGGAACCCAACTGGTATCCAGCCCGACAACGCCTGTGGCAAGAAGGTCGCCGTCCAGACCAGCACCGTGCAGGACACCGAGGACCTGCCCAAGCGGGTGAGCGCCTGCAAGAGCAGCGGGAAGCCGGCCATCACCATCGACCGCTATCAGGGGCAGGACCAGGCGACCGCCTCCGTGGTCTCCGGCAAGGACGACGCGATGCTCGCCGACTCCCCGGTGGTCGCCTATGCGGTGAAGCAGACCAATGGCCAGCTCGAGCTGCTCGGTGACATCTACGACTCGGCGCCGTACGGGTACGTGGTCAAGAAGGACCAGACCGACTTCGCCCAGGCGCTCTCGGGGGCGGTCGCCGCGCTGATCTCCGACGGCACCTACAAGCAGATTCTCAGCAAGTGGGGCGTCGATGCGGGCGCGATCAGCAGCTCGGCCGTCAACCCCTGACGTCGAGAAGGGGGAAGCGGCCCCATGACCGACACTGCAACCAGACCGGCGGAGCGGGTGCCGCCGCCAGAGACCCTCAAGGCGGTACCCGTCCGTCACCCGGGCCGCTGGGTCGCCGCGGCCGTCATCGCGCTCCTGGTGGCGATGTTCGCCCACATGCTGGTGACGAACCGGGCGTTCCAGTGGCGCTTCATGTTCGACAACATGTTCCGCCCGCCGGTTATCGAGGGCGTCCGGACGGCGCTGGTGGTCACCATCCTCGCGATGATCATCGGTGTCGCGCTCGGTACCGTGATCGCGGTCATGCGGCTCTCCCCCAATCCGGTGCTCTCGACCGCGGCCTGGGTCTACACCTGGTTCTTCCGCGCCGTGCCGCGGATCGTGCTGCTGGTCCTCTTCGGCAACCTCGGGATCCTCTACGCGCGTTACGAGTTCGGGCTGCCGTTCGACCGCCAGATCGGCAACCTGTTCGGGATCGACTTCAGCGCGCGGGTGTTCGGCGTGGATGCCCGAACGGTGGTGACCGGGTTCGTCGCCGGCCTCCTGGGCCTGGCGCTGTCCGAGGCGGCCTACATGGCCGAGATCGTCCGGGCGGGCATCCAGTCGGTCGACCCCGGGCAGCAGGAGGCCGCCCAGGCGTGCGGCATGGGGCGTGGTGTCACCCTGCGCCGGATCGTCCTTCCGCAGGCGATGCGGGTGATCGTCCCGCCGACCGGCAACGAGACCATCGCCATGCTGAAGGACACCGCGCTCCTCGCCTTCGTCCCGGTCACCAACGAGCTGTTCTTCCAGCTCCAGGCCATCGGCGCCCGCACCTTCCGGGTGTTCCCGATGCTGGTCGCGGCCTGCCTCTGGTACCTGGCGATGACCAGCGTGCTGATGGTCGGCCAGTTCTTCCTGGAGCGATACTTCAGTCGGGGCTTCGGCACCGGGGGACGGCAGGCACGCGCCCGGGAGACGGCGAGGAGTGTTGGGTATGGCCACTGATCCAAGCGGCGTGGCGGCCACCGGTCTCGGCGACGAGCGGGTGATGGTGAAGGCCGAAGGGGTCCACAAGCGCTTCGGCCGGCTCGAGGTGCTGAAGGGCATCGACCTGGAGGTGAAGCCCCGCGAGGTCACCGTCATGCTGGGGCCTTCGGGTTCAGGCAAGTCCACCTTCCTCCGCTGCATCAACCACCTGGAGAAGATCAACGCCGGCCGCCTGTGGGTGGACGGCGAGCTGGTCGGCTACCGGCAGCACGGCGACAAGCTCTACGAGCTGAAGGAAGGCGAGGTCGCCCGCAAGCGGGCCGAGATCGGCATGGTCTTCCAGCGCTTCAACCTGTTCCCGCACATGACCGCACTCGGCAACGTCATCGAGGCGCCGATGCGGGTCAAGGGCGTCCGCAAAGCCGACGCGGTCAGCCGCGGCCACGAGCTGCTCGGGCAGGTCGGGCTGGCCGACAAGGCCGACGTCTACCCCGCGCAGCTCTCCGGCGGCCAGCAGCAGCGGGTGGCGATCGCCCGCGCGCTGGCCATGGATCCCAAGCTGATGCTGTTCGACGAGCCGACCAGCGCGCTGGACCCCGAGCTGGTCGGCGACGTCTTGGACGCGATGCGGAAGCTGGCCGAGAACGGCATGACGATGATCGTGGTGACCCACGAGATGGGCTTCGCCCGTGAGGTCGGCAGCCACCTCGTCTTCATGGACCAAGGCGTCGTCGTGGAAGAAGGCCGTCCCACCGAGGTGTTCGCAAACCCCCGCCACCACCGCACCAAGGCGTTTCTGTCCAGAATCCTCTGATCGCCGGCGCTATTGGCGAGTTCGGCGTCTACCGGTCGGCCCCGGCGTTGGCTCGCCGTCGATGGCTGCAGCGATCCGGTCGACAGCTGCGGCAAGGATCTGCCGGCTGGTGCCCATGTTCAGGCGGGCGTGGCCGACGCCTGGGCGGCCGAAGCTCGGCCCGGGGCTGAGTGCCACCCGCCCGCGGGAGAGGAAGACGGCGCTCGGGTCGTCGCCGAGCCCGAGCGCCGTGCAGTCCAGCCAGGCCAGATAACTGGCATCCGGCGGCCGGTACCGGATCGCCGGGATCCGCGCCGCCAGCAGCTCCGCCAGGTAGCGGCGATGGTGATCCAGCACGCCGAGTACCTCGTCCAGCCATGGCTCACCCTCCCTGAAGGCGGCAATGCTGCCCAGCACGCCCAGATGCCCGACCCGCCACGGCAGCTCCTCCGGCAGTCGTTTGACGAGCCGCCGGGCGGCCGGGTCGGCGGTGATGATCGCCGCGCACTTCAGCCCCGCGAGGTTCCATGCCTTGCTCGCCGATGTGAAGACCATGCCATGGCCTGCCGCCTCCTGCGACACCGACACGAACGGATGGTGCGTCCGCCCGGGCAGCACCAGCGGCGCGTGGATCTCGTCGGACAGCACGGTGACGCCGTAGCGGGCTGCCAGCGCAGCCAGTCGCTCGAGGTCGTGGCGCTGGTGGACGGTGCCGGTGGGGTTGTGCGGTGAGCACAGCAGGTGGACGCGGGCCCCGTCCTGGAACGCGGCCTGCAGAGCGTCGAGGTCCAGCGCCCACCCGTTGCCGGTCTGGCCGAGTGGCACCTCCACCAGTCGGCAGCCGGCCTCGACGATCCAGGGGAAGAACGAGTCGTAGACCGGTGGATTGATCACGACCCGGTCGCCCGGCCGGACCAGCAGCCGAAGGACCTCGACGACGCCGACGCCGACCTCCGGGGCGAGGGTCACGTCCGCCGGGTCGATGTGCCACCCCCAGCGGCCGGCCGTGAATCCGGCCAGCGCCTCCGCCAGTCCAGGTCTTGGGCTGGCGTAGCCGAGGTCAGACCGGCGGATCGCAGCGTGCAGCGCCTCGGCGATAGGTCCCGCGATCGGGAAGTCCATCTCGGCGACCGGCAGCGGCAGCACGTCCGAGGGGTAGGCTCGCCACTTTGCGCTTGTCCGGCGCCGCAGCTCTGCCAGCGAGACTTCCTCCACCCCAATCATCCACGCCTCCCCGCCGACCCGACGCCCCAGGTGCGCTCGCCCGGGCGACAAGACAGCCATCCGCTTCGCCATCGTCGTCCGCGAGCTCCAGGAGTCTCCTGCCGGTACGCTACCCATGGTTCCTCACCAACCCAAGGCTTCAGCCCGCGCCCGCCCCACCCACCCTCCCTTGGGTTCCGACAAGGCCCCACGACACCGACCTGCTTGCTCTCCACGCCAACAGGGCGGCTCGACGATCTGTCAGCGGAAGACGCCGGTGTGGCGAGCGAGTAGCGGCCGGCTGAGCTGGCCTGGCCGGTCCGCCGCGTAGACATCCTGCGGGTCGAGCGGCGGCGGCATCCCCGGCAGGAGGGCGCTCCCGGCGACGGTTCACGGCTCTCGCAGCACGGTGCTCATGCCGGCTGCGCGGGCGGCGTCCGACGGTACAGGCCCTTCGTGGAGGTGTAGGCACGCCTGTCCAGCTCGAGCGCCGCCTCGCGGATCTTCGCCAGCGCCGCCTGATCGAGGTGCACCAGCTCGACCAACGCCAGGGTCTCCTTCTCGGTCTCTTTGGTCCCCGCGAAGTAGGCCCGAATGTTGCCCACGCCGGCCGCGTAGAACTTCTGCTGGTGGGCGTCGGGCTCGTCCGGGTTCCACTCATCGATCACCAGCACGTTGTCGTAGCACCTCGAGGGGACGCAGGTCCGCTCGCTGGCCTTGAGCACCCTCGCCGTGTCCTTGAAGTCGATCGCCGGTGCCCACCCCTGCAGGTAGCTGGAGGTTCCAACGCGCGGGTCGGCCCGCATGATGACGCCCGCTCTCGCCCCCGCCAGACCGGTGATCCAGGTGTCCGGGGCGCCGGTGAACTTCCCCTCCTCGTACTCCTCGGGGTACTCGCCCATGTTCCAGACGTTGCCGTCGTCGTCCTGCGCGTGGAAGGCGAGCTCCGCCTCGGCCACCTGGCCGGCGTTGTAGTCCACGTCGTAGAGGACCACGTTGCGCACGCCGTCGATCACCTTGGTGAGGTCGGTGACGGTGAACACCACGCGGTGCTCGACACGCTCGCCGTCCTGGTTGATCTGCCCCGAGTAGACGAACTGGGTTCCCGGCTGCAGCGGGAACCACTTGTTGGTGATCGCGGTCGAGTGGCTGAACCTGGTCCGGTCGAAGTCCTTGTCGGTGGCGTCCTTCGGGGCCGGCCGGGTCGTCGGGCTGACGGACGTCGCGGACCGGGCTCCCGCCGCACCGCCGCCGTTCGAGCCGCACGCGGTCAACGCGAGCGGCAGCGCCAGTGCCGCGACTGCCAGGCGCCGGATGGCGGTCGATCGATTGCTCATGATGCCTCCCTCATGGGCTGGTTCCGGCGCCTGCCGAAGCGCAGGTACAGCGAGGGCACGACGAACAGGTTGAGCAGCGTCGAGGTGAACAGGCCGCCCAGGATCACGATGGCGAGCGGGTGCTCGATCTCGTGACCGGGGATGTCACCGGTGATCACCAGCGGCACCACGGCCAGCCCGGTGGCCAGGGCGGTCATCAGGATCGGCGAGAGCCGCTCCCGGGCGCCGCGCAGGACCAGCGCGGGACCGAAGTTCTCGCCCTCGTACCGCTCGAGGTGCTGGAAGTGGTTGATCATCAGGATGCCGTTGCGCGCCGCGATCCCCATCACTGTGAAGAACCCCACCAGCGAGCCGAGCGAGATGATGCCGCCGCCGAGATAGGCCGCGAGCACACCGCCCACCAGCGCCATGGGCAGGGTCAGCAGGCTCAGCGCCGCCAGGCGGAAGCTCCCGAAGGCCGCCTGCAGCAGCAGCAGGATCGCGATCGCGGCGCCGATCGCGAACACCATCAGGCGCCGCTGGGCGGCCTGCCGCTCCTGGTACTCCCCCAGCACCGTGGCGTCGTAGCCGCGCGGGAACTGGATCGCCTTGACGCTGCGGTCGACCTCGCGCGCCACCGAACCGAGGTCGCGCCCGCGCACGTTGGCGCCGACGTCGATGCGGCGCGAGTTGTTGTCACGCTCGACCAGGTTCGGGGTCGGCTTGACCGCAACTGTGGCCACGTCGCCCAGGCGCACGTGCCCGCCGGCCGGCGTGTCGATCGGCAGGTCCTCGATGCTGGTCACGCTCTGGCGCGTCCTCGGCGTGCTCCAGACCTGCACGTCGTAGGCCTTGCCGTCCCGGAAGATGTCGGCGACCTCCTCGCCCGCCACCAGTGTGGAGGCCGCGCGGCGGACGTCGCCGGGCTTGATCCCGAAGTGCCGGGCCTTGGCCAGGTCCACCTGGACATTCATCTGCGGCACGTCCACCACGAAGTCCGCGTGGGCCTCGACGACCCCCTTGATCCCGTGCAGGACCTTCTCCACCTCCGCGGCCTTGTTGCGGAGCACCTCCAGGTCGGGGCCGTAGATGCGCACGACGATGGCCTCGCTGGTTCCCGTCAGCACCTCCTTGATGCGCTCGTTCAGATAGGTCTGCACGTCGGTGTAGACACCGGGGTAGCCGGCGACGGCGTCCTGGAGGGAGGCGAGCGTCTTGTCGTAGTCGGCCTTGGGGTCGACGCTGATCCAGTTCTCGCCGAAGTTGACGCCGACGACCTCCTCCCCCATCAGGGCCTGCCCGATATGGGACCCGAAGTTGCGGATCCCGGGGATCGCTCGCAGCTCGCGGCTGCCCTGCGTGACGATGCGCTGTTCCTCGGGCTGGGAGGTGCCCGGGAAGGTGATCCAGTGCATCAGGAAATCGCGCTCCTTGAACTGCGGGAACAGCGATTCCCCGAGTGACGGCACCGCCGCGACGCCGACGGCGATGAACACCGCGACGGTCGCGTACGCCCAGCGTGGCCGCCGGATGACCCGCGCGAGTCCTACGGAGTAGACCCGCTGCAGCCAGGCGACCAGCGGCGACCCGCGGCGCTCCAGCGGCGCCCCCCGCAGCAGCAGCAGCGCCAGCGCCGGCGTCACTGTCAGCGCCACCACCAGCGAGGCCAGCACCGCCAGCCCGTAGGAGAGCGCAAGTGGCCGGAAGAACGAGCCGGTAAGGCCCTCCAGGAAGTAGACCGGCACGGCCGCCGCGACGATGATAAGCGTCGCGTAGATGATCGGGCCCCGCACCTCGAGCGAGGCCTCCAGGACGATCGCCGCTGTCGACTTGTCGGTCCCCTCCCTGCGGTACTGGCGCAGGCGCCGCAGGATGTTCTCGATGTCGATGATGGCGTCGTCGACCACCACCCCGACGGCGATCACCAGTCCCGCCAGGATCATCGTGTTGATGGTGGCCCCGCGGACGAACAGCACGAACCCGGCCGACACCAGCGACAGCGGGATCGCCACCAGGCTGATCAGGGCGCTGCGCCACTCGAACAGGAAGAAGGCGAGCACCAGGAGCACGAACAGGCAGCCGAGCAGGAGCGCGTTGGTGAGGTTGCGGAGCGCCGTCTCGATGAAGCTGGCGGGCCGGAAGATGGTGGGGTCGACGTCGATGCCGGGCAGACCGGGCTGGAGCTCCCTGAGCGCCTGCTCCACCCCGCGGGTCACGTCGAGAGTGTTGGCCCACGGGAGCTTCTCCACGATCAGCATGAGCCCCGGGCCGTCGTTGATGACCGCGTCCCCCGCCAGCGGCTGGTGGCCCTCCACCACCTGGGCCACGTCACCGAGCCGCAGCGCCTTGCCGCTCTGCGTCTCGATGATGACCTGGGAGAGGTCCTCGGGCGTGGTGATGGGCAGGATGTGGCGGACCTGGAGCCGCTGGTTGGGGGTGTCCAGGAAGCCGCCGGTGCCGACCACCGCACCGTTGGAGAATTTCAGCAGGCCCACGTCCAGGGCGTCCGCGGTGGTCTCCATGACCTGTTCCAGCGAGACGTCGTGCGCTCGCATCTTCTCCGGCTCCGCCTGCACCTGGAGCATCTGGAGCCGCTCGCCCCAGATCGGCACGTTGGCCACCCCCGGCACCCGCAGCAGGCGGGCCCTGATCGTCCAGTAGGAGATCATCGACATCTCGGTCAGGGACCGCGTCTTCGAGGACAGCCCGATCTTCATCACCCGGCTGGTGGCCGACAGCGGCTGCAGCATCACCGGCGGGCTCGCCCAGGTCGGCAGGGTGGGCAGCACCGTGGCGATGCGTTCCTGGACGAGCTGGCGTGCCTGCAGCAGGTCGGTCCCGAGCTTGAAGATCAGCTCGATCGACGAGAGCTGCGGCACTGAGGCCGAGCGCATCACGTCGAGCCCAGGGATGCCGTTGAGGCCGTCTTCCAACGGCACGGTAACCAGCTGCTCCACATCGGCCGCGGAGAGCCCGAGGCAGGCGGTCTGGATCTGCACGCGCGGCGGCGCGAACTCGGGGAAGACGTCCACCGGGATGCCGCGAAGCTGCACCACGCCGAAGACCATCATCCCCGCCGCCAACGCGACGACGATGTAGCGGAACCTCAAGCTCGACCCAACGATCCAACGCATCATGGCTGGAGGTCTCCTGGTGCGATCCCTAGGACCTGATCCCGGTCACTCCTCGCCGACGCCGAGCTCGGTACCGAGCAGCTCGGCCGCACCGACCGTCACCACCGTGGTGCCAACCGCTGGGCCATCCGAGAGAACCGCCGTGTCCCCTTCGATGAAGTCGATCTCGATGTGCTGGCGCAGGTATGTCAGCGGCTGCGGGCTCGTGAACGCCCAGGTGTCCCCGCGCTCGTCATAGAGCACCGCCGCGTAGGGGACGACCTTCCGCGTCGCCCGCACCCCCACGCCGGCAGCCCGCGCGGGCGCCGTCACCGGCTGGACGCGAACCTCGGCCGTCTGGATGCCGAGCCGGTCAACCGCCTGCTGGGACAGGGTCACGCGGCTGAGGTCGGTTCCCTCCACCGGCTCGACCCTGGCGTCGCGATAGCCCTCGGTCTGCTCCTCGGCCTGCCCGCGCGAGCACGCCGAGACGCCGAGAATCAGAGCGACGACGAGCGGCAGTGCCGCGGCCCTCCATCGATTGCTGTGCTGCATCGCTTCCCCCTTGCGAGCCTTGAGCATCCCTGCTGCCCGGTCACCCCGAGGTCGTGCTGAGGGCCGCTTGCGCCTCGGACGGGTCAGGCTGCGTGCGCGGCGCGAACCGCAGGTACAGGAACGGCACGATCAGGAGGCTGACCACCGTCGTGGTGACCAGGCCACCCAGGACGACCACGGCGAGCGGACGCACGACCTCGAGGCCGGCGACGTCGCCGAGGAACACGAACGGGAGCAGGGGCAGCCCGGTCGCCAGCGCGGTCAGCGCGATCGGCGCGAGCCGTTCCTGCGCCCCTCGCAGGACCAGGCCGGCGCCGAACTCCTCGCCGTCCTCCTGCTGGAGACGCTGGTAGCGCTTGACCAGCAGGATGCTGTTCCGTGCCGCGATGGCCAGCAGCGTGAACAGCGCGGCGTACGAGCCGAGCGAGGTGATCTGGCCACCGAACGCCAGCGCGGCCAGCACGCCGCCCACCAGCGCCAGGGGCAGGCTCAGGAAGACCAGCGCCGCCAGGCGCCAGCTCCCGAAGGCCGCCTGCAGCAGCAGGAGGATCCCGATCGCGGCGGCAACCGCGACGCTCAGCACCCATTGCTTGTCGGCCTGCAACTCGGCGGCCGCTCCGAGCACCTCCGCATGGTGCTCGAGCGGGAACTGGATGCCGCGCAGGCGCTGCTCGACGTCGTGCGTCACCGCGCCGAGCGAGCGCCCGCGGATGCCGGCGGTGACGTCGACATAGCGCGAGACGTCGTCGTGGTTGATGACGGTCGGGTTCGGCTCGACGCGCACGCTGGCCACGTCCCCGAGACGCACCTGGCCGCCGACGGGCGTGTCGACCAGCAGGTTCTCGATGCTGGTAAGGCTGTGGCGGGTCGGTGGCGCGCCCCACACCACCACGTCGAATACCTTCTGCTCCTCGAAGAGGTTGCCGACGGTGACGCCCGACAGCAGCGTGGCCGCGGCCCGGCGCACGTCGCCCGGCTTGATCCTGTGGCGCTCGGCCGCGCCGAGATTGACCTCGATCTCCACGGTCGGCTCGGTGGCCTGGACGTCCGTGTGGGGCGCGGTGACCCCGTCGACCCCAGCGATGGCCCGGCGCACCTCCTCCGCCTTGCCGCGTAGCACCTGCATGTCCTGGCCGAAGACACGGACGACCAGCGGCGCGTCGCTGCCGGTCTGTACCTGCCGCAGCTGCTGCTCGGGATAGGTGATCAGGTCGTGAGTGAGGCCGGGGTAGCCGGCGACGGCCTGCCTGATGGCGGTCACGGTCCTGCCGTAGTCCGCCTTGGGGTCGATGCCGACCCACAGCTCGCCGGAGTTGACGTTGACGACCTGGTCCGAGGTGATAGCGCGCCCGACGTGGGCGCCGACGTCGCTGACGCCCGGGATGGAGCGCAACTCCCGGGTGACCCGCACGGTGATCCGGTCCATCTCGGGCTGGGACGTGCCCGGCGTGCCCTGCCACCGGATCAGCAGGTCCCGGTCCTGCAGCGGCGGGAGCAGCCCGCGCCCGCCGACCGCCGGGAGCACCGCGATGCCGGCCAGGGCGATGACGCCGATGGCGGCGAAGCCCAGGCGGGGTCGCAGTACGAGCCGCGCGAGCGCCGCGGTGTGACCACGTTCCAGCCAGCTGGCGAGCGGGGACTCGCGGCGCCGCAGCGGCGCGTTGCCGAACAGCAGCAGTGCCAGCCCTGGCGTGACCACCAGCGCCACCAGCATCGAGACGAGGATCGCCAGCAGGTAGGAGATGGTGAGCGGCCGGACGAACGAGCCGGTCAGGCCCTTCACGAAGAAGATCGGCGCGGTGGCCAGCGCGATGATCAGCGTCGCGTACAGCAGCGGGCCGCGCACCTCGAGGGATGCGCGGAGGATGGTGGCGAGCTTCGACTCCTCGCCCGGCTGGTCCTCCCCAGCCGCGATGGCCCGGGGGTGCTGCTGGAGGCGCCGTCTGATGTTGTCCACGTCGACGATGGCATCGTCGACCACCACCCCCAGAGCGATCGCGAGGCCCGCCAGCAGCATCGTGTTGAACGTCACTCCGCGCAGGTAGAGCACGTACGCGGCCATCACCAGGGACAGCGGGACGATCGCCAGGCTGATCAGCGCGACGCGCCAGTCGAGCAGGAACCCGCCCAGCAGCACGATCATGATGACCAGGCCGATCAGCAGCGCCAGGGCGAGATTGTGGGTCGCCGTGTCGATGAAGTCCGCCGGCCGGAAGAGGCTGGTGTCGATGGCGATGCCGGAGAGCCCGGGCCGCATGTCCTCGAGCGCCGCCTCGACCGCGCGGGTCACCTCGCGTGTGTTGGCCCCGGGGAACTTCTGGATCACCAGCATGAGGCTGGGCCCGCTGTCGCCGATCGCGTCACCGATCAGCGGCTGATGATCCTCCACCACCTGGGACACGTCGCCCAGCCGCAGCGTCCTGGCGCCGGTGCCCTCGACGGTCACCCGGGACAGGTCCTTGGCCGTGGTGATGGGCGAGATGTGCTGGATCCCGAGCCGCTGGTTGGAGGTGTCGATGAAACCGCCTGTGCCGGGCGTCGAGGCTTCGGTGAAGCTCAGCGGCGACACCCACAGCGCGTTCGCGGTGCTCTGGATCACCTGGTCGAGGGAGATGCCCTGCCCTCGGAGCTTCTGCGGATCGACCTGCACCTGCAGCTGCCGCTCGCGCTGGCCCCAGATCGCCACGTTCGCCACGCCCGGCACGCCCATCAGGCGCGGCCTGATCTTCCAGCGGGCGAGCACCGACATGTCGATCAGGGACACGTCCTTGGAGGACAGCCCGATCATCATGACCCGGCCGGTCGACGACAGCGGCTGCAGCATGCTGGGCGCCTTGGACACATTCGGGATGCCGCCGGGGGCCTGGACCAGGCGCTCCTGCACCAGTTGCCGCGCCTTCAGCACATCAGTCCCCGGCTGGAAAATCAGCTCGATCCGGGACAGCCCAGGAAGCGACTGGGAGCGGATCTGGTCGAGAAACGCCACCCCGTTGAGCAGATCCTGCTCGAGCGGGACGGTGACCAGTTGCTCCACCTCTTCCGCCGAGAGCCCCAGCGCCTCGGTCTGGATGTCGACCAGCGGAGGGTTGAACTCGGGAAGGACGTCCACCGGCGCGCTCCGGAGTTGGGTGATGCCGAGCAGCATCAGCCCCGCGGCAACGGGCACCACCAGGAGCCGCAACCTCAGACTCGACCCGATGATCCAGTGCATCATTTCGGAACACCGCCCCGTGCAGCGATCATTGCCAAACCACCTCCGGAGCAGCGGCAAAGAAGGATCGGGTGAGGACGCTGAACCAGTCAAGTACCCAAATATACTAACTCGCCTACTGCGAGGTGGTGGTTCTCATCGGATTCTCATTACGGTTCTTAACGGACTCTTATCTAACCAGGTGAACTCGGCCGCTGCCGGGTGGCCGCCGCTACGGCAGAGAACCGCTGGGCGGCGGCCGTTTCCAGGTCGCAGGCGTCCGTAGGTGCCGAAGTTAAATGTTCCATCGGCATACAGTTACGGGTTCTCCCAATACGTCTTGAGATCCACTGCGCCGCGCTGATCATTGGGAGGATAGCGTGCGGCTCGGCGGGCGAGATCCCGGCGTGATGCCGGCGAGCGCCCGGAGGCGGTCCGCCAGGCAGCCAGAGCGAGGCGGCCCGCGGACCCAGAGCGGACCCGTGGTCGCCCCGCGGCGCAAGGCCGCGGGTCACAAGAGCGGAGGCTGAGGGGTTCGAACCCTCGAACACCCCTTTGAAGAGGCATTCGAGCTGACCGGTGCGGACGCCCGAATCCACGCGCTGACCAGGGAAGACAGCCCTACTGAGGGGTACTGTACAGATCAGCGTCCTACCCCATGATCAAAGCGCGCTCACGGCCCCGCTGCGGCCCCCGGCGGGAGGCCGGCGCGGCGCACAAGCGCGCAAGTTCTTGAAGCGGGAGACTGCCGTTGAGAGGCAGCCGGCGTACACCGTGTCAGTGCTCGGTCGCGGACCAGCGGCGCGCCGCCGAACCCACATCATGAGTTCGTGTCTCCGACCGGCGCGGCGCAGATTAGGGCGGCTAGTTCACGAATCCTCGCGCTGAGCTGGACAAATGGGTGACCACGTGGCGAAGACGCGTGTACCTAACGGCGACCACGGGCGATTCCATGGCTATGACGCTGCTGCGCGGCTCGTAGGCTGAGCAAGGTCCGGCGGGTGTACCATCTATGGGACAGCTGTACCTCCTCCCCCCAACGGCAGTCGCCCGGCATCGCATGGAGGTTTCCACAGCATGATCCGCTCACCACGGCGGGTCCCGTGACCCTATCCCGGCACCCCGCGGAACCCGCCAACGGCCAAGCACGAGGCCAGCTCCAGATCCTCGCCCTCGACGGCGGCGGCCTAAAGGGAATCTTCTCCGCCGCTGTGCTCGCCGGCCTCGAACAGGACACCGGCCGGCCCATCCTGGACCACTTCGACCTCGTCACCGGAACCTCTACCGGCGGCATCATCGCCCTGGCGCTCGGCGCCGGCCTGAGCCCACGGCAGATCGTCGAGTTCTACGTCACCGAGCGTCACCAGATCTTCCCCAACCGCTATGGGCACCGAGCGCTCCGGCAACTGTTCGCCGCCAAGCACAACCCCAACAACCTCCAAGCCGCGCTGCGCAGAGTCTTCGGCGAGACCCTATTGGGCGACAGTCGTGTACCCCTGGTGATCCCGACCTACAACCTCGGCGACGACGACGTCTACTTGTTCAAGACTCCCCACGTCGAGCGACTGAAGCGGGACTGGCGGGTGCCGATGTGGCAGGTCGCCATGGCCACCAGCGCCGCCCCCACGTTCTTCCCCGCCTTCTGCTTGCCCTCCGACAAGGTCCGCCTCATCGACGGCGGCGTGTGGGCCAACAACCCCGCCATGGTCGGGGTGACCGAGGCGGTCAGCCTCTTCGAGATGCCCCTGGACCGCATCCGGGTCCTCAGCCTGGGCACCACCTCGGCGGTCACCGTCCGCAAGCGGCGCCTGGACCGGGGTGGGCTGGTGCAGTGGGCCAGAGGTGGCACCGTGGTCGATGTGCTGCTCCGCGGCCAAAGCACCGGCGCGCACACCCAGGTCACCCACCTGTTGGGAGCCGACAACGTGCTGCGGCTCGACCCACCAGCTCCGGCTGGCTTGTCCCGGCTCGACGCGGTCGACGCCGACGAGCTCATTGGCAAGGCGTCCCATCACAGCAGAAGGGCCTGTCCCCAGTTCGAGGCCACGTTCGGCGGCCACGTGCCCGCGCCCTACCACCCCCACCACGTCCAGACCTCGGGAAGAAAGTAGGTAGCCGATGTTCCCCCGCGCCGAAGAGCAGCTCGAGCAGCTCCTGGGCATGACCGCCCAGGAGCTGGACATCCCCGATCACCTCTACCTGGAGGCGGTCGACGAGTACGAGGCCGTCGGAGACTGGCTGTGCCGCCGCTACGACGGAGGCGGCCACGCAGCCTGCGAGATCTACCCGCAGGGCTCGTTTCGCCTGGGTACCGTCATCCGCCCGGTCCACAACCGCGACGAGTACGACCTGGACCTGGTGTGCCGCCGAGACCTCGCCAAGGAGTCGATCACCCAGGCGGACCTGAAGGAGGATGTGGGCACGGGCCTGGCCGAGTATCAGCAGGCAGTCGCGGCGAGCGCCTCGGCACCGACGCTGAAGGAGGGCGACCGGTGCTGGACGCTGGTCTACCCCAGGGACCGCTTCCACATGGACATCCTGCCCGCGATCCCCGACGCAGAGGGCGCACCAAACGCGATCCTGCTCACCGACCGCAGCCTGCACTTCTGGCAGCACTCCAACCCCATCGACTACGCCACCTGGTTCCGCCGCCGGATGGAGCAGGAGTTCGTCAGGCTCCGGGAGGCGGCGGCCAAGGCGCTGCGCCGGGACGTGGCGGAGGTGCCCGAGTGGCAGGTGAAGACCACCCTGCAGCGGGCCGTGCAGGTCCTCAAACGCCACCGCGACATCTCCTTTCAGCAGGAGCCCAAGGAGCGGCCGGCCTCCATCATCATCACCACCCTGGCCGCCCGGGCCTACCGCGGCGAGGGGAACCTGTACGAGGTCGTGGCCGCCATCGCCGCGCGGATGCCCAGCCTGGTCGAGCGCCGCAACGGGGTGCTGTGGGTGCCGAACCCGGTGCACGGCAAGGAGAACTTCGCCGACCGCTGGCGCAGCCACCCCGAGCGGGCCACGCGGTTCTTCGACTGGATGGAGCAGGTCAACGCCGACCTGGCCGAGCTCGCTGGTGGCCGGGGATTTGACCGGGTGATCGAGAAGCTGGCCGAAAGCCTCGGGGAGACACCCGTGCGCAAGGCAGCCGAGCGCGTCGGCACGGCCATGCGAGGAGAGCGCACCGCCGGCCGGCTGGGGATGGCGTCCGGCACCGGGATGCTGAGCGTTGGTGCCACCACCCGCGTCCGCGACCACACCTTCCACGGTGACCCGCCCCCGCGCCGGCATCCTTAGTCCTGCCCAGCAGGGGCTGGCGCTCAGAGCCGCATTCCCCACGGCCAAAACCAAGCTGAGCCGGGGCCGGCTGGTCTGGACCGGCGTCCTCCAGCCGACCCCACTCAGCCGCCACTACACGGTCCGCATCACCTATGCCACCGGCGACCATCCCAGCGTCGTGGTGGTTCGTCCTATGCTTGAATCCCGACCGGGCGAGCCACTGCCCCACGTCTACCGGGAGGGCTGTCTGTGCTTGTACAAGGACGGCGAGTGGCAGCCGAGCATGTTCATCGCCCACACCATCGTCCCGTGGGCATGCGAATGGCTCGCGTACTACGAGGTCTGGAAGGCGACCGGCCACTGGTACGGCAACCGGGAACCAGCCGCACCACCATGGTGAACTCCAGACCCAGGAAGACCATCGGCAGACGATGATGCGTCGTGTCCCGATCCGAGCTCCTGGCGCGTGGTCAACGCTGCGTTGCCCGCCCACGCGTCGGCCGCAGCTCCCGCAGTCTCGGCGCCATACGCCAATATGGTGGTCGTGGCGGCCAGGCTCGCCGCGGAGTCACAAGTGAACGAGCACCCCAGTATCGCCCAACTAGGCGCGTTGCTTAGGCAGCGGCGGCGAGAACATCGTCTGAGCCTTCGCGATCTCGCTGACGAGATTGGCGTGTCACTGAACACGCTCTCCCGAGTGGAGCGCGGCCACATCCCAGACCTGGTCAACTTCCAACGCATCGTTGACTGGCTCGACGTACCTGCCGATGCGTTCCTCGAGCCCGCAGGCACGCACGCCTCGATCCCAGACGTGATCGCCCGGCATCTCCGCGCCGACCCGCGCCTGTCCAACCAGGATGCCGAACGCATCGCCGACCTCGTTGAGGAGATGTACCAAAGCCTGGTAACAGACCGCTCGGCACTTGCTGTCCATCTCCGCTCAGCCAAGACGTTCACCCCGGCCGCCGGTGCGCTGCTGGCCGAGATCCTAACCGAGATGCGATCCAACCTGCAGCCGGACACCCGGAGTAGCTGATGCGTCGGGGATTCAAGGCGGAAGCTGAGCGCCACGCCGAGACCATCCGCAAGCAGATGAGGCGACGCGTTGCGGACCGGGTCAACGCGATCCAGATCGCCGAGCACCTTGGTGCCGAAGTGCGCCGCGCAGACGAGCTGACCAGCCTGGCAAAATTGCAGGCACTGGAGGAACTCCAGCCAGGTTCCTTCTCCGCCTGTACGTTCAGCCTTGGCGATCGACACGTGGTCGTCTATAGCCCTTTGGCTCATCTTGGCCGCAGGCAGAGCGACATCGCGCATGAAGCAGCACACATCCTTCTCGACCATCAGGTCAAGGAGGTCCAGCACATTGCCGGCCTGAGCTTTTTTACCTGCGACCCTGACGAGGAGCACGAAGCCAACTGGCAGGCCGGCTGCCTGCTGCTCCCACGATCCGTGCTCCTCGCCGCCGCCAGGCGGGGCCTTGATGCTGCCGATATCGCCGAAATCTACGGCATATCCGAATCGATGGCTGCATTCCGCCTACGGACCTCCGGCGTGCTCAGACAACTCCAGGCAGGTAACCGAATAAGCAGGTAGCGTGACTCAGCCGAGGTGTGGGAGCAGGAACAGTCCGCTCGCGCCGCGTGAGGGAATACG